>Ga0153954_1001495_pt1 | contig 12333 bp, 8 predicted proteins | sample TSFL038MetaG_FD_102277 | JGI IMG/M metagenome (GOLD analysis project Ga0153954, IMG submission 102277) | Attine ant fungus gardens microbial communities from Florida, USA - TSFL038 MetaG | ecosystem: Host-associated > Fungi > Mycelium > Unclassified | place: USA: Florida, Wekiwa Springs State... | reverse complement strand
CTTGCGCAGAAATAACTTTTACAGGTTTTCGCTAATCTGATGAGATGTCATAAGTTCTCCGTCGCTAAAATTTACGCATAGACCAACGTTAACTTGTGAAAGTTATTTCTGCGCAAGCCCTAATGCTGGTGGGCGGTGCCCACCCTACGAAATGAGCCGATGATCAGCCTTGAATGAAGGCGAGGAGATCGCGGTTGAGGCGTTCCCGATGGGTGACGAACAAGCCATGGGCCGCGCCTTCATAAACCTTGAGCTGACTCCCAGGAATCAGCCGGGCCGTCTTTCTTCCGGTGAGTTCCAGGGGAGCGGACTTGTCGCTGTCTCCATGAATGACCAACGTGGGTACCTTGATCGCGGAGAGCTCGGAGCGAAAGTCGGTCGAAGTAACCACGCGGTGCGTGTCGAGCAAGGCCTTCAGCGATGGTTGAAGGCATAGGCTAATGAGCCATTGAGTCATCGCGGGCGAAACCGAACACTGCGGCAGTCCCTGGCCGAAGCATGGGGGAGCATTGTCGGCGAGCCAGCCAGGACGGTCCTTGCTCAGCACATTACATTGGACTTCGAAATAGCTCTCGTCAACCCCTTCCGGATTGTCCGCCGTTTTCAGGACGAAGGGAATGGTCGAAGCGAGGAATACGACTCGAGCGACCCGGCCTGCCCCGTGGCGTGACGGGTAGCGGACGGTTTCTCCTCCTCCCATCGAGTGTCCCACCAAGGTGACCTCGTGCAAGTCGAACTGCTCGATCATCGCCGCGAGGTCGTCAGCGAGCGTGTCGTAGTCATAACCATGAGAAACCGGTCGCTCAACGCCGAGCCGCGAGATGATCCTTCACCTGGCCGAACGGCTCGACGTCCCGTTGCGCGAGCGGAATACCTTGCTGACTTCCGCTGGCTTTGCTCCACTTTTTCCCGAACGAACCCTCGCCGACCCACCGCTCGAGTCCGCGAGCAAAGCGATCGAGCTCTTCTTTCCAGCCGATCCCAAGTCTTCCTCGATCTCGCTTGGTTCGTCCGACCGTTAGACTTTTCATTTTCATGATATTCACGTATTATATTTTCTCATATTTTTTGGCAAATATGCAACTTCGGCCCCTCGATGACACGCCTATTTTCCAGGGCGAAATCACGTTGGATCGGCTATGATTCCTGTCGGCACCCAACGAGCAAAGGATTGCGAGTCGTTACAGGACGATCGGCGCCGCTGGATGATTTTTTTTTGCCCAGGAAACCGCTCACAATGCTCTCCAAGCACCGCCACAACAACAAGTCCCACGATCCGGAACGTCAATATCACGTCCCAACCTACGGCGCGCGCTATTTTGCCGAGCCGGTGCCCAAATTCGAGCTGCCTGAGTACTCGATGCCGGCCGAAGCCGCGCACCAGATCTGTCGCGACGAACTGAACCTCGATGGCAACGCCGCACTCAACCTCGCATCGTTCGTCACGACCTGGATGGAGCCCGAGGCCGAAAAGCTGATCGTCGAATCCTTGAACAAGAACTACGTTGATCAAGACGAGTACCCTCGGACGACGGAGATCCAAGAGCGTTGCGTGAACATGATCGGGCGGCTTTATCATGCGCCTCACGATGGCAAGGCGGTCGGGACGAGCACGGTCGGGTCGTCCGAGGCGATCATGCTCGCCGGCCTCGCGGCCAAATGGCGCTGGAGACAGCGGCGGGCGGCCGAGGGAAAACCGGCCGATCGTCCTAACCTCGTGATGTCGTCGACCGTGCAAGTCGTCTGGGAAAAGTTCGCGCGCTACTTCGACGTCGAACCTCGTTACGTGCCGGTCGAAGGCAACCGCACCGTGCTCGGCCCCGACGCCCTGAGTCATGTTGATGAGAACACGATCGCGGTCGTCGCCATTCTCGGGAGTACGTACACCGGTGAGTATGAGCCAATCGAAGCGATCCACAACGCGTTGAAAGAGGTCAACGACCGCAACGGTTGGGACGTGCCGATCCACGTGGACGCCGCCAGCGGAGGCTTCGTCGCACCGTTCCTCAAGCCTCACTTGCGCTGGGATTTCCGTCTACCGTTGGTGAAATCGATCAACGTCTCAGGCCATAAGTATGGCTTGGTCTATCCTGGCGTCGGCTGGGTCGTCTGGCGCGACCGGGCCGACCTTCCCGAAGACCTGATCTTTCACGTCAACTATCTTGGTGGTGACGAGGCGACCTTTAACCTCAACTTCTCCAAAGGGGCCAGTCAGGTCATCGCCCAGTACTACAACTTCCTCCGCCTCGGCCGCGAAGGCTATACGCGGATCATGACGAACCTCCGCTCCACGGCCGACTACCTCGCCTCACGCCTCACCGAGACCGGCCGCTTCACTTTACTGAGCGACAATCAGTCGTTGCCCCTCGTCGCCTTCCGTCTTGCCGAGCCTCGGTCTTACACCGTGTACGATATCTCTGAGCGCCTTCGCGCCCGCGGTTGGATCGTGCCCGCCTACCACCTCCCCGCTAACCTCGAGGAGGTTTCCCTCATGCGGGTCGTCGTCCGCGAGCACTTCAGTCGAGACATGGCCGACATGCTGCTCGACGACCTCAACCGAGTTCTCGCCCGCCTCGACGCCACAGCCCCGGCGACGATCCCCACACCGGAAGAAACCGTGACCAAAGGGGGACGGAAAGTGTGCTGACAGGGTCCCCGTAAGGTGGGCATTACCCACCAATCGGCCTTGCGTTATCCCATGAAATTGTCATGGGATAACGCTTTTGGTGGGCGGTGCCCACCCCACGAGAAATATCCTACCCGTCGAGTCAGGCCAAGCCTTGCAACACTCCTGTGCTATCACCAAGCTCTTTGATGTGTACATCCATTCGTTCAAGCATGGCGAGCCAGAGGTTGTTGACGGGGGTGTCCTGGGGGTAGCGGATGTGGCGGTCGGTCTTGAGCGTGCCGCCGCCCTTGCCGGCGAGGAGGATCGGCAAGTTGTCGTGGTTGTGGCGGTTGCCGTCGCTGTTGCCGCTGCCGTAGGCGATCATGCAATGATCGAGCAGGGTGCCGTCCCCTTCGGGGATCGACTTCAGTTTGCCCAGGAAGTAGGCGAACTGCTGGATGTGATACGTGTTGATTGTGCGGATCTTGGCCTTCTTGTCGGGGTCGCCACGGTGATGCGAGAGCTCGTGGTGACCTTCGGAGACGCCGACCATCCGATACTTGAGGTCGCTCCCTTCGCGGGCGAACATGCAGGTGATGACGCGGGTGATGTCGGTCTGGAAAGCCAGGACCATCAGGTCGCACATCAGGCGAAGGTGCTCGGCGAGATCCGCCGGCGCGTTCTGGGGACGTGAGGCGCCCGCCGGCGGCGAGATCGGGGGCAGGTTCTCCGTGCGGGCGATGCGCTGTTCGAGTTCGCGGACGCAGGTCAGGTACTCGTCGAGCTTTTGACGGTCGGAGCCGCCCAGGCGATGGTCCAGGCTCTTCGCCTCACCGAGCACGGCGTCGAGGACGCTGGCACGGAGGCGGTTGCGCTTGAGCCGGTCGGGGTCGTTGGGTCGGTCCGAGAAGAGTCGGTCGAAGACGAGCTTGGGGTCGACCTCGGTCGGCAAGGGGGAGGTCGGCGAGCGCCACGCGACTGTGTGTTCATAGACACACGAGTAGCCGCTGTCGCAGTTGCCGCTGCCCCGGTAGCGCTCGATGCCGAGCTCGAGCGAAGGCAGGCGGGTATGCTCGCCGACGCGGGAGGCGGCGACCTGGTCGGCCGAGATCCCTGAGCGGAAGTTGGCTCCGGAGGTCTTGCGGGCCTGGCAGCCGGTCAGGAAGGCCGAAGAGGCTCGGGCGTGGTCGCCGGCTCCATCACCGTTGGGACGCGCTTTATCGCAAGTCAGGCCGGTGAGAACCAGCAGGTCGTCGCGGACCGAAGCCAGCGGCTCGAGGATCGCCGGGAGCTCGAAGTTGGCCCCCTCCGCCGTCGGCGTCCAGTCGGCCATGTTGGCGCCGTTGGGGACGTAGAAGAAGGCCATGCGCCGAGGGGTCGCAGCCGCGCCGGCCGCCAGGACGCGCGGGGTCATCGCTTCCAGAAACGGCAAGGCCACCGTCGTTCCGAGCCCGCGGAGAACCGTCCGCCTCGAGATTCGCCCACCGTTGATCATAGCTCTTCCCCTGTCGCGGTTCGCATCTGGAAGGGTTCGCTCTTGACCACCTCGACCACCAAGGTCGTCATCCGGTCGCCGTCTTTGTCCAGGGCTTCCAGGATCGCGTCGACAGCGCACCGATCATAATATTCAAGGCCACGCCCTATGGCATAGGTGAGCATTTTCTCAGTCAAACAGCGTCGAAAGCCTTCTTTCTGGCTCCGTAGCAAGGTCTTCAATTGGGAGGGTCCCTGGAACGAATGGCCATCGGGGAGCACGCCCGAAGGGTCGATCGCGAAGGAACCGTCCTTGTCGCGCCAGGCGCCGACGGCGTCGTAGTTCTCGAAGGCGAAGCCGATCGGGTCCATCCGCCGGTGACACGAGGCGCAGAGGGCGTTCTCGCGGTGCTGCTCCATGACTTTACGGAGCGAGCCGCTGAGCCGCTTCTCCTCGTCGAGGTTCGGCACGTCGGGCGGAGCAGGAGGCGGAGGCGTCCCCAAAATCTGGTCGAGCACCCACTTCCCGCGCTTCACCGGCGAGGTGCGCGTCGGGTTCGAGGTCAAGGTGAGCACGCTCGCCTGGGTCAGCACGCCGCCTCGGTTGGGCGGCAGGCTCACGCGGCGGAACTCCTTGCCCGTCACCCCGGCGATGCCGTAATGCTTGGCCAAAGGCTCGTTGACGAAGCTGAAGTCGGCGTCGAGGAAGTCGAGAATGCTTCGATTTTCACGGAGAATCGCGTCGAAGAAGAGCTCGGTCTCGCGCACCATGGCCGCGCGGAGCTCGTCGTTGAAGTCGGGGAACTCCTTGGGGTCGGGGACGACGTAGGCGAGCTTGCGGGTCGTGAGCCACTGACCGGAGAAGTTGGCCACGAAGGCGGCCGACTTCGGGTCGAGAAGCATGCGCTTGATCTGGGCCTCGAGATTCTGCCGCAGCTTCCCCTGCCCCGCCAAAGTAAACAGCTCGTCGTCCGGCATGCTACTCCAGAGGAAGTACGAGAGCCGAGTGGCCAGGGCGAATTCGTCGACGGGATAGGCATTCCCCGGCTTGGCACCCGGCGGATCGAACTCAGCGCGGAACAGGAAGGCGGGCCAGACGAGGACCCCTTGGAGGGCGAGCCGGACGCTGCTCTCGAACCGTTCCCCTTCCTTTTCGGCCTTGTCATAGAGGGCGAGCAGGCGCTCGACTTCCTCGGCCTTGACCGGGCGCCGGAAGGCTCGGGTGGCGAAGCGGGCGATGATCTCTCGGGCCGCCTCGCGCGGAGGGACGCCCTCGCGATGGGCCATGATCCGCTGATGCGAGGCCGGCAAGACCGGCGGGGTCAGGTTGTAGGGGCCGTCCACCGTAATCGAGCGCATGTAGAGCAAGCGACGGTACTTGCTCGCCCCGCTGACGTCGGGGTCCTGGTACGGATTCAAGAAGACGACGTTGAACCGGCCCGTCCGCCCTTTGCCCCGGATGTTTAGCTCGATGGTCTCGGGCGCGCGAGGATTGCCCCGAACCTCGAACTCCTTGAGCACCTCCCGGTCGAACCGGATCGCCGCTCGCACGGGTTCGTCATCCTGTTGCTGGCCGAACACCTGGATCTGCACGACGTAGTCGCCTTCCTCCAGGAACGTCTCGGAGTTGAACGCCCCTCGCGAATGGAGGAGGTTACCAAAGAACCGTCGGGATTCCCCGAGCCTGGGACTGAATCGGATGTCGAGCCGCGACTTCGACGGTTTGGTGGGTTCGGTGACGACCAGGGCCCGATCCATGATCGACTCGGCGGCGATCAGGTACTTCTCCAGGAGCAAAGGGGAGAGCGAAAGCACGTCGCCGATGTTGTCGAAGCCATAGCCGATATCGTCGTTGGGAAAGTCGTCGGCCGGCTTGAAGTCGACGCCGACCAGGTCTCGGATCGTGTTGTTGTATTCCTCGCGGTTGAGCCGGCGGAGCGTGACTCGCCCCGGGTTGCGCGTGTTGGTGCAGTCGAACTGCGCCAGCGCCGTCTCGATGGCCTGAAGTGCCGGATCGATTTCCGAGGACTCCGGCCGGGTCCGACTCTTCCCCTTGGGCGGCATCTCGCCGCTGCGGACCATTTCCAGGACGTTTTCCCAAATCTCCCGGTCTTCCTGAATCGCCTTCTGGTCGAACTTCCGCTCGAGCGTCAAATCGGCGCTCTGTTTCTTCGGCCCGTGGCAAGCATAACAATGCTTGGCCAGGAACGGGACGGCAGCCTTCGCAAAACCATCCGTGGCTGCGCGAGCGCTGAGATCCGTGTCCCTCGAGGGACTTACGGCGGCCAACGCATCGGCTCCGAGAGCAGCCGCTCCGGAGAGATACCCGGCCGCTAGAACCAGCATGCCGAACAAATCATTGCGCAGCTTCACTAGTCCTCGTCCTCGCTGGTCGTTGGAATGGATCGCAACCGTTTATGTCTGTTCGCGACTCTGCATTGTGGAGGGAAGAATAAACTCTGCGGACCGAATTTTGTAGGGCAGGCGTTGGGCTGCCGAGGTTTCCACAATGACCTCAGTCAACCGTCAAAAGGAGCACTGGCTTTCTCTAGTTTAGCGACGTTTCTTCTCGAAATAACCCGACATCCGCGCAAATCTTTAACACTCGTCGCACGGAGTTTTCTCGCCAACCCGCTTTTGGGGCGGCCGAGGAGGATCTCGGCCGCCCCAATCGTGATTGACGACTCATCCGTAATTTCTTGATACGGTTCGGCTTCAGTACGCTGTGCCCGGCGGTCTACGGTAATGAGAGTGCACGTAAGTGCCGTCGGATCGCCAATAATCACGAACGGGGACGGTATAACCGTTCCAGGGGCCGTTCATCCCCCCATAATAGCCGTAGCCCGAACCATAGCCGTAGCCCGAACCATAGCCGTAGCCCGAACCGTAACCAGGGTTCATCATCATCGAACCCATCATCATTGAGCCCATCATCATGTCCAGCCTGCCTACGGCCGCGGCCTGGCTGGCATAGCGACGTCGAGGCTTTCTCGGCGGCGCTACGAAGTTGGGAGGCGTGAAGACCGTCTGAATCCTCCGAGTCCTCACTTCAGCCACTGGCTCAGCGGGGACAGGGGGTTCGTAACCTTCCCAAACTCCGACCTTCTTCTGTTTCGCCTGAGCCTCATAGGAAACGAGCTTGCTGTATTCGGGGAATTTGAGCTGCTCTCGGGCATAGGCACAGCCCGACTTGACCAGGAAGGCGTTCCAACAGAAGTTGTCCTCTGTCCGATAGAGAAGGACGATGGGGCGGCCCGTTACGGTCGTCCCCCGCCGTTCCATCCAGACCGGGGTGCCTGGAGGGATCCAATTTTCGAGCCACTTGAGGTCGGGCTTACCCAGGAGGAAGGCTTCCTTCCGGGAATCGACGCTCTCGGGAGTTCCGACCCCCAAGAGATTCACCCAGAGCATCGGGTTCTCGGCCGCCTCGACGACCACCGTGTCCGTGGCCATGACCGAGACGACCTTAACCTTCTCCCAATTCTTTTCAGGAACTTGAGTTACGACGGTTAAACCTATCAAGCACGCTGCCAAGACGCTCATCGAATACCGCTCCTGAGTTCCCAAATCGTCGAACGAATTCCAACGGCCTTCTATTGCCTTCACAATACATGTTCGCCAGACCTAGTGAATTATTGTCACTCTATACCGATTTCCATGTCACCCGAGAAAAGGCATTGTGTCCGGAATGACTCATTGCATTATTTTCTTTAAATTATCCATATGATAAATAATGTTAAACTGACGATTCTTTGAAACAAATCGAGTGGATCCCGTGTCTTGGCACAATCCCATAGGCTAGTCCTTACTTACGGGAACTTACCACTTAAATTCCATATTACGATTATTCGTTCATGTTCACCTTGCTTTGTCTCGGGTTAGCTGTTGGCGGGCGGTGCCCACCCCACGAATTCTCTGGGACCACGTGTCTCTGCGTATCTTCGGCTGTCGGGAGAGCGGCTCCTGGACGGAAGTGTTCCTTGACGAGTAATCTTTGGAATTGTTTTGCCTAATCCAGGCCGGGTATCGCTCGGTTTAGAGTATTAAGACAAGAGCGATGCGGTTTGCGCCAGGGATTCTTTCTCTTCGGACCGGAGCCATTTCATCCATGCCCCACCCCTTCGGGATCAAGACGGCGACCTTTGTCCTGAGCATGTCTTTGCCGTTCTCCCTCTCCCTCGTTGTCGAGGCGCGGCAGCCTACCGCGACGGCCAAGGACGCTGAGAAAACGGCCGATAAAGAACCAAAGGAAGCAAAGACAAAAGAAGCCCAGGCGGCCAAGGCAAGCGAAGCCAAGGGGCCGAGCGAGCGCGACACGATCGATCGGATCAAGGAAGAAGGGCTCAAACATTCGCAAGTTATGCCGACTTTGAGCCACCTGACCGACGTGATCGGTCCCAGGCTGACGGGTTCGCCGGGGATGAAGCGGGCGAACGAGTGGACCAAGAACAAATTCACCGAGTGGGGCTTGGAGAACGCCCATCTCGAGTCCTGGGGACCGTTCGGGCGCGGGTGGAGCCTCAAGCGATTTTCGGCGCAGGTCGTCGAGCCGCAGTGCATCCCTCTGATCGCGTTTCCGAAAGCCTGGTCCCCGAGCACCGAGGGTCCGCTCGTCGCCGAGGTTGCCTACCTCAACGCTGGGACGGAGGCCGATTTCGCCAAGTACAAAGGGAAGCTCAAAGGGGCGATCGTACTGATCGCGCGTCCTCGCAATTTGGCCGCGAGGTTCGAGCCCTTGGCGACCCGTCTCAGCGACAAGGAATTGCTTACCCTCGCCGATAAAGGACCCGACGAATCGCCGCGGTCCAGGCGAAATACCGCCGCCCTGGAGTTCGCGCGCAAGCGGCTCCAATTTCTGATGGAAGAAGGGGCGGCGCTCCTGATCGACCCCAGCTCGAACGGGGACGGCGGCACCTTGTTCGTCTCCTCCGCCCAGGTGCCCTCGCCCGGTGGTCCACACGCCCCAAAGGCCAAGCGGGTCTCGGCCTGGGATAAAGATGCCCCCAAGATTCCTCCGCAGATCGTCCTGGCGAGCGAGCATTACAATCGGCTCGTGCGCATGATCGAGCAAGGTGAGTCGCTCAAGATCGCGATCGACCTGGGGGTGGAGTTCCACGACGACGACCTGATGGCCTACAACACGGTCGCCGAGATCCCCGGAACCGACCTCAAGGAGCAGGTCGTGATGCTCGGCGGCCACCTCGACTCGTGGCATAGCGGCACCGGCGCGACCGACAACGCGGCCGGCGTGGCGGTCACAATGGAGGCGGTCCGGATCCTCAAAGCCCTCAACCTCAAGCCGCGCAGGACGATTCGCATCGGACTCTGGAGCGGCGAGGAGCAAGGACTGCACGGCTCCCGGGCCTTCGTCACCCAGCACTTCGGCAAGACCCCCAGGACCGAAGGATCTCACCCCTCGACGTCCGAAGAGGACAACGCATCCAAAAATTCGAGCGAGTCGAGCCAGCACAAGCCCGAATACGACGCGTTCTCAGCCTACTTCAACCTCGACAACGGCACGGGCAAGATCCGAGGCGTCTACCTCCAAGGCAACGAGGCTGCTCGGCCGATCTTCCGCAACTGGCTCCAACCGTTCCGAGGGATGGGGGCGTCCACCCTCTCGATCGCGAATACCGGCGGCACCGACCACCTCTCGTTCGACGGTATCGGTTTGCCAGGCTTCCAGTTCATCCAGGACGAGATCGAGTACGACTCCCGCACCCACCACTCGAACCAGGACGTCTACGACCGGATCCAGGCCGACGACATGAAGCAGGCCGCGGTCATCATGGCGGCCTTCGTCTACAACACCGCCATGCGCGACGAGAAGTTCCCCCGAAAGCCCCAGCCCGAAACCAAGCCAAGCCGAACCAGCCTGCTTCCACGTCCACGCCAGCCGCGGCCAGCTTCTAATTCTACTGTCTAAGGAGAGTCGTCCTCACCGATCTTCAATGGTGCCAGTTGATTACGTGCCTTGTACTGGTGGAATCGCGCCAACACATTCCGCTCCAGCCGGCGCATTCGTTCCTGCGCCACCCGGTTCGGCGCATCGCATCCACTGGCCCGGTGCAGGATCAACGCCAGCCCCATCCGCACCTGCGGCACCGTCAACGCCGGCACCACCTTTTTTCCCCCGTCGGGCCTCCACTACCAGGAACCATACCGCGATCATTGACAGCGCCATGTGGTGATGCCAACCACGCCAGTTCCGCACCTGGTACTCGCTCAGGCCCGCCTCGCTCTTGCTCCGACGGAAACACTCCTCCACCCGGTGCGCCGCCTTCGCCACCCGCGCCAACTCCGCTGGGGGCGTGTCACGTGGAGCATTAGAGAGATAATAATTATATTTAAGGATGCCGCTGTCTTGGAACCGCACAACGGCCAGTGTCTCCTCGAACCCGACGGCCCGGCGATCGACTTTCGATTCCACTCGCCGAGCCGACATCTCGACCTCTAAAGCGGTTATCGCTTGGATCGCCCACACTCAGGCCCGAGAGTGACCCTGTGGCTCGAAGGAAGTCAAGAGGCCGGTGGGGTGATACACCCATGGCCCCAACCTGGGCCCACTGGTGGACAAGCCACCAGTGCCACCCCATACGGCCATCTACATGGCATTGGTTAATGGTGCGTCCAATACAGAAATCCCAGGGGTTTCGTAGGCGATCCCATCGCAAACCGCTCTAAGGGCCCCTTCTCGCCATCGCGCACACGCAGGTGTGTCCAGGCCTCGGCCGGCAGCGCCGCGCACCAGGTGCGGACCTCCCGGAACGGGGCCTTGGGTTACATCCATTGAAGACCCACATCTTTTCACAGCGAACTATGCCCCCTTTTTTCGATTATGTTTACTAGAATCCTTACAGACGTCCATCTGGACCGGCACTCGGGATACTCCATCAGCCTTCTCCGTTCGCAGACGTAGTGTCCTTAAGGCGGTACGCCTGGGGCGAGCAGTGAAAACGGCGGCCGAACGCCAGGGAGAAGTATTGCGACGAGCTGTACCCGCAGCGGATGGCCACCTGCGTGACGCTGGCCTGGGGGTCCTCGCGGAGCAGCCGGGCGGCGGTATCGAGACGGGCCTGGTTGAGGTACTGGATCGGCGACGCGTTGGTCAGGTGCCTGCAGTAGGCGGTGAACTGGGTCACCCCCAGCCCGCAGTGCGCGGCCATCCTGCGCACGGTCCACTCCTCCGCCAGTAGGTCGGAATGATTGCTCAGATCGGCGAGGAAGAGTTCGACGGTCCGCTGGGTGCCCGAGAGCGACTCGTCCAGGTAGATGTCCCGGGCCCGGAGGGTCTCCAGCAGGAGCAGGAACAGCTCGTTCAGCTTCACGGCTAGCCGCGAGCTTTTGACGTCCGCGCGGTCGATCGCGATCGTCGCGGCGATCTGCTGGAAGCAGTGGCGCATCTCCGGCGCGACGCTCCAGACCGGCTGCTCGTTGTGCTGGAGCATCCTGGTCAACTCGGCGCGGTCGTCGTCAGTCAGGATCAACCAGGAGGGCCAGCGCCAGGGCTGGTTGGGCCGCCGGACGCCGACGTCGAGGATCAGCCAGTGCAGCCGCCCCGCGCCGACGTGCGGGTCGCCGACACGGTGCCGCTGCCAGGGGCGCGTGATCGTCAGGTCGCCGGGCCGCAGGTGGAAGCGCTGGCCGTCCACAGCGAAATCGATGCGGCCCCGCTCCAGGAACGTGAGCTCGATCCCCTCGTTGCGATGCCAGTCCAGGCCCCAACTCTGGTCGTGCCGGGCGTCCCAGAACCCAACCGACTTCACCGCCGGCAGGACACCGCGCGGCAGCCTTCGGCCGGGATAATGACCGTGGCCCCAGGCTGCGAGCTCAACCTCACCGACCTCGACCCCCCGGAGCAGCGGCCGACAGGTGTCGGCCTCATACGTCTGCACCTCTTCGGAGAAGATGGGTATCGATCTGGACATGGGGGGCCTCGCTCGGGGCGGCCCTCCCTCGGCGGCGACCCGGGACATCAGAGCCACGGCGCCCCAACGCCCATCGCGCGCCTCGTACCGCCGAGAATTTCTTTCACTGAAAGAAACTGGACGACAGGCTTGGCGTCGCGCCCGTAAATTCATCATCCGTCAGTCGCCGTTGCCAGTCAAATCTTTATTCGATTGCTTCCAGGGGTAGGCGTCTGGATTGTGGGTGGGAAATTCCGTACAAAAGAGTCTTCTGATGGATTGTCCCGGATTTCGTCGTCATCTGTTCACGGAGGCTTCCCATGTCCCGACCCCCGCTGACCCCCG
>Ga0153954_1001494_pt1 | contig 12336 bp, 11 predicted proteins | sample TSFL038MetaG_FD_102277 | JGI IMG/M metagenome (GOLD analysis project Ga0153954, IMG submission 102277) | Attine ant fungus gardens microbial communities from Florida, USA - TSFL038 MetaG | ecosystem: Host-associated > Fungi > Mycelium > Unclassified | place: USA: Florida, Wekiwa Springs State... | reverse complement strand
TCAGATCCGCGCCACTGTCAATCCCTCGGGCGACGCCAAATGACTTCGGATTCTGCGCAATGGCGTGGAACCCCAATTCGAGAGGCTTGAGGGTCAGTCGAAACTTTTTGCTTCCGGAGATTCGTTCGACATACCCGAGCATCACGAGCGTCTGAACCAGATGGAAGGCAGTTCCACTGTCTACGCCGGCCCGATCCGCCACCTGCCCTAAGGTCAGCGCTGGCTCTGACGCCGTAAACGCTTGCAGGACACGGAACCCGTGAACCAGCACCTGAGAAATCCTTGGGGCAGCGCCTGCTGACATTTGTTCGGAATGCGAATATTTATTCGTTAGCCGAACTATAGGACAGCAATGCTGCCCTGTCAATCGGATTTTGTGCAGCGCAAAAGAACGGCCGTCATGCTTCCGAAGCCCATCGGAGTCATGACGGCCGTTTCGACAATGTTTTTAGAGGCTTAAGCCTTCACCAAGGCCCAATCTGCGCGGCCGCCCAGGTGCGCCCGATCGAAATCCTGGACCTGGAATGCAGCCGAATCAGCTCGATCCATGCAGCTTCTCGAACGACTGCAAGGTGCGTGACAGGCGTTCCAGCAGGAAGGTATCGACGCCCAGTTCGTGGAACCGGGAATCTCTCGGCTGAGCGACACCGGCGAGCAGCTTTGAAATGCTCCACAACTCTGCTTCGCGCGCCTCTTGACCCAGGTACTCAAGCACGTCGCGTCGGTCGAGCCGCTCGGCCTCGGCCTGGAGATAATCCACGATATCCTGCTCGAAGTCCCCCAGAGCGACGACGACGCCGCCTATGCCGCATGAGCACCCCGCGCCCACCATCATGTGGGCGCGACCGAGCCGGTCCCAAGTGTCCAGCAGTCGTCGCGCCTCCAAGGCGCTCTCATTGAAAGAAGGATCGTGCGCGGGCATCATTGGGCGCCCCTCAGCATGTAGACCGTGCCTATGTAAACTTGCGCGCCGCCTACGGCTACCCACTTGAGCCTTGAAAATTCGTGACCTGGATATTCCAAGATCTCGATGTGACGCGCTCGTCCGTCGAATGAGGTGACAGAAAATGAACACAGAGATCCTGCCGGGCCGCGGAAGGATTCCCGTGACCGTTTTGACCGGCTTCCTGGGGAGCGGGAAGACGACCGTCCTCAACGGGCTAGTCAAGAATCAGGCCCTGCGGCGAACCGCGGTTGTCATCAATGAATTTGGTGAAATCGGACTGGACCACGAGTTGGTACAGAAGTCGGACGAGAACTTCATGGTGGTGCGCAATGGTTGCGTCTGTTGCACCGTCCGCGGCGACCTGATTTCCACACTCAGAGAGCTGTCCGTTCGCCAGCAGAATCGTGAAATAGACCGCCTGGAGCGCGTCGTCGTCGAGACGACCGGCCTGGCAGATCCTGCCCCGATACTTCACACTCTCATGAATGATCAGTTCCTTCTTGACGAAGGTTATGGGCTAGGGGCGGTTGTAACGACCATCGATGCCGTCAACGGCGCACACACCCTCGATAGCCATCGAGAAGCGGTGAAGCAAGTCGGCACTGCCGACTTGATTCTGCTCACCAAGACCGACCTTGCACCGCCAAATGCAGTAGCCGCGATCCGAGAACGGATCACCGCGATCAACCCAGGCGCCACCATTCTCCAGACAACGAATGGACAAGTCAGCCCCGCGGATTTCTTCGGTACAGGACTCTATCAGTTGGACAGCAAGACCACGCAGGTTCAGGGATGGATCAATGCCGAGGCCTACGCCGCCCCTGAACCGCACGTGCATGCACATCATGCCGAACCCGATCACGCGGACTCGACGGCCGCCAGCAGCCGGCACGATGACCACATTCGGGCCTATTGCGTGACCAGAGAGGAGCCAATTTCGTGGGCCGGATTCTCCGCCTGGCTGGATCTAATAAGCGCGATGCGCGGGAATGACCTGCTCCGCGTGAAAGGGATCGTCAACGTCGTCGAGCACCCTTCCCGTCCCACCGTCGTTCACGGCGTGCAGCACGTTTTCCACCCGCCGATACAGCTCGAGGAGTGGCCCAGCGAGGATCACCGCACGCGCATCGTATTCGTGACACGCGACATAGAGCAGGACGTGATCGAGGAGACGTTGCGGGTCTTTGAGCGGCGCGGCCTAAGAAAGAAGACGCCAAATACGAATTGATGCGACGAGATTGGCGCAGGCGAACCGGGGAAGGCGATCGACCTGGACTACGGTTCTTGCTCTGTCGGAGTCGTTGCCCCCCCACCGCCTCGCAGCCGTGGCCAGAACGTCAAGCCAAGTCCAATCAAGAGGACAGCACCCAACAGCAAAAAGAGCGCGGACTGCTTGAACCAAGCGATCGCAGGCACAGCGACCACCATGGCAACACCCAGGAAGCAGATCTGGAGGGATGAAAGGTAGAGGCCGGCGAGAAAAGTGCCGAGCGCCAGCAACATCAGAAGCACGAGACCGCTTGCCGGAGCGGGCATGAGCTGCTGCACGCCGGCCAGCAGCATGATGTTCATCGTGACCAGAATTGCCCCCCAATGGAGCGCCTGCCTCACGATCAACCGCAAGCGGCCCTGCCGCTCGTCGACCTTTGGCCATTCCGTGACGACGCAGAAGACAGCCATCGCCAGAGCCAGAAACTCCCAATATCCAACGAGCGGCTGGTGCGAGATGTTGGCGTATGCCACGCCGAAAACCGCCAACGCGAGCACGACGATATAAGGCAACTGCCGATACAGGAAACTCGCATTGCCGGGAGGGATCGGCGGATCGACCGCTGGCTGTGACAATTTAAGCTCCTTTTACGCTCCTTATCGGCAACCGACTCCAGAATGCCCGACGCGCCCAGGTTCTTCGTTGCGCCAACCGCCGAAGCCGGTCAACGTGCCCATTCTTAATCGGCCTTAAAGCCTCATTCAACCGTAGGCATCGAGGTCGTAGTTCAAGCCCGACGCATGATCCTTGACATCACCAGGATTCGGCGCCGGCTCTGTTTCAAGGCCGACGCGCTCAAGCCGCATCGAGCAGAGGCTCAACCATCGCTCGGAGCCGATAGCAGTCTCACTATCCAGCGGCTGGATTCGTTCTGCTCGCAGATCGTGATAACCGCGATCGTCATGGGCAGGCCAATGAAGGCACCGGGCATCCCCCACAGAAAGCCCCAGAAGAAAAATGCAATCAGCATCACGAACGGCGATACTGCGAGAGCTTTGCCGGCGATCATCGGCTCGAGGTAGCTGCCGATTATGAATTGGATAATGTATAGACATCCGAAGATGATGATCGGCATTTGCCAGGACTCGAATTGCGCCGTCGCGAAAATCACAGGGAGAACGATCGCGACGAGCGTACCGATATATGGAATGTAGTTCAGCACAAACGATATGACGCCCCAGGCAATTGCTAAGTCGAGCCCTACGGACAGCGTGTAAAGGAATACTGCCAGGCCGGTCAGAACGCTGGCCAGCGTCCGGATGAGCATGTATTTTCTGATTTTCTTGGCGATCGCGCCCGCCGTTTTGGACACGTTCCAGCCAAATTTCGGCTCCAGCTCATCGAAGCGTCTTTCGAAGTAGGCCAGCTCCGTCAGGCCGAACGTAAGCAACAGGAATACGACGATACAAAAGCCGGCAAAGGCGTTTACCGCCATAGCGATTTCTTGCAGCACGCCGGCAAATGTACGGACATCATATTGCCCCGCCCACTCTGTAACGAAAATGCCGTGCTCCTCAAGCCATTGCGTCGCTCGCGCATACAGCGATTGAAAGCGCGCAATATTGGTAAGAATCCAGTGAACAACGTCGCCGATGCTCCAGATGATCGCAGCGGCGAGCGCAAAGATCACAAGAAGTGTCACCAGGACGGTGAGCAACAGCGCAGCGGACCTCGGCATCCTGGCTTCCATCGCCTTTTGAAAAGGCCACACGAGCGCCATTCCGAAAAATGCAAAGGCTATCGGCTCAAGGACGACGCGGGCAAAGTAAAAGGCGGCCGACAGAACGACCACGGCAATGGTGACATTAACGAAGTCACCATAACCAATGGTGCTTGCAGATAATTCTTCCTTGTCCATTTTTCCAACCATTCGAAGTCATCGTGTGGCCGCAACCACTGACTGTCAATCGATTCGTGATCGAGCGTCAGCCGAGTTTGCGGGAGGGACGACCGACGTGGCATGCGATCACGCCGGGCTGCTCGTCACGCTTCTCGCTGACAACGCCATCACGTCGGTTACCGCTTGCCACAAGACGACGACTTGGTTGTGACCTTTCGTCGGCCTCTCCGTTTTGAAACGGAACGCACAAGAACGAGACCCCGCGCACATTCGCAAAGATATTGCCTGATATGATCCAAAGGTTCGGTTGATCTCAGGATCGCTTGGCGTTGACTCGTATTGAACGACGTGTCATTCGCAGCAGTGAATATCGCAACAGGCGCGGGACGAGCTCCGGCGTGTGGTCGGCTTCAGCGTTGCCGACGAGATTGACAAGCTCGATCAGCTCAAGAAATCGGGATCGATCACCGACCAGGAGTTCGCGCGGCTGCGCGCCAAGCTGGTTTCGTAGTCTAGCTGCAAGCTGAGGAAGCTCGGCCGAGGGCGGGAGCAGCGCCGTAGCATCACGGCGCTGCGAGCCACCGGCTCGAAAGTGTTGGCGACCATCCTCCGAATTTCCCGCGCCCGCACACGGCACAACCTCGACAAACCGTCGAGACGGGCGCGCGGGATCGGCACCCCGATCAGTGGCGGCACATTCTCCAGCAGGAATTCCTGCACTTGTTGAGATTGGTGAAGCAGTTCGGGCCGGGATGGCGCCCCTCGCATGCATATCTTGCTTCGCAACGCGTTCGGCAAGAGCTGTAGCATTGCTCGTCGGCGCGAGCGACGGAAGGCCTATCTGACGCAGCGATTATCGTTGCCGCAAGAATGGCAATTCTGATTGGAATCGTCGGCATGGGACCTCGTGGGCTGTGCGCCTTGGCGATCGCCCGCTCCGGGAAAGTCAGGACCGCCACTTGACTCTGTCCGCATTTCCGACGCAACCCCGAGGAGATTGAAACGCAGGGCCAGTCCGGAGCATGGCGGCCAACCGGTGAGAGGAGCGACTGGCGTGCATCGGCTTTTGTATAGGTTGCTTGCGTGGTTGTTAAGGGGCATCTGGATTCTGTGCCGGATCGCGCTCATCCTGTGGGCTACCCTCGCCATCTACTACTCGAACCTGCCGTGGCCTGAGCTGCGCGTCGCGCTGGCAATAGCCTTTGCGGCCTTCGCGGTCTGGGCCATCTGGCTGTCGTCTCGACGGCGAATGTCCATCGTCCTGGCCGTGCTGTACCTCGGCGTGGCCGCGTGGTGGCTAGCCATCCCCCCCTCGCACGATCGTCCATGGCGGCCGGAGGTTGCAGTAATGCCACGGGCGTTCATCGACGGCGACCGCGTGCGCATCACGGGCGTCCGCAATTTCGAATACCGGACTCGGAATGATTTCAATGTGCGCTATGAGGAACGCGAGATCTCGCTGTCGCACCTCACCGGCATCGATTTCTATGTCTCGTACTGGAGCGAAGGATTGGTCGGACACACGTTCCTGAGCTTCATCTTCGACAACGCCCTCCCGTTGAGCATCTCCATCGAGACGCGACCTGAGGTTGGCGAAGGCTTCAATCCCATCGCTTCCCTCTTCAAGCAATTCGAGTTGATCTACGTCGTAGGTGACGAGCGGGACATCGTGGGCGTGCGCACCAACCAGCGCCGCGAGACGGTGTACCTTTATCATCTCAATGCCTCGCCCGAGGCTGCACGCCGGCTGTTGCTGGTCTACCTGGCGCGCATCAATGAGCTCGCCGACCGGCCGGAGTTCTATCACTTGCTGAGCAACAGCTGCACGATCAACATCATTCGATATGCGAACGCGGCAGGACGGGTGGGCAGGCTCGACATCCGTCACATTTTCAACGGTCTGATCGACAACTATCTTTACTACTCCGGCCGCATAGACACGTCGCTGCCGTTCGACGAGCTGCGGCGGCGCTCCCTGATAAACGAGGCTGCGCAAGCGGCCGACGACGCACCTGATTTTTCCGAGCGCGTCCGCGCATCCTTACCGCCACGGGCTCGTTGATTGGGTGCAATCATACGAATTCTCCACCGTGCTGGCCTGATCAAATGAAGCTCGTGACCATAAAGCCAAGTCGCCGCGCGCTTGTTTTCCTGGGCCTGATGGGCGCGTCACTGGCGGCGCTGTTGCTGTTACCGCCGATCCACCAGGACCAAGGCTACCACCGCTTTGCCGACGAGCGCACTTTGTTCGGAGTGCCGAACTTCTGGAACGTCGTCTCCAATCTTCCCTTCATCGCAGTCGGAGCGGTGGGACTGCGGCAATTTCATCGCAATCCTGCAACCTTCATGATCTTTCTCGGGATATTGCTGACAGGCTTCGGCTCGTCCTACTACCACTGGGATCCGAGCGACCGCACGCTGTTCTGGGACCGGCTGCCGATGACGCTCTGCTTCATGGCGATCCTCGCGGTCATCGTCGAGGAGCGCATCGACGCGAGACTTGGATCCGTCCTGCTTTGGCCGCTGGTCTTGACCGGAATTCTCAGCCTGCTGGTGTGGCGCTCTACCGGCGACTTGCGGCTCTACGGCTGGGTACAGTTCTTTCCCGGTCTTGCCTTGCCGCTGCTGATCATGCTGCTCCCGCCCAAATACAGTGGCACGTCGTACTGGGTCGCAGCCGTGGCGCTCTATGCGCTTGCCAAAGTGGCCGAGCTCTCCGATTACGCGGTGCACGCGAATTTCATCCTCAGCGGGCATACGCTCAAGCACCTGTTCGCCGCTGCCGCGTGCTTCGCCGTGCTGAGGTATTTCCAGACGCGCCAGCCGATCGCCCCCGTCGCACAATGAAGAATAATACAATCGAGATGTGTTCATCAGCTTGGATGCCCGAGATCGGCGGATCGGCCATTGCCGACCCTTAGAAGGCGGCGCTCACGCTGAAATGGGTCCGGCATCCGGGTTAGTTGGTTCTGGCCCACTTTGAACGCTGTCCGACCATCGACGGCGGAGCGCTGTCTCGCTTTTGCCGCGATTGGTCCCTAACGCCGGAGCATGGCTCCGCCCGCAGTTTCGCGATAGGACGCTGCAGAATGCGGTGGTGGCGATCGAAAAGGCAGATCGGCTCGTGCATAGCGCTTTTTGCGCTGTGCATTCAGCTCGCGCTCACCTTCGGCCACATCCATCCCGAAGACTTCACCGGATCCGCACCTGCCTCCCATGCATCGAGCGCCTCGGCGGCGACCAGATCGGACACGCCATGGCACCCCGACAATGGCGGAGCGCATGAAGATTGCGCAATCTGCGCCGCGATCTTCCTGGCCAATACAGCCGTTCCAGCCAGCCCGCCGGCGCTCGCCACTCCGGCCTTTTTCCGGTCAGTACTGCCTCCGGACGTAACGTCACCCAATCTCCGATTGGTCCGTTACCTGTCGTTTCGGACGCGCGCCCCGCCCCTCGCCTGACATCAATCTTTCGCGTGGCTGTCGCTCGCGTTCGACGAGAGCCACGCGACTTGAGATTCAGGCGGCGAAGCCAGCCTTGGCAATCGCAAGGTCAATTCGCACCATTCTTGCAGCACCGCCGCCTGCTGTCTCACGGCTGCGGAGCAGGCGCGTCCGCATTCACACGTCTGCGTGACGGTGCACCGCGAGCGCGTCGACGCGGCTGATGGTTCGGTTGGCCGCAAGCGGCACGCCCGAACGCAGTCGTCAATTCCGAGCCGATGGTCTCCTCGCTGACAACGCAGTTCGCACAGCTCGGCTGCCTGGCAGGAGATCCGGCGCTGACCGTAGGTTCCCGATATTCCGACAAAGGCGGTGGTGAAATGCTCATGAGACCCTTCATCCGGAGGCAAGTCGTCGTTCGTGTCGTCTGGTTCGTGGCCGCAGCCGCCGGCCTGCTCCTCATCGTCGGGGCGGTCGATGCAGCCTTCGCGCAAACGCCGTTCGGCGGGCCGCGCGGGCAGGCCGCACCGCCGCTGCCGACGACGGGCGTGCTGGGCTGGATCTTCGCCAAGCAGGCGGCGTTCTATCGCCAGTTCTCCGGCCTCATCCGGGCCGCCAAGGCCGACGGCAGCGCGGCGTGGAGCCTGTTCGGCCTCTCATTCCTCTACGGCGTATTCCACGCCGCCGGCCCTGGTCACGGCAAGGCGGTGATCTCCTCCTACCTCGTCGCCAACGGCGAGACGTGGCGTCGCGGCGTTGTGCTCTCCTTCGCTTCGGCACTGGTGCAGGCACTGGTCGCGGTCGTGCTGGTCGGCATCGCCGCCGTGCTGCTCAATGCCACATCCACCACCATGCGCGGCGCGGTCAACGTGATCGAGACCGCGAGCTATGCCCTGATCATCGTCATCGGCCTGCGGCTCCTGTGGGTGAAGGGGCGCGCCTTCATCGTAGCGCTTCAAAACCTGCATCGCCCGGCGCCGGTGGGCGCCGCCGTCACGCCGGCTGCTCATCCCGCACACCACGATCACCACGCGCACGATCACTGTCATCACGATCACGACCGTCACGATCACTGCCACCATGATCACCACCACGACCACGATCATCACGGCCATGCGCATTGCGACCACGACGACCACGCCTCCGCCTGGGGCCACGCCCATGCACCCGAGCCCGAGGAGCTTGCGGGGCCCGGCGGCTGGCGGCGCGGGCTTTGGGCGGTGGTGGCGGTCGGCGCGCGGCCGTGCTCAGGCGCCATCATCGTGCTGGTGTTTGCGCTGGCGCAGGGCCTGTTCTGGGCGGGCGTAGTCTCGACCTTCGTGATGGGGCTCGGCACCGCCATCACGGTCGCCGCCATCGCCACCATTGCGGTGGGCGCCAGGGCCTGGGCTGGACGCCTCGCCGAAGCGCGCTCGGGCTACGGCATGCTGGCGATGCGCGGCATCGAGGTCGGCGCCGCGGTCGTGATCATCGCCTTCGGCGCGCTGCTGCTCACCGGATACATCGTCGCCGAGCGCGGCGTCGGGATCTGAGCGGAACGGATCCTTGCAAATCGATCGAAAATGACGCTTGCGCCGGGGCACGTGAAACGAATCCACGATCTCCCCGGCGCGGCCGATACCGTGCGTCTCGGCCGGCGCCCACGCTCACGCGAAGCGCTTCGCCCCCGCCACGCAACAAATGACGCCGGCGACGACCGCGATCATCAGCCAGCTCACCTGCTCGTTCAGCAGCACCGCCGCGATCGCCATGCCGAAGAAGGGCTGCAGCAGTTGCAGCTGCCCGACCGCGGCGATTCCGCCCGTTGCCAGGCCCCGGTACCAGAACACGAAGCCGATCAGCATGCTGAAGAGCGACACGTAGGCGAGCGCGATCCAGCTCGCCGGATCGACGCCATGCCACGAGGACGGCGCAACGACGACCATCAGCGGCGCCATCACCGGCAGCGACAGGACGAGCGCCCAGGAAATCACCTGCCATCCGCCCAGGCTGCGCGAGAGCTTCGCGCCCTCGGCATAGCCGAGGCCGCAGACCGCGATGGCGGCGAGCATGAGCAGGTCGCCCGCCAGCGTTGCGGTGCCACCCTGGGTGAGAGCGAAGGCGACGACGAGCGCACTGCCGAGACCGGAGCACAGCCAGAAGGCAGGTCGCGGTCGCTCGCCGCCCCGCAAGACCCCGAACAGCGCGGTCGATAGCGGCAACAGGCCCACGAAGACGAGCGAATGCGCCGAGGTGATGTGACGGAGCGCAAGCGCGGTCAACAAGGGAAAGCCGACCACGACACCCGTCGCGGTGATGAGCAAGGGGCCGATGTCGGCCGGCCGCGGGCGGCGCTCACGGAGCGCCAGCAGCAGCGCGCCGCCGAGGCATCCGGCGACAGTCGCGCGTGCCAGCGTGACGAATAGCGGATCGAGCGCGGCGACCGCCATCCGCGTGGCCGGAAGCGATCCGCTGAAGATCAGCATCCCGACAAATCCATTGGTCCAGCCCCGGGTCACAGCGTCCATCGTGCACCTCGCCTTGCACGCTGATTTGCACTTGCGAGGCACGCTGCTTCCAGAGACACTGCATAACACTTTGAGCAAACTGTACTGCTCCGGTATCAGGTACAGATGGACAGTCGGGACCTCAGCACTGACGGGACGCTCGTGGCGGGCGTTGTCCGGGAGATCAAGCGGCGCGTTGCCGCGCGGATGCTCGCGCCTGGCGCCAAGGCGCCTTCGATCCGGCGCTTCGCCGAGACCATGGGGGTATCGAAATCCACCGTGGTCGAGGCATACGACCGGCTTGCGGCCGAGGGCGTCATCCGGCCGCGGCGCGGCTCGGGCTTCTATGTCACCAGCCATTGCGCGCCGCTGTCGCTTGCCGAGGTCGGACCGCGGCTCGATCGCGCCGTGGACCCGCTCTGGGTGTCGCGGCAGTCGCTGGTGGCGGGCGAGAAGGTGCTGAAACCTGGCTGCGGCTGGCTGCCGGACGCCTGGATGCCTGACGACGGCCTTCGCCGCGCCTTGCGCATGCTGGCCCGCGGCGAGCCGGGCGCCCTGGTCGATTACGACACGCCGCTCGGGCTGGCACCGCTGCGCCAGCACCTCGCCCTGCGCATGGCCGAGCGCGGCCTTGCCGCCGATCCCGACCAGATCCTTCTGACGGAATCGGCAACGCAGGCCCTGGACCTGCTCTGCCGCTTCCTGATCGCGCCGGGCGACTGCGTGCTGGTCGATGACCCCTGCTACTTCAATTTCCACGCCATGCTGCGCGCGCACCGGGCCAAAGTGGTCGGCGTTCCGTACACGCCCTCCGGCCCCGATCTCGACATCCTCGCTCAAGTGCTCGCGGAGCACCGGCCGCGGCTCTACATCACCAATGCGGCGCTCCACAATCCGACCGGCGCGACGCTGTCGCCGGTCGTGGCGCACCGCGTCCTCAAGCTGGCCGAGCTGCATGACCTCACGATCGTCGAGGATGACATCTTCGCGGATTTCGAGGACGAGCCCGCACCACGTCTTGCGGCCTTCGACGGTTTCGCGCGCGTCGTCCACATCGGCAGCTTCTCAAAGACGCTTTCGGCAGCCGTGCGCTGCGGTTTCATCGCGGCACGTCGCGACTGGATCGAAAACCTGATCGACCTCAAGATCGCCGTCTCCTTCGGAGCGGGGCGGCTGTCCGCGGAGCTCGTGCTGCGTAGCCTCAAGGACGGAAGCTACCGCAAGCATGTCGAGGCCTTGCGCCGGCGGCTGGCCGGCGCGCTCGTGCAGACCAGCGAACGCCTGCATGACATCGGGATCGTGCGCTCGATCGCGCCGCGAGGCGGCATGTTCCTCTGGTGCGCGCTGCCGGCTGGACTGGACGCCGCGGATGTCGCGCGCCGCGCCCTGGCGCGAGACGTCGTGCTGGCGCCGGGCAACGTTTTCAGCCTCTCGCAGTCCGCCGGCCGGTTCCTGCGCTTCAACGTCGCGCAATGCGCGAGCCCGCGCGTGTTCTCGGTCCTGCAGGCGGTCATGCGCGAGGCCAGGGCCTGATCCACTTCAATTGAAGCGGACAGGGCTCGCTCACGCCTTCGATGCGAGGAGGAATGCTTCCGTCAGGACGAACGTGAGGCGGCCATTGGTCAAGGTCGGCGTCAGGGCGGCCTTCGGCTCGGGACCGCACTGGCTCAACATGCTGCGCAGGAACGCCTGCATGTCGGCGCCGTGGCGCGAGGTCCATTCGTCGAAATCGAGCACCTTGCGGAAATACTCCTGATGCACGAGGCGAAATCCGGCGCGGGCGATCTCGTCGAGCCAGACACCTTTCGTCAACGCGCGGACGTGGCTGGGATCGCGGAACCGCTCGAAGGCATTGATGTAATCGCCGGCGTCGCCTTCGGGGACGACATTGTCGACGACCGCGAGACGGCCGCCCGGCGCCAGGACCCGCTGCGCTTCGCGCAGGAATGCGGGGATGTCCTCGAAATGGTGAGGCGCGATCCGTGTGATCACCGCATTGAAGCTCCCCGCCTCGAACGGCAGCGCCTCGGCCTTCGCATACCTCACCGCGATGTTGGCGAGCTGCCGTTTCTCTGCCTCCCGGCGGACCAGTTGGAGCATCTCCTCGGTCACGTCGGTCGCCACGACCGCTTCGACCAGCGGAGCGAAGGTATAGGCGACGTGCCCAGCGCCGGTGGCGACGTCCAACACGCGCCAATGCTTTTCCGGTGCGACCCGTTCGATCAAGGCGCGAAGGCTTTCTCCACGCGCGTGCGGCCGGCTATCGAGATAGCTGGCGGCGGTTTTGCCGAACTGCTCTTGGACCAGGGTCTTGGTCATTCCGGTTCCTGTGCGTTCATGGACGTGCCGCG
>Ga0153954_1001493_pt1 | contig 12339 bp, 10 predicted proteins | sample TSFL038MetaG_FD_102277 | JGI IMG/M metagenome (GOLD analysis project Ga0153954, IMG submission 102277) | Attine ant fungus gardens microbial communities from Florida, USA - TSFL038 MetaG | ecosystem: Host-associated > Fungi > Mycelium > Unclassified | place: USA: Florida, Wekiwa Springs State... | reverse complement strand
GTTCACCGGCGCCGCGGCATCCGAGAAATGGCTCTCCGTCCATGTCGGTACGCACTTCGAGAGTTTTTATCTCGACGACTATGTCGCGATGCAGAAGCGGTTCTTCGCGCATTATCTCAAGGACGACGATAACGGCTGGGACAAGGAACCGCCGGTTCGTCTTGAAATCCGCTGGCCGGACCGGGTGGTGGTCCGCGCTGAGAACGAATGGCCGCTGGCGGGCACGCGATGGACGAAGCTCTATCTCGACGCCGCCGGGTCCGCGCTCGTGCCGTCGCCGCCCGCGGCCGGCACCGTCAGTTACGAGGCTCTCGGAGATGGCATCAGCTTCATGATGCCGCCGGCGTCGTCCCCGCTGGAGATCACCGGACCAATAGCCCTGCGACTCTGGATGTCCTCGTCGACCGCCGATGCGGACATCTTTGCCGTATTGCGGGCATTCGCTCCGAACGGTGAGGAGATCATCTTTACGGGCGCGCATGAGCCGACGCCGGTCGCACGCGGGTGGCTGCGTGCGTCGCATCGCGCACGCGATGCGGCACGCTCCACGCCATGGCGGCCGTTTCACAGGCACGACGTCGTGGAACCTCTCTCTCCCGGAGAGGTCTATCCGCTCGACATCGAAATCTGGCCGACCAGCCTGGTTCTGCCGCCCCGTTATCGTCTCGCGCTGACCTTGAAGGGCTGCGATTTCCTGGTCGCCGGCGCCGGGCGCATTCAGCACAACGATCCTGTCGATCGCGATCCGTCGATCTTCGGCGGCCGGCACACCATTCATGCCGGCGGCGAGCGCGCATCCTATCTGCTGTTGCCCATCATTCCGGATGACCGAGACACCGAACAGGGAAAGACCAATGGCAAGCACCAAGATCGTCGATGATGCGCCGGCGCCGCGTACTGCGAAGGTTATCGTTCAGTTCGATCAGCAGCAGCGCAAATTGCTCGATTTTCTCCGCGCGGAAGGAACGTTCGGCCGCGAGGATGGCGAGATTATCCGCAACGTCGTCCTCGACTATTTGAAGCAGAAAAAGCCCGCCGCGGGAGGCAAGGCATGACCACCGCCCAAAAAAGCCGCCTCGATATCGTGCTCGAGCCGGTCAGCGGCAAAGCAATTCCGGTCCTGAAGGGCGAGACGTTGCGCATCAGCCTTGTGAGCGGTGCGCAGCATGTCGAGTTCAATTGCTTCAATCTGCACGACCACAAGGAATACATGTCGGTCGGCCATATGCGCCGCGAATCGTTCCGAGCGGGGCCGGATCGCATGATCTGGAGCAATCCGCCACGTTACCGACCGATGATGAAGATTGTCGCGATGCCGCCGACTTGCGGATCAGACCTGCTGGTGGCGGGCTCGGTCTCGAAGGTGCTCGAAGCGCAATTCGGAATCGATGGTCTGCCCGGCTTTGACGACACGATGGCGCAAGCGCTCGGAGAGTATAACCTGACGGCTGATGACGCGCACGACCCGCTCAATCTTTGGCTCAATACCGAGTGGGACCACATTGGCACCTTCGTCACGACGAATTCCGGCAAGCCCGGCGATTGCGTCGACATGTTGGCTCTGATGGATGTGCTGGCGGTGCCAACGATCGCGGCGGGCGCCAATTTCTCCCTCAGCGGCAACTTCTCCTATAAGCCGATCCGCGTTCAGGTCTTGGAAGCCGATTCTTCAAGTCGCGAAGAGGCGGATCGTGAATGGCAAGCCAATACGGCGCTGAAAACGCAACGCACGCTGGATGATTACAAGCTGAAGACCATCCGTACGGAACGGTCGCTGACACCGACCGATTCGTACCAGCCGGACTACGTCAACTTCCCCATCGAGTGGACCGACATCGAGGTCCTTTTCAGCAGCGACGAGCTGCAGAGTATCTGGCCGTTGCGCGGCCGGATGGGCGCCACCGATGGCGAGCTTGTTCGAACGCTGTTCTTCCACTGGTACACCGAGAATCGTAAGAGCCACGGACTGCGGTTCTACTCGCCCCAGCAACTGCACGCCTAGGAGAGAACACATGCAACTTGGAACGTGTCGCAGCGACATCACCTTGATGCCTGTCTCCGGAAAAGCGCTGCCGATGCGCCGCGGCGAAACCATGCGGCTGACTCAGGTCCAGGGTTATCAATGTGTCGATTTCAATTGCTTCAACCTGCACGACTATAAGGAGCGCATGTCTGTCGGCCACATGCGGGCGCAGGGCTTTCGTGTCGGCGAGGGGCATCTTGTGGTCAGCACGCCGCCGCACTCTCGCCCGATGCTCGCTATCACCCATATGAAGGAGACCTGCGTATCGGATCTGCTGGGCGCTCGCTGCGACGCGACGATGGGAGAGCGTGAATACGGCCTGGTTCCGCGAACCAATTGCCAGGATACGTTTGCGGAAGCGATTCGTGAGTACGGGCTCACAGCCGATGATGTGCACGACTCTTTCAATATGTGGATGAATACCTGCTGGGGGCACAGCTACCGCATTCTTCCCAATGTCGGGCCGGCGGGTGACTATGTCGACCTGCTCGCACTGATGGACGTCCTTGCCGTGCCGATTGTTTGCGGGTCGGGCGATCTCGGTCAGATCAGCAATTTCTGCTTCAAGCCGATTCAGGTCAAACTCTTCGAAGCATCGGATGAATCAAACCGGCGGGTTACGGAAATATTGGAGCGTTGCGGCTCTCCCGATGACAAGCCGGCGCAACCGGCCGGCAGGATCCTCAGCGATCGGCCGCTGACCGCGCGGCCCGATTATCAGCCGAAGTTCAAGGCTTATCCGATCGCCAGCACTGACATCGAGGTTGCATTGGACAGCGACGAGTTGGCCGGACTGCGGTCGGCGTTGAACGATGTCGGCGACACGGATGGAGAGCGCGTCCGGGCCGCCTTCATGCTTTGGTATCGGCACAATCGCATGCGTCGTCATTGGAACAGCCCGGCCGGGCTGCGCGAGTAACCAACCTCCGTCATTCGCCGCCATTGCAGGAACAGCGTCATGTCAGCGGCCACAGCCGTCAACACGGCAGAGCGGGCGGTCGCGGCGGTCGGCGTCATGGCAGACGCTAGAACATAGACGCTGTTCCGACCTCATCTTCATTTGATGATTCATCCGCTGCGCCCTCGCGGCGGATTCTCACATTCAAGCCCACGGACCATCCCGGTTTGCAGCGGCTCAGCTGCGGCATGACGCATTGCGTTTCGGTCTGCGCAACAGGCTGCGGTCCTATGACGGACCGCCGCGGCGCTTTCCGCGCACGTTTCAACTTGACAGTCCTGTGACTCGCTCGGACAATAAATAAACGAAACATTGTTCTATCTAGCGATACAGGTCACAAGGTGCTCCGAATAGGCTTGGATGTCGGCGGTACATTTACGGATGTCGTCATTGCCGACGAAACTGGAGTGAGAGGCACCTACAAGGTGCTCACATCGGCATCGGATCCGATCGGGCCGATGATCGAGGGAATGAAAGCGATCCTCGAAAGGATCGGCGCTCAGCCGGCAGAGATCGGACAGGTCGTGCACGGAACGACACTTGTCACGAACGCCGTGATCGAGCGCAAAGGCGCGTCGACTGCGCTCATTACCACGCAAGGGTTTCGCGATGTCGCGGAAATCGGCCGTGAATGGCGCTACGACATGTACGACATCTTTCTTGATCCGCCGCCGGTTCTGGTTCCGCGCCATCACCGCTTCGAAGTCGAGGAGCGCACCGCCGCGAAAGGTGACGTCGTTATCGCGGTGAAACCGGAAGCCGTCGCGTCGATTGTCAAGACTCTGCCGGAAGAGATCAGATCTGTCGCGATCTGCTTTCTGAATTCATATGCGGAGCCACGCAACGAACGTGCTGCGGCCGACACGATCAGCAAGCTTCGGCCCGATCTCTACTTGAGCGTTTCGGCCGACATCGCCCCGGAGATCCGTGAATTCGAGCGCCTCAGCACCACGATCACGAATGCTTATGTGCAGCCGCTGGTCGAGCCGTATCTGACATCGTTCCAAGAGCGGCTCCGGGACGCCGGCGTCCGCGCCCAGCTTCTCATCGTGCTGTCGAATGGCGGCCTGGTGACGGCCGAAAGCGCGTCCCGTTTCCCTGTTCGCATCATCGAGTCGGGCCCGGCGGCCGGCGTGACCGGCGCCGCCTATGTGGGCCGGCGTTCCAGCGAAGACCGCATCCTGGCCTTCGACATGGGCGGCACGACTGCGAAGGTCACATTCATCGACGACGGCCGGCCGTTGATCGCACGTGAATTCGAGGCCGCTCGCGCCTATCGTTTCCGTCCCGGCAGTGGCATTCCTCTGAAAGTGCCGGCGGTGGAGCTCCTTGAGGTCGGTGCCGGCGGCGGAAGCATCGCGTCCATTGACACCATGGGCCGCATCCGTGTCGGGCCGGAAAGCGCAGGCTCGTCGCCCGGGCCGATCTGCTATGGCCTCGGCGGCAAGCAGCCCACCGTGACCGACGCCGATCTGACGCTTGGATATCTCGACGCCCAGAGGTTTCTCGGCGGACGCATGCAGTTGCGCAAGGACGCTGCGCAGTCCGGGATCATATCGGACATCGGCCAACCGCTCGGACTGGACACGTTGAAGGCAGCCTGGGGCGTTCACCAGGTCATCAACGAGAACATGGCGAATGCCCTGCGGGTCCATAGCGGCGAGCGCGGGAAAGATCCGCGAAAATATTCGATGGTCGCATTCGGCGGCGCCGGCGGCGTGCACGCGTGCCGTGTTGCAAACGCCTTGCGTATCCCGACGGTCATTTTTCCGGAGCTGGCCAGCGTGTTGTCGGCCTTCGGCATGCTGTCTGCGCCGCTGGCGTTCGATTTCGTTCGGACGTCGCGCCAATCCTTCGCGAATATCGACTGGACGACAGTCAATGCCTTGTACGCGGACATGGAGCAGGAGGGCCGCGCCCTTCTTCTGAATGGCGGCGCCGAGCCTGGAGACATTTCAATCGAGCGCATTTGCGATATGCGCTTCACGGGCCAGGGATATGAGATCGAGGTTCCCGTCCCGAATGGTACGCTTGCGCACCAGCACGAGAGCATCATTCGGCAAGGCTTCAATGCGGTGTACGAGCGGCTTTACGGCCGCGTTCCCGCGCATCTGATCCCGGAAGCGCTCAACTGGCGTGTGCGTGTCACCGGAAAGAAAGTGGATATCGATCCGCGCGCGCGGCGTGAATCCGGGCCATCGCGGCTGATGTCGACGATCCGGCAGGCCTATTTCCCCGAGACAGGCCTCCACGACACCACCGTGATCGAACGTGCCGCGCTTTCGCAGGGCGATAAGATCGCATCTCCCTGCATCGTACAGCAGGACGACACCACCATTGTGGTGCCGCCAGGCTGGAGCGGTGTCGTCGACCACAGCTTCAATCTGGTCCTTCGATACCAAGGATGATCGCATGACTAGAAAGCCCGTTGATCCGATCCTCCTGGAAGTCTTCTGGAATCGTCTGAGCGCGATCGTCACGGAACAGGCGGCGCGCACGATTCGTGCCTCGTTCAGCCCGCTTGTCCGCGAGGCCGGCGATCTGGCCACCGCTATTTTCGACGCCAAAGGGCGAATGATCGTCCACGGCGTGACCGGGACCCCCGGCCACATTATGCCGATGGTCGAGACGATGAAGCTGCTGGTCGCCGAATTTCCTCCGGACAGCATCCGTCCCGGCGACGCGTTCATCACCAATGACCCATGGAAGACGGCCGGCCATCTCTTCGATATCAGCGTAGTGACGCCCATATTCCTGGGCGACCGCCTGATCGCATTCACCGCGACCACGGCGCATCACGTGGATGTCGGCGGGCTGGGATTGGGCGCTAGTGCGAACGATGTCTTCGAAGAGGGCCTATTCATTCCTTTGATGAAGTACTACGACGCCGGCAAGATCAATGCCACCTTGCGTCGTATCATCGAAGAGAACGTCCGCGAGCCGTTCGCGGTCATCAGCGACCTGAATGGGCAGGTCGCTGTCAACGAGGCAGCCGGGCAGGCGCTTACCGAACTCGTTACCGAATATCAGATCGACGATATCGATCTTCTGGTCGATGAGATCTTCGCGCGCTCCGAACGGGCATCGCGCGATGCCATCGCCAAGGTTCCGAACGGATCCTATCGATCGGAAACCATGGTCGACGGGTATGACGAGCCGATCAGACTCGCGCTCACGCTGCACGTCCATGACCGCGACATTGTCGCGGACTTCACCGGCAGCGATCCGCAGGTCACGAAGGGGATCAACGTCTGCCTGAATTACACCAGTGGCTATGTTGCTTTCGCGCTCCGATGCGCCATCGGCCGCGATCTGCCGAACAATCACGGGAGCGTCACTCCGTTCTCCGTGGTCGCCGAGCCTGGAACCATCGTGAGCTGCACGCGTCCCTCCCCGGTCAGCGCACGGCACGTCGTGGGTCAGATGATCCCCGGGATCGTGCTCTATACATTGGGGCAGGCGGTTCCGGAGGAGGTCATTGCTGAAAGCGCCGGCAGCGTGTGGGGCCTTACCGTCCAGGGCCACAGGGACGGCCGATCCTATGCCGGCTACATGATGACGTCGGGCGGGATGGGAGCGCGGCCGACCAAGGACGGACTGGCAGCGACTCAGTTTCCGACCGGCTCCCGCTTCCTTCCGATCGAAACCGTCGAGCTCGAATCTCCTGTTCGATACCTGAAGCGAGAGCTCGTCACCGACAGCGGCGGTCCCGGCCGTTACCGTGGCGGTCTGGGGCAGCGGGTCGAGATCGAGGTCGACCCGGAGGGGAGCGCTTGTCTCGCGAACATCATTTCCGAGCGGGTCAAGTTTCCGGCCAGAGGTTTGATGGGCGGCCTGGCGGGTCGCTCCGGCTTTGTCGCGCGCGCGGACGGCGCCGAGCTGCATCCGAAGGGCCGTGCGATTCTGACGTCGCCGACGACATTCCAAATGGAGACGCCCGGCGGTGGCGGCTACGGGTCGCCGCTCGATCGGTTGCCGTCGTCCGTGCTGGAGGACGTTCATCTTGGCTTCGTATCGCCGGCTTCGGCGCGAGAGGTTTACGGCGTCGTGTTGCGCGACGACGGGACGTTTGATTCCGGCGCGACCGAGCGGTTGCGCCGCGAGATGAGGAAATAGCGCCTCTATGGCCGCCCGCCGCACCAAAGGGCCGTCGGTTCAGTCGGTCGAACTGACCTTGCGGATTCTCGAGAACCTTGCGGCGGCGGGCACGGCCAAAGGCGTCACTCAGCTCGGCAAAGAGCTCAAGACAACCAAGACACGCATTTACAGGCACCTCCAGACGCTCGCCCAGGCCGGCTATGTCGTTCAGGAGAGCGAAACCGAGCATTATCGCGCCGGCGTGAAGCTGTATTTCCTGGGCCAATCGATGGCCGACAATTTCGACGTCATCGCCGCAGGGCGGAACGAAGCCATCGCTCTGCGCGACAAATGGGGCCATTCGGTTCAGATCTCGGTCACCCTCGACTTCAAGCTTGTCATTCTCTTCATCGCCCGGCCCCTTGGCCCGTTCGACATCGGGCAGCGGGTCGGGTCGACTTATCCGGTTCATTGCACGGCAGGGGGGAAAATCTATCTGGCGTTCGAGAACTCGGACGTCGAGGCGCTGCTGGCGAACGGACCACTCGAACGCTACACGAAGCACACGCTGACCGAACGCGATGAGCTCCTGCGGGAAATTGAAAAAGTCCGCACACAGGGATGGGCCGGCGTTCCGAATGAATCGCGCCTGGGCGTGAATGCGATCTCCGCGCCGATCTTCAATCAGGACGGACGGCTGGAAGCATCCATCGCCATTCTCGGGTCGGTCGAGCAGATCCCGGCTCAGCCGCCGAAAGAAATGCTCGAATCCCTGCTTGGTACGGCTGAAAGAATCTCTCGCAATTCCGGATGGCGGCCCGGCCTGCCTCGTGGCGGCGGCAACTCGTCCAGTCTGCATCGTCTGACACAGATCGACCTCAAGAGAAGGAAAGCAAGATGAGCAAAATCGAGCGTCTCGAAACCGATGGAATCGCAAAGCCGACCGGCGTGTGGAGCACAATCGTTACCGCAAATCCGGGAAAACTGGCATTTCTCTCCGGCTTCATCTCCATCGATGCAGACGGAAAGCCGGTCGGTGTTGGTGACATGCGGGCACAGACTCGGCGCGTCTGCGAGCAGCTTCAGACTGCGGTACATGCCGTTGGCGCGCAGATGTCGGATATCGTCCGCGTCGACGTCTACACCACCGACCTCAAGCAGTTCGCGGCGATCCATGAGGTCAGGCGCGAATTCTTCGGCGCTCATCCGCCGGCGTCGACCATGGTCGAGGTCAGCAGGCTCGTCGGCGACCATTCGATGATCGAGATCAACGCGATCGTCGCCATTCCTTGACGGTCAGCCGACGGAACAACCGCGAGAAGAGCCCGCAAAGACCCAAAGTCAACGGGCTCTTTTTTCAAACGATTGGGGAGAGAAATGACAGGGAACGCTGGCAGCGCGACTGCCGACAATGCGGTCGAATGGTCGATCGGAAAAGAGTATCAGGTCACCCGCTGGGTGCAGTTGATCCTGTCTGTGATCTGTATGATCTCGATTTCCAGCATCCAATATGTCTGGACGCTGTTTGCGAAGCCATTCAGCGAAGCGTTGGGCGCGGGAATGCCTGCGATACAAACCACCTTCGCGATCCTCATCGTTCTGCAGACGATTGCGGCGCCGATCGGCGGCAATTTGATGGACCGTTTCGGGCCACGAGGCATGATCGCGACCGGTACATTCCTGACCGGATTGAGCTGGATCCTTGCGTCCTATGCGACCTCGCTGCCGATGCTTTACCTCACCTACGGTGTTATCGGCGGCATCGGCTCGGGAGCCGTCATTGTGGGGACGACCGGGCAGATGGTCACCTGGTTCCCCGATCGGCGGGGCTTTTCCGTCGGCATGATCGCGGCTGCCTTCGGCATGGGCGCAATCCTGACAACATTTCCGATCTCGATGACGATCGCGTCCCAGGGCTATCAGACCGCGCTGATCCAATTCGGCGCCATTTTCGCGATTGTCGGAGTGGCCAGCGCGCTCGGCCTTAAACGCGCGCCAAAGTTTGCGATGGTCGGTCAGAGTAAATCGACATCGGCTGCCGCCGATAAGACCAGCGGGGAAATGCTGAAGACGCCGGTCTTCTGGCTGATGTTCGTCATGCTGGCGATGATGTGCATGACTGGACTGATGGTCATTTCGCAGCTCGCGACTTTCGCAACGGATTTCGGCCTCGGCAAGGCTACGCTGTGGGGCTTTGCCGTCATTCCATTGGCATTGACGATCGATCGATTCACCAACGGCCTCACGCGACCGTTCTTCGGCTGGGTGTCGGACAACATCGGACGCGAGAACACGATGTTCCTGGCGTTCAGCCTGGAAGGCATCGCGATCCTGGTCTGGCTTCTGACCAGGGAGAACCCGCTCCTGTTCGTTTTGCTCTCCGGCGTGGTTTTCTTTGGGTGGGGCGAGATCTTCTCGCTGTTCCCGGCGACCGCAACCGATACATTCGGCACGAGGAACGCCGCCCAGAACTGGGGCCTCCTCATGTGCGCGGAAGGGGTCGGATCGATCCTCGGTGGTCCTCTCGCTTCCCTCCTGCATCAAAGCACCGGCAGCTGGGAGGTCGTCTTCGGGGTGGCGATTGTGGCGGACCTGCTCACCGCGTTCTTAGCGATTGCGGTGCTCAAGCCGATGCGCCGACGCTACTTGGCGAAAAACTAGACGGACTGCGTCACGGCCCAGGTGGCGTACGTGACCGCGTGTAGCCCGGATGGATCCAACGGGCCCACGCAAAGCGTGGCCCGATCACAGGCTCCGCGCAATCCGGGGTTCGTCGCATGCGGCGAGGCCGCCCCGCATTACGCGCTGACGCGCTCCATAGCGCGTCGGAAGACGCGCGTGAACGCGCTTATGCGGGCTACGGGCGCCATTTCGGCCGCTGCCTAGCATCCTGACAGGCAAATGAGGCTTGAGCCCGTTTCATAACGCCGTTGCATAATCCGTTGTATCCGCTCACGGTGTGCTTTCGGTATGGAAGCACGCAGCGTGCGGACCGCCGCCATGGCTCCCACGCCTGCTGCCATAATCAGAGGAACGGGAGGAATCGTATGAACGCGAAGGTCATGCGCCGCGGCATCTGTCGGAACAACGCACGCGCGTTCGCCCTTGCAGCCCTGTTTGTCGCTTGCCTCGGCGCTCCGCATGCATCCGCGCAAGGCGGCGCCGCCGACTATGCCGCCGTCGTTGCCGCGCCCGATCGCAGCGATGCCGACCGGGCGACCGACAAGCGTCGCGACCCGGTGAAGCTGCTCGACTTCGCGGCGCCGCGCCCGGGGATGAAAGTGCTCGATATGGGCGCCGGCGGCGGCTACAGCACGGAATTGATGGCGCGCGCTGTGGCGCCGAACGGCACCGTCTATGGACAGAACCCTGCCGATCAGAACGAGCGCGCGAAAACGCGCTTCGAGGCGCGGCTGAAGACGCCGGCCGGCAAGAACATCGTGGCCGTGGCACGACCGTTCGATGATCCGCTGCCGTCCGACGTGCACGACCTCGACCTCATCACGTTCCTCTTCTTCTACCACGATACGACCTACATGCCCGTCGATCGCGCCGCGATGAACCGCAAGCTCTACGCGGCCCTCAAGCCCGGCGGGATGCTCGTGATCGCCGACCATTCCGCACGCTCCGGCGACGGCACCTCCGTCGGCAAGACATTCCATCGCATCGAGGAAAGCGCGCTGCGCCGCGAGGTCGAGGCGGCCGGCTTCAAGCTCGTCGCCGAAGGCGATTTCTGGCGTCATCCCGAGGATACGCGCGACTTTTCCATCCAGCCGCCGCCCAACAAGCCGGTCGACGAGTTCGTGCTCAAGTTTCAGAAGCCGCAATGACGTGAACGGCGACGCACGTTACGAGGCAGGCCTATCATCAAGAAGAGACAGCGAGGGAGATGCCATGAAGATCGACGGCACGTGCCATTGCGGCCATATCCGCATCGAAGGCGAGGCGGAGCCGGAGCAGACCACGATCTGCCATTGCACGGATTGCCAGACCGGCTCGGGCTCGGCGTTTCGCGTGTCAGTGCCCGTACGCGGCGCTACATTGAAGGTGACGGGTCAACCGACGACCTATTTGAAGACCACGTCGGACAGCGGCAAGCCGCGCCTGCAGGCGTTCTGCCCGCGCTGCGGCTCGCCGATCTATTCGACCTCACCCGGAGAGGGCACACAGGCGTCCTACATGGTGCGCGTCGGCATCCTGCGGCAGCGGGAGGCGTTCGAGCCGAAACAGCAGATATGGTTTCGCTCGGCCATGCCGTGGGCGGCCAGCGCGCTGGCTCCAATCGTCAAGCAGGAAAAGCAGAGCTGAGCCGCATTGGCGATGGAACCGGGGCAACGTGCCGATGTTGCCCCTGACAAGGGGGGCGATACGAGAGACAAGCCCCAATGTTTCGCCTTCCAACGCTTCGCGTTCCAGCACTTGGCGTTCCAACACTTGGCGTCCCAACACTTGGCGTTCTATCGGTCCTCGCCTGCCTCGTCGCATCGTCGGTGGCCTTCGCGGCGGAGCATGCGCCCGCGCACCGGGCGAACCCGCAATATGTTCCGCCGATGTCGGAGCCCCTTCCTCAACAGCCTCCCAGCCGGATTCCTGCGCCCGTCCCACCTTCGCAAGCGCCCACCATCAACGGGCCGGTGTCGCAGCCGCATGGGCCGACGAACCTTCGGTGAGCGCGGCGGGCGCGTCGTTCAGCGCGCCGCGCTGATCACCGCCAGGAGCATATCGCCGTAACGTTCGAGCTTCTTGTCGCCGATACCGGGGATCGTGCGCAGATCGGCGAGCGTTTGCGGCCGCGCTGCTGCAATGCCTTCGAGCGTGGCATCGTGCAGCACGACATAGGCCGGCACCCCGCGCTGCCGCGCGGTCTCCGAACGCCAGGCACGCAGCGCTTCGAACAGGTTTGCGGCGCCGGCCGCGACATGTCCGGTGGACGAGCCCGCGGGCGGGCTCGCCGACCCAGTCCGGGCCAGGGACGAGGACCTGGTCCTGGCGCCACGCTCGCCTGACACTCCGACGGTCTGCGTGCGCAGCATGACCTTGGTCTCGCCTTTGAGCACGCCGCGCGCCGTTTCCGTCAGCTTCAGTGCACCGAAGGCCTCACTATCCGCCCGCAGATGGCCTTGCGCCACCACCTGCCGGGTCGCCGCGCGCCACTGCCTGTCGCTCAGGTCGGTACCGATCCCGAACACCGAAAGCTTGTCGTGACCGAGCTGCTTGACGCGCTCGGTCGCATGGCCGAGCAGGACATCGATGAGATGCGCGGCTCCGAAACGCTGCCCGG
>Ga0153954_1001491_pt1 | contig 12342 bp, 7 predicted proteins | sample TSFL038MetaG_FD_102277 | JGI IMG/M metagenome (GOLD analysis project Ga0153954, IMG submission 102277) | Attine ant fungus gardens microbial communities from Florida, USA - TSFL038 MetaG | ecosystem: Host-associated > Fungi > Mycelium > Unclassified | place: USA: Florida, Wekiwa Springs State... | reverse complement strand
GCGCGACCGGCAGACAGCCGGCGATCGGGTTGATCTTCTCCTTCTTGTAGATCTCCATCATCTCCTGCTGCTGCTTCACGCGATCGTCGGGATAGCGCTCCTTGAGCGCCTGAAGCTGCGGCTGCACCGACTTCATCTTCGCCATCGAGGCGTAGGACTTGTTGGCGAGCGGGAAGAACAACAGCTTGACGATGACCGTGACGAGCAGGATCGCGATGCCGAAATTGCCGACCAGGTGATAGAAGAAGTCCAAACCCAGGAACATGGGCTTGGTGATGAAGTAGAAGTGGCCCCAATCGATCAAGAGATCGAAATGGTTGAGTCCGAGTTGCTGGTTGTAGCCGCCGAGACCCGCAAACGGGAAGTTGATGCCGACCACGCTGGCTTCCTTGGCGCCGGCGAACACGCGCGCATTGGCGGAGCCCGTTCCACCGATATTGATCGTCTGCGCAGGCAGCAGGTAATCCGCCTGATAGCGCTTCTGCTGCCCGCCGGTGGAGAAATGGGCCTGCATCAGCGTCTGATCGGTTTCGGGCAGCAGCGCCGACGCCCAGTACTTGTCGGTGATGCCGAGCCAGGCATTGGTGACGTCGGAGAATGAATAGCTCTTCTCGTCGACATTCTTGTAGGTCAGCTCCTGCAGGCCCTTCTCGCCGAGATAGCCGATGAAGCCTTCGTGCAGGATGGCATAGCCGGAAACCGGCGGCGTGCCGCCGCGCGAGATCAGCGCGTAGGGATACAGGGTGACCGGCGCGTTGCCGGTGTTGGTGACTTCGTCCTTGACGGTGAAGAGGTAGCGGTCGTCGACCGAAATGGTGCGGTGGAAGGTCAGGCCCTCGCCATTGTCATATTTCAGTTTCAGCGGCGTCGACGGCGTCAGGCTGCCCGAGCCCTCCTGTTCCCAGCTCGTGTTCTGGTCGGGAAGCCGCACGGTCGCGCCCGCGGCAGGAACCCATCCGAACTCGGTATAGTAGGGGTTCTCGGTGTTCGAGGGTGCGAACAGCACGATCGGCGGCGAGTTGGGGTCGACGGTCTCGCGGAATTTCACCAGCGACAGGTCGTCGATGCGCGCGCCCTTGAGCGAGATGCTGCCGATCACGTTCGGGGTCTCGATCTTGACGCGCGGGCTGGCCGCGATTGCAGTGTCGCGGTCGACCGTAGGCGCGTTGGTTGCAGCCGGCGCGGCTGGCGCCGCCGGAGCGCCGGCCTGTGGCGCCGCGCTCGGCTGCGTCGCCGTGTTGTTGTTCGCCTGCTTCTGCAACTCGGCCTGCGCCTGCTGTGCCGCGCGCTGCTTCTCCATCTGCGGGACGTTGTAGAAATATTGCCAGGCGATCAGCACGAGGCCGGACAGGATGACGGCGAGGATGGTGTTGCGGTTTTCGAGCATCTCTTTGAGTCTCGTCGTTCAGTCCGGGTTGCGCATTGGTTTCGTCGCCTGCCGGTCGAGGCGCTTCAGCGCCGAGCGGAGGTCGTCGAGCATGGCGTTAAAATCACAGGTCAGGGCGGCGCGGCGCCCGACCAGCACATAGTCATGATGCGGACGCATCGCCATCAGGTCGATACGCCGCACCGCCTCTCGAAGCCGGCGTCGGATGCGGTTGCGTTCGGTGGCGGTGCCGTTCTTCTTGGTGACGGTGAAACCGACCCGGATCGGCCCCAAATCGTCGCGGCGGCGGCTCTGCAGGGCAAAGGCGGTTCCGTTGACCCGCGCGCCATTGGCGACAGCGAGGAAGTCCGCTCGCTGCCTCAGCCGCTCCATGATAAAGGTCTCCGGAAGAGGCCGGGCCTCAGGCGCTCAGGCGCTTGCGGCCACGCGCACGGCGCGCGGCGAGGACCTTGCGGCCGCCGGTGGTGGCGAGCCGGGCGCGGAAGCCGTGACGGCGCTTGCGCACCAGTTTGCTGGGTTGATAAGTCCGCTTCACGGGTGGTTCTCCGCTGACCGGGCAATCTGCCTGTTAAAAGTGAGAGGAAGTCCGGTGATGGCAACCGGCCCGAAACGGGCCGTTTCCGGCCCCAACGGGCCGCCCCCGGCGAGGCCGGGTCATCCCTGACAATTGGCGCGGCTTATAAGGGAGCAACCGGATTTCGTCAATGTGGGAACGGTTTGCCCGGGTTTCTTCGAAACGTCGCATTTGGGCGGAATAGTATGATTTTTGCGGTCTTTTCATGGGGGAGGATGGCGGTTTCGCCGGCCTCATCCTAAATGACGAGTTAGCTGACATTAGCGATCCGTAATTTGACCGAGTCAGGCCGCGGACCGCATCCTCGAACAGGCAGGGCCAGCGAAAGCAGACAGAGTGTCAGTGACCGACGACCAGCCGACCACGGAGCAGCTGCCGCGGGGAAAATTGCCGCGCCGGCTCGGACTTTCCGGAAAGCTTTTCCTGCTCACCATCCCCCTCGTGGCGATCGCGTGCATGCTGATCTATGTGCCCGCTATCGCGAACTTCTGGATGAATCGCCTGAACGACCGGCTCGCGGCGGCGAATACCGCCGCTCTCGTGCTCGATGCGGCGCCGCTCGGCATGGTGCCGGATTCGCTGGCGCGGCAGATCTTGACCAGCATCGGTGCCCGCGCCGTCGCGATCAAGATGGGCCAGCAGCGCCGGCTGTTGGCGAGCGCCGACCTGCCGACCGCGATCGACCACAACATCGACACCCGCGCCATGACGGTGTGGGATGCGATCAGCGGCTCCTTCCAGATGATGCTTGAGAGCGGCAACCAGGTGATCCGTGTCATCGGCCCGGCGCCCGGCGAGGCGCAATTCATCGAGACGGTGGTCGACGAGAAACCGCTGCGGCAATCGATGTACCGTTTCTCCCGCAACCTGCTCATCGTCGGGCTGCTGATCGGCATCCTCACCGCCAGCCTTGTCTATATCTGCCTGCATTTCCTGTTCGTCCGGCCGATGCGGCGGCTGACCGCCAGCATGGTCGGATTCCATGAAAATCCGGAAAGTGCGGCGCGGATCATCGAGCCGAGCCAGCGCGGCGACGAGATCGGGGTTGCCGAGCGCGAGCTTTCAGCGATGCAGCGCGACCTGGTCTCGATGCTGCATCAGAAGAGCCGGCTCGCCGCGCTCGGGCTCGCGGTGTCGAAGATCAATCATGATCTGCGCAACCTGCTCGCCTCCTCGCAGCTGCTGTCAGACCAGCTTGCGAGCGTGCCCGATCCCAGGGTGCAGCGCTTCGCGCCGAAACTGATGCGCTCGCTGGAGCGCGCGATCGCCTTCTGCCAGTCGACGCTGTCCTATGGCCGCGCCCACGAGGCCGCTCCCGACCGCCGCATGATCCTGATCGAGCCCGTGGTGGCCGAGGTTCGCGAGACCGCGGGACTCGCGAGCGACGCCTCGATCACCTGGATCACCGCGATCGAGCGCGGGCTTGCGGTCGATGGCGATCCCGACCAGCTTTTCCGCGTGCTGCTCAATCTCGTGCGCAACGCCGCGCAAGCACTGGAAAGCAATCCGAAGAACGACCCCGCCAGCATGCAGATCCGTGTGACCGGCCGGCGGGAAGGCGCGGTCGCGATCCTGGAAGTTTCCGATACCGGCCCCGGCGTGCCGCAAAAGGCGCGAGAACACCTGTTCAAGGCGTTCCAGAGTTCCGGCCGCCCCGGCGGCAGCGGTCTTGGCCTCGCCATCGCAGCCGAGCTGGTCCGTGCCCATGACGGCGAGATTCATCTGGTCGAGGGCACCCTCGGGGCGACCTTCCGGATCGTGATCCCGGACCGGCCCGTGGAACTCTTCGTTCGCGACGAACGGGCAACAGCGTAAGGTCGTTGCCTATGGCGCGACGAGATCAGGTTGAATCGTCACCGCGCTATAGGTCCTTGTTTGCGCATGATCTCCGCGCAAACGCGTTCCGCGTTTGTCGCGAGGGAAAACCGCTACGCACTTTTCCGGATCATGCGCTGGCGCTGATTTTCCCATTTCGGGGGCGCCAGCAGGGGCCGATCTTGCGGCCGGTCCGATGACCGGCTCCACGCCGCGCCCCGGGGTGGCGACTTAAATGAGTGCCAGATGCCCCGTTCCGGCGCTTGCCAATTGAGGCCGGAACGGGTAGCTAGGGCGCTCTTTCGCCGCCTTCCCGGACATGTTCGGAGGGCAGGCGGGCGGAATGCCCGCAATCGAAATGCGAAACACGCGCCCGTAGCTCAGCTGGATAGAGCATCAGACTACGAATCTGAGGGTCGGACGTTCGAATCGTTCCGGGCGCGCCATTTCAGTACAGAACTGCGAACGCCGAACGCCGCCGATTGTACGCTCGAAGCGGCGACCAGCGTTCATAGCGATTCCGACTTCGATCCACGATACCAACCTCATCGTCGGCGACCTCCACGCGCTGGGCCAGGGCGTAGAGATGGTCACGGCGGTAGCCGCCATCGTCGGGGTGTAACCGCTCACGCGCCTGGCGGACGAAACCCTCGAGCATGTCAGGGCTGACGACGCTCTGGCTGCCTTCGCCATCAAGCGCGATCTGCGTCGGCCTTGGCCTGATCTCGTAACACCTTGAGCCCGGCCATGCGCTCCTTCGCTACCTCGTCGTCCCTATCGACCACCCCGATTCGATATTCGGGGCAGCGACGGATGCCCGGCTCGCATTTCAGCGAACGGCATCACGATCAACGCCGACATTCGCGGGCAAGCAGACCTCACCCTGGTTTCTTGCACTATTGGTTCGTCCCGGGCCACCGAGACGCTCACCACGTACCCGCCAAGACGTGGAACCGTCCCTGATTGCGTGAACACGCATGACTCCGTGAACTCGTTTTTGAGCTTGCACTGCAGCACAGCCTGGCGGAATGTTCTGTTTCGACGGAGCGGTCCGTCCTGGCTATTCGCACCCACGCGGATAGCCATTTTTTGGGGAAAATCATGCTATCTAGACGTGCATTCATGGCCGGCTCAGTGCTCGGCAGCTCTGCGCTTTTGCTTCAAACAAACCAGGTATCCGCTCAGCTTAGCGAAATGCCGGCATCTGTGCGGTCCGAGGCGGAGCAGATTGCGCTCGAAGCCTATATCTATGGCTACTCGCTGATTACGACCGAAATCACCCGCGTGCAAATGAGCAACGTCTCGAAGACGAAAGGCATGCATGCGCCATTGGATCAGTTTATTAATATTGAGCGCTACCCGCCTGCCAATTTTCGCGGGGTCTCTGCTCCCAATGCCGATACACTTTACTCGGTAGGTTGGATCGATCTCTCCGAGCCCAAAGTGTTCAGCCACCCTGATATGGGAAAGCGCTTCTTCCTGTTCGAGTTGGTTGACCTTTGGATGACTGACTACGCCGACTCGCCGAGCACCCGGACGGCCGGCGGCGATGCGGCCAACTATCTTTTCACCGGACCGGGATGGTCTGGAAACGTTCCGCAGGGCTTGAAGCACATAGCCTTCCCGACGCGGTATATCGGTGTCGTCGGGCGCACCTACGCGGACGGCTCGGATGCTGATTACAAGGCGGTCAACCAACTCCAGGCGCAGTACAAGATCACGCCATTGTCCGCGTGGGGAAAGACCTTTTCCTACAAGGCGCCGCCGGTCGATCCCGATCCCGGCTTCAGCATGACGGCCAAGCCGCAAGAGGCCATCATCGCCATGGGAACCGCCGGCTATTTCAACATGCTGGCCAAGCTCATGGGCGGAGCGGCGCCGCCGGCGCCCGAGGACGCGCCGATCGTCGCGCGGATAGCGAAGATCGGAATCGTTCCGGGCAAGCCCTTCGATATCAAGAAGCTCGACCCGACGGTTCAGGCCGCGCTGAAGGATCTGCCCAAGATCGCTCTCACCAAGATCGAGAGCAACAAGGACACTCTTGGCGAGATCAAGAATGGCTGGATCATCACCAAGGGCCTCGGCACCTACGGCACGAATTACATGAAGCGTGCCGTTGTCGCAGCCTTCGGCTGGCCCGCCAACCGGGAGAAAGATGCGGTGTATCCGTACACCGAGGTCGACAGCACGGGCGACAAGCTGACAGGAGCCAACAAATACACCCTGACTTTCCCGAAGGGGCAGACGCCACCCGTCAACGCCTTCTGGTCGATCACCATGTATGAGATCGATCAAGGTTGGTGGTTCGTTCCCAACAAACTGAACAAGTTCACGGTCAGCCCGAGGGACAATCTAAAATACAATGATGATGGGTCATTGACGCTCTATTTCCAGACATCGTCACCCGGCGCCGACAAGGAAGCCAATTGGCTTCCGGCGCCCAAGGGTGCATTCATCCCGATGCTGCGCATGTATTGGCCAAAGGACGGCAACCCTTCGATTCTCGATGGCTCCTGGACACCACCGCAAGTCGTCAAGGCAGCATAAACCACGACCCATTCGGTCTGTTTAACGATCGCAATGATCGTTTGGCGTGAAAATAATCGTAGGTGCCGACCGTAAACCAGGCCGGCACCTTGGTTCCAGATGCTATTGGAAGCAGATGCAGGTCTCGACGCCGATGCGGCGCGAGATGCCTTGCTCTGACCACCGTTTTCCGAAAGCCAATCACCAGCGAACGGGATGTCTCCGAATCCCTGTATTTTATTAGTTATTTATGCCTGATTTTATGGCGTTATTTTAGAGGGCTATAGCGTAGATGTAGTTATCATCATCGGCCGTGGCGCGCCATTTGCGTACAAAACTACGCCCTCCGCGGCGGTGGATGCTTGTCCGGCGATGACCAGTTCGAGGGTCGCTCGAAGCGTTCGAGCCTCAACCCGCACTCGACAAAAATCAACAGATGTAAGCGCTGAGTTCTTTAGACTGTTTTTGGCACACCTGTGCGCCCGGCTCTTCCTGCGGAAAGCGGATGCGATCAGGACAACATCGTCCTCATCCTCGAAATCGAATCTTGAGAGGGGGGCAGCGCCCCTGGCAAGCAAGCGGAATGGCGCGGGCGTCCCGTGCTACCGCTGGATGACTGCGCGTGTGGCCACGCCATTTCGAGAGCGCCATCCTTCCCCTTGCGAACGACATATTGCCGGACGGCCAGGCCCCCTGGAAGCAAAGGCGCGACCAATCGCCAGGGCATCAGCGGAGATGGCCGTCTCTTCCTTTGGAAGAGCAACGACGATCTCATCCTTCACCGTCACGATTTTGAAGAGCTTCGTCTCTCCTTCCGTGAGAGCCTCGCCGGCCGCCTGATCAGGACACTTGCGAGAAAAGGTCGGGCCAGTACCCGACTGAAAATCCAATCATGCATCGCTGTGGTTCGTTCCTGTTCGATATTGCGTCGGCGAGCAGCCGAAGCACTCGCGGAAGCGGCGATTGAAGTAAGTCACTTCATTGAAGCCGCAGGCAAAGGCGACGTCGCTCACCTTCGTGCCGTCGTAGCGAACGTCCGACAGCATTGCCCGCGCCTTCTGCAGGCGCAGTTCAAGCACGCGCTCGGAGAATGTGGCGCCGCTTTCGAGCAGCAAATCGCTCACATAGCGGCGCGACAGATTAAGAGCATCCGCGATGGTCGTGGTCGACAGAGACGGCTCGGCGAAGCGCTTCTCAATGATCGCGATCAGCTCGCGCTGCCGCGCGGCGCGCAAGCCGCGTTCCGCCGCAATCCCCGCGGCCTCGCCGCGCGCGCCGAGCGCCAACACGATCAAATCTCCGAGCATCGTCCTCGCGCGCCGCGTCAATTCCTGGTCTTCGTAAACTTCATCAGCATCAAGAAGAAAATTGATGGTGCGTTCGAGATGCCGTACCGCCGGATTGGCCCGATCGAGCAGCAGTGCCGAACGATCATCGGCATGCGGAACAAGTTTCAGAATTTGCGCACGAGGAATGGATGCCAAATTCCATGCCGTGAGGCCATTCGTAAAGCTCGAAACCGGTTGGGCGATGTTGAAGGCGATGACACTGCCCTGTTTCAACTCAAACCCCTGGTTTCCCACCGTCCATAATTGCGGCTGGGAGCTGCGATAAAAGCCGACGAGAATATCGTCGCGATCATTGGCAACGTGCTTGCGCGTGCGCACGTAGTGCTCCGTCGTCGTGGCAAACCGGCTGACGCTCAACTCGCCAAGCCGAACATTTCTCGACGCGGTATAGAATGGCTTGTCCTCGGCGTGCTTCATGTCCGCATTGCCGAGTTGTTCGACCCATATGTCGTGCCACAGGTGGAATCGAGCCCTGTCATTCAGGTGTGATGGAAGCTGGTCCGATGAAAACTCTATCTTCGGCATATCCGTCCATGATCCTCGCGCACCGGTTCCCATTCGTATCATGACCGCTGCGCGAAAGGCATCCACCCGCCTTTCCACGCAAGTGATGCAAAAGCGGACCGCTGTGCATCCCAGGTCAAGTTCAGTGCCTGGTAGGTCAAGTCTCCAACTGCCGACCGTTGCGCCGAAACCACATCCACCAGCGATCCTGTTGCCGTACCGTTTCGATCAACCCCAACACCTTCGCGGACAAGACGACCTACGCGCGACTCAGTAGTCATTCCGAGCAACGGACTTATTGGGGTATTTTAAACATGAGAAATTCGATCGCGGCCGGTGTTGTCATTTCAGGCATGATGCTGTCGCCAGCGCTGGCTGCCGACCTGCCCGTTAAGGCAACGCCCGTCCCCGTCTACAATTGGACCGGATGGTATGCTGGCGTGAATGCCGGATACGGCTGGCAAGATCACAACGCCGCTTACACCGGCGATTACTTTGCCGATCCGGTGACGGGTCACGGCGGCGGCGCGGGCACCGTATTTACCGACTCGCTGGCGATGCAATCGCTGCAAGCGGGCGAAGACGCGAGCGTGAACCATCCGGCCTACCAGCAATCTCTTCGCCGGTCCGGATTCACCGGCGGCGGGCAGATCGGTTATAACTGGCAGATCGAGCGCAACTGGGTCGCGGGTTACGAGGCTGACCTGCAATATGCCAACAACAAGGCCAATACGCTTTTCAACGCGCCCGATGAGGGCGGCGTCACCCTCTCTGCAGCCTCTTCCCATCAACTCGACTGGTTCGGCACCTTGCGCGGCCGCATCGGCTACTTGCTGACTGAGCGCTTCCTCGTATTCGGCACCGGCGGACTCGCATTTGGCGAAACGAAGGCACAGGCCGCGATCTCGATCATCGGACCTCTGGGCTGGACCGCCGGAGACGCAACACAAATTGTCTGCCAAGGTTTCACCACGTGTCTTGCGGGCTCCGGGTCGCGCACATCGGCGGGTTGGACCGCTGGCGCCGGCCTTGAATATGCGGTGCTTCCGAACGTCACCATCAAGGCCGAATACCTGCACATCGACCTCGGCGACCAGAACGTAAAGCTGACAGTGCAAAGCCCCGCGACCGGCAATGCCTTCGTCAATGTCAAGTTTAGCAACGCTTACGACATTGCCCGCGTGGGTGTGAATTTCCGGTTTTGAGTAGAAGGCGGTTAGGGGGCTCTTTGCGGTCCATCCTTCGAGACGCCCGCCTTTGCGGGCTGCAGTTGAACCCGATCGCGCACTGCTTCGCCAAGTTCCAACACTGGCTGGCTTACCAGGCGTATCGTACGACACCCTTGCCGGCGTAGGAGCTGGTGACGTTGGCGAACTCGCCTTCAAAGGTCGCGGCTGCCGACCAGCCGGTCATCCATTTCATGTCCAGTGACGCGGAGGCCAGTGCGGAGTCCGAGGCCTGTGCCGCGCCGCCAACGACGAAGCTTGCCCCGGGCAAAGCCTGGAAGGTTGCTGCGATCGAGCGGGCCGGATTGAAGTCATGCGCCCAGCCGAGGCGGCCGCGCAAGGTCAGCACGCCATCGGCAAGCGCAAAGGACTTGTCGGTGCGGAGGCCGAGTTCGCTGCGCGCATCGGTCACGCGCTTGGCCGCGTAGGTGAGGGCGAAATTGCCCGCGCCGGAGATCGCCTGCTCGGCGTAAGAGGGCAGATCAAACGTCGTGAACTGGCCGGCGAGGTAAGGCGTGATGCCGATGCCGTTCGTCCACGGTGCGACCAGGCGGTAGCCGCCCTCGACGCGGCCCGACCAGGCATTCGCGTCGAACGCGGCGCGCAGATGATCGACGCCGGCGATCGTCAGGCTGCGATCGGTCGTGATGTGCTGCCAGCCATAGGCGAGCGCCGCGGAGATGTAGGCCTGGCCATGCGTGTGTCGCACATAGGCGCCGGCCTGGAACAGATCGGAGCGCCCCGAGCCGAGGCCGTTCACGCTGAAATTGGTGCCGCCGCCGGCCAGCGAAAAGCCGGCCAGCGTGTTCGGCGAGAGCAGATGGTCGGCTCCGACGGCGGTCCCGTAGATGTTGCTCGTGGTGGTATTGGAGCCGGTGGCCGCATGGCCGTCGGTCGATTGCGAGCCGCCGAAGCCCGCGGCCCACACGCTCCAGCGCTGCTCGAAGGAGGCCTGCGCCGCTTTGCTGAACATCGCGAACGCATCGGTGCGCCCGGATGCGGCTTCCGCAAACCCCGGCGCGCCGCCGGTCGAACCCGGCCCGCCGTTGCGCGCCATGAACGGATCGGTGAGCAGGCCGATGAACTGGCCCATCGCCTGGAACGTCGTTTGTTGCGAAGAGGCGCCGAGTTCGCCCGAGGCTTGCGTCAGGCCGGCCGCCGTCAGGCCGCCATAGACCAGCGGAATGCCGCCATTGCCGTCGAAATAGTTCGTCAGCGCATGGCCGACCGCCTGCTGATTGGCGTTCAGCCCCGAGTTCGGCGGAACGAAGTTCAGTGTCAGATCGAGATAGGCGTTGTTGGCGTCATAACTCAGGCTGGTGTGGAAATTCGCCGGCAGGTTGGTGTCGACCAGCGAACTGAAAGTCCCCGAGACGCCGCCACTGGCGTTGAGGATCGTATATTGCTTCGCCACGTAGCTGCCGTTCGCCCAGATCGCATTGACCGTGGCGCCGCCGAGCGTCGCCGTGCCGGTCGCGCCGGTGACATTGACCCAGCTGTTCGCCGAAGGCGAGACATGAACTGTATAGAAGGAGCCCGACGCGAAGGTGAGGGGATCGGTGATGGTCAGCGTGCCATAGGGATGGGCGGTGCTGCCCGGTGACAGCGTGCCCCCGGCGGCGATGATGGGATCGCCGACCGTGCCGGTGCCTGACAGCGTGGCCCCGGGATTGACGGTGACGTTGCTGCTCGCGATCGCGCCGTTCACTTCCAGCGTGCCGCCGCTGACCGTCGTCGCGCCGGTGTAGGTGTTGGTGCCGGAAAGCGTCGTCGTGCCTGCGCCTTGCTTGGTCAGTCCGCCGCTGCCGGAAATGGTGCCGGAGAACGTCGTGCTGGCGTTGTCGCCGCCAGCGGTGAGCGTGCCGCTGCCGAGCGTCACGTTGCCCGCGCCGGCGAGCGAGCCGATGCTCTGGCTGTAATCGTTCAGGCCGAGCGTCGCGCCGGCGGCCACCGTCACAGCGCTGTTGCTACCGAATGCATCGGCTGCGCCGGCCTGCAAGGTGCCGGTGCTCACAGTGGTGACGCCGCGGTAAGTGTTGGTAGCCGACAGCGTCAGCGTGCCGGCACCAAGCTTGGTGAGGCCGCCGGGGCCGCTGAGAGTTTGACTGACGGCGAAGGTGTTTGCCGACGATGCGATATCGAACCCGCCGCCGCCGGCACCCCAATTAATCATGCGCGCGGTCGACGTGAAGGTGGCACCGGTCACCTGCAGGATGCCGCCATTGAAGGTGAGCGCGCCGGCTGCGTCGCCGAGGCTGGCATCGCTGGCAGCCGAGAGCGTTCCCTGGCTGATCGTCCAGAGCGTCGCGACGGTGGTGGTATTGGTCAGGGTCCAGGTGCTGGTACCGGTCTTCTGGAATGCGCCGAAGCCTTGATATCGGGCTGCGCCGCCGATCTGCGAGACGTCGAAGCTGGCATCGAAGCTGCCGCCGAGCGCCAGGGTGCTGGTGCCGCCGGATGTGACCACATTGCCGGTGATGGTCGAGCCCGCCTCCAGCGTCAGTGTATTCGCGCCGCCTCTGAAGGTGATGCCGGCGGCGATGGTGCCGCTGTTGGTGATAACCAGGTCCGATCCGGCGATGCCCGTGGCATCCGGGCCCGGGAAGCCCGCCGCGGAGGCCCCCCCCCTTGCCGCCTGAGATTGTGCCGCTGTTGATGATGGTCAGGCCCGTCCCTACGATACCCTCGCCACCCGCACCCCCGAAGAAGCTGCCGAAGTTTCCGGCTTCGCCAGTGCCGCTACCTCCCGAGATGGTGCCAGTATTGGTAATAGTCAGGTTCGACCCGGCGATACCGGCGCCACCCGCACCTCCGTCACCAGCACTGCCGTGACTGTCGTTGGGGAGGCCGACGGCACCCGCGCCGCCGCCCGAGATGGTGCCGCTGTTGGCGATGGTCAGGCCCGACCCGGCGATACCCATGCCGCCCGCACCACCCCCGCCACCCAGAATTTCGCCGAGG
>Ga0153954_1001490_pt1 | contig 12347 bp, 10 predicted proteins | sample TSFL038MetaG_FD_102277 | JGI IMG/M metagenome (GOLD analysis project Ga0153954, IMG submission 102277) | Attine ant fungus gardens microbial communities from Florida, USA - TSFL038 MetaG | ecosystem: Host-associated > Fungi > Mycelium > Unclassified | place: USA: Florida, Wekiwa Springs State... | reverse complement strand
GTCGACCCCGACGTCTTCCGCACCGACGTCGAACCCTGGCAGCGCGCCCGCGCCGTCGGCGCCGCCAACGGCCGCAACCCAGTGTCGATCATCGTCCCCTGCCACCGCGTGATCGGCGCCGACGGATCCCTGACGGGATACGGCGGCGGCCTCCACCGCAAGCAGGCGCTGCTGGAGCTGGAGGGCTCAGGCAAGCCGGATTCGGCCTGGAAGACCCGCCAGACCTCGCTGCTCTGAGCGCACGCTCACCCGTCGCCCGGGAAGTTCCGCCCGCAAGGTGCGGGAAGGTTCTTTCGCCTTGACGCCACTTCAGGTGTTAGGCTGCCGCGAATCAAAGACCGGTAAGCCGAATCCAGGGGCCGAAAAACCCTGGAACGGGGGAACCGAGTTTTGGGGCGAATCCACCTCACGGTGGGAGCGCAGGCTCCTTCAGCGCCAGCCCGACAGCTAACCCCGTAGGCCGACAAAGGAGATCGGTTTTGCCGCAGTCCCACGGGGTGGGTTGGAGAGCACGGTTGGCGCTGGCGATCGGCGTGATCGTCGCGGTCGTCTTCCCGGCAGGCGCGTTCGCCGCGGGCGGCGGGCTGACCCCGGCGGGCTTCGTCACCGACGAAGGCGCCCCGGCCACCGAATCGACCCCGACCCCGGGCTCGACCGAATGCGCGCTCAGCCCCGAAGGGGTGCGGACCTGCCAGCCGGTGACGCCGGGCACGTTGGTCGAAGGCGTCGTCGCGCCGCCGGAAAACGCCCCGGCCCCGGTGAAGGCGGCGATCGCGGCGGCGAACCGGATCCACACGCTGCCCTACATCTGGGGCGGCGGCCACGCCCGCTGGGCGAGCCCCGGCTACGACTGCTCCGGCGCGGTCAGCTTCGCCCTCCACGGCGCCGGCCTGATCAAGACCCCGATGGACTCCGGCGAAATGATGGGCTGGGGCGTCGCGGGCAAGGGCCGCTGGATCACGATCTACGCCAATGCCGGCCACGCCTTCGCCGTGATCGACGGCGTCCGCTGGGACACCTCCGGCGACTCCAGCGGCACCGGCCCCCGCTGGCACCCGGAAATGGTCTCGACGGCGGGCTACGTCGCCCGCCATCCGGCCGGCTATTAGCGCCTGCGCAGCGATCGCCCTCGACGGCCTGCGACCCGCCTCCCCCGGTGAGTTCGCAGTTATCCGCGCTATCCGCGGATAACTGCGAACACGTCGGCGGGGTCGTCGGGTTTCGGGGAGAGACGCCCGGGACGTGAGCCTTTCGCAGGGAAGGCCGAGGGTCCGTGACGAACCCCGGGCTTCCGTCACGGTCCGTGCGCCGGCACCACTCCCGACCCGAGACGCCGGGCTGTGGCGGCAGGGGTTTCGTCCTTGCCGGGCGCCAGCTTCAGGGCTCCGTCCCTTCCCTGGCGTGGTCGTCCTTTGGCCCGTCTACCGGGCCAAAGGACGACCACGGCTCTGTGCCGGGCCATGCGGGCGGGACGGGCGAGGGTTCAAGCCCCTGCGGCCATGCTTCCGAGCTTTTATGCCATATATGGCCGAAAAGCTCGGAAGCAACGCACCTCCGTGGTCGTCGTCAGCAAAGCCCGGCGCCTCTTCGTCTTCGAGGGAGTGAGGATCCACCTCGACTGCGTGGAGGGGCTCGGCGACTTCATCGAGTTCGAGGGGGTCGCGGCCACGGACGAGGACCCGGGGCGCTTCGAACCGATGCTGGCCGAGCTGCGGCGGGCCTTCGCCATCCCCGACGCCGATCTCGTCGGCGAGAGCTACTCGGACCTGCTGTCCGCGCCGCCACCCTAGGTGGGCTCAGGGCTCAGGGCTCAGGGCTCAGGCCTCCGGCGGGAGCGCGATGCCCGGGGTCCGTGCCACCGCCAGCGCCGCCATCACGAAATGGGCGGAGCGGGGGAAGCGGCGGCCCGGCGGCGGCGGGCCGGCGTGGTGGTCGGCGAGGTCGAGGAGGCGGAGGATCGCCCGGCAGGAGGCCGCCTCGGGGCCGTCGAGATCGCAGGCGAGGCGCGCCAGGGCGACCGACTCGCTCGGGTCGCCCTCGGCCATCGCCCGTCCCATCGCCGTCATCAGGTCGGCGACGATGCGCTCCATGCCGGGGTCCTGGGCGCCGGGCGGGCCGGGCGGGGGGCCGAGGTCGAGGGGCTCCTCGCCGGCGAGGATGCGCTCGATCTGGCCGCCCGCGATCGCGCGGATCTGGTCGCCGTCGAGCCCGACCAGGAGCGCGTAGCGCAGCTGGAAGGCGGCGGCGTGGAGCGGCTGGCCGTAGGGATTGTCGCTCGCCCAGAGGATCTGGCCGGGCGGCACGAGGCTGAACAGGGCGACGAAGTCGGCCGGGTTCCACCAGGAGCTGTCGACGAAGAGGTTCGGGTGGTCGGGCATCAGCCGCCACAGCCAGGCGAGGTCGGAGACGGCGGCGTGGGCGAGGATGAAGCGCGCGCCCGGATAGCGCTCCGCCAGCTCCAGGGTGTCGCGGCCGAGCGCCGGGATGCCGCGCCCGGCGTGGATCAGGATCGGCACGCCGCGCGCCTGCGCGAGCCGCGTCAGGTCCTCCACCGCGGGCTCCGACATCGCGAACTGCTCGGCCCGCGGGTGCAGCTTGATCCCGTGGGCGCCGAGGTCGAGGCAACGCTCCGCCTCCGCCAGCGCCCCGTCGTGGGGGTCGACCCGGCAGAAGTGGACGATGCGCCCGCCCGCGCTCGCCTCGATCGCGCGCGCCTCGTCGTTGGCGGCGGGGTAACCGTCGGGCTCGTGCATCGGGAAGGTGATCGCCCGCGCGCCCGCGTGCTCCATCGTCGCGATCAGCTCCTCCGGCTCCTGGCGGAATTCGTCGGGGTCGTGGCGGCCGAAGTGGGTGTGGGTGTCGAAGAGGGCGAGCGGCCCCGTCTCCGCTTCGAGCGCCTCCAGCCAGCGCCGCGCCTCCTCCTCGATCGGTTCGATCTCCGCGCCGGCCACCCCCGGCGCCCCCGTCGACTCAGTCACGTCCCACCGCCTTCCCGATTCGCCTCACTGCCTCCGCGACGAGCGCCGGGGAGGTGCCGATGTTGAGCCGCGCGTGGCCGACCCCCTGCGGACCGAAGGTCGGCCCGGCGTTGAGGGCGACGCGCCCGCGCTCGAGCAGCGCCTCGCTGGGATCGTCGCCGAGCCCCAGCGCCCGCAGGTCGAGCCAGGCCAGGTAGCCGGCGCGCGGTGGGGTGTAGCCGACCTCGGGGAGCTTCGCCGCCAGGAGGTCGGCGAGCAGGGCGCGGTTGTGGTCGATCACCGCGACCACGTCGTCGAGCCAGGCGGCGCCGTCGCGGTAGGCGGCCACGGTGGCGAGCAGGCCGAAGTGCCCGGCGTGGGTGGCGGGGAAGGGCAGCTTGCCGACCACCGACGCGGCGCGCTCGGAGGCGGTGACGATCTGGGCGCAGCCCAGCCCCGCCAGGTTGAAGGCCTTCGAGGCGGAGGCCAGCGCGATGCCGTGCTCGCGGGCGTCGTCGGAGACGCCGAGGAAGGGGACGTGGCAGGCGCCCGGGAGCGTCAGCGGCCAGTGGATCTCGTCGCTCAGCACCCAGGCGCCGTGCTCGGCGGCGGAGGCGGCGAGCGCCTTCAATTGCGCTTCGGTCGGCAGGGTGCCGGTCGGGTTGTGGGGGCTACAAAGGATCAGCGCGACGGCGCCCTGGCGGAACTCCGCGTCGATCCCGTCGACGTCGAGCTCACCGTCGACCAGCGGCACTTCCGCCAGCCGGAGCCCGAGCTCCTCGATGATCGCGAAGAACGGGTGGTAGACGGGCGTGTTGACGACGACCCGGTCGCCGGGCACGGCGATCACGCGCAGCAGCGAGGTGATCGCGTCGACGACGTCGGGGGCGGAGGAGACGCCCGCCGGGTCGACCTCCCAGCCGAGCCGCGCCGCGGCGAAGCCCGCGAACGCCGCGGCGAGCCCGAGCCCGTCCGGATACCCGTAGCCGGTGTCGTCCAGCTCGACCGCCTCGGCGAGCGCGATCTTCACCGCCGGCGCCAGCGGGAAGTCCATCTCGGCGACGAAGGCGGGGAGGACGTCGGGGTCGTAGAAGCGCCACTTGGCGCTCCGCCGCAGCCGCAGGCTCTCGAGCGAGAGCTCGGTCAGTTCCGGGTTGAGGGAAGCCGCCACGGCCGCCAACTCTTTCAGGTCGGCCCGTCTACCCGACCGGGCCCAGCATGTTGTGGGAGGCGATCGCGAAGCCCTCGCGCTCGTAGAGGCGGATCGCGTCGACGTTTGCGGCGACCGCGGTGACGCTCCAGTGGGCGATGCCCGCGTCGCGCAGCAGCACCCGGCAGTGGTCGATCAAGAGCGTCCCGATCCCCTCGCCGCGGGCCGCGGCCGTCACCGAGAGCGACTCGAGGTCGCCGATCCGCTCGCCGAGGTCGACGGTCGCCGGCGCCCCCACGACCCGCAGGCACGCGTAACCGAGCGGCGCCCCCTCGGCCCCCTCGCCGGGGACGACGAACAGCCTCCCCTCGCCGGACTCGAGCCAGCCCACGTACTGCCTGCGGCGCATCCGCCAGGCCTCCTCGGCGTCGCGCCCCGGCCACTGTCCGTCGATCACCGCCTGATGGTGTCCGACCATCTCCTTCCAGAGCCCCGCGACGAGGTCGACGTCCCCGACCCCCAGCTCGACGATCCGCCGCTCCTCGCTCATGGTGCCGATCCTAAGCAACCCCTTGTCTTTGGTAACCCTGTGGGTTACCAAAGACAAGGGGTTGGGCTCGCAAGACGGCGATCTGGGCCTGGATTGCCTTCGTCGGCGCGACGATCGGCCCGATCGGCGCGGCGTTTCACTAAGTTGCGGGACCTATGCCCGATCCCGTGATCAACCTCTATTCCGATACGCAGACCCGCCCGAGCGCGGCGATGCGCCAGGCGATGGCGAGCGCCGAGGTCGGCGACGAACAGCGCGGCCTCGACCCGACCGTCAACGCGCTGCAGGAGGAAGTCGCCGAGCTGCTCGGCAAGGAGGCGGCAGTCTTCCTGCCCTCGGGGTCGATGTGCAACCAGATCGCGGTGCGGCTCCACATCCGCCCCCTGGGCGACGAGATGTACCTGCACCGGCTGGCCCACCCGATCACCGCCGAGGCGGGCGGCGCCGCGGCGCTCTCCGGCGCCATGGTGATGCCGCTCGAGGGGGAGGGCGGGACCTTCGACGGCGATGCCTTGCGCGCCCGCATGCGCGACCCGTCCGACAGCCACGAACCGCGCTCGCGCCTGGTGACGGTCGAGCAGACGACGAACCTCGGCGGCGGCCGCGTCTGGCCGCGGGCGAAGATCGAGGGGGTGCTCGAGGTCGCCCGCGAGTTCGGTCTGCGCACCCACCTCGACGGCGCCCGCCTGCTGAACGCCTCCGTCGCCTCGGGCGCGAGCGCCGCGTCCTACGCCGCCGGCTTCGAAACCGCCTGGATCGACTTCTCCAAGGGCCTCGGCGCCCCGGTCGGCGCCTGCCTCGCGGGCTCGGCCGAGCTGATCGCCGAAGCCCGCCGCCACAAGCAGATGCTCGGCGGCTCGATGCGCCAGGCGGGCATCGTCGCGGCGGGCGCCCGTTACGGCCTCCAGCACAACGTCGAGCGCCTCGCCGACGACCACGCCAACGCGAAGTTCCTCGCCGAGGGCCTCGCCGAGATCGGCGGCGTCGAGATCGACCCGGCCACGGTCGAAACCAACATCGTCATCTTCGACGTCGCCGACGCCCGCGCGCTCCACGACGAGCTCGCCGCCTCCGGCGTCGAAATGAGCCTCCTCGAAGGCCGCGTCCGCGCCGTCACCCACCTCGATGTCGACCGCGCCGGCGTCGAAAAGGCCCTCGCCGCGGTCCGCGACGCACTTTCGTAACGCTGCGTCTGCAGTTGACCGCCCAGGAGGCGGTCAACTGCAGACAGTCCTCAGGCCCGTGGGCCGTCTTCTTCCTCGACCGGCTGGCCCGTCACCGGGTTCAGCGGTAGCGCCGGGGTGGGGCGCCCGGTGAACTGGAACATCGCCGCCAGGTCGAACGGGACGCGCGCGGCCCTGTCGACCTTCGCCTGCGCCTGGTCGAAGGACCCGGAGATGCCGGGGAGACCCCAGTTGTACTCGACGAAATCGATCGTCGAGGCTTGGTTACTGAGGTTGTGATCGACCGAGTTGCTCTTCGCGAACGGCGAGATCACCAGCATCGGCAGGCGTGGGCCGAGGCCGCAGCGGCCCTGTTCGCCATCCAGCGGTTGGGTGGCCTGCGGGTTCGGGCCGCACCGACCCGACGTGGCACCGGTCATCGTCGTGTTCGTCAGGTTGTCGGCGGCCGACAGGGACGGGTTGAGGACGCCGGGATCGGCATGGTCATACCAGCCGTCGGAGTCGTCGTAGTTGATCACGATCGCCGTGTGCTTCCAGTCGGGCGTGTTCATGATCTCGTCGACAGTGTGGGCGACGAATTCCTGCTCGTCCTGGGGATCGGAGTAGGCCGCGTGACCATCCTGGTAGCCGGGGGCCTTCAGGAAGCTGACCGCCGGCATCGCCCCGGCGGGCAATTCGTGATTGGAGATCGCCGTCATCAGCTGGTCGAAATCACTCATGTCGTAGTTGTGGTTCGGGGTGTCGAACTGGGGCCGGCCGCCGACGTAGGACTGGGTGTCGGTGCCGATCGTCGCCAGGCCGGCCAGGGTGTCGTGGCCCTTGCTGTTGGTGGGGATCGTCAGGTGGTGCGGGTTGGCGGTCGAGGCGTAGTACTCGAACGCGGAGTGATGCGGGATGTAGTCGTCCTTGTAGCCCCACTGGCCGGTCCCGCCGAGACCTTCGCCGACCGGGCTGACCGCGTTGCAGAGGCCCTGGTTGGACGAATGCGCCACCGCTTTGTTGAATTCGGCGGCCTTGAACTCGTCCGGGACGAAGGTGCTGGTCGACTGGCCGGCGTGGCCGGTCGCTTCCAGCGCCGCCTGGTAGCTCGTGGTCGGCCGGAAGCCGCCCTCGAACCAGCCCCAGGAGAGGCCGGCTTCATTCAGCAGGTCGCCGATGTTCTTGCCCGAGAGCGCCACCGCGTCGCGGGTCGAGCAATCGTCCCAGTAGGGCTGGGCGTCGCTGGTCAGCGCGTAGCCGCCCTTGCCGTTCGGCGTGAGGTCGGCGTTCGGGCTGGTCGGGGTCGCGATCGACGGGTTGTTGGCGATGTGGGCCATGTCGACGTTGCCGGTGTCACCGGAGATCAGGTTGATCGCGCCCGGCGAGGAGGGGCCGAACGTGGTCCCGTAGGAGTTGTCGCTCATCGCGTAATGCTGGGCGTAGTTCCAGAGGCCGGTCACCGCGTTGCCGTCGTAGTAGTCCATGACGGTTTCCCTGTTGCACGGGGTGCCGAACGGCGAGGTGCCGCCGCCGGTGCCGAGGCTCTCGATGAACTTGTCCATCTGGCCGTTGTCGAACGCCTTCTGCTCGTCGGAGTAATTGTGGTCCTGGTCGCACGTCAGCTGGCCGCCGGCGCTCCCGGGGAGCCCGGTCGCGCTGCTGTCGAGCCGTTTCGGCAGGGCCGCGTTGGGATTGGCGCTGAGCAGGTTGGCGGCGTGGCGCAGGCTCGGCGGCAGCGAGGAGCTGGTGGCCGGGAGGAGGCCGTCCACCGCCGGCGTGCCCGGCAGAGTGTGGAACGGCTGGCCGTCAGTGTTGGCCGCCTTCGGGTAGGTGCCGAAGTAATGGTCGAAGGAGACGTTCTCCTGGAAGATCTCGACGACGTGGGTGATCGGCGTCTTGGGACCGCCGAAGGTGAGAACCTGGTGAGAGTTGCCCGACTGGTGATGGTCGCCCGACTGGGGAGCCGGGCCGCCTGGGGAAGCCAGTGCGACCGACGCGGTGAGCACCGAAAGGGCTGCCAGCGCGGTCAGCACAACAGGAAACCGTTTCATTTCTTTCCTATCGTTCGAGGGAGTACACGCTGGACGAGATGTGATCCCCAGACGGCGGCCAGGCTAGGGAGCAATTTTCGGGACGGTGTTAAACGGGCGTTGGCGAGATGCAACCGGGTTGTTAAGCCCTGCGAGCAGGGCGTGCGAGACCGCTAGGGTCGGCCGCAGATGGCCGATTCCGCTCCCAAACTCGACCTCCCCGAGGCGATCACGGCACTCCTCTTCGACCTCGACGGGGTGCTGACCAAGACCGCGGTCGTCCACGACAAGGCCTGGAAGCAGACCTTCGACGCCTTCCTGGAAGAGCGCGCGGCCGCGCGCGGCGAGGACTTCGTCCCCTTCGACCCCGACGCCGAGTACAACGAGTACGTCGACGGCAAGCCGCGCTACGACGGCGTCCGCTCGTTCCTCGAATCGCGGGGCATCGACCTCCCCGAGGGCGACCCCGGCGACCCCTCCGGCGCGGAAACCGTCTGTGGCCTCGGCAACCGCAAGAACGAGCTGGTGCTCGAGCTGATCGAGAAGGACGGGGTGGAGCCCTACGCGGGCTCGGTCCGCTTCGTCGAAGCGGCCCGCGCGGCGGGGCTGCGACGTGCCGTCGTCTCCTCCAGCGCCAACTGCAAGGACGTGCTCGAGGCGGCCGGAATCGCCGACCTCTTCGAGGCGCGGATCGACGGCCTCGTCGCCGAGGAGCGGCACCTCCACGGCAAGCCCGCCCCGGACACCTACCTGGCGGGGGCCGCGGCGCTCGGGGCCGAGCCCGCCGCCGCCTGCGTCTTCGAGGACGCCGTCTCCGGGGTCGAGGCGGGCGCCGCCGGGCACTTCGGCCACGTGGTCGGCGTCGACCGCGTCGACCACGCCGCGGCGCTCCGCGAGCACGGCGCCGTCGTCGTCGTCGACGATCTCGCCGCGCTGATCCTCGGCGGCGACGGCGTGGGCGACCGCGGCGAAGACGCGGGCGGGGCCGCCGCGTGATCGCCGACCCGCGCTACACGGTCGAACCCTGGGGGATCCGCGAAACCGAGCTCGACCTCGCCAAGCTCGCCCGGTCGGAGTCGGTCTTCGCCCTCTCCAACGGCCACATCGGCATTCGCGGCACGCTCGACGAGGGCGAGCCCTATGCGCTCCCCGGCACCTACCTGAACGCCTTCTGGGAGGCGCGCCCGCTGCCCTACGCCGAGGCCGGCTTCGGCTACCCAGAGGCGGGGGAGACCGTCGTCAACATGACCAACGGCAAGGTCATCCGCCTGTTGGTCGACGACTCGCCCTTCGACATCCGCTACGGCGAGCTGCTCGAACACGAACGCCGGCTCGACCTCCGCAGCGGCATCCTGCGGCGCGTCGTGCTGTGGCGCTCGCCGACCGGGAAGACGGTGCGGATCGTCTCCGAGCGGCTCGTGTCGTTCGCCCAGCGGGCGGTGATGGCGATCCGCTACACGGTCGAGCCGACCGTCGCGCCGGCCCGCGTCGTCGTCCAGTCGGAGCTCGTCACCAACGAGCCGCGCCCGGCGATCTCCAACGACCCGCGCGCCGCCGCGGCCCTGGAAGCGCCGCTCGAAGCCGAGGAATTCGCCGGCGACGGCACCCGCGCGATCCTCGTCCACCGCACCAAGCAGTCGCGGCTGCGCGGGGCGGCGGCGATGGGGCACGAGATCGACGGCCCCGCCGACTGCGACTGGGAGCCGGCGGAGGCGTGGGAGGACCTCGGCAGGTTGACGATCAACGCGACGCCGGCGCCCGGCGAACCGCTGACGATCACCAAGTTCGTCACCTACGGGTGGTCGGCGCGGCGCTCGGTGCCGGCGATGCGCGACCAGGTGGCCGCCGCGCTCGCCGAGGCCAAGCACACTGGCTGGGACGAGCTCCGCGCCGCCCAGCGCGCCTACCTCGACGACTTCTGGGCGCGGGCGGACGTCGAACTCGACGGCGACGTCGAGCTGCAGCAGGCGGTCCGCTTCTCCCTCTTCCACGCCTTGCAGGCGAGCGCCCGCGGCGAAGGCCGGGCGATCCCGGCGAAGGGGCTGACCGGGCCCGGGTACGACGGCCACACCTTCTGGGACACCGAGGCCTACGTGCTGCCGCTGCTCTGCTACGCGGTGCCGGAGGCCGCGGCGGAGGCGCTGCGGTGGCGGCTGGCGACGATCGAGAAGGCGCGCGCCCGGGCGCGGGAGCTGGGGCTCACCGGTGCCGCCTTCCCCTGGCGGACGATCAGCGGCGCCGAGACCGGTGCCTACTGGCCCGCCGGCACCGCCGCCTTCCACATCAACGCCGACATCGCCCAGGCGGTGGCCCGGTACTGCGACATCAACCTCGACCCGGACTTCGAGCGGGACGTCGGCGTGCCGCTGCTGGTCGAAACGGCGCGGCTCTGGCGTTCGCTCGGCCACCACGACGGGCGCGGCACGTTCCGCATCGACGGGGTCACCGGGCCGGACGAGTACTCCGCGGTCGCCGACAACAACGTCTACACGAACCTGTTGGCGCAGAAGAACCTGCGCGCCGCGGCCGATTTCTCCGAGCGCCATGCCGAGGCGGCGGAGGCGCTCGCGGTCGACCACGAGGAGATCGCCTCCTGGCGCGACGCCGCCGCGGCGATGAAGATCCCCTACGACGAGGAGCTCGGCGTCCACCAGCAGGCGGACAACTTCACCAAGCACGCGCGCTGGGACTTCGAGAACACCGGCGAGGACGACTATCCGCTGCTCCTCAACTTTCCCTACTTCGACCTCTACCGCAAGCAGGTGGTGAAGCAGGCGGACCTGGTGATGGCGATGCTCGTCCGTCCCGACGCGTTCAGCGCCGAGGAGAAGGCCCGCAACTTCGCCTACTACGAGCCGCTGACGGTGCGCGACTCCTCGCTCTCGGCCTGCGTGCAGGCGGTGCTGGCGGCGGAGACCGGGCACCTCGAGCTGGCCTACGACTATCTCGGCGAGGCGGCGCTGATGGACCTCGACGACCTCGAGCACAACAGCCGCGACGGCCTCCACATCGCCTCGCTGGCCGGCACCTGGATCGCCGCGGTCTGCGGCTTCGGCGGCCTCCGCGACATGGACGGCATGCTGCGCTTCTCGCCCCGCCTGCCGGAACGCCTCGACCGGATCTGCTTCCGCCTCGGCTTCCGCGGCAGCCGGATCAAGGTCGAGGTGACCCCGGCGGGTACCGCCTACACGCTGCTCGACGGCGACCCGGTCCGCCTCTGCCACTTCGACGAGCAGGCCGAGCTCGGCCCCGACGGCCTCGAGTTCGGCTCGCCGCCCCCGCCCGAGCCCCCCGCCGAACCGCTCCACCAACCCCCGCACCGCGCCCCCCTGAAGCGCCGCCCCTCGCGTTAGCCCCACGCGATCCCGCCTCGGTGTTGATGGGCCATCAACATGGCCGGCCGTCGGCAGGGGGCGCCGGCTGGCGCCTCGGGCCCCTGCGCCGGGAAAGCTGACGCCCGGGGCGGCTGATGAGAGGTCCTGGCGGGCTGTGACCTCCCATCAGTCGCCGGGGTCGGGAGGTGGGGAGGGTCGACGAGAGACCCCCGCCGCCCCCACCACGGGCGCGTTCGCAGTAATCGTCGCTATGCGGTGATAACTGCGAACTCACCACCCCGGCACCGGCTTGCGTTCGCACTTATCGTCGCTATGCGGTGACTACTGCGAACGCGGTCGGAGGGGGCGGCGGGCTGCGGGAGGAAGGCGCGCAGGGGACATGCCGAAGCGTCACTTCTCCTCTCTCTTCCGTGACGCTTCCTCCGCGTTCGTGCGTCTTCTACAACGCCCGACCTGTCGCTCGTGCACTTGAGGGCGCTACAGCGCCCATAACTCACCGAGCGACGGAGGCCTGTTGAGGGACCGTGTCCTTCCCCCGTCCCCTTCCTTCCTCGCCCGTGGTGCCGCGGATGCCATGCCGACTACAGCCTGCCCGGGTCGGGATGGCATCCGCGGCTCCCCGCCGGACTCACATCGATCAGATTCATCCGATCAAGATCTGGCCCCAGGCACCCAAATGCACGCAGCGCGGTTGACATGTGACCTTCTGGTCACCTATTCTCCGATCCCATGATCGACGACGTGTTCAAGGCCTTGGCGGATCCGACCCGCCGCCGCCTGCTCGACGAGTTGTTCGAGCGGGACGGGCAGACCCTGAGCGCGCTCGAGCAGCGGTTGCCGATGTCGCGGTTCGGCGTCGCCAAGCACCTGAAGGTGCTGGAGGGCGCGGGGCTGGTGACGACGCGGCGGCGCGGCCGGGAGAAGTTGCACTTCCTCAACCCGGTGCCGATCCGCGAAATCAACGATCGCTGGGTAAGCAAGTACGCGGAGCCCTGGGCCTCGGCGCTCACGGGCCTGAAGAAGGACCTCGAGAAGGAGGAACGATGAACGACGAGCAGCTCTACACCGTGGTCGGCGGGCGCGGCACGATGACCGTGTTCGAGATCTACATCAAGGCCAGCCCGGAGCGCCTCTGGGAGGCGATCACCGACGGCGAGATGCG
>Ga0153954_1001489_pt1 | contig 12370 bp, 10 predicted proteins | sample TSFL038MetaG_FD_102277 | JGI IMG/M metagenome (GOLD analysis project Ga0153954, IMG submission 102277) | Attine ant fungus gardens microbial communities from Florida, USA - TSFL038 MetaG | ecosystem: Host-associated > Fungi > Mycelium > Unclassified | place: USA: Florida, Wekiwa Springs State... | reverse complement strand
AAATGCTCGCAAAAGCGCAGCAATTTTGGGAATGGCTAGAAGAAGGAGCTTATCTATTTGTTTGTGGCAACGCCTCACACATGGCCAAAGATGTCGAAAAAACCCTCCAAAGCATCATCGAAACTGAAGGAGGCCATACTCCCGAAAGCGCCAAAACCTACATCAAAGACCTCAAAAAGTCCAACCGCTACCAACGCGATGTTTATTAACCTCACTTAATGAGCTCTATGAGGGCGTTCACCTTGTGTAATGGGTGTGTGATTAAGCACGCTGTCTGTTTTGCTTTTGCGGGATTCACCTTTTTCTCTTCTTTGACCGCGTAAAAAAGTGCTGCCGATCGAAGCCCTGCAACATCACTCAATGCAAGAGCTTCTTTTTTTACATTTTCATGATCAAACTTAGCTTCATACTGCAAGACTATCTTAAAATAGCCAATTTCTTCAGTTGATAATGCGAGAGTTTTTGCCTTCTGAATTGTTTCTTTTGCTTTACCTAAATCAAAAAAGGATTCGGCGCGTGCAATTTGTGCAAAAGCCACCGCTTTAGACCAATCTTGCACACCTAACAAAGCAATCTTTTTAGCTTGTTCTAGAGTGTCTTTGGCTATCTCTTGATCTCCCATACTAAACTGTACTTTTGCAATTCTTACAAGTCCGCCCACTTGGACATTGCTGCTTTCTTCTGATAATACTAATTCAATTCCTTGTTTTAAGGCTTGCCTTGCTTGTTCCAGATTGCCGTTTATTATTTCAGCTTTTGCTACATCAACAAACAAAAAGTAAGGGGGGTCCTCCACCAGTTTTAAATTATCATGAGCTTGACGCACATCAATTTTTAATTCTGTTCTTAACAAAATGCCACGGTAATATTTTTTAAAGTGAACTAACTCTTTTGCCTTTTTCAAGGTTTTTTTTGCTTCTTCAATATCAATATTTTTTTCAGTGCCTACAATGTCTAAATAAGCTAAGAAACGCTCCGTATTGTCTTGCAATAGACCTGCTTTTTCTTTTGCTGTTTGAAGAGTATCTTGAGCCTTTTGTTTATCACCAACAAGCTCATATTTTGCAAGGATAGCAAGGGCTTTAACTACATTGAATGGCTTCTCAATCAAGCTCATGGTCTCTTCTGCTTTTTTAATATCGTTGCCAGCTTCAATTTCCATAATTTTTAATAAGGCTGCGTCCCTTTCATCAAACAAGACATTTTTCAAAGACAGCGCCATTTCCTTAGCCTCGTTCACATCAAAGCTTGCCACATTTTCAGGCAATTGATTGATAACAGCCTCTCTATCCATATCTTTTTCTATAGACGGCGTAATGGCTTTAATATTCGCAAGGCTCATTTTTCGATATAATGGCTGATGTTTAAAACATAACTGGCCCCACGCATGGGAAACTTGAGAACACCGAGCTATTGAAGCACCCGGCAAGAAACTTAGGACCAACCCAATTAAATCGATGTCTAGACTTGATATTGAAGTAGCTTTTATAATCGTTTGACCTGTATTTGGCTGATGCTTCACCCCTTTTTCAGTTTCAATTGGGTTAAAGCACTGATTAAATAAGGCAGAAACCCCAACACAGATGGGATAGATAGCAGCAGCTGCGCAAACACCCCATCCTATCCACTGAAAATCGTATTGAAGAGGTGCAACATCAAAATAACTCAAACCCCCAAAAACGGCACCAAATGCAGCAAGCGTCACCAACGCACCTAAGATAACTGCATGTCCATCAGTATCCCAATAGGATTGTGTTTCATGATTCACGTTGGATGAGGATAACAGAGACTCAGTCATTTGATTAACCCTAAAAGTGCATCCACTTTATATAATGGGTCGCTGATTAAGCCGGCTGTCTGCTTTGCCTTCGCGGGGTCCACTTTTTGTTCTTCTTTTACAATGCCGTTGAGTGCAGATGATCGATTTTTGAAGTTCCCTTCAGGGAGAGAGAGCGATTCTTTTTTTGCATTCTCGAGATCGAACTTTGCTTCATATCCCAAGATGATTGGGGGATTGGTATTATGCATTATTACCGGGCCCATGATGAAATGGATATTGGCTTTTAATAGTGCTTTTGCACTTTGAATTGTTTTCTTTGCTTGTTCTACATCAAAAAAGGATTCGACGTGAGCAATTTGTGCAAGAGCGATAGCCCTAGCATCATCATCCGTAATTGATGAAGATATCGTTTTTGCTTGCTGAATAGTTGCTTTGGCTTCCTCATGATCCCCAATTTTGAATTGTGTTTTAGCAAGAGATCCGAGATTATGAACTTGGCTATCAGTAGAGGAGTCTAATAGCGCTTCATCTTTCCCTTGTTTTAAAGTTTGTTTTGCTTTTTCAAAGTCTCCCCTTTCAGCCTCAGCTTTACCGATTTTTTTATACGCTTGAGATCTCACTCCAGGATCCTCGATCAATTGCAAAGTCTTCCTAGCTTGATTCTCATCAATTTTTAAATCTCTTTCGAGAATTTGCAAATAATCTTTATCTTTTAAATTGGGGATTTTTTTTGCCTTTTGCAAGGTTATTTTTGCTTGTTCAGTATCAATTAACATATCGGCTTCAGCAATAGCTAAAAGAGAAATGAGGCGCTCTCTATTATTCTGTAACAATAGCAATTTTGCTTTCGCTGTTTGAAGGGTCTTCTGAGCTTCCATTCTATCGACAAAAACTTCTTTTTTTACAATTGATGTAAGGGCTTTGATTACATCGACCGTTTCTTCGATAGAGTTTGCAGTTCTCTTTGCTTTTTGAATATCGTTGGCTGCCTCAACCTCAACAATCTTCAGTAGAGCTTGGTCTCTTGCATTTCCTAAGAAATTATTATCCAGAGAAGAGGCTATCTCTTTAGCATGCTCGACATCAAATTCCGCTACAACTTTTGACATCTCCCTGGCAACAAGTTTTCGTGCACCATCTTGATCAGTTTGGGCTATGACGGCTTTGATGGTCTTAAGGCTGTCAAGAGCGAGATTCTTTTTTTGTTTGAGAGAGAAATTGGTAGCACATAAATATCTCCAGGCTTTGGATACTTGCGAGCAAAGTGGTATTGAACCTGCTGGCAAATAATTTAGAATCAATCCAATTAGATCATAACCTTGGATTTCACCCAGATTCGGCAAACCTGAAGGCACAACAAGGTCAGTTGAATTTGCTTGCGGCTCAGCCTCTTTAACTGGTTGCTGTTTGGCCCCTTCATCTGCCTTAGGTTGATCGACAACAGGGTTACAATATTGGTTAACTAAGACAGAAACCCCAACACAGATGGGATAGATAGCAGCAGCTGCGCAAACACCCCAGCCTATCCACTGAAAATCGTATTGAAGAGGTGCAACATCAAAATAACTCAAACCCCCAAAAACGGCACCAAATGCAGCAAGCGTTAACAATGCACCTAAAATAACTGCATGTCCATCAGTATCCCAGTAGAATATTGGTTCTTGACTATTTTTTAATGAGGTAGCGTCAAGCATAATTATAAAATAATTTCTAGTTAAAAAAGTATATTATAACCTAAATGAACTATAAATTCAAAATTATTAATCTAAATTTTATTTAATCTGTGACAAATTTGATTTTTTGACTTTATTTCATTAAAGGATTATAAATTTAAGTCAAATTGTTTTAGAGAGTCAGCCTAATGAGTTTTAAGAAAAATACTGGTGTTGTGGCGGCAGGACTTGCCCTATTTTCCATGTTTTTTGGAGCGGGGGATTTGATTTGGCCCCTGATTTTGGGAGGACATGCGGGCGATACCAACTTTTTTGCCACGATGGGATTGCTGATTACTGGTGTGAGCCTTCCCTTGTTAGGACTTTGCGCCATTCTTGTTTTTGAAGGAGACTACCGTAAATTCTTTGGCCAAATTGGTAAGTATCCAGCCATCGTTGTCATTTTTCTCGTACAGGCGATTTTAGGACCTCTGGGCTCTATCCCAAGGCTTGTGACATTAGCCCATGCCAGCCTGAAACCTTATATACCTGAATTTGTGACTCTTGCAGTTTTCAGTGTTTTTGCTTGTTTGATCGTTTTTTTATTCACTGTAAAAAAACACCGTATTGTCGAGCTACTCGGCCTTTATTTAACCCCTCTTTTGCTGATCTCTTTAGGCGCTATTTTGGTGATGGGTTTTATCAACCCTCCAGAAGCTATCAGTGTTGATATGACGAACCAAGCCTCTTTCTTTTATGGTTTAAATGTGGGCTACAATACCCTCGATCTGATCGCTTCGTTTATTTTTGCACCCCTTGTGCTTTCTTATTTCATATCAGAAGAGAAAACTCATGAAGCTAAACGTCAAACTTTTAAAAAGATGCTAAATGCCTGTTTATTAGCAGGAGGCCTTCTGGCTGGAATGTATGTTGCTTTAACCTACATCGCCTCTTTCTATACTCCCGTTCTGGAAACTCATGCTCCAGAGGAGAGATTGGCAGCGATCTCAAGACATTTGCTTGGCTCCAATGGAGCTTTACTGTCTTGTTTGGCAGTTTCCATGATTTGCTTAACTACGGCGATTCCGATTACCGCTGTTTCAGCCGAATATATCCATAAAGATTTTATGCGGGGAAAAGGGAGCATCAAACTTGCCATCTTAATCTCTCTAGGACTTTCCATGGCCGTGGCCAATTTAGGATTTATGGGAATCGCTACGATGCTTTCTCCCGTGCTTCAAATCCTCTGCCCTGGGTTAATTATCCTATCTGTTCTGACAATCTTGCATAAGTTATATGAGATGCGCATGCGGCGAAGCCCTGTTTTTGCTGCGTTTGCCCTCTCGTTTGTCTCTTACTTAGTGCGTCTATAGAAGCACAAAGAGGTCAAGGACACAGAGAATCAGTAAATTGCAAAGAGTAGGTTCGGCCCTGCCATAGGGCAACATGGCAAATTTTTGCTTCTCTCTGCGCCTTTGTCTCTTTGCGTTAAATTTTATCCAGCCTGCGCAGCCGATGCTGCAATGTGAAGTGAATATCTTGTTAATATTCAACAGTCGTGATGATGCAAAAACATTGCATCCCTTCACCCAACCCAAAATCGGTTAAACCTTCTCCGGTCGTGGCGGTTATGCCTACTTGGCTTACATCGAGATTCATCACTGAAGCAATGTTAGTGCGCAGTTTGGGGATGTGATGGAGTAATTTCGGCTGAAGCGCTTCAATCGTGATGGCAACGTGGGTGATTTGTTGTTTTCCCAGTGTTTTGAGAGCCTCTTCCAGATAAACTTGGCTATCTGTAACCCCCTCTTTTTCAAGCAGCTCATCAGCTTTCTTACCCAGTATAATCTCACCTGTCAAAGATGAGATGGCATTGCAAAGCGCATGAAAAATCACATCTCCATCAGAATTGGCTAAAAAACCAGGTGCCCCTTCTATTACCACCCCGCCCAAAATACACGGTTTGATGGTATCTTTTGGAAGAAAACGGTGGCTATCTTGGCCAAGTCCTGTACGAATAATCGGCTTTTTTAACATCACACAAAGATTAAGCAGTCACATCTTATTATTCAATGTAGACAGCAGTGCCAATAGGAAAGACCCTTGGTATCAATTCAATCCACGAGCGCAGAGAGGAAAAAAAGAAAATTTTAATAAAAACTTAATATAAATTTGCTATAATCTATTTAACAAAGTCAAAAAATCTCTGAGGAACACAAATGTGTGAAGCGTCTTATTTAAGCAGTGATGGAAGTTATGGAGTCAGTTCTTCAGATGAGCCAGTGCAAAAAACCTCAAAAGGTCCCGCTATAACAGCTATTGTTTTGGGAACATTAGCCTTGTTATCTTTCGGAGGCCTGGGAGTAACTGGATTATTACAATCTTACGAGGTTATTCATTTATCACCCAGTTGGTTTTTAAATGTCATTGAAACTCTTGGAGGTGCTTCTCCCTTTCCGGGCTTATGGGCAATAACAGGTGTAGGAGTTCTCGGAGGATTTTCTTTAATGTGGGGTATTTATCAAATGCACGAGTTCAATAAAGAAGCCAAAGAGATCCAAAAAACCAACCAAGATTTCCAACTCCGACGAAACAAATGTTTAGCTGATTTTTCAACAACTCGTTGTCCAGGTTTTCCACCCGGCAATGGAATTCTAGAACCCGAAACAATCGATGAAGTAAGTAAGAGGATTCCGGTCAATTGCTACACTACTTTACCGGGAAGATGCGCTTCCACTTATTTTTTACTTAACGACAATAACAGAATATATCATTTATATTTATCTATTTGCAATGATTCATTTAAGTATTATATAGAACTTTATGAATTGAAGTTTCAATATTATGATAGCACTACAAATAAAATTCTGCCTGAAGGGCCTTTAGGTACCATTGAAAATATGTATATGCAATATAGAATAAGAAATTGATCTGGGCGGTGAGATTTTATTATTCGTGGAGAATCTAAGCTCTTTATATTTTCGTGCCTTCAATTCTTGGAGAAGATGTATTGGTAAGCTTCTAAACCGTCATTGATATACTGGATAGATTTGAGTTTAAAGTTTGTTAAAATTGATTGAAGTCTTTTTTCTTTAAGTTTTTTATTTGCAGCATTTTGAATTGGCATTGTGTGGGTTGTGTCGTGATACTCGGCAAATATGGCTGTGGGAGATTTGTCGAGTCGAATTTGATGGACCAACTGATTAATGGTAGAGGTTAATTGGTTATGTTTGTTTTTGATGTGTGAGAAATGTCTTTTTGATCGGTAAGAAAAGAGCCATTGTTTGCAGCGAGTAAAAAATGATCGGCGTCTGTGGTTCCATTTTTCAGCGTATGAGATACTTAATAGCAAAGCAGCCACTTTTTCTTGCTGGCTCTGGTTCAAAGTTTTTAAAATGGTGTTGTGGCCTAGGGCCTGTTCAATGATATTTATCTCTTTATTATTCAGCCAAAAAGGGGATCTTAATTCCATTGTTTTTTCCGTGTTGGGCAAAAATTTTTATTATAGTTGATTCAAGTTCAAAAGACGCATTTCTACCTGCACGAAAGCCCCGCGATTGAACGATCGTAAATGACCCCTCTAATATTGGGTCGTTTACGATCGTTCAAGCCCGGGAGCTTTGGCGCGGTCGAAATGCGTCTTTTGAACTTGAATCAACTATATATAGATATGCATTTATTTTTTAAATAAAAAAGCCGCCAGGCTTCTGGCGGCTCTTTTGTCACATCTCTACTAGGATGTTAGTAGACATGAGTAGCTTCGACATCCGTTACCGGAGCGCCGAGGCCATCAGAGCTTAAAGTTGCCTCTGCTCTCGCATCGCCAGCAGTAACTCCTCTCACAGTCACGCAGTACTCTACTGACTGTTTAGGAGCGAGCCGTTCGATAGGATCAAAGGTCACAGTTTGTCCTGAAATGTTTCCATGTGTAGGACCATTTGCACACTGAGGTTGCAGCTCGTTTGTAAACCTTATTGAAAGTTGTACATTGCTGTCTTCAGCACTGCCGCGGTTTGTGATGCAAACGCGGTATGTGGTTGAATTACCGATGCAAACTGGATCAGTTGTATCAACCATACACATGTGGACAGCTGGTATGCCTTTCCAACATGTTGTCGCTTCTGCACAATTAACGCATGGTCCGCAATCAGACTGTGATGTCACGGTCACTTTGTTAGTCAAACATCCAGGGAACTGTGCGCGAACCGAGACGTTAAACGTTTTGGTTTCGCCTGGGCAGAACTCAGGAATATTCCATATAGCTCGGTTGCAGCAAATCTCAGCGCCAGGAGCTTCTACGACTGTAGTTCCTGGAGGAGAGACATCATCAACAACCACATTTCTCAGGACAAGATCGCCTGGATTTGTGACTGTGATGGTATAATCCACAACTTTACAAATGTATGCCCAATCCGGACCTGTTTTAGTGACTTCTAGGCTTGGCTGATTGATGCGTGTACTCCATTCAGCGCTGCACTGTGGTCCATTGCAATAGGTAACAGTTGCTACGTTCGTCACGCAGCCACCTGCTGTCGCGCAAAGCTCAATGTTGAGCCTTCTTGAATCGCCTGGGCATAAATCACCCAATTGATAGGTCAAGACGTTTTGTCCGCTGGAGTGGGTTAAACCCTCTGGAATATTGTCTACAACGACAACATCGTAAGCAGTGCCTGATCCCGAGTTGCACACATCAATGGTGTAGCAAATGGGGCAATACAAGCAAGCACACTCAGGTCCCCATTTTTTGATGCAAAGAACGGGCTGAACACAGTTTGTCATCGAACATAACTGTGGGCAAGCACAGACGGTAGCTGCAGTAAAACAGCAACCTTCTTTTAATGGGCGTACCCATACTGTCAATTTTTGACATTCGCCGCTATGCATGTGAGGAAATTCCCAACGCAGTGAACCATTTTGATCAGGCATGACTGGTGGGTCGCTTCTAAGAAACTCAGATTCGCAGGGTAATGTTTGGTTGACCACAACATCAGCACATTCTTTTCGAGCTGTAATGACAATCTCGATAGGGTAAGGTGCGCCAACTGTGGCAAACTCAGGAGAACATTGGGTCAAATCAACAACGCTATCGTTGCTGGTTTGATAACAACGCATATTTCCAAAACAACGGCTTCCTCTGTTGCTTTGTCGATCGCACGCACCGCCCCCACAAGGAGCAGCTGACGGATCGCATGGAAAAAATGGATTTGTTTCTACGCTGCCAGTTTGTGGTCCTACAGGATACTGAGGGCCTAAAGCAAACTGATTTGACATTTGACAAGGATCACAGCTCGGTGGACATGGATCGCACAGACACGGATCACAACTTGGTGGACAACTCACTGCGCAGGGCGAGTTACAGTCACACCAATTCCGATTGCAGCTTGCCATGCAACACATGCTCATTAAGAAGAGAGCTGCAAACACAGTTCGAAAGGTTCGGATCATAGGGAAACTCCTATAATTTTGATTAGAGAGTTATTTATTCGGCCACCGTGACCTGGTAGAAATATTCACCACGAGCTTCAAGGCTTTTTCAGACTTTGACTCCGGAACACTTATAGTCGCTGGACTCCTAGCCAACTAGTTATCTCCTCTTGTATTCAGGTCTGAGGAAAAACCTCAGACCTTGAATTCATTTCTACCTGCAGGCCATTCACACCTTATTGGCAGCGTGTTGGGCATCTAGGTGGACATCTAGGTGCTGGACAAGCTGGTTGGCATTGCGCTGGAGCGCAGCAAGGTCCGCATGCTGGTGGACAGCAACTTGGTCCGCAAGGGGCACAAGAAGGTCCGCAAGGTGCAGGGCAGCAACTTGGGCCGCATGGTCCGCAATCACTGCCACAAGGGCCGCAACCGCCGCAAGGGCCGCAAGAATTCCAGCCACCACAGCATGGATCGCAGAAATTATCACAGCATCTATTGCAGCTAGCTAAACTGAACATGCTTACCATGAACAGTGCTGCAAAAAACATTTTCAAAGATCGTTTCATATGAAACTCCTTAAGGTTGATTAGAGACGAGTTCGTTGTTTTCCCCTTCATATAGCAGGGGCTCTGTACTTCTTAGTACAGTCCTTATGTCAATATTATCAAATGAAAACTAAAATTTTATCAAACTTTTTTTTAAAAAAGAAATTGGGAAAACCGCTTTTCAATTAAGCCAGGGCCCTTTTTCTAAAACACTGTCAAAGACTTATGCGTCTATTTTTCCTCTCATAAAACATCTGAAAAAGCAGATTACAAAAACGGATTGCATTTCACATTTGAGTCAGCTACTTTAGTGGCCAAAGTTTTTACATCAATCAATATTGCATCAGGATTCACATGGATATCCTTCAAGTTCAAGGGAATGGAAAATTGGAAGGGAGTGTTAGAGCTTCCGGCGCTAAAAATGCCATGACGAAACTATTGGTGGCGTCACTTTTATCTAAAAAAAAATGCATCTTTTACAATGTGCCAGCAATAGGTGATGTCGAAATCACTCTCGATTTATGCCGTGAGCTAGGATCTCAAATTGAGTGGGATAAAGATAAAGGGATTCTCGAAATTTGCACAAAAGAGCTCAAGACTTCTTATATTTCTCAACGTTTTTCAGGTGCCAACCGGATTCCTATCTTATTGATTGGAGCTCTTTTGGGGCGAACAACTGACGATGTGATTATCCCAACAGTTGGCGGAGATGCCATTGGCAAACGTTCAGTTGATTTTCATATTATGGCACTTGAAAAGTTAGGCGCTACAGTCGAATACCGTGAGATGAAAAAAGAGGGTGCCTATCTCGCACAAGCTCATAACGGTTTGACTGGGAATCTCATTGCTTTTCCCTACCCCTCTGTTGGTGCTACAGAAAATGCGATTCTTGCTGGAGTGCGCGCTAAAGGATTTACAATCATAAAAAATGCTGCCACTGAACCCGAAATTGTTGAGCTTATTCTCTTTTTACAAAAAATGGGAGCTATCATTTCTCTAGATGTGGACAGAACGATTAAGATTGAAGGAACGCAAACCACAAACGAAGTGGAACACACAGTTCTATCAGACCGCATTGAGGCCGCGTCTTTTGGCATGGCAGCTCTTGCAACCAAAGGAAAAGTTTTTGTGGAAGGGGCTCAGCACCAGCATATGATCACGTTTCTCAATAAAATTAGAGAACTTGGGGGGGGATTTGCAGTCAAAAATGAAGGAATTGAATTTTTCTATGATGGCCCTTTGCGCGGCGGAATGCATTTAGAAACTGATGTTCACCCTGGATTTATGACCGATTGGCAACAACCCTTCGCTGTGTTACTCACACAGGCAAAAGGCACATCTGTCATCCACGAAACAGTCTATGAAAACCGCTTCGGCTACACCAAGACTTTAAAAGAGATGGGAGCCGATATTGATCTTTTTAAACAATGTCTGGGCAGCAAATGTTGCCGGTATGCCATGCAAAATTTTGATCATAGCATTATTGTCAAAGGGGAAACCCCACTTCAGGGACGGGATATCGCCATTCCCGACTTAAGGGCAGGTTTTGCTTATGTCATGGCAGCTCTTGTGGCATCTGGGGAAAGCACGATTAATGGGATGCATTTTCTCGACCGGGGATACGAAAAACTGGTCCATAAACTCCAAGCTTTAGGGGCAAAAATCCATCGTATTCAAACCAAACCAGATACAACACCAATTACCCCTATTCTTCCTCCCCAAAAATCACCTAAAAAAGATAAACTCCGTGCATGACAGACGTGCCACTATGGAGAACTATTCAAAGAAGCAACTTCACTTCTTTAGAAAAGCTTTGCATTTTTCTTGGGCTTACCCAAGAACAGATTTCTCAACTATCTGAGAACAAAAATTTTCCTTTAAATCTTCCCTTACGGCTCGCATCCAAAATAGAAAAAGGTACACTGAATGATCCTATCTTCAAACAATTTGTTCCCACTCAGGAAGAGAGAGCCCATTCTATTTCCTTTTGCAAAGATCCCGTCAGCGACTGCAAGGCGGCACACTCCCCCAAATATTTAAAAAAATATGCAAACCGCGTACTCTTAATTCCAACAGGCGCATGTGCGATGCATTGCAGGTACTGTTTCCGGCAAAATTTTCCCTATGCCCCTTTTCAAACTGGCCTGACCCAAGAATTGCGATGGATTCAACAAGATAGCTCAATTAAAGAAGTGATCTTAAGTGGCGGTGATCCGCTTTCGCTCAGCCCTAATCATTTAAAAAACCTACTCGAGCAACTCTGCACCATTTCCCATCTCGAAAGAATCCGCTTCCATACCCGTTTTCCGATCGGTATTCCAGAAAGGATTGATGCTGAGCTCCTTTCATGCCTTGAAGCTTCCACCAAACAAATCTGGTTTACCATCCATTGCAATCATCCTAACGAGCTTGATCCCGACATTTTAAACGCACTCAAAAAAATCCAAAAATTAGGGATCCCCGTTCTCAACCAATCGGTGCTACTCAAAGGAGTGAACGACACCATCGAAACCCTCCAATCACTTTGCGAAACCCTGACAGCTAACGGCATCTTCCCCTACTATCTCCACCAACTCGATCGTGTTGAGGGAGCAGCCCACTTCGAGGTTTCCCCTGATCATGGACGTTACCTAATCTCTGAGCTCACGAAACGCCTCTCCGGCTATGGCGTCCCCAAATATGTCCAAGAAATCGCCTCCGAACCTTCCAAAACACAGGTTAAATAACCTGAGTTCGATTTTGAAGTTTTTACTGCAGAGATAGTTAAAGTAAATCATGCACTAAAAAATCAGACAAACTAACAGACTGTCATTCTTATTTGAATCAGGTGTGCGTCAGATTTTAACCAACCTGAGTTCGATTTTGAAATTCTTGATATGGAATCAGTTGCAGACAAATTTTAAACAAAGAATCTGAAAAATCATGAATATCTGACCGTGATTTTTATTTGGATCAAGCGTGCATCATTT
>Ga0153954_1001488_pt1 | contig 12383 bp, 6 predicted proteins | sample TSFL038MetaG_FD_102277 | JGI IMG/M metagenome (GOLD analysis project Ga0153954, IMG submission 102277) | Attine ant fungus gardens microbial communities from Florida, USA - TSFL038 MetaG | ecosystem: Host-associated > Fungi > Mycelium > Unclassified | place: USA: Florida, Wekiwa Springs State... | reverse complement strand
TTGAGGTCGAGGAGGATATCGACGTCGGGACCGGCGCCGTCGCGGATGACCTCGAGATGCATGCGCAAATCGCGCAATACTTTCCGCTCGACATTGATCTCCGGCTGGAACGGTACGCCGAAGCCGGGCCGCCAGCCGGTCGGCTTGCGGTCATCATAGGTGAAGATGTTGGTCTTCAGCGCGGTGAACTTCTTTTCGCGCACCTCGCGGCCAATCGCCTTGACGCCGTCGAGGCTTTCGATCGGCGGCTTGTACCAGGAGGGGTGATTGATGCGCCAGGTCGCGCAATGCGACCAGTAGACCCGAATGCGATCTCGGATCTTGCCGCCAAGCAGTTCGTAACATGGCACGCCCAGCAATTTTGCCTTGGCGTCGAGCAGCGCATTCTCGATCGCCCCCAGTGCCTGCGCGACCACGCCGCCAGCGGCCGGGCGCGTCGCGGCATAGAGCTCGGCATAGATCCGCTCGTGCTGGAAGGCTTTTTGTCCGACCACACGCGTCGACAAGCGCTGGATCGCGGCGCCAACACCGGGCGAGCCAAAACCCTCGTCATATTCACTCCAGCCGACGATCCCGTCCTCGGTCGTCACCTTGACGAAGTGGTAATTCCTCCAGCCCGCGTCGCAGGCGAGGATTTCAACAGCGTTTACTTTGGACCCCTTCGTCATGCCATTTCCTCCGGTTTTTTTGGATTATGCCGGGGCTTGCGCGGCCAATCCATCCCGAGATCGGACATAGCCAATATGTACGCAGGCGCCTGGGTCGGATCAGCACTCGTTGGAAGCCAGGCCACGGGAAGCCAGGCCTCGGTCGAACATCTGAGCAGGGGTGAAACGACGGCGCTCTTTGCGTCGCACTGCAGCGCGGATTAATCGGTGCGCGACGAGTTCGTGCCACTAGCCGCGTCGTGAAGTTGGGCGTAGCATCGAGCTCTGCAAATGCATCCTGGAAATATGCGGGGAGGATGCTTGCTATGAAGACGCGTTGCGCGTTGCTGGCGTTCGTGATTTCCATTCTTTTGCCGATCGGCCCGTCCGGTGTGTTCGCGCGCGGCAGCCAGGTCATGCACGATGATCCCTGGAATTCCGAAAATGTCGGTCGTCTCCCGCCAGAGATCAGGGCCGCCGTCGTCCATATGTGCGGGAATCCACCACGCGCCGGGCATTACTTCGCGACCTATCTCGACCACGCTCATGTCGTCAGACTTCATTTCGAAGATCTTCATTGCGAAGGCCGGAGGCAGTTCTGCAGCGACGGCGAGTGCCTGCGCCACGAATATATCTCTACCGGCGGTCATTTCCGGCTAATCAGGAAATACTACGGTAGCAATGATTGACCGCTTCTATCGGGTCGGTTGCCGCCGATCTGCCGCGGCAAGTCCCAGACCCCGAACAGAACCGCGACTACCGGGTGTTGACCGACTATCGCTGTCCTCGCCGCAGAGCTGGGCCTGGTCTGGTCGAGGAGATCGCCGGTTCTGAACGGTCAAGATGTTTCCCGGGACCGTCCCGAAAATGCACCGAAGGCAGACGTTTTTGGCCACAATCCAGGACGACCTTTCAAGCATGAAAACTCTGGCGTTCATTTCCATTCTTGCGCTACTCACGATCGGTGGCGCGGCCTATACCGACTTACTCTTCACCAGTGATCAGGTTATAGCGCAAAGGGCGAACTGATCAGTTCGTCGATGATGTGCGTGCGGGCCGTTTTTTGCGATCGCAGATTTCAGCTCCGGCAGCCGCGCCGCTGGTAGTGGTGACGGCCAGCGAATAACACTGCTCACTTTAGCCCGACCGATCAATAGTTCCGCAGGCCTGTCCGTGGCGGGCGTACGGCCAATGCTTACACGAACCTTACGAAGACCGGCGGCCGCCGAGCACCCCGTCGTGTCGGTGTCGTATTGATGGCCGATAGTTTATACGAAACCTATGAGCGATCCGAAACCGATGGCCGCAGGTGAGGCGCCCGAGTTGGACGGCACGGTGAGTCCGGCCGAGCCCTCGGGCGATGTCACGCGGCAACCTCCCCAAGGCAAGCTGGCGTTGCTCGGACTATCGGCGCTCGGCGTCGTCTTCGGCGATATCGGCACCAGCCCGCTCTACACCTTCAAGACCATCCTGGGCACCGCGGAAAAGTCGCCCGATGCGGCCGCGGTGCTGGGCGCGTTGTCGCTGGTGCTCTGGACGCTCTTCATCATCACGACGGTCAAATATGTCTTGTTCGCGATGCGCGTCGACAACGACGGCGAGGGCGGCATTCTGGCGTTGATGGCGCTGCTCGGCGTCAAGAAGCAACATCGGCCGACCATCATTGCGGTCGGGTTGTTCGGCGCGGCGCTGATCTATGGCGACGGCGCGATCACGCCGGCGATCTCGGTGCTGTCGGCGCTCGAGGGGATAAACATGGCGACGCCCGCGTTGCAGCCCTATGTCGTTCCGGCTGCGGTCGTCATCCTGCTCGCGCTGTTTGCGATCCAGTCGCGTGGAACGGCCGCGATCGGTCATCTGTTCGGGCCGGTGATGTTGACCTGGTTCGCGGCCATCGCGGTGCTGGGGCTCGTCGGCATCGGCAGGCATCCGGGCGTGTTCGCGGCTCTCAATCCCGCCTACGGCCTGTCCTATCTCTTCTCCAACGGTGCGACCGGATTCCTGGTGCTGGGCGCGGTGTTTCTTTGTGTCACCGGCGCCGAGGCGCTCTACGCCGACATGGGCCATTTTGGCGCTGGTCCGATCAAGCTCGCCTGGTTCGCCGTGGTGTTTCCAAGCCTGATCCTGAACTATGCGGGGCAGGCGGCGCTTGTGCTCGACGGCGCGCCGACCGACGGCAACATCTTTTACCGACTGTGTCCGGATGCGCTGCTGCTGCCGCTGATCGTGCTGGCGACGGTCGCCACCATCATCGCCAGCCAGTCGATCATCACCGGCGCTTTCTCGATGACGCGGCAGGCAATCCAGCTTGGCTGGCTGCCGCGACTGCAGATCAAGCAGACGTCGTCGGAGGGGTATGGTCAGATCTATGTCGGCGTCGTCAACTGGCTGTTGATGATCGTGACGCTCGGGCTCACCATCGGCTTCGGCAAGTCGGACAATCTCGCTTCCGCTTACGGTATCGCCGTTTCGCTGACCATGCTGATGACATCGTCGCTGCTGTTCATCGCGATGCGCGAGATCTGGGGCTGGAGCCTGCTGGCGGCCGGCGGGGTTGCCGCATTTTTCCTGCTGATCGACAGCGCGTTCTTCCTTGCCAATCTTACCAAGGTCGCCGAGGGAGGATATGTGCCGCTGATGCTGGCGATCACCGTCTATGGCATCATGTGGATCTGGCATCGCGGCGCTGCGGCGGTCTTCAATCGCCTGCGCGAGACGCTGATCCCGGTCCCGGAGTTCCTGGCGAAGATCGCCGAGAAGAAGGTGCCACGGGTTCCGGGCACGGCGGTTTTTCTGACCCGCACCGAGCGCGATACCCCTCCGGTGATGGTCTGGCACGTCAAGCATAACCGCGCCCTGCATGAGCATCTGTTCGTGCTGCGCGTCGAAATCCTTTCGGTGCCATGGGTGTCGGCCGACAACCGGATCTCGTTCGAGGAGATCGCCCCCAATTTCTGGCGCGCGGAAGCGCGTTTCGGCTTCATGGAGCGGCCGAACATTCCGGAACTGCTGACGGCCAGCAAGTCGCTGGGCTGCGGAGTCGACGTCAACGACGTCACCTATTATGTCGGTCATGAAACCGTGATCCAGCGCGAGGACGGTGATGGCCTGCCGGCCTGGCAGGAGCGGATATTCGCGATGATGGAACGCAACGCCATCCATGTCAGCGATTTCTTTAGCCTCCCCACCGATCAGGTTGTCGAGATCGGGCGGCAAGTCGCGATCTGATAGCTCTAGATTTTCGCCCACCATCACTTAATTAGACTGCAAGAGACCCGGTTCGGCGGTCCGATCCGGGGAAGGGAAGCTTCAAATTGGCTACGCAGACGCGGCGCGGCTTTCTTCTGTCGACGATGGCTACCGCAATGGGGCTAGCACCGGTTCGCGCGTTCGCACAGGCCCCTGGTCCTGGTCCGGCCAGGGTGATGAGCACGCTCGCCGCTTACATGAGTGCGGCGCGAACCCACGCGCTGCCGGACGAGGTCACCGAGCAGGCAAAATATCATCTGCTGGACACGCTGGCCGCGATGGTCTCGGGTTCGGAATTGCCGCCGGGGCAGGCGGCTCAGCGCCATCTCCGCGAGCATAGCGGCAACGGTACCGTCACCGTGGTCGGCACGGCGTTCACGGCGCCTCCAATCGATGCGGCGCTCGCCAACGGCATGATGGCGCACGCCGACGAAACCGACGACTCGCATAACGAGTCGCGCTCCCATCCGGGCTGCTCGGTCGTGCCGGCGGCGCTGGCAGCCGGGGAGATTTCCGGCATTGACGGCACAGGCCTGTTGCGGTCGGTGACGCTCGGTTACGACGTCGGCACGCGTGTCGTCATGGCGATGGGCGGCGCCAACTTCAGTTACGAGAGCAGTTTGTCGACGCACAGCATCGCCGGCACTTTCGGCGCCGCAGCCGCCGCCTGCTGCGCGGTCGGCCTCGACAGCCGGCAGATGCGTTGGGCGCTCGACTACACCGCGCAACAGTCCTCGGGCTTCACGGCCTGGCGGCGCGATACCGATCACATCGAGAAAGCGTTTGTATTTGCCGGCAAGCCTGCGCGTGACGGCGTCACGGCCGCCCTGCTGGTGCAATCCGGCTGGAATGGCGTCGATGACATCTTCTCCGGTCCTGACAATTTCTTCACGACTTACGCGCCGAAGGCGCAGCCAGATCTGTTGATCGACAAGCTTGGCGAGCGCTACGAGATCACGCGGACCGACATCAAGAAATGGACGGTCGGCTCGCCAATCCAGGGTCCGCTGGACGCCATCGAGGCGATCCGCAGCAAGAAGCCGTTCGAGGCCGATCAGGTGAAGAAGGTGACCGTGCGGCTAGCGCCTTCGGTCGCCAATGTCGTCGACAACAGGGACATTCCCGACATCTGCTTGCAGTATATGGTCGCGGTGATGCTGATCGACAAGACGGTCTCTTTCCAGGCCGCGCATGACAAGGCGCGTATGCAGGAGCCGGGCGTGCTGAAGCAGCGTGCCAAGGTCGACCTGGTGCGCGACGACGAGTTGGCGAAGCTGTTGCCGGCGCGCGAGACCGTTGTCGAGATCGAGCTCAATGACGGGACCAAGCTGTCGGAACGGGTCTCGGCGGTGCGCGGTACGCCGCGCAATCCCATGAGCCGGAACGAAGTGATCGACAAGGCGCGTGACCTCGTTTCGCCTGTGCTGGGGCGCGAGCCCGCCACGCACCTGATCGAGACCGTGTTCGATCTCGAGAGCCTAACGGATATCCGCACCTTGCGCCGGCTGCTGCAGCGAGGCTGAACGCCGGCCTCAATAGTGCGCGTCGTACATCTGCGACTGGATGAAGCCGATAAGATCATTCGGCGGGGGACCGGCTGCGAGGCCGCTTTGGTACGCGACGTCGGCCACTGCCGCGCCGATCTGCGCCGAGACCTCACGGATTCGCGGCAGCGCGGGATAGAGGCTGCCCTGCTGGAGATCGGTTTCGCTCACGGAGTTCGCCAGCGTGTGCGCGGCGGCCATGAACATTTCGTTGCTGACCAGCCGGCTGCCGCAGGCGATCGCACCAAGGCCGACGCCGGGGAAGATGTATGAGTTGTTGCCCTGGCGCGGCACGAAGGTCTTGCCGTCGAGCTTCACCGGATCGAACGGGCTGCCGCAGGCGAACAGGGCCCGGCCGCCGGTGTGCCGATAGGCATCTTCGGCCGAACATTCCGCCTTGGAGGTTGGATTGGAGAGCGCGAACACGATCGGCTGCTTGTTGAGCTTTGCCATGGTCTGCAGCACCTCGGGCGTGAAGGCGCCACCGACCGCGGCAACACCGATGATCGCGGTCGGCTTGAGGGTCTGGATCGCGGTCAGGAAGTCGCTGATCTGGCCTTGCTCATGCGCATAGCGAAGCTTGTGTCCGCTCAATCCTGGCCGTCCCTTCACCACGAGACCACGCGAATCCACCAGCCAGTTGCGCCGCAGCGCCTCGGCTTCGGACATTCCTTCGGCCATCATCGCGGAAACCACGAGATCGGCGATTCCGGTGGCGGCCTCGCCGGCACCAAGAAAGAGCAGGGTCTGCTCGCCAAGTTTGCCGCCCGTTACGCGTAGCGCCGAGAACAGTCCGGCCAGCGCCACCGCCGCCGTGCCCTGGATATCGTCGTTGAAGACGCAGGTCTCGTCACGATATTTGTGCAGCAGGCGGAAGGCGGAGTGATTGGCGAAATCCTCGAACTGGATCAGGACGCCCGGGAACGCCGCGCGCGCCGCGCTCATGAACTCATCCACGAAGGCGTCATAGGCATCGCCGGTGACGCGCTTCTGGCGGAGGCCGATGTAGTAGGGATCGTTGAGGAGTTCTTCGGTGTTGGTGCCGACATCGAGCGTGACCGGCAGACACTGTTCGGGATGGATACCGGCGCAAGCCGTGTAAAGCGAGAGCTTGCCAACCGGAATGCCCATGCCGTTAGCGCCGAGATCGCCAAGGCCAAGTATGCGCTCGCCGTCGGTCACGACGATGAGCTTGGTGCGATACGGCCAATTGCTGAGGATTTCCGCGATGCGTCCCCGGTCATTGTAGGAGATGAACAGGCCGCGCGGGCGCTGAAAGATCAGCCCGTATTTCTGGCAGGCCAGGCCGACAGTAGGTGTGTAGATCAGCGGCTGGATCTCGTCGATGTGGTCGCAGACGACGCGGAAGAACAACGCTTCGTTGCGGTCGTGCAGCGAGTTCAGCGCTATATATTTTTCGAGGTCGCTCGGCAGGGTCCGCAGATTGGTGAGCACGCGATCGACCTGCGCCTGCATCGACAGCACGGCAGGCGGCAGGAATCCCCGCAGTCCGAGCGTGTCGCGCTCTTCATCGGTGAAGGCGGTGCCTTTGTTGAGCAGGGGATCGCGCAGCAGCGCAAGTCCATGGAGTGAATAGGCTGGCGTTGAGCGGGCGCTCATCCGGTCGGGTTTCATCAGGCATTTCCCCAATGTCGTTTTATCGTTGGTCGCTTGTTATGTCTGCCGTTCGCGACATGACTTTCCTATCCTAACACACAAGATCATGCCGCAGCGCACCAATCCTGTAGCGCCTTGGTCAAAAAAACGCGGACACGAACTCGGCAGATCGCGCGGATAGATATGATCCACACGTTGTTAGGCTCAAGGGCCGCAACCGATCGGCGCGGTGTCGATAGCTCTTGCTCTGTCGGACTAGCGGCCGGCCTTCGCCGCGTCGTCGACCAGGCCGTACACAACGCCGAGCAGGATGCCAAAGCCCATTTCGAAGCCGGGGCAGGCATGGATTGGATGTGGAGTCTTGCTCCGATCGCCGCCGAAGATCGGGCAGATGTCATTGTTGCCGGAGCGTAGATCCTCCTGCGTCGCCTGCACGATGCTGAGATAGATCTTGTCGCCTGCCTTCACCTGCACCGGGTTCTTGGTGCCGAGGGTGTGGTCCTTCTTCGCCGTGCGCCAGATGAAATCCGGCGTCGGCTGCATCTGCATGGCCTGACGTAACGGCGGCTCGATCACCTCATGCGCCTTGGCGAACTCGTCTGTTTGCGTATTGGCCTTGAACTGGCCTTGCAGCGCCATCAAGGTCGCGGTCCGCCGCCAGGCCTTCACGGTGGTGACGAGGTTGCCGTTGATCGTCGGCAACGCGCCCGTCATCACGCCGATGATGGTCCGTGCCAGCAGGTCGTTATCCCTGGGATCCGGGAATTGCTCGAACAGCGCGCGGGTCAACGGCGCGGTCGGGAGCTGGGCCGAGGCGCGCTTGTCGGCCACGTATTTCCCGACCGACTCGCGCAGGATCTGCCCGGTGCGCTGACCGATGAAACTCAGGAATGCATCCGGATCAGGATGGAAGATGTAGGCTGACGGAAAAGTATAGTCGGCGGGGCAAACCCCGGGAGGAACAAGATTCGATACGCCGAATCCACCAGCCTTCACATGGATGCCGTCCGGGATGTCGAAATAGTGGCTGCAGACTTTCGCGAGCACGATGTCGGAAAGAGCCTGAATGTCGACGAGGCCGCCAGGAGCGGGAACGGTCGGAAGCGCCGCGCGCGTTTCCTTCAGCGTGATTTCGAACGCTTCGCGCCGCGTGACGCGCCCGATGGCGGCGTTGGCCGGCGTCGATTCCTTCTCGTATTCTGGTCCCCAATCCATGCCGAGAAAGATCGCGCCAAAACTCTGCTCCATCCGCTTCTGATAGCCGGCGTTGGTGTAATTGCCGTCGGCATTGAGCAGCACCTGCAGATAGAGCTCCTTGCTGGTCACGACAACGCCATCCGGCGTGCGCGCGACGCCGCCATCGACGCTGATGCGTCCGCCGGCGACCGCCTGGGCGTGCCTGTCAACGAGATGATCGAGCACCAGGCCCCACATCGCACTGAGGCCGCCAGCAATCGCGCTTCCTTTGAGACTGGACGGATCAAAATCTGCTGACATCAAATTCTCCCGTCGGGCCAATGCAATCGTCCTGGCGCCTTGTGTCCACCGATGGTCACATCATCAGACAAGCGGTTATCGCTTTTATGTCGGTCCGCTTTATGTCGCACTGGAATTCAGCGTCGTCCCGCCGGGGTGGACGAGGGGGCCTCTCACTTCATTTTGCAATCTAAGATTGAGGTTTGCAATGCCGATTTGTGCTGAAATCACGGCGCGTGTCAGACGATCGCGGCGAGCAAACTGCGCGCGTCGCGGACGTCGGGCGCGGTCTCGCCGCCCTCGATCGTCGCCAGGATCGGTTCGAGCAACGAGTGTATGTCGTGGTTGGATTTTGACCGGCGCCAAAGTCGGGCGAGATCGTTCGCCGCCCTGAGTTCGAGCAGGTGTCCCTTCTGGCCGTTGGCAACGTCGATTGCCTTCCTGAAGCAGGATTCCGCCTGCGACAGGTCCGGCTGTTCGCGCTGGAGTGCCAGTCGGCCGCTGAGGCGGTGCAGATCGGCAAGATAATAGCGTTCACCGGATTGCTCGACAAAGGCGAAGCCCTGCCCGAGATCCGCTTCGGCCTGTCTGAGATCTCCCGCCTGCAGAGCGACCTCCGCCAGGTTGGACAGGATCATGGAGCTGCCAGTGAAGCCTCCGGCCGATCGCACATGTTCGAACGCCGTGCGAAGCACATTGATGTTGGATCGGCTCGGCTCGCGCATCGCCCGGGCGTAGGCGTAATGCAGGCTTGCGAGTAGCCGGATTTGCTCGACGCGCTTGTCCGTACAATAAGCGAGCAACTCGGCACTGCCGTGCTCCAAGGGCGCCAGGTCGTGCAGTACGGCCTTGGGCCAGGTGAGCGCGCAGAACCTTGCTGTTGCGATCGAGGTCGCGTGCGAATGCGTCGACAGCTCGGTCTGCACCTGCTCGCTGATCTTGATTGCGCTATCGATCAGGCCATGCGACAGCCGCACCAGGACCTCGAAGGCAAGGATGGCAAGGCTTGGATCCCACCCGAACCGATGGCTCAGCGCCCGCTGTCGTGTCGGGTCGCGATATCGGCTGCCGCGCTGCAGGCTCTCGAGCGCCTGATCATTATGTCCGGCATAGTATTGGTTGGTGCCGAGCATTCGGTAGGCGACCAGGCGATAGGTCGGGTCATTCTGGCGTTCCGCAACCTCGATGATCTGCTGCGCGAATTCGAGTGCGGGCCGCATCCGCGCGCGCAGCGTCGCAACCGAGCACAGCCCGAACAGCACCGAGACGCGCTGCAAATCCGTCCCGACACCGCGGTCGAGCAGCCGTTTTGCGGCGCTCATGACTTCGAATGTCTCGGGTGCCGAGATGCTCTTCAGGGGCACCAGCGCATAGGCGCGTGCCACCAGCAGCGAAAGCTCGAGCGCATCGCGTTCGCGTCCCTCGGCGATATTGGGGATCAGCGACAGGCCGTTGCTGGCATGGCGTTCGGCTTCCACCGGCGCCGATTGCGCCAGCGCGAGCTCGGCGGCGCCGAGCCATGCGGCTGCCGCGGGCTCGGAAAGGCCCGCTTCGGTGAAGTGATACGCAATGGTTGCCGGCGGGCATTCCTCGTCGGTGATGCGCTCCTTCAGCGCCCAGGCGATCTGGGCGTGGATCCGCTGACGCCGGCTGCGCAGCAGCGAGCCATAGGCGGCGTCCTGCACCAGCGCGTGTTTGAAGGCGTAACTCGCCTTCGGTGGCGCGCCGCGGCAATGGATCAACTCCGCATCCATCAGCTGCCGTAGAACGCCGTGCAGCTTGTCGCCCTTGATCGGCGAGATGGCCTCGAGCAGCGTATGCGGGAATTCCCGGCCGATCGCAGCTCCAATCTGCGCGGTCTCCTTGATAGGCGACAGCCGGTCGAGCCGCGCGGTCAGGGAATCATGCAAGGTCGAGGGTATCGCGAGCGGCGTCAGCGCGGAGGCCAGCACATAGGCATCATCTTCCTCACGCAGCAGCTCGGATTCCAGTACGCTCTTGGTCAATTCCTCCATGAACAGCGGCACACCGTCAGTCTTCGCCACGATCTGGTCGAGCACTTCCGCCGGCAGCTTCTTCCCCGAAGCGACGCCATGGATCATTCGCAGGGCCTGGTGACGTGTCAGGCGGTTGAGTTCCAGCACCGTCACGTGGCGGCGGCCAGCCCAGGGGGGCGGGAATTCCGGACGGAGCGTGACCACCAGCAGGATCGGCAAGTGCTCAACGTTGTCCACCACGCGGTTGGTCAGTTCGAGTGTCGTGGGATCGATCCAGTGCGCGTCCTCGAGGAATATCAGAAGTGGCGCGCGCCTGGTGAGCCCGACGGTCATGGCGATCATCGCCGCCAGCGTTCGTTCCTTGGCCTCGGCGGGCGCCATGTCGAGTGGAGCGTAGCGCGCGGCGGTCGGGACCCCGAGCAGGGCGGCGAGTGGAGGCACGATCTCCCGACGCGCCAGACCGATCGCGTCGACCATCCGCTCCAGCTTGTCCAGCCTCTCGCCGGCCGGCTCGCCGCTGACAAAGCCGGCGGCGTGCCAGATCTGACCGATCACCGGATAGAACGTGTCGTTGAGGTGGTGCGGCGAGCATTGATAGCGCAGGACGATGTGGCGTTCGTCGTCGAGCCGTTCGCGAAGCATCGCCAGGATGCGCGATTTGCCGATGCCGGCTTCGCCCGAAAGCAGCACGACCTGACCTTCGCCATCGACCGCCTGGTGCCAGCGCGCGGTCAACAGTGCAATTTCCTCCTCGCGGCCAATAAACGGCGTGAGTGCGTCCGAGCGCGAGGCGTCAAAGCGGCTTACAACCGTTCGCTCGCGCGAGATGAGCCATGTCGCGACGGGGGATTTGAAACCCTTCAGCGACTGCGGTCCCAGCGGCTTCAGCTCGAAGGTCTTGCCGAGCAGCCGCCGCGTCGATTCCGAGACCAGAATGGTGCCGGGCTTGGCCAGCGATCGCAACCGCGCGGCAAGATTGGCCGTGTCGCCGACGACGCCGCGTTCACGCGCTTCTCCTTCGCCGATCAACTCGCCAACCACGACGAGCCCGCTCGAAATCCCGATCCGCAGCTCGATAGCGGCGCGATGTTCGCGCGCAAGCCTTGCGACGGCTTCGATCAGCGCGAGGCCGACGCGTGCCGCGCGCTCGGCATCGTCTTCATGCGCACGCGGATAGCCGAAATAGATCGTGGCGCCGTCGCCCACCCATTTGGCGACATGACCATCGAAACGCGCCACCGCAGCCGCGATCGCGCTTTGGGAAGCGCGGATCAAATCGGCCATGTCCTCGGGATCAAGCTCCGCAGTCAACGCGGCGAGGCCAACGAGGTCGCAGAACATCACTGTCATATGCCGACGCTCGGCGCCGTCGCGGGCGGCGGACTCCGACATTGCTGACGCCGCGTCCGGAGCTTGAACGCGCAGCTCGCGACTTGCGCGCAGCATCCTCAATCGGTGTCCCAGGGGGACGCCGATGTCCTTCAGGAATTGATCGGTCAGTCGCGGAAGCGTGTCAGCTTCGATCTGTTTTTCTTGGAATAGCGTTTCGTATTGACCGAGGCCAAGACCGCCCAGCCAAGTCCGGACGTCCATTGATGCCAGTCTCCCCGTCCCACGCACGCGTCATGATGAGCCGTGGGAAGCGTCCTGTCCAGAACCCTGGCGATACGGATATCTGCTTTCGAGATCGTGCTGGGCTTGACCTCGTTGCGGGTAACGGCCGCTTGACACGTCGAGGCTGGGCAAGTATTCGGCGCATCCGCGGTCTCGTAGAATGTAGTTCTTTTGCGCGACGCTCACGGCCACTGCGATGAAATTTTCTACGTGCCCGCGCCTGCGACAACGAATGTATT
>Ga0153954_1001487_pt1 | contig 12383 bp, 12 predicted proteins | sample TSFL038MetaG_FD_102277 | JGI IMG/M metagenome (GOLD analysis project Ga0153954, IMG submission 102277) | Attine ant fungus gardens microbial communities from Florida, USA - TSFL038 MetaG | ecosystem: Host-associated > Fungi > Mycelium > Unclassified | place: USA: Florida, Wekiwa Springs State... | reverse complement strand
GATCACCTCGCCCGGATGCAAGTGCAACGTGACCCCATCCAGCGCCCGGAATCCACCGAAACGCTTCACCAGGCCTTGCACATTCAACAGCGGCTCAGGGGACACGGATGCCTCGGCTGGTCAGCAGGGACACCAGGCCGTTCGGCAGGAACAGTACCAGCAGCACGATCAGCGCACCGTAGGTGAACTGGAAATACTGCGGCACGGCGATGCCGATGACGTTGTAGATGCCGTAGAGGATGAACACGCCCAGCAGCGGGCCCACCAGCGTCGTCGCGCCGCCGAACAGCAGGAAGACGGTGGAGAAGATCGAGATGCTGAGGTCGAACGCCGTGTCCGGATAGAACACCGAAATGTGCCAGGCGAACACACCGCCGATCAGGCCGGCGATCAGCGCCGACAGCAGCCAGGCAATCGTGCGGCCGCGCACCACGGAAATGCCCGCCATCGCCGCGCTGACCGGATCGTCACGGATCGCCTGCAACGACATGCCGAAGCGCGAGTTGCGCAGCCACACCACCAGCGCCAGCGCAGCGGCCATGATGGCCAACGCGAAATAGTAGGAAAAAGCTGGCGCAAACACTTCGGACAACGAAACGCCGTAGGGACCCTTGGTGACCGATTCCAGATCCGGATTGGCAATGACTTCGTACAGCGCCTGGGCGGCCGCCATCGTGGCGATGGCGAAATAGGCGCCCGACAGGCGCAGCAATGGCAGCAACAGCACTGCGACCAGCAGCGCCGCGATCGCCGCTGCCGCCATGCCAACCAAAGCGGGCGCCTGGAGGTGCATGACCACCAGCGAAAACCCATAGGCGCCGGCGCCAAAAAACCCGACATAGCCAAACGGCAGGTAACCGGTGAAGCCGTAGATGATGTTCAACCCCTGTGCCAGCGCCAGGAAGATGATGAAGTTGAACAGCATCAGCTCGTTCGAGTAGACGCCCCGCAAGGCGCCCATCGCGATGACGACGATCGCCGCGATGCTGCCGTCGAGCAGCAGGCGGCGGCTCCGGGAATGGCGCTCAGGCACGACGGGTTCTCCGGCCGAGGATGCCTTCGGGGCGCACGAGCAGCACGGCGATCAGCAGCAGGTTGGGCAGCAGATTGGCCCAGGAACTCAGATAGGTCTGCATCAGCATCAGCGACACGCCGTAGATGATGCCGCCCAACAGCGTGCCGAGCGGATTGCCCAGGGTGCCGACGACGATGACGGCGAAGGCGGTGATGTTGAGCGCAACGCCCATGTTCGGCGTGATGCTGCCCAGGATGAATGGGGCAAACACTCCGGCCACGCCGGCCAGCGCGAGGCTCACGCCGAACGCGACAGCCGAAACGAAATTGACATCGATCCCCGTCGCGAGCGCCTCATCCCGGCTGACCATCACCGCTCGGGTCAGCGTGCCAATGCGGGTGCGATACAGGTAGATATACACCAACAGCACCGCGACGGCACTGACGGCGGCGCAGTAGATCCAGGCCTTCGGCAGGCGGGTGCCGAGGAAGATGAACGGCCCGACGCCCATCAGCCGTGGCGGCAACGAGCGTTCCGTCGCGCCGAAAGAAATGGTGGTGACTGCCTCGATCATCTGCGACACGCCGAAGAATAGGATCAGCGACAGCATCTCGGAATCGCGCGAGCGCAGCAGGCGCGGCACCACAAGATAGTAGAGCGGCAGGCCAATCGTGATGAAGACGACCAGAACGAGCACCGCCGAGACCAGCGGGTGCAAGCCGAAGCTGCTGAACAGCAGCCACGCCGCCATGCCGCCCAGCATCAGGAAGTCGCCATGCGCCAGGTTGACGATGCGCATGACGCCGAACACCAGGTTCAGGCCGAGGCCGACCAGGGTGAAGTAGAGGCCGAAGATCACCCCGGCGATGATGGCGCCGGTCAGCATAGCGTGCGCAGTGCCATCATGGCAGATGCATATACAAGACCGGCCGCGACAACCAGGCTCACTTGCCCAGGATCGCCTTCCCGGTGGCCAGATTCGGCGGATACACCGCGACCAGGTCCAACTCGTCCTTGCCGGCGGCCTGCAATTGGCCCAGCGGCGTAACCTCACCGATCTGCGCGCCGTCCTTGCGTAACTCAAACGTCCCGTCGAGCGTCTTCAACTTGCCGGAAAGGGAAAACACTGCGTCGTGGATATCCATCTGGTCGAGGCTCTTGGCGTTCGCCAGCGTCTCCTGCACCACCAGGCCGGTCATATAGCCATAGACCGCATTGGCACCGTATGCGACGCCTGAACCGGCCGGATATTTCTTCAGCCAGGCTGCGCGGAATTCCTTCTGCGTCATGCCGACCTCGGGCTTGTACTCATAGTTCGAGGCAGGCACGTAGCTGAAGATATTCGTCAGCGCTCCGATGCCGACATTCTTCTCGATCTCTTCCTTTTCGGTGCCGGCATAGATCGAGAAGACGAAGCGGAACTGGTTGCCGCTATCCTGCAGATTGCGCAGGAAGGCGATGTCATTGCCGACGTAACCAAGCTCCAGCACCGCGTCGGGGTTGAGCGCGGCGATGTTGTTGATCAGCACGGTATAGTTGGACGTGTTGGTCGGCACGCCTTGGTAGTAGACGACCTTCACCTTGTTATCGCGCTCGAAGAAGCCCTTCAGCGCAGCAGCCTGCGTGCCGGTGAAGTCGTTCGTCGAATACAGGATAGCAACGGTCTTGATGCCTTCCTTGTAGCCGACGTCGTTGAGGAAATCTGAGATGTAGTGCGGCCAGATGGTCGACACCGGATCGGCCATCAGGGCGATGTAGGGATTGTCCTCGGTAAAGAACGCCGCGCCAGTGCCGGAGACGTCAAACAGGAACTGCTTGTGCTCCTTGGCGATCGGCACCCCGACAGATGTCAGGACAGATCCCGAATCGGCGATCAGCAGATCGACGTGGTCCTGTGTGATCAGCTGATTGTAAAGCGTCGCCGCGGTCGCCGTGCTACTCTGGTCGTCATAGGCGATCAGCTTGATCGGGATGCGCTTGCCGAAGGCTTTTACCATCGGGCCGCCCTCGGCGTTGGCCTGGTCGACCCACAGCTTGAAGGCGTTGAACACCGGCATCGAGATGCTGGCATAGGGGCCGGAGCTTGCGTACAGCGCGCCGATCTTGATTTCAGATGGTGCGGTTTCTGCCCTGACCGGACCGGCGAGAACGGCAGATAACAGAGCGAGCGCAAGCGCCTTCAGCTTCATGGACGATTTCCCCGGCAACCCATGCAGCAGGAATGAAGCCTGCCACCGGCGCGGCTTGTGATACAGGACCCCTGCCCTGTCAATTACTCCTCTGGCAATTACGCCTCTGGGCAGTCGCCCTCTGGACCGCGCGGTTTATTTGCCGCAGGCTGCTGGTTTCCGCAGCGGAAAGGACACGGCGTCATGACCCATCGTCCGACAGTCTATGGCACACGGCACGCGATTTCGGCAGGTCACTATCTTGCCGCATCGGCCGGATTTTCCATCCTGGAATCAGGCGGAAACGCCATCGACGCCGGTGTCGCGGCCGGCATCGCGCTGGGCGTCCTGCAGCCGGACCTGGTGAATTTCGCCGGCGTGGCACCGATCCTGATCCGCCTCGCCGACGGATCGGTGGAGAGCATCGCCGGCCTGGGCTGGTGGCCGAAAGCGCTGCCGGCCGACCTTTTTATGCGCGAACACGGCGGAAAGATCCCCGATGGCGTGCTGCGCACGGTGGTTCCCGCCGCCCCCGACGCCTGGATCACCGCGCTGCGCCGCCATGGCACGATGCGCTTCGCCGACGTCGCCGCCTCGGCCATTCGTTTCGCGGCCGAAGGTTTTTCGGTGTATCCGCTGCTGGCCCGATCGATCGCCTCGCATGAGGATGAGTATCGCCGCTGGCCGTCCAACACCGCGATATTCCTGCCAAACGGCCGCGTTCCCAAGGCCGGCGAGAAATTCGTCCAGGCCGACCTCGCCCGCACCATCCAGTTCATGGCCGACCAGGACCGCGCGGCCGGACCGGATCGCGAGGCCGGGCTGACTGCCGCGCACGATGCCTTCTACCGTGGCGACATCGCCCGCGAGATCGTTCGTTTCCAGCAACAGGAAGGCGGCTATCTGTCGCTGTCGGACCTGGCGGAATACCAGTCCCCCATCGAACCCGTGGTGCGGCGGCACTGGCGCGGGCATGAGCTGATCACCTGCGGCGCATGGTGCCAAGGTCCGGCACTGCAGGAGGCGCTGGCGCTGGTCGAGCAGGTCGGCATCGACGGGCTGGAGCACAATTCAGCCGATTATCTGCATCGCATCGTCGCCTGCCTGAATCTGGCGATGGCCGACCGCGAGTATCATTTCGGCGACCCGCGCTTCGTCGACGTGCCGATCGATCATCTGCTTGATCCCGCAACGATCGCGCGCCGCGCCGCCGCCGTGCAGGATGACGTCGCGTTCGACCGGATGCCGGCACCGCTGGACCGGCCCAACCGCATGTTCTCGGCGACCGATGCCGCATTGCCGAAAGTCGAAGCCGACACCTCATATTGCTGCGTCGTCGACCGCTGGGGCAATGCGTTCAGCGCGACGCCATCGGATGGATCGGGCAACGTGCCGGTCGTGCCGGGCTTGGGCATCACACCCTCGGGCCGAGGTTCGCAGAGCCGGCCCGACCCGGCGCATCCGGCCGGCGTGGCACCCGGCAAACGGCCGCGCCTGACCCCGAACCCCGCGCTGCTGGTGACCGAGGCCGGCGGGGTCATGCCGTTCGGCACGCCGGGAGGCGATGTGCAGGTCCAGGCCATGCTGCAGGTATTGCTGAATGTCATGCATTTCGGCATGGACCCGCAGAGTGCGATCGAGGCACCGCGTGTTGCCTCCTATAATTTCCCCTCGTCGTTCGCGCCGTTCGAGTATTTCCCCGGGCGGCTAGCGGTGGAGGGTCGGATCGATCCCGCAACGCGCAGCGACCTCGCCGCACGTGGCCATCAGATCCACGAATGGCCGGAATGGACGTGGCTCGCCGGTTCGGTCGAGGCGATCCTGACCGACCCTGCTACCGGCATGATGGGCGCCGGTGCCGACCCGCGGCGGCCGGCGTACGCGATCGCCAGCTAGTGCAGATCCCGACCCGACGGGATCGTGGGTCGGGTGAAGATGCTCGCAAAAACAACGAGCTGGAGCGGCTGCCGTGAGCCGGTGCGACCGGCAACCGCTCTCATCCGCCTGCTTCACTTCGACTATCGAACGAAGTCCTCGGGCTTGATCGGCAGCAATGCGTCCTCGCCCGGCCGGCGTAGCAGGATCGTCATGTGCGCGGGCCCGGCCATCGTATTGTCATGCCAGCACCCGAACGCCCAGGCCATGTTATAGAGCCCGGGCTGCAGATCGAACCATCCTGCATCGTCGTACGTCATCGATGCAGAGCCAACATCCAAAGTGACATGCGACATGACGCGGTTCGGGCCAAAACCAAGCCGGGTGAGGCAATTTACTGACGTCCCCCCTGGCCGATCGAGCCGAGCGGACAGGGCGTAGATGCCAGGCCGACGGACGACGAGAAATCCGGTGCCGATAGCGACAAAGAGACCTTGTTTCGGACCATGAGCAATAATCTGATCGAGATCGATGAGCGGACCAGACATCGTGAACGCGTCTAGTGAACTCGGTTTGACATCGACCTCCATCGTCCGGTCGATCTCGACAGGGTGGGCGCTGACATTCCACCCCTGCTCATAGCCAACCAACTTTCCGCTCGCACCAGTCTGCGGCAAAGCCGCCTTCGGCTGCACAGGTTTCGGATTCTCGGCGCTGCTGCTCCACTCGTGGGCCACGGACTTGGTTGCCCATTGCGGTGGTTGCGCGAGCAACGCCTTCACATTCGTAATGCCGCTCCAGAGCGCCACTGCCAGGAGAACACCGATCGCCGGTGCTGGTCCCACCAGAAGCGAGACGCGATAGGTCTCATCCTGGCGCCACAACCGTCCGTGGATGAAGCCAAGTTTTCTCAGAAGATAACTCATGTCATGCCGGCGATCGCGACACTGATATCGCTTTGGGTCAGCGCATTCAGATCCAGGTCGTGTGATCCGAGACGAGGCGCAAGCCGGATTGCCTGCGCCTCGCGCGCGCGTTCCAGGAGAGTCCGAGCGGTGCGCCCGTTGCCGAAATCCACACGCTCGCGGGCCTGAAGGAAGAACGACCGAAGCATTTCATCCGCCTCTGGTTCGACGTGAAGGCCATCGCGTCGAGCCGTCACATGGGTGATCTCCACGAGTTCGTCGGCACTGTAGCTTTCAAAGTGAATCGTCTTTGTGAAGCGCGACGGCAACCCGGGATTCGCCGCCAGGAATTGCCGCATCTGATCCGGATAGCCAGCGACAATAACGACCAATCGCTCGCGCTTGTCTTCCATTTCTTTCAGGAGTGTATCGATCGCCTCGATGCCAAAGGAATCGCTGTGGCCCGGCTCTCCACGGACAAGGGCATAAGCTTCGTCAATGAACAGGACACCGTCGAGCGCCCGCTCGATCACCGCCTTGGTTTTCAGAGCCGTTTGCCCGACATAACCGGCCACCAGCTCGGCTCGATCGGTTTCGACGAGGTGTCCTTTTTCCAGAATACCAAGATCGCGAAGAATCGTCCCGTACAGACGCGCAACAACCGTCTTGCCGACGCCGGGCGGTCCAGTGAACACCATATGTAATGAAATCGGTGACACCGAAAGGCCCCGCTCATGCCGCTCGGTTTCGACTTTCAAGCGCTGGATGAGTGTTTCGATCTCGGCCTTGACGCGCTGCAGGCCAACCATGCGGGCCAATTCGGCCGAAGCCGCCGCTCCGTCAGAGCCCGCCCGCGACCTGATGCGGAAGCTGCCGGGCCGTGATCCGCCCACGACATGAGGCCAAAGCCGAGTCACCCGATAACAACAAAAGGCGGTCGCCGTCGCAACAAGAGCGATCAGCATTGAGTAGCCAGCCCAGGGCGGCAGGCTTGGCGATATCTTGAGAACCGACAAGACCGATGCGCCGGTCAACACCAGCGAGGACAGTCCAATTAACGGCGTCGGCCCAAGCTGTCCTTTCAGCCAGGCCAATGGGTTAGCCATTCTTGGCCGCACACTGTTTGCTGACCGGCCAGGCGACCCTGTGACTTGCCATGTTACCTTGGCCCCCAATATGCCACGCTGGCCGCAACGTGAGGAGCAGATCAGATCCGCCATGCATGACGGTCAGTGTGCCGTGCCCGGAATCATACGGCGCCGGGTAGGGAATGGCTACCCGAACCGGGACTTCCGAGATACGAAATTCTGGCGAGAAATAACCGCCAGACTTTATTCTCACCATTGCGTTGGACGCTGCGCCTGGTGATGACACCGCGACCCAAGCGAGCGGCACAGCACAGCCGTCTGCGCCCTTGCGATATTGAGCCAGGTAGGCAGGCGAGCCGGCCATTGTGCCCAACGCGTCTTCCAAATCACGCTCAGCCACCGGTGCAAGATCGCTTGTAGCGGCACTGGCGTTTCCCTCTGCCGTCGCACCGGTCATCAGCCAGGCGAGTGTCACGCCCGCGGCGAGGATGCTAACGACGGCAGCCGGCAGCAACCCGGGCATCCGGGTCGCGTGATGGTCGGAAGCCCTCGTCGTATTGCCCTGCGTTGAGATGTCCGAATTTCGCATATGCACTTGCCAAGCCAGTGGCGAAGGCGATCGATGCCGCCTGAAGCGGGTCCGTAACGGCCGCTGGCCTGTAAGTCAACAGCACGACAAAGTTCGTCGCGCCGCCGGCAACGGCGACGGACGGAGCTTGCAACCGTCACGATGGACAGCGACGGCTAGATGCCGCTGAACCAGTTGTAGCCGTATTTCTCCCAGAACCCGCCTGAGTCAACATTCGTTACATTCAGCGCCATGATGTACTTCGGATTCTTGAAGCCCAGCTTGGTGGGAACCCGCAGTTTCATTGGGAACCCATAACGCGTCGGCAAGTCCTGATCGCCGAAGCGCAGTGCCAGCAACGTCTGCGGATGCAACGCCGTCGCCATGTCGATGGTGGAGGTATAGTCATCGGCACATCGGAACGAGACATAGCGCGCCCTGGTATCCGCGCCGATCAGATTGAGGAACCGGCTGAACCGCACACCGCCCCACTCGCCGATCGCGCTCCATCCTTCGATGCAGATATGGCGTGTGATCTGATGCTCCTGCGGCAACGCGTTGAGCGCCGCCAGCGTCCAGGGCGCCCTCTCACGCACCAGGCCGGAAATCTCCAGTTTGTAACTGGCGCCGTCGACGACCGGCGCCTTCGCCTCTTCGTAGTAGGCATTGAACGGAAACGGCCTGGTGATCTCCGCGGCGGAATAGGTTGGCGCCAGCCGGTTCGGGCTGAACAATGCCGCCTGCACCCGATCGTTCCAGCGCGACATCGCCGACAGAGCACGATCGGTGGCGTCGTCGTCCTCCAGATTGCAGCCGGTCAACAGGCCCACAGCGCCAAGCGATAATGTCCCGCGAAGGAACAGCCGGCGCTCGACCCGGCGCAGTGCAGAGCGGTGAAGATCGGCGTTCATGCGCTTGCTCGCTTCTGCTGCATGCGACCAAACAGCATGACCTTCAGCGTGCTCGGTACGACGGCGACCAGTACCAGATGGATCACCAGAAACGTCACGATGAAAGCCATGGCGAGAAAATGCACGCGGCGCACGACCTCATAGCCACCCAGCAGAGTCGCCAGCCCGTGTAGTTGCACCGGTTTCCACAACGCCAGGCCGGAGGCGATGATTGCCAGCACCGCAACGAGCACGGCTACATACAGCAGGCGCTGCACAGCATTATAGACGCCAGCCTCGTGACTGAGGCGGAACGTCAGCGCAAGCCGCATATCGCGCACGACTTCGCCGAAATGGATCGGCAGCAGGCGGCGTCGCAGTCCACCCGTCGCCAGGCCATGACAGAGGTAAACAATCACGCTTGCACCCAAAACCCACATCGTGGCGAAGTGGATCGCCAGCGCGCCGCCGAGCCAGTCACCCATGGTGAGCCAGTTGGGGAACACGAACGGAAAGAACGGTGACGCGTTGTAGATGCGCCAGCCACTACGGATCATGATGATGATGGCAATGGCATTGACCCAATGGGTCAGGCGCGAAACGAGCGGTGGCACTGCCACCTCTTTTGCTAGCGGACCCATAGCGGAACACTCCGGTTTCCACAGCGCCGGCACAGCTGATCCCATCCCTCGGCCCGGCCGCTGGAACGGCCGGACCTGGGACGGTTGGCGGCATCAGGCGGCGGGGAGAAGGACCTTGTCGATGACGTGGATGACGCCGTTGGACTGCGTGACATCACTGATGGTGATGTCGGCGATGTCGCCCTTGGCATCCTTGACCAGCATATTGGTCGAGCCGTTCATCGTGATCGTCAGGGTCTCACCCTCGACCGTCTTCAGTGTCGCCGCACCATTTCCTTCAACGATCATCTGGCGCAGCTTGGTGCTGTCATACGTGCCGGGCACGACATGATAGGTCAGCACCTTGGTCAGAGCCGACTTGTTTTCCGGCTTCAGCAGGGTGTCGACGGTGCCGGCCGGCAGTGCGGCGAAAGCGCTGTTCACCGGTGCGAAGACGGTGAAAGGACCAGGTCCGTTCAGCGTCGCCACCAGGCCAGCGGCTTTCACGGCGGCAACCAGCGTGGTGTGGTCAGCGGAGTTCACCGCGTTGCTGACGATCGTCTTGTTCGGAAACATCGGCTGGCCGCCGACGCGAACGGTGTCATTCATTGCGGGGGCAGCGATCGTGGGAACGGCGATCAGCAGGCCAAGAGCGGCAGCCGTCGACGCGAGAGAAAAGCGCTTCATGGTGTTGTCCTCGAATAAAGCAGCGACCGGAAGTGGTCACACATCCCTATTCGCGGCGGATCGGGAAACGGATGCATCCGCCCCGAGAAAAATTTCGAGCCTGGTCAGACCGGCGCAGGAGACCAGTGCAGCAGCAGCCTGACCGGAGATACGGCATTGATGGTTTCGTGCCGGCGATCGGTGCCGGCAACGACATGATCCCCGGCATGGTACGTCTCACCGTCGATCTCGACGTCGCCTTCCAGAACGAAACATTCTTCCAGCTCGTCGTGATCGTGCGCCGGCACCGCGCTGCCCTTATCCATGCGCAGCATCGCCGACCGCACGCCGCTGGCGAGGTCGACGTGGAGGTATCGCATCGCAGCGCCGGGCGCGACCGCCAGCCAGCTGCCCTCATTCTGCCGCCGCGACGGCGGGTGGTCGGCAGTTGCGCTGAACCGCGCCTGGATCGCCGCCCATACCGACGGCGGCGGCGCCAAGGGCGGCACCGTGTCCAACAGCGGCGACAGGCGTCGCGACCAGCAAACGAACGCCTGACGCAACGCCGGATCCTGCGTCATACGCTGCTCGATACGGTCTCTCTCCTCGGCGTCAAGGACACCAAGGACGTGCAAACCGGCGATCTCATCGAGCGTTTCATCCGTCATCATTGCGACAATATGGTGCTAGACGGCCGGCGTGATAGCATTTTTTGGCTCCATGCAGGCACGCAGTTTCAACAACGAGCGACGGATGGTCGACTTCATCGTTCCGAGCGGCTGTTTGAATTGCTGCGCCAGCTCGGTGTGGGACAAGCCATGATGCACAGCGAGCATCAGGATCCGCGCCTCGGTTTGTCCCAGTTGCCCCATGCAACGTTCCAGGTCCGGTGAGGCGCCTTCCTCCGGCAGGACGGGAATTTCCAGCAATGTGATATCGATATCGGACGTCGGGCGTCGCTGGTGCCGACGGATCATATCGATACAAATGTGACGGGTGACCCCAAGCATCCAATGCAGGCCACGCCCTTTTTCGGGGTCGTATTGCGGCGCCTCGGTCCAGATGCGGATGAACGCCTCCTGCAACGCCTCGGCGGCGAGATCGCCATCCCGCATCAGCCGCCGCGCGACACCATACAGGCGAGCACTGGTGCGACGGTACAGTTCCGCAAAGGCGAGCTCGTCGCGTTCCGCCGTGGCGCGGAGGAGCTCCGCGTCAAGGTCATAAGGATCAACCATGGGCCCGTAATGGTCCGCATCTGTGACGACCGGCCGTTAGCGCGCACGTGGCCCCGGCGTCAAGCTGGAAGCGGCCGGAGCAGTTGTTACGCCGCCGTCAACATCGCCCACAAATTGTCGGCCCCGCTGGCGCAGGCCGCCTGACCCACGCGCACTGCCCATTCCGGGTCGGATCCGAACTCCTCCCGCCACGACCACAGTCGGCGCGTCGAAAGCTGCAGCGCGTATTCCTTGGTGAAGCCGATCGCCCCGTGCACCTGATGTGCGATCTCACAGGCCAGCGTCGCCGCCTCACCGACGCGGGTCTTGGCCACGGCGACCTGAAACGCCTCCCGCTCCGTGCCCAGCGCGGCGATCGCCAGGTTCGCGGCGGCGACAGCGGCTGCGGTCTGCCCCGCCAGCACCGCAAGATTCTGTTGCACTGCCTGGAACTTGGAGATCGGCCGGCCGAACTGCACCCGCTCCTGCGCATAGGTGACGCCGAGATCGAGCGCCCGTTCCAGCGCGCCCGACATCATCGTCGCCCGCGCGAGCGCACCCCGACGATAGAGCGCCGCGCGGCTCACGCCGCCACTCAGTGCGCCGGCGGCATCAGCCGGGACACGCGTGCCGTCGAAGGTCAGCGTATCGCGTGGCTCGTTGGCGATGTTCTTGCCAGGCGTCACCTGCGCCTCACCGGTGCCTTCCAGCACGACAGCCATCTCGCCATCCGGTCCATCTGCGATCAGAACGGTGCGATCGGTGTGGGATGCATAGGGCAGCCGGCTCGCAGTGCCCGACAGACGCCAGCCGTTGCCATCGCGCTCCAGCGTCAGCTTGTCGCTGGCGCGCACCGGACCGACGGTCATCGGGCCATCGGATGGTTCCAGGCCGGCACTGGCGGCGACCCAGCCGGCCAGCATCGTCTCCGCCAGCGGAATGGGTGCTGAGTATCGTCCGGCGACGCGCAGCACCGCGAATAGGTCGGACCATTCCGCATCCGCACCACCCGAGGCCTCCGGCAATGCCGCCAGCGGCACGCCGGTTTCCGCCACCGCCTGCCACAAATCAGCAGCAAACGCCCCGGTTTCCGCTCGGTCTATCACCTGCTTGGTGGACTTATCCTCGAACAGCCGGGTCATGTTCTCCAGCAGTATCCGGGTCTCGTCACGTATCGCCATCGGTCCTACCCCCGTTACCGCAAGCCCAATCCACGGGCGATGATGCCGCGCAGGATTTCGCGTGTGCCACCCTGGATCGAAAAGCGCGGCGCGTTCATCGTCGAGCGGGCGATCATCGCCACATAGGTGTCAATTGCCTCCAACTCCGGTTCCGTCGGAAACAATTGTCGAGCGACGACGGGAATGTCCT
>Ga0153954_1001486_pt1 | contig 12383 bp, 13 predicted proteins | sample TSFL038MetaG_FD_102277 | JGI IMG/M metagenome (GOLD analysis project Ga0153954, IMG submission 102277) | Attine ant fungus gardens microbial communities from Florida, USA - TSFL038 MetaG | ecosystem: Host-associated > Fungi > Mycelium > Unclassified | place: USA: Florida, Wekiwa Springs State... | reverse complement strand
CATCGAACGCATCGCTGATCATCCGATCAGCCGCCTTGACGAACTCCTACCTTGGAACTGGACCCGCCTCGCCCCTCACGCCATCGCCGCATAGCCATTCGCGGTCATCAGATCACGCTTACTACGGACTTGCGCACCATCCAGCTGTTGCTTGGCCATCGCAATCTGAGCACCACGGCCCGTTATTTGCGTCTGGCGACCAACAAGGTGCGCGCCACGGCGAGCCCGTTGGACGCCCTCCCTTCATCCACCTCATCGCCACCGCGCCCAACGCCAGCGCCCGCCTGAACCCTGGCCCGATGGCCAGCGATACCCCCGAAGTCGCGGATGTGTTTCGCCGCTACGGCGACGCATATCGACAGCAACACGGCGCCACCCTCTCCACCGCGCAGCGCCGCGCTATGACCGCAATCGAGTTGTGTCGCACAGCGGCGCTTGGCGGTCATGTTGAACAATGCGGCAGCTGCGGGCACGAGCGCATCGCCTACAATTCCTGCCGCAATAGGAATGCCCGAAGTGCCAGTCACTCGCCCGTGCGCAGTGGCTCGCTGACCGCGAGGCGGAACTCCTAAATACCCAGTATTTCCACGTTGTCTTCACGGCGCCGGAGGAGATCGCGGCCCTCGCTTTCCAGAACAAGCGCCTCGTCTACGATATCTTATTCCGCGCCGCGGCCGAGACTCTCCGCACCATCGCTGCTGACCCGGCCCATCTAGGCGCCGAGATCGGCTTCCTGAGCGTGCTGCATACTTGGGGCCAGAACCTGCTCCATCATCCGCACCTGCACTGTCTGGTCCCCGGCGGCGGGATCTCGCCGGACGGCCAACGATGGATCGCCTGCCGGCCTGGCTTCTTCCTACCGGTCAAAGTTCTCTCTCGCCTGTTCCGCGGGTTGTTTCTGCACTACCTCGACAAGGCGTTCACCGCGGGCCGACTGAGCTTTTTCTCCACCCTGCAGTTCCTTCAGGAACGCTCCCCGTTCTTACAATATCTGGCCCGCGTGCGGAGAGCTGAATGGGTGGTCTACGCCAAACCGCCGTTTGCCGGTCCTCACCAAGTCCTCAGTTACGTTGGCCGGTACACGCATCGTATCGCCATCTCCAATAGTCGCTTGTTAGCCATCGACAACGGCAACGTTCGCTTCCGTTGGAAGGATTATCGCCGCGACAATCGCCATGCGACGATGACGCTTACCGCTGATGAATTCATTCGCCGGTTCCTGATCCACGTCCTGCCAAGCGGCTTCCAGCGCATCCGCTACTATGGCTTCCTTTGCAATCGTCGCCGACCGGACAAACTCGCGCGATGTCGTCAGCTGCTTGGCATGGCGAGTGTCGTGCCCGCGGCGGCGTCCGACACGTCCGACGACTACCTTGATGTCTATGAAGCCCTCACCGACAATTCGTTGCGCCGATGCCCTTCATGCGATGACGGGTTGTTGCTCGTCATCAAGGTTCTACCGCGCTCGAACAACCGCCAGTGGTTCTGCGATACGTCATGACCGCCCGCGACGGCCGACATGCCCAGCTCTCTGAACCAGCTCCGCCGCGCAGAGTTGACGGCGACCTGTCGCCTCACGGCATTCCCGTGCCTCTGGCAGTCGTCGCACGTGGCGTCAATCCGACGCTCGGCGAAGATTTCAGGCCTGTCCCTTGGAAATTTCGTCCCCCGCCAAGCCCCACAGACAGATCTTTGCGCGCCGGAAAGAGTGGCGGCGGCTTACAACGCCCATAGACTCAGCTGGGCGCCAGCGGCTTAGTCCAATTCGTCTTTGCCTCACCGGCGCGGCCCCAGCCAATTGGCCCTCTTCGACGCCTTCGTGCGCCGCGCCACCAAGCCAAAGACGCTCTCAATTATCATATATTTCCGCACCGCCTGGCGGCTTGATTTCCTAGGAAGCTACGCCGGGACCTTGCACTGTGAAATTAGCGGGCGATTTTCAGGTCTCGAATTGCTTGGGATTGGTAGGTGAAGGTTTGCCAGACGCCAAAGTCTATTCCGCCTATGACGCCATAATCTGTAGGTGCCGCTTTGGACTGCAAAACTCAACTCAACGAAGATCTTCGAACGCGGATTGAACTGTGGCTCGCGGCTGACGAGGCGGTGGGTGTTGCGGAACCGCATCGACGCCGAATCTTGGTACGAGGGGGAAGCTCGGAAACTCCTCTGCCGACGGCGCTCTCTGCGTTGATGATTCATGGACTGTACGATTCTCCCCAAGCGATGGCGGATTTGGCGGAAGTCATAGCCGATCACTTGATCAACACGATTGTCTCGCGCATGCGTGGACACTTCGAGGCCGATCGATCGGTCCTCGAACGAACGGTTCATTGGGAGGAATGGCTCAGCGATGCTGAAGCAGACTTTGTTCTGGCGCAGGAGTTGGGCAGCAAGGTCGTCTTGCTGGGGCACTCAACGGGCGCGCTGCTTGTCGCCTGGCTTGCTATTCGCAATCCGCATCAAGTCGCTGGGTTGATCCTATTCTCTCCCGCTTTCGGCGTTCACCCGCTCGCCCTGACCGGGGCATGGGCAAGCCAACTGACAGGAATCAATCTTGCCACCGTAGACGGCAAGTTGCGAACGGGACATTCGGGTTTAGAGGTCAACCGAGCAATCCGGGCTTTTGGAGCTTGGCTTAGAGCCAGTTCCGAAGACGGCCGCCTCTACACACATGCATCCAGACAGCTGAAGGACATTCCGGTATGGATGGCCAACACCGCAGCTGACCTTGTCATCCAAAAACAGGAGGCAAGAGCTTTCATGGCGGCTCTGAAAGAAACGCACTCGCCTGCCGCGCTCCGTCAAGAACTGTGGCTGCCGTATTCCAATGCTGTGCTCCACGATGCGATAACCCGGCCGTCTAATCCTGAGTTGCCCCTCATCAAAGCGTCACTGGGGAATTTCTTAGATCAGATTCTCGATGCCCCAGGCCTTTCAGTTAGCCACGTGGCGCAATAGTGGCCAGCAGTGGCCGGCTTCTCCCAACCTGTTCGGAGACATCAACGTGAGTGAGCTTGTCATTCCGCCGCTCCCAGTCGCCTGCGTCCCAGTTCATGGGGGTGGCATCTTCCCGGTCAGGCGGATCTTTTGCGTCGGCCGCAACTATGCCGACCATGCGCGGGAAATGGGCCACGATCCAGACCGTGAACCGCCGTTTTTCTTTACTAAGCCGGCCGATGCGGTCCTCACCGGCGGCGCCGACATGCCCTATCCGACCGAATGCGCGGAGTTACATCACGAGATTGAACTCGTCGTTGCGCTTCGCGCCGGTGGCGCGGACATTTCCCAAGACGATGCGCTATCCGTCGTCTGGGGCTACGGTGTCGGGCTCGACATGACGCGTCGGGACATGCAAGCGATCGCCAAGAAAATGGGTCGCCCCTGGGATATGGCCAAGGGCTTCGACCATTCTGCCCCCATGGGCGATCTCGTACCGGCTGATCGAATCGACCCATCAAGGGGCGCAATCGAACTCAAGGTCAATGGGACCGTTCGTCAGTCGTCTAACCTTTCAAACATGATCTGGAACGTGCCGGAAACGATCGCCTATCTATCGCGCCTCGTCCGGCTGGCCCCGGGTGACCTCATTATGACGGGAACACCCGAGGGAGTCGGGGCGGCCGTTCCCGGTGACGTGCTGGAAGGGGCTATTGCGGGGGTTGGAACTGTACGGACTCGGGTTGTCTAAAGAGCTACGGTGACGACGCGCTTCAAGGGAGCCTTGTCTTGAGGCGGTGAGGTGGCCAGGAATAGCAGACTGATAGGCATGCCTCCCGTACCGGGGGCTTCACACCCCACTGATTAAACTGTCGATCCGCAGCGGCAGGTCGCGCAACCGTTGGCCGGTCGCGTGGTAGATTGCATTGGCCAGCGCCGCCGAGGTCCCGACGATGCCAATCTCGCCAATGCCTTTGACGCCTAGCGGATTGATCGCCGTATCCTCTTCGGGGATCATTATGATGTGGACTTCGCCGACGTCGGCGTTCACGGGGATCATGTAATCGGCGAGGTTCGCGTTGACGTAACGTGACGCACGGGGGTCGATCTCCGTCTGCTCGTGAATGGCGGAGCCGACCCCCCAGATCATGCCGCCCATATACTGACTGTGGGCCGTGCGAGGATTGAGGATGCGGCCGGACGCGAAGGCGCCGACCATTCGGGGCACGCGGGTTTCACGCGTGCGCGCATGGATGCGCACTTCGACGAACTGGGCGCCGAATGCGAACTGGATGCGATCCTTGAGCCGCGCGCCGCCCATCGGCATCGCCGCCCCTTTGTACAGAGCCTGCACGCCGTCCTTGGCGACGCCGTGGGGAATGGATTCAGCATAGTCCTCAAGAGCGCCCATGCCGCGATCCTTCATCGCGGCGGCGACGTCGGCGGCGGGCTTGCCGTCCTGGCCCAATCGCGCCCGGAGCGAATCGCAAGCCTGAGCGACGACAGTGGAGACGCTCGCGGTCGAGATCGATCCGCCCGCCACGGGCGCGGGCGGCAGATCCGTGTCCCCAAGGAACACCGCTATCTTTTCGACGGGCAAGCCGAGCCGTTCCGCCGCCGTCTGCGCAACGACCGTGTAAAGGCCGTTGCCGATCTCGTGGCCGGCCGTCTCGACCTGCGCTCGTCCATCTGAAAAGACGCGCACGCGTGCGGTCGCAGCCGCCATCTGGGTCGGATAAGCGGAAGCCGCGCATCCCCAACCGATCAGCCAATCGCCGTCTCGCGTCGAGCCCGGCCTCGGGTCGCGGCCCTTCCAGCCGAACGCATCCGCGGCTTGATCGAAGCACGGCATAAGCGCCCGGCTCGTATAGGGCAGGCCTTTGATCGGCTCCGTCTGCGTGTCGTTGACGCGGCGGAGCTCGATCGGATCCATGTTCAGCGCGACGGCAAGTTCGTCCATCGCGCTTTCAAGAGCGAAGAAGTAGGGGGTCTCGGCGGGCGCCCGCATGAAGCCAGGCGTCGACCGGTCGGCGCGAACGATCGTGACGTTACTCGCGACATTGGGGCAGGCATATATGCGTGTGGAAGCGTCGGTGCCGGCGACCGCGTAAGGATCGGCCCTGGACGTGACCTCCGATCCTTCGTGACTGAGGGCCTGAAGCTTTCCGTGCCGGGAAGCGGCGAGCTGCAGGCGCTGCCGCGTCTCGGCGCGAAACGTCGCAATCGTGAAGCCTTGCTCGCGAGTTGGAACGAGCTTCACCGGCCGCCCGAGCCTCCGAGCGGCGATGGCGACAATGGCGGTCCTCTGCGTCAGCGCACCCTTGGAGCCGAAAGCGCCGCCGACATAGCGACTAATGACCCTGATCTGGCTCGGCTCAATGCCGAGCTGAGCCGCGAGCCCGTTCTTGATCCCGTAGACGTTCTGGCTCGGCTCGTGAACTGTGAGTTGCGATCCGTTCCAGACGCATTGGGTCGCGAACAGTTCGATCGGGTTATGGTGCTGGGCGGGGGTCGAATAGCTGGCGTCGATTTTGACAGGCGCAGCGTCATAAGCAGCCGCGAAGTCACCAACCTTGGGGTCGTCGTGTTTTTTGTTCTGCTGAGCCAGCTCCTGCTCGACTGCGCCTTTCAAATCGAAGGTCGCCGTCGACGGCGCTTCCTCGTATTCGACGCCGATCTGGTAGGCGGCGTCTTGAGCAGCCTCGAGGGTCTCGGCAAGGACCATGGCGATGGTCTGGCCTGCATAGGCGATCTCCGCCGAGCCCAACGGAACGACGGAGTTCGAAGCGGGCCCGCCCTCGGTGAAAAACTTCACCTTGCGGATGCCGTCGCCGATCGTCTCATAGGTCAGAATGTCGAGAACGCCGGGCAAGGCGCGCGCGGCTTTAAGATCGAACGCCTTGATCCGTCCCTTCGCAATCCGGCTCGAGAGCAGGCAGGCAAAGGCGACGTCGGGGAGCGCGGCGTCGGCGGCGTAGACCGCCTTGCCGGTGACCTTGGCGCGGGCGTCATAGCGCGGGATGGGTTGGCCCATATTGCCGATGGGCGCGGGAGCAGCCGGATCGATCATCGCTCAGCCCTCCATGGCTACGGCTTGCAGGAGCGCGCGCACCAAAGTGGACTGGCCGAGCGCCACCTTGAAGGCGTTGTGGACGCGAGGCTTTGCGCTCGCGAAGGCGGCGCGGGCGGCGGCTTGAGCCGTATCCTCGGTCAGCTCTTTGCCGGCCAGCGCAGCCTCCGCTTCCCGGGATCGCCAGGGAACCGTCGCGACTCCGCCAAGCGCAATCCGGGCCTCACGGACCTTCGAGCCGTCCATGTCGAGCGCGACCGCGGCGGATGCAAGTGCAAACTCATACGATTGGCGATCGCGAATCTTGAGATAGAGCGACCTTTTCGTCCAAGGGCCAGAGGGCACGTGGAAGCCTGTGATGAGCTCGCCCGGCGCAAGAGTTGTCTCGAGGTTTGGCGTCGCGCCCGGCGGCCGGTGCAGCGTGGCGAAAGGAAGGGTTCGGCCGCCGGCCGAGCCTTTGACGACGACGGTCGCGTCGAGCGCGATCAAGCTTTGCGCGAAGTCGCCCGGATAGGCCGCGATGCAGTCGGCGCTGCCGCCAAGGATCGCATGCTGTCGGTTGATTCCATCCATCGCGGCGCAGCCGGAGCCAGGGTCGCGCTTGTTGCAGGCGCCCCAGGACGTGTCGCGAAAATATGGGCAGCGCGTCCGCTGCAGGACGTTGCCGCCGAGCGTCGCCATGTTGCGAAGTTGAGCGCTCGCGGCGAGCAGCAGGCTTTGAGAGATGACCGGATACGTCCTGACGATCTCCGGATGATCGGCGGCTTTCGCCATCTTCGCCATGGCTCCGAGGCGCACGCCGTCGCGTGAGACGGAGATGGCGTCGTGCGCCGCCGAAAGTCCGCCCAGATCCACCACCTTGGCGGGCCGCATGACGTCGAGTTTCATGAGGTCGACGAGGGTCGTGCCTCCCGCCAGGTACTCGACCGGCGCGCGGCCCTGGATCGGCGGGAGCTGCGCTAACATCGAAGCCGCCTGGATCGCAGCCGCGTCGCTTGGCGCGCGCTCATAAGAAAATGTGCGCATCGCCTCAGCCCTCCATCTGCGTTTTGGCCTGCGCGACGGCCGCGACGATGTTCGGGTAGGCGGCGCAGCGGCACAGGTTGCCGCTCATGAATTCGCGGATCGCGTCGTCGTCGCCCGCGTGTCCCTCCTTCACGCAGCCGATGGCCGACATGATCTGGCCCGGCGTGCAATAGCCGCACTGGAAGGCGTCCTTGTCGACGAAGGCCTGCTGCATCGGATGGAGCGGCCCGTCCGCGCGCGCCAGCCCTTCGATGGTGGCGACCTCATGGCCCTTCGCCGCCACCGCCAGCGTCAGGCACGAAAGAACGCGTACCCCGTCGATGTGCACCGTGCAGGCGCCGCACTGGCCGTGATCGCAACCCTTTTTCGATCCTGTGAGCCCGATGTGTTCGCGCATCGCATCGAGGAGCGTCGTTCGCACGTCGAGCGCCAATCGGTAGGGAGCGCCATTGATCGTGAGCTCCGTCGAGACGGGGCTTTCGGCGATAGCGGGCACGAGAGGCTCCGCGCACGCTTCCTGGAAACTCTTTCCCACAAAGGGGATTGCAGCAGTGGAGACCGACGCGCCGAGAAACCGGCGTCGGTTGACGGATTGACGGTCATCGTCGCGTTCGATCGGCATGGACATCTCCGCTGCCTCAAAAACGATCCTCGAGCCTGCGGGCCCGCTCCCCGGCCGCATATCGCCCGAGGTCGCCCGGCTTAACGTGAGAGGTCGGAAGGCGTTCCCGCGATGGGCGAAGACAAGGGTTCACGGATGCGCGACTACATAGGGCGTCGAGATCTGCTCGAGATTTTGGCATCCACTATCGCGGCGGCAAACCCTGGCGTCCGGAATGCGCGGACATCGGTCGCCTGCGGTGCGTTCCAAGGGGACGAAAACGGTGCAGCGAAGACACACGTTGGCTGTCCAGGTCAAATAACTGGTCTCCGCGATCACCTTCTCAACCGCATAGTCGTGTCACCAGGACGGACGGCAATCACTGGGAACGGATGGTCCTTCACAGAGTTGGAACAGCTTGCGCCTCCGACGCGTTGATCGCGGCCGGCGGCACGATCACGCATCATCATGCGGTCGGGCGCGACCATATGCCGTGGTATCGCGCGCAGCGGCCTGATCTGTTCGGCAAAGCGTTCGCCGCGGCGAAGCGCGCGCTCGACCCGGCCGGGATCATGAACCCTGGCGTGCTGGTCCCCTAAATCCGCGTCGAACGAGCGCCAGCATTCAGCTCAGGCCGGCCGAGGCGATGAAATCCACGAACAGCCGGATCCGCGGCGGCGCCGGCCGGCCGGGCAGGAACGCGGCGAAGAGATCGATGCTGTCGCACCAGTAATCCGCGAGGCATTCGACCAGCCGTCCGGCCTCTAGATCCTCCGCCACATCCCAGAGCGCCTCGAGCGAAAGGCCCCGTCCCTCGAGCGCCCACGCATGCAGAACGTCGCCGCTGCTGCTGGAAAATTGGCCGCCGACCTTGACCTCCTCCACGCCGCTCTCAGCGCGGAACCGCCAGCGGTCGAGCAGGCGGCGGCGCCGGGCGAGGCGCAGCATTCATGGGCCCCGAGGTCGGCGGGTCTCGCCGGCGTCCCGCGCGCTGCGAGATACGACGGGGCGGCGCAGACGATGCGCTTTGTGGACGCGATCTTGCGCGTGATCACCGCTGGGTCATCGGGTCGGCCGATCCGAAGGGCGACGTCGAGCCCATCCTCTCCGACTTCGAGCCCCGCGTCGGACAGAGCCAGATGCACTTCGAGCGCCGGATGCAGCGTCGCGAACTCGGCGAACAAAGGTCCGATCCGGCGTCGGCCAAGCTCCATCGGCGCGCCAACCCTTAAAGTCCCTCGCGCCGTCGCGCCTCGCGCCGACACTTCGGCTTCGGCGTCGCGTAGATCTTTCAGGATGGTCCGGCAATGCTCGTAATAAAGCGCGCCCTCATCGGTCAGACGGAAACGCCGCGCGCTGCGATCGGCGAGCCTGACACCGAGCCGCGCTTCCAGCGCCTTGACGCGGCGGCTGACCGCAGGCGGCGAGGAGCCGAGCGCGTCCGCGCCGGCGGAGATGCCGCCCGCCTCCACGACCGCGCGAAATAGCTCGATGTCGCCATAGCCGTCCGCCAACACGGCCTCCTATGTTTCCTCTGGTAGGAAGCATAGCATCCTTTTTCGCGGCTTTCCGGCTCCTCCTTGCGCGCCCATTCTCTCCCTCAGACAAACTGAAGGAGATGATCATGCGTGCGATCCGGTTCGAAGGCTTTGGAGATCATTCGGTTCTTAAAGCCGTGGAGGTTCCTGCGCCCATCGCGAACGAGGCGGTCGCCGTCGTGCGGGTGATGGCCGCTTCCATCAATCCGAGCGACGTGAAGAACGTCGCAGGGGCCATGAGCCAGACAACGCTGCCACGCATGCCGGGCCGCGATTTCGCCGGTGTGGTCGAGGCCGGTCCGTCCGAGTGGATCGGCGCGGAGGTTTGGGGCACGGGCGGCGATACCGGCTTCACCCGCGACGGAACCCACGCCGAGCTGATCGCTGTGCCGGTCGCGAGCCTGCGTCGCAAGCCCAACACCCTAACCTTCGAAGAGGCGGCGTCGGTCGGCGTCAATTACATGGCCGCCTGGTGCAGCGTCGAAGCGGCCGACCTGAAGTCCGGCGAGACCGTGCTCTTGATCGGCGCCGGAGGCGGCGTCGGCAGCGCCGCCGCCCAGATCGCGCGACGCCTTGGCGCCCGGGTGATCGGAGCGGACAGGCGCGCGCCGGCCCACAACGCGCCCATTCGCGCGATCGCTGAGACGCTGATCGTCGGCGCGGAGGACTTGCCTGCGGAAGTTCGGGCCGCGACCGGGGGAAAAGGCGCGGATGTCGTCTTCGATCTGGTCGGCGGCGCGATGTTCCGCAGCGCTCTCAAGTGTCTCGCCTGGCGCGGCAGACTGGTCGAAATCGCGGCGACCGGGCAGCGCGAGGTGAGTTTCGACCTCGCGGATTTCTACCACAATGAAAGCCGGCTTTTCGGCGTGGACACGCTCAAGCGCGATCTGACCGCGTCGGCGCAGGTCCTGGATGCGCTCGCTCCGGGATTCGTCGCCGGAGATTACCGCGCCGCGCCGATCGCAGGGACCTGCGGCCTAGGCGAGGCGCAGGAGGCCTATCGCAAGGTCGCAGACGGCGCGACCGGCCGCATCGTGCTGCGGCCGCAGGACTAGGAGGCTGTCATGATCGGCTATCTCGTCTCCCTCGTTATGGGTCTCGCCGTCGGCGTCGCCTATGGCCTTGTCCAGGTGCGATCTCCGGCCCCGCCCCTGATCGCGCTGATCGGCCTGCTCGGCATGGTGCTGGGGGAGCAGGCGATTGACATGGCGAAGCGCCACATCTCGCCATCGCCCCAGGCCTCGATCGAGCAGTCGGCAAACGATGCCCCTGAGCGCCGCTAGCCCATGCTTCAAGACGCGATGGCCGACGTTTCCTGCGCGGGCCCTTTGCCGCGGATTTCGGCCAACGCCTGATCGATCGATGAACAACACTGATCCCAGTGCGAAGCCGACCATAATCGCCTGGGTCGCGTCAGCGCCCTTTGCGAAGACGCTTCAAATAAGCGCCGATGCGCGATCACGCGCTCTCAAAAAAAGAGCTCTGACCTAAAAGGTCTTCATATATCCAATGATCGCCCAGCGCTCGTCGTCAGTGAGGCCGACGCCAAATTCGTGTCCTCCGTTGCCGTTGCCGTTCGCGTTCGCCGGATCGGCCAAGAAGGCACCAGTCTTGAACGGCGACTCGTCGACAGCATAGCCGACATTCTTCGGATCGAAGATGCGGCTGCCAACCATGAAGCTCGACTTGCGGTCCTTGGCGGGCTTCATCAATTCCCACAGGTTCGGCACGGAGCCGTTGTGAAGATAGGGGGCGACCGCCCAGACGCCGTTCAAGACGCGCGACTCGTAAGCAGCCCCGGCGGCGACTGGCGGAGGACTGAACGTGTTGCTGAGCTTCGCGTCGATGAACGCCTTGAGCTCCACCAAGGCATCGATCTTAGCCTTTGCGAGCAGCCTCGGGTCGAGCAGCGTGTCAAGTGTCGGTTGGCATTTAAATAGGGTCTGATTGACTCTTGGTGCAAGCGGGATGGCGGTGAGGCCGCCGATGATGCGTCGGTCGGCTGGCGCCTTGCGACGATATCCGGCAGCAATTGGCGATGAAAACATCGATGACATGGTCACCCGCGGCGGGTTTGAATGTCGTGAGCGTTGAGCCAGGCGAGCAGGCTTGGACGGTCACCGTGGACAGCCAGCAATCGACCTTCTGTCCGGGATGCGGCACGCAGTCCGAATCGCGCCACAGTACTTACAGGCGAACGCTGCGGGATCTATCCGCGCAAGGAGCACCGGTCGTTGTCAACGCCCGCCTCGGGCGCTGGAGGTGCCGAAATCAGCAGTGTGATCGCCGCATTTTCGTGGAGCGTGTGCCGGGTTTTGCGGCGCCGTTCGCCCGCCGAACCGCCCGCCTCGCGGAAATCGTTCGGCTGCTTGGCCATAGCGCTGGCGGCCGCCCCTCAGAGCGACTGATGAGACGGCTCGGAATGCCGGTCAGCGACACGACGATCTTGGCCAGCCTAATGAAGCACGCCAGAGTTCGGCCCGAAGGCAGCGCCGCGGCCGTGGTGCGCGTGGCTGGCGTCGATGACTGGGCGTGGCGGAAGGGCCACAAGTACGGCACGATCATCGTGGATCTGGAGCGTCGTGCGGTGGTGGACGTGCTGGCGGATCGTTCGGCGGCGACCACGGCCAGATGGTTCAAGGATCGCCCCAATGTCGACGTCGTCAGCCGCGACCGTGCCGGGCTCTATGCGGAGGCCGCGCGTGAGGGCGCTCCACAGGCCAGGCAGGTCGCCGATCGGTTCCATCTGATGCAGAACTTCCGCGAAACGGTCGAGCGCCAGCTTGGCGGCTATGAGGCGCCGATCCGGGATTCTGGGACCAGCGGCGGCGGCAATCAGGCGCTGTCGGCGCTTCCCGCACGCCTGGATCGTCGTACTGAAGCGGCTGCTCAGACACGCTTGATACGCCGCGACCGCCAAGCTGCCCGACAACAGATCTTCGACAAGATCAGGGCTCTGTTTGAAGGGGGCAATTCCATCGGGGAGATTGTCCGCAAGCTTGGCCTTGGCCGCCGACGGGTCGAAAGATGGGTGCATCGCATCGATGTGCCGGACCCTAACACAATGGCGTCAACCCCTTCCTCTCCATCCAGCGTATTTCGGCGTTCTACTCGAGCGGCGGTGGGCCGAGGGCATCACCAAAGTCCGCCACCTGTTCGAGGAGATACACCGTCGTGGCTATACCGGGTCCTGGCACGTTTCCTTGCACCT
>Ga0153954_1001485_pt1 | contig 12397 bp, 11 predicted proteins | sample TSFL038MetaG_FD_102277 | JGI IMG/M metagenome (GOLD analysis project Ga0153954, IMG submission 102277) | Attine ant fungus gardens microbial communities from Florida, USA - TSFL038 MetaG | ecosystem: Host-associated > Fungi > Mycelium > Unclassified | place: USA: Florida, Wekiwa Springs State... | reverse complement strand
GCGCGCTGAGCGCTCGCTCGCGCAGGCGTCGACGTGTGGCCTCGGCGGGCTCGAGGATCGGGCCAAACAGCGTCATGCTCCGAATTCGCTCTGGCACCTCGGCCGCCACATGCTGCGCGACCAGCGTACCCATCGAGTGAGCCACGAGGTGAACCGGAGAATCGGCCGTCACGCGCAATACGTCAACAATTGCTGCGACCATCGCCCCTATGCTCAATGTTTGATAAGGACGCGGGGAACGCCCAGAACCTGGGAGATCGGGGCGGATGCAGCGAAAGCCCGTGAAACTGTCGAGCATCCCCGTAAAGGTATTCGACGTGCCACCAAGCCCGTGGATGAACATGGCGGCCTCGCCCTGTCCATCGATCTCCAGGTGAACTGGTCCAACCGCGGCTGCTGTCACTGGTGTGCCTCCACAACGCTGTTCTCAGATAAGCGGATGCCGTCAACCTCGACGCGAGCGCCGTCTCCCGGCAGCAGATACTTCGGTGGATGAAACCGATTCCGACTCCGGCCGACGTGCCGGTTGACGACCCCGAACTCTGCAGGTTGCGACCTTCAGTCAGGCCTCTTCGGTACCTTGAACCAATTTGGAAGTGGTTTGATAACGTCGAGTATTCGCATGAGCCCGTTTCGAACGCAAGTGGGGATGTTTCGGGGGGTTTCGTAGCGTCCTTGCCGGAGGCGGCTCAGTGTGATATTGAACCATTTGACATTTTGGCTCATTTCCGGACGAAGGGCGGCGCAATGCCGAAGGGGCGGTTTACGGCGATTTCTGCAAACCTCCGTGAGCGCATTCAGGCTGGCGAGTGGGCAGAGACGCGAACGCTGCCGAACGAGCGGGAGCTCGCACAGACCTACGGTGTCGCGCGCAACACCCTTCGCAAGGCGCTCGACGAACTTGAGGCCGAGGGCATAGTGAGCCGCCAAATTGGACGCGGCACCGAATTGCGAGAACCCATCGATTGCGGCCTCGCCGCGGTCATGCATCAGATTCTCGGCTCGAGCCCGCTCGACATCATGAATTTGCTCATGATGATCGAGCCGCCGGCAACGGCCATCGCTGCGACCAATTCAAGCGTCGCGGCCATCGCTGCGATTCGCGAAGCGCACGACGAAGCGAGCGCGACAAGTAGCATGGAGGAATTCGAACGCTGGGACATGGAATTTCATAAACGGATCTTTGCCGGCACGCGCAACGAGTTTCTCGCCAACCTGCACGAACTGTTGGTCATTGTGCGCAACCGGGAGCCGATGATCGAAATTCGACGCAGGCATTTCACGCTCGCGCGCAAGCGTGCTTATTGCGAACAACACGCGGACATTCTCGACGCACTGACGTGTCGCGACGCCATCGCCGCGGAAGGCGCAATGCGCAACCATCTCTTGGTTCGCACCCATAACCTGTTCAACGGTTCAGGCCAATGATGAATGATCCGGCCCAGGCGGTACGCGCAGGTGAACTTGCCATCGGCAAAGACCTGCTCACGGTGCTGAGCCGTATCCCGGGGACCAGCCCGCTCGATGTGATGAACGTGCGCATGATCCTTGAGCCGCAGGCGGCCGAAGCGGCCGCATCGCAAGCCAGCGATGCGGCGCTCGTGCAAATCCGTGAAGCTCACGAGATTGCGACGAAGATGAGTGACAGAGACGGCTTCGAGCGCTGGGACGCAGAATTCCATCGGCGCATTTTCGCGAGCACGCGCAACGAGCTGCTGACCAATCTCGACGCCATGATACAGATGATCCGAAACCAACCGCCATGGGTCGAGCTGAAGCGCCGTTCGTTCTCGCCCGAACGGCGCTCGATTTATTGCCGGGAGCACGAGGATCTCTTGCGTGCACTGGAGCAGCGCGACGCACATGGAGCGGCCGACGCGATGCGTGTTCATTTGGACACCGTCTCCAGGAACCTGTTTGCGAGGCGGTACTAGCAACCAGCTGCGGCGCCGCAGCGCTCGTCTCTCATCTGGAATTCGAACTGAAAGACGCCACGGAGGAAGCATAATGTGTGATTGCATTGCTCGCGCCTTTGAATTCGGCATGAGCCGTCGGGGATTCTTCAAGTCTGGAACGACGGTCGCCGGCGCAGCGAGCCTGCCGCTGCTGATGGGACAACCGTTGAAGGCCGAGGAGGTCAGTAAACGCGACGCGGCGGTCGCGGCATCCAAAGACGCGGCGAAGCCATTCGGTACGCGGCTGGTTTTGCTCGGGACTGCGGGTGGCCCGGTATGGTGGCCGAACACGGATCGGGAAGGAATTTCGTCTGCACTCGTTGTGGGCGACGCCGTCTATCTGGTCGATTGCGGCGATGGTGTCGGCAAGCGATACAAGCAGGCCGGTCTCGGAGAGAACAATCTCGTCTCCGGGATGTCGGGCATGGACAAGTTGCGGGCGATCTTTCTAACGCATCTGCACTCGGACCATACGATCGACTACTTCAATCTTTTTTTGTTCGGTTGGTACAATGGCCTACCCAGCATAAAGCAACCGGTGCACGTCTATGGGCCGGGGCCGCGCGGCGAACTCGAGCCGGTATTCAGTCCTCCCGGCGTGCCGCCGAGGAAGGAGCCGACGCTGAACAATCCGGAAAATCCTACGCCCGGCACGGTCGATATGACCAATTATCTATTCCAGGCTTTCTCGCTCGACATCAACGATCGCATGCGAGACGCGGGCCGGCGAGATCTAGGCGAACTCATCAAGGTGAGCGACATCAAGCTGCCGAACATACCGGGTTTCAAGAGCCCGAACGAAACGCCTGAGCCGGAGATGGCCCCGTTTGTCATTCATGAAGACGATCGTGTCCGCGTGTCCGCCACGCTCGTCAATCATTTTCCCATCTGGCCGGCATACGCCTATAGATTCGATTCCGATGACGGATCCATCGTGTTCTCTGGCGACACCTGTCCCAGTAAGAACCTCATTCGGCTTGCGAAGGACGCGGACGTCCTCGTCCATGAGGTTATCGACCTCGCATGGGTGGACGCCTTGTTTCCGCCGCCCGTTGGCGCCAAGGAAGAGGCCTTCAAAAACCATCTGATCAGCTCTCACACGTCGGTCGACGACGTGGGAAAAGTCGCCGAACAAGCCGGGGCCAAGACGCTCGTCTTGACGCACATCGCCCCGGGTCACGCACCCGTTGCGAACCTCATGCGCGCTCAACGAAATTTTTCAGGACAACTGATTGTTGGCGAGGATCTTATGCAAATCGGGGTCGGCAGAAAGCGTGCCTGAAGTGGGTGCAGCGCGGCAAGTACCGAATGTCGGCCGAAGATTCGGAACAGGGATGCACGTGTGTACCATCGCGATGCTGTGGCGAGATTGCTGTCAAGGACGCTTTTTGAAGCGTCCCCCAATTCTGAGGCAGGAACACCGCGTCTCGTGAAGTTCGCAGTGATCCCCGCCTTAGGCAGGCACGGTCTCCGAATTTCCTATGAAGGCTCCAAAAGGGCGTGCCGTGAATCTGTCGTATCGTTCCACGCATCGCATAATCGCGCGAAGATCACCTTGGCTTCTTCTCTTGAAGCTTCATCAAACGACGGCTGCCGCGCGGTCCAGGCCCGGCGGTCGGACGGGGGTGATCCCTCCGAAGGCTGCGCCGTCGGTCGACCCCGGGAGTCTGTCGATGATGCGCTACAATGAGGACTTGCCGCTACCGGCTCGCGCCGCATAGCCGGGCAAAAGAGGAGTCAGACCAAAGGGTTATTAACCCATTGATTCGGCAGGATGAATCTGATATCGATTTGTTCGGCGGGATACGTCGGAGCAAGCCTGTGCGGCCCGATTCAGTTTGGGAAGCAGCTGGAGGACGGTTTCTCTCTGGATGGAAACCTGCGCAGCCTCTAGCGTAAGCAGGTCCGGGGCCCGCCGCTCTTATTTGAATTGATAGCCGTAGAAACTAAAAATTTGCCGCTGCTCCGGTGTCAGTCTTGCGATCCACCAATGGGGCTTTAGCGTTACGCCATATTCAGCGTAGGTGCCGTTCTTCCTCGGTATTCGCGGTTCCAAGGCTTGCGCAAACGATATGTTCCAGTTCTTCGGAACGGCCGTGTTTGCAGCCTGATAGAACGAACTTGCTACGGGGTCGGCCAATTGAACGCCTGCGTTCTGGCTGTGCGGTACAACGATGTTGCTGCTCGGGTGCATGACGCGCCACTTGACCACATGCTTATCTAGCACCGTCGTTTCTGAACGCGCTTGCTCCCGCAATAACTCAAGGTACTCGATTGTCTGAGCGTAGCGAACGCCGCCGCGCTCGCTGAATACGATTTTGACGTGCTTCGGTTTTCCATGATCCCTCATGGAGCGTCGCTCCACGTAATCTGTGACCCGCTCCATCAGCATACGGATGCAAAAATTGTAGAAATATTCCTGTCCTGAGGGTCTAGCTCGCGCGGCTCTTTCATTGTGGTGCTGGCGCATGTTCTTCTTATTCGAGATCAACACAAAGCAGCGGAGGGGAAGCTTCGCAATCTCGTTGCAAACTATCGCTTTTTTTGTATCGCCAAGAGTCCGATAGTGTAAGGCAGGGCTTTGTCTAGCTCCGATAAGTTCTCGGATGTTTCGCACCCAGCCGACGGTCTCACGCTCTCTTTCTGCTCTGACGAGAATTGCGCCAACAGATAGCCATTCGCTCGCGCCACCATGGTCTATCGGGCGGACTCGTTTTAGTCCTGGGTCGCCGGCTTCATCAATGTATGCGATGTAGCCGATGTCTGCTGGTTCAAAGGCAAGCGGCATGAAGCAAAAGACTCCGCAATAATCAAACCTTCAAACAGGCATAGGAGCCCGAAACTGACAAAAAGAAGGAAACGCTCCCGCTGAGTATGCGCGTTAGCCCGTATACGCCATGAGGACTTCCATGGTCGTCTGGTAACAGATCAGCATTTTATACGAGTCGGGCTTCTTTTTAGTAGATAGGGCTCAGAAGTCCACAACCCCGCAGTCCGGCTGCGGGCCAGTCTGAATTTTGGCGGCCGAGACGATCCGCGCCTCGCCTGTGCGCTTGGGCTGGCGTTTACGACAATCGTTCTACGTCTCGGGGATACGTGCTAACTTGAGCCGTCCCTCAGCCCCGACCGCACCCTCGATCAACTTCCAGATCCGGTCGACCAGCTCTACGAATCCGGCGGTGCGCTTGAGCCCAAGGTCGCGCGGGCGCGGCAGGTCGATGGGGGTCTCCGCGCGCACCGATCAGGGGCGCGCGCTGAACACGATGACGCGGTCCGACAGGAACACCGCCTCGTCGATCTGATGGGTGATCAGGAGGATGGTCTTGCGGCTCTCGCGCCAGATCGACAGCAATTCGGGTCTGCATGATCTCGCGCGTTTGGGCGTCCAGCGCGGCAAAGGGCTCGTCGAGCAACAGGATGCGCGGATCGACCGCAAGCGCCCGCGCCACGTTGACGCGCTGGCGCTTTAGTTTGAGCATGATCTTATCCGAAAACCGGCTTCCACCCCCGATCAAGTCGGGGGCAGGCATTTTCGGGATCATGCTCCGGTGTCGCTCTACGCCGCCTTCCGCCCGCTGTTGTTCCGGCTGTCGCCGGACCGCAGCCATGCGCTTGCGCAGGCGGCGCTGCGGTGGGGCGTGTGCTGGGGACGTTCGAAAAGCTCGCGGTCGCCGACCCGCGTCTGCGCACGCGCTTTGCGGGGGTCGACCTGCCCAATCCGGTGGGGTTGGCAGCAGGCTTCGACAAGAACTGCGAGCTCGTCGGGGCGCTCTCCTGTCTCGGTTTCGGTTTCCTGACGGTCGGATCGATCATGCCGCGGTCCCGCCCGGGCAATCCGTTCCCACGACTGGTGCGCTATCCGGAAACGCAGTCGCTCGCGGATTCGATGGGGCTGCCGAGCCGCGGGCGCGACTACTGCATCGCGCAGCTTCGCCGCGCGCAGCCGCGGCAGGTGCCGCTGTTCGCCAATATCGGTGGATTCACGGCGGCAGAGATCGCGGAGAGCTTCGCGGCGGTCGCGCCTTACGTGGACGCGGTCGAGATCAGCCTGATGTGCCCGAATCTCAAGCCCGGTGAGACCTTCGACGAGCTTGCACTGCTGCGGGACGTGCTTGCGCGCATCGCGGATCGCCGCAAGCCTGCGATCGTGCGTGTGCCCAACGACACCGCCCGTGCGCCCAACCGCCTGGCCGAGCTGGTCGAGCGCTGCGCTGCCGCGGGGATCGAGGGCCTGAAGGTCGCGGGCGGCCGGCCGGTGGCCGAGCCCGCCCTGGGCGCCGGACAGGGGACCTTGCATGGGCGCGCCACGTTCGAGACCGCGCTTGCCAATGTGGCCCGTACCGCGGCCATTGCCCGCGGCCGCATCCCGATCAAGGGCAATGGCGGAGTGACGAGCGGGGCCGACGTGCAGGCGATGCTCGCCGCCGGCGCGACTTGCGTCGACCTTTATTCGGCATTCATTTACCGTGGCTGGGCTATTGCGAAGGAGATCAATCGCGAGCTCGTCACGAGCTTCGATGAAGCCGGTCATGACGGAGCGCGTGCGCTCTGAAAGGCAAAGCCATGCGCCACAACGCCATGCGCCACTCGGTCATCGTATTCGCGTCCTCCCTCTTCGGTATTGCGACGCTCGGCACGATCGCTGCCGCCGCGCAGGATAGGCTGCCGGACGCGTCTGCCGACGCCCGGATCTGGACCGTGCCGGAGATCGGCGCGCTGCCGGACGACGCGCGCGGCCGGCAGATCAGGCGCGGCCATGACCTCATCACCGCGACCTATGGCCATATCGGCCCCGAGGTCCCCACCCGTGCCGACCGCTACGCCGGCAACAATCTCGCCTGCGGCAACTGCCATCTCGATGCCGGCACCAAGAAGTTCGGCATTCCGCTGTTCGGGCTGTTTGGGTTGTTTCCCGCTTACAGCCCCCGCGCGGGCGCCGAGATCTCGATCGAGGATCGCCTCAATGGCTGCATGACCCGGAGCATGAACGGACGCGCGTTGCCGATTGAGGGTCCGCAGATGCAGGCCATGGTCGCCTATATCAAGTTTCTGTCGACGGGCGTGCCGGCCGGGCAGAGGCTGCCGGGCCTCGGCGTCGGTAGGATGCCGGAGCTCGACCGCGCCGCCGACCCCGTGCGCGGCAAGGCGCTCTACACCAACACCTGCGTTGCCTGTCATGGCAACCAGGGCGAAGGCATTCGCCGCAGCCTGCCGACGACCGATCTCGGCTACATGATGCCGCCGCTCTGGGGCAACGACAGCTTCAATGACGGCGCCGGCATGGCGCGGCTGATCAACGCCGCGAACTTCATCCATTTCAACATGCCGCACGGCACGGATTATCTGAACCCGCAGCTCTCGCCGGAGGACGCCTGGGACATCGCGGCCTATGTGGTCTCACAGCCGCGCCCCCACAAATCGGGACTCGACAAGGACTTTCCCGACCTCCTGCACAAGCCGGTCGATGCGCCCTATGGCCCCTATGCCGACGGCTTCTCCGTCGAGCAGCACAAATACGGGCCGTTCGCGCCGATCCGTGCCGAGATCGCCAAGCTCGAGGCAGAGAAGGCCGACAAGCGCTGAAGAACGCGCCGATCCGCACGTCGGCCGACGTCGTGACCTGGCGCTCGGCCAGCCTGCTCGCGGAACAGGCCGAGGACATCTGGCCTGATCGAGTGGCTGCCGGGCATAGACCTGATCCATGCCTCCATATCGGATTGCTGTCTTTCTAAAGAACGATCGCCGCCCAACGATTTGAACCGAAACTGGGTTCGGCGAGGCCGACTTCGGATGGCGCCGCCGCTCGCCGACGCGGTACGAATACTGAGTTCCGGCGAATGACCGATCACGACGCCCTCGCGTTTGCTCGTCCCGTCGTCGCGAAGGCGGCGAGCAGCATCGGACCCGTCGAGCGGGCTGAGATTGCTCCCGGCCGAGGCTATGTCAGCGAAAAGTTCTGAGAGTTCGAACGGGAATCATTTTCAAGCGGGAGTGGCTTTGCGCCGGACACGCCAACGAAGTGCCGAATCCGGGGGATGATCTTCCCCTGACCGAGCTCGATGAGCCGATCCTGATAGTTCGTGATCGGGATGGGCGGATCCAGTCTTCTCAGCGATCCCTATCTCCTCTAACGGGGAGGCGGACTCGGACCGCCCATGTTTCGTCGCCGTGTTCAGCTTCGTTCTGCTGGTCAGAACGCGGGCATATTTCACTTCGCGGGTGGAACGATAAGATCGTTGGTAGAAGAGAGCGGATCGGAATGGCGTCGCCAAGGGGCGTGGATGCAGTCGAGCGAGCACTAAATGTGCTCACCTGTTTTGATGTTGCTGGCGAAACGCTCACGCTCGCCCAACTGGCTCAACGCTCTTGTCTCTATAAGAGCACAATTCTCCGCCTAGCCATTTCACTGCAGCGCAGGGGTTTCCTGAGACGCGATGAAAATGGAAGATTTTCTCTTGGCGACACCATTCGTCATCTCGGCGACTTGTCTCGAATAAGCGAGGAGCTCGAAAATGCGGTTCACCCGGAGCTAAAATTTCTTACTACAACAACCGGTGAAACGGTTTCCTTCTACGTTCGGAAGGGGCGCCATAGAATTCTTCTCTTTCGCGAAGTCTCGCCTGGCTCGGTTCGTCACTATCTGGTCGAAGGGGGGCGTCACGCGCTCTTTGTGGGAGCCACCGGCCGTGTGTTCAAGGCGTACAGCTCCAGCAGAAAGGACAAGGAGTTGTCCAATATCAGGCGGCGCGGCTGGGTGGTATCGCGAGGCGAGCGGAAGCCGGATCTAGGGGCCGTCGCGGTTCCCGTCCTGAACGCAAGGCAGGAACTCCTTGGAGTGCTTAACGTCGCCGTCACGCTGTCTCGTCTGACCAAGATCAGCGAGCGGAAGGTGCGGGCGTTGCTGATCGAGGCGAGGACGCGGATTCAGCCTCGCGTCGCTCATATGGATGCTTCGATGATCGTAGGCGCGTTCGACAAGGAAAGGCGCCAGTGAGCGGCCGTTCGCTTCGTCTTACGATGAACGGCCGCGGCGTCCGAAGTCGTCTCGGCGCGACTCGCTTCGTCAAGGGGCATTCGACGCGGTAACGTGTGGGAGAAGCAGATGATAGGGATGCATCGTGCACCGGCGCGTTGGCATCGACGTGTTGTTCTAGGGTTTGGCTTTGCCGCCGCCATGTGTCTGGCATTCGGCCGGGTGGCCGGCGCGGCCTATCCGGAGCGCTCGATCCGGATCATTTGCGGCTCGGGCGCGGGCGGTATCGTGGATATTACCGCGCGCATCTTGGCTGACCGGATGTCGGAAGTTCTTGGTCAGCCGGTCATCGTTGAAAATATGCCGACAGCGAGCTCAACGGTCGCCATCAGGACCGTCGCGCGCTCTGATCCCGACGGATACACGCTTTTGTTTGCCGGCGCGGGCATCAGCGTGGTGCGGGCGCTGTATCCGACATTGAACATCGATGTGGTCAACGACTTGATGCCGATCTCTCTGATCGGCGACACTCCGCTTGTGTTGTTCGCTCACAAATCGATTCCGGCGAAGGACTATCCGTCGCTGATTGCCTATCTGAAAGATCATCCCAACAAAGTGAATTCGGGAAGCAACGGCCGCGGCACCGGCAGCTATCTGGCGATGGAATTTTTCACGAGGCGCGTCGGCGTCGAAGTCGTCAAAGTGAACTATAGGTCTACCCCTCAGGTGCTGGCGGACCTGCTCACCGGACGGGTCGGCATGACGTTTACGGCCAGCGGCGAGGGGATTCTGCACCGTTCCGAGGTCTGGCCTGTAGGCATTACGGCGACCAACCGATCGAAGGCGTATCCCGGCACGCCGACGTTCAAGGAGCTGGGCGTGGACGACTTCAGGTCCGGGACGCCGACGATGCTGCTCGCCCCCAAAGAGACCCCCAAGAATATCGCTGACGTTCTCGTCAAGGCCGTTGAAACCAGCCTTGCAGATCCGGCCGTCGTCGCGCGGCTCGATGGCGCGGGGATCGTCAAGCCGGAACTGACTGGACCCGATTTTGCCGAAAGATTCCTGCGGGGCGAAGTCGTGAAGTGGGAGAATGTTCTCCGCGACGCCAAAGACTAGGTTCATCCGCAACACGTCATGCTGCGGCGCAGTCGCCTATCCCAGGCCTGTGATGGGAGTCGTTCTGACGACCCCGCATTGCGCGTGCATACAGATGCCAAACTGAAAGGAACGTAGAAGCAATGATGAGCAAAGCAAGTGCCAGCAACAATAAGAACGTCGGCGAAAAGCGCGCATATCTGGATCTGCATGAGCATATCGATGCGTTGCGTGAGAAAGGGCTGTTGATTGAGATCGACCGCCTGATCAACAAAGACACCGAGATGCATCCTCTGGTGCGTTGGCAGTTCCGTGGCGGCATCGCCCCGGAGGATCGCAAGGCGTTCCTGTTCACCAATCTTACCGACAGCAAGGGGCGCAAGTTCGATATCCCGGTCTTGGTCTGCGGCCTCGCCGGAAACAATCAAATCTATTCCATGGGGATGGGATGCGATGTAAAGGACGTCCGTGACACCTGGCTCAAGGCATTTGCCAATCCCATTAAGTCGCGCCCGATCGAGAACGCGCCATGTCAGGAGATTGTCTATACCGGAGATGACATTCGAAACGGACACGGACTCGACGATATTCCGGTTCCGATTTCGTCGCCGGGCTGGGATAACGCGCCTTATACGACATCCAGCCATTTCATTACCGTCGACCCCGATACGGGTGTGCAGAATCTTGGCACCTATCGCGGCATGATCAAGGCCCCCGACCGGATGGGGATGAACCCGTCCATCGAGCTGCGCTCGGGCGGCTACATGCATTGGCAGAAATACAAGGCTATGGGGAAGCCGATGCCGTGCGCCGTTGTGCTCGGCTGTCCGCCGGTCGTTTCGTATACCTCGGTTCAGAAAGTCCCGGAGATTTACGACGAGCTCGATATCGCCGGGGGGCTCGCCGGTGGCCCGATCAACGTAACTCGCTGCAAGACGGTCGATCTTCTCGTGCCCGCAGAAGCCGAGATCGTGATCGAAGGCTACGTCTCGACGGAATTCCTGGAGCCGGAAGCGCCCTTCGGCGAGAGCCACGGCCACGTCAATCTTCAGGAATACAACGGCGTCCTCGAGGTGACCGCGATCACGCGACGCAAGAAGGCCATTCTGACGTCGTGGATCAGCCAGGTGACGCCCTCGGAGTCGAGCTGCATCAAGCGGCCCGCCTATGAAGCGGCGCAGATGCTTCACCTGCGAACGAACCTCGGCATTCAGGGCATTAAGAAGGTCGTCACGCACGAACCGCTAACCGCGCTCCAGCGGCTGATCGTCGTCGTGGTCGAGAAAGGCATGCCACGCACCGAAATCTGGCGCGCGCTCTATGGCGTTGCGTCCTTCCGTCGCGCCGAGGGAAAGTGGGTCGTTGCGGTCGATGAAGACATCGATCCGGACAACGCGGATGCAACGTTCTGGGCGATGTGCTTTCGCTGCAAGCCGCACAACGACGTCAAGATCCTTCACCATAAGGATGAAGGGCACGGACCGCGCAGCATGTACGACAGCGAAGATTCCGCCGTGCTGATCAACGCGACGCTCAAGGAGACCTTTCCACCTGTCGCCTTGCCCAAACGTGAGTTCATGGAAAAGGCGAAGGAGATATGGGAGGAGATCGGCCTGCCCAAGCTGCGACCTGAATCGCCGTGGTTCGGCTACGATCTCGGAGAGTGGAACGAGCATCTCGAGCGGCAGGCACAGCTCGCAGTGCGGTCCGAATACTGGAAGACCGGAGAATGGTGCATCCAGCGGAGGCGTTCGGACGTCGGCATGAACACCGAGTTGCGCACGCTCAACGACGAGCCGGATTACCAGATGGTGCAAAAAGAGCGAGCCGAGGGTCGTCGGCGATGACGCGCCGGGATGGCTCGTGTGACCCGACACCGTGCGCGTGCCAATATGGAAGGCTCCGAACGGGTCGGAGTTCGGGGGCGGAGTTAAGCATGGAGACTGGAGCCAATGTTTGAGTTCGAAACACTCGGGTGGAGCGTCCACGCCAACCCACAGCGTCCCGATGAGCAAACCATTGGATGCATCACACTACGGCGTCCCGAAGCCTTGAACGCCATTGACGTCCAGATGCGTGTCGAACTCGACATCCTTCTGGACCAGATTCACCGCGATGACAGCCTTCGTGTCATCATCATCACTGGAGAGGGGCGCGGCTTCAGCGCGGGAGGGGACTTGCGAACGGAGGCGGGTCCTCTGGGGGCGACCGAGGGCAAGCACGACTTCGGAAACTTCGGCGCTTATCGGCTGTTGGCAAACTACTTCTTCAACGATCTGCGTCACATCGTCATTCAAAGGGTGATCCGTAAGATCGAGGAGCTCAAGCCCGTGACCATTGCGGCCATCAACGGCCCGGCGGTCGGCATCGG
>Ga0153954_1001484_pt1 | contig 12435 bp, 13 predicted proteins | sample TSFL038MetaG_FD_102277 | JGI IMG/M metagenome (GOLD analysis project Ga0153954, IMG submission 102277) | Attine ant fungus gardens microbial communities from Florida, USA - TSFL038 MetaG | ecosystem: Host-associated > Fungi > Mycelium > Unclassified | place: USA: Florida, Wekiwa Springs State... | reverse complement strand
CCGGCCGCCAAGATGGCCGACATCGTGCTGCCCGCCACCACAGGCCTCGAACGCGACGACATTGGCTATGCGCGCAAGGAGCCCTTCATGATCGCGATGAAAAAGGCGCGCGATCCGATCGGCGAGGCCCGCGACGACTACTGGATCTTCTCCGAGATCACCCGCCGCCTCGGCGCGGGCGACACCTATTCCGAAGGCCGAGACACCATGGAGTGGCTCGCTTTCATGTATGAGGAAGCGCGCGAAAAGTCGGCCAAGTCGGGCATCGACTTCCCCCCCTTCGATGAATTCTGGAAAGAGGGCATCGTCGAGGCCAAAGGTGAGGAGCGCGAGCCGGTGATGCTGGCCCGCTTCCGCGCCGATCCCGAGAGGAACCCGCTCAAGACGCCGTCCGGCAAGATCGAGATCTTTTCGGAGAAGATCGCCTCCTTCGGCTACGACGATTGCCCCGGCCACGCGGTGTGGATGGAGCCGATCGAGTGGCTGGGCTCGAAAAAGGCCGAGCGCTATCCGCTGCACATGCTGTCGGACCAGCCCGGCGACAAGCTGCATAGCCAGCTCGACCATAGCCCGCATGCCAAGTCGACGAAGGTGAAGGGTCGCCAGCCGATCACCATCCATCCCGAGGACGCCCTCGCGCGCGGTCTTCAGGACGGCGACCTGGTGCGCGTGTTCAACGATCGCGGCGCCTGTCTGGCGGCCGTGCGCAGCAGCGACCGTATCCGAAAGGGAGTCGTGCGGCTCTCCACGGGCGCTTGGTTCGATCCGGAGGATTCCGGCTCGAACAGGCCACTGGAGAAGCACGGCAATCCCAACGCGCTCACCCTCGACATCGGCGCGTCCAAGCTCAGCCAGGGCTGCATCGCCCAGACTTGCCTGGTCGAGATCGAGCGCTTCGACGGACCGGCCCCCGCCGTGACCGCCCATCAACCGCCGAGCTTCGATAGGCGCCAACGCTGAGCATGGGCGGCGGCTTCATGATGAGTTTTGCTGCGGCCATCGCGCTTCAGCCATTTCGACCATTTTCGCCATTTCTTAATGGAGTCTTAGGGCGCGGAGTCGCGAAAAGGGCCGTTCCAGCGGCATTTTCCCGCTGTCGGGCTCGTTCCTAAATGGCCGGAAATGGTGGAAAAATGGATCGAAAATGGTTTTTGCTGCACCGATCGTGGGTATGGACATGGCTGGCCTCCCGGATTGCAACTCAGGCGACGCGGAGTGTATGCCCGCGCGCCCCAGCCGCCCGATTATGAGCAATGGATGCGCAACCGAACGGCTTGTGCTCTAGACTGGGGCTCGGAGGAAACCCCAATGACCAAACGGCTCAGCCCCGAAGCGGTCGCCCGGTATCATCGCGACGGCTTCTACTTTCCGGTCCCTGTTCTGTCGGCCGCCGAGGCACGCGGCTATCGTGACAGGCTCGAAGCCTACGAGAAGACGCAGGGCGGACCGATTGCCGGCAACATGCGCCACAAGGTGCACCTTCTCTTCACCTGGGCCAACGAGCTCGCCCGCCATCCCGCCGTCCTCGACGCCATCGAGGATGTGATCGGCCCGGACATCCTCTGCTGGAGCACGACCTTCTTCATCAAGGAGGCGCACTCACCCTCTTTCGTGTCGTGGCACCAGGATGCGACCTACTGGGGCCTCTCGACCTCCGATGTGATCACCGCCTGGGTGGCCTTTGCCGACGCCCCCGTCGAGAGCGGCGCCATGAAGTTCTGGCCGGGCAGCCATCTCCGGAACCAGCTCGAGCATCGCGACACGTTCGACAAGGACAATCTTCTCAGTCGTGGCCAGGAGATCGCCGTCGACGTGCCGGACGGCGCCGGCATCGACGTGCCTCTCAAGGCCGGCGAGATGTCGCTGCATCACGTTCTGCTCGCCCATGGCTCGGGCCCGAACACGACCGGCGACCGGCGTATCGGACTCGCCATCCGTTACATCCCGCCCCATGTTCGTCAGCTCAAGGTGCGCGACCGCGCCATGCTGGTGCGTGGACGCGACACCCACGGCAATTTCGACCTCGAAACGCCGCCGCTCACCGATCTGGATCCCGCGGCACTCGCGGCCCACCAGGACTCCGTCGATCGTTCGGTGAAGGCCCTTTATGCCGGCACAGACAGGACGCAATTCCGTGCTTAGACGAACTCTCGCAGCCCTCGCGCTGACCGCCCTCCCTCTCGCCGCGCTGGCGGAGGAGCAGACGCCGGAAGAGTTCTTGAAGGCGATCTACGAGCCCTACAAGCAGGCGGGCTTCAAGGGGCAGCCTTTCTGGGAGTCCAAGCGCTTCTTCGTGTCCGACCTCGCGCAGGCGATCGACAAGGACATGCAGCTCGCCAAACAGAAGAACGAGGTGCCGCTGCTCGACGGCGATCCTTTCCTCGATGCGCAGGACTGGAAAGTCACCTCGACCGGTTACACCGCGGTGGTGAACGGCGACAAGGCTGCCGCCGGCGTGGTTTTCGTCAATCTGGACCAGCCGACCAGCGTCGGCCTCACCTTGGCAAAGACCGCCGACGGCTGGCGAATCCGCGACATCGTGACCGAGAGCGGCTCGCTGCGGGCGCTTTACAAGCTGAAGCCGTAGCTGCCGCGCAAAAGATTCCTCACTGCGTTCGCGATGACAAACTTGTTGTCATCCCGAGGCTGCAGGCCGAGGGATCCTTCCTCAATTTCTCCAGCTCGTATCGAGCTTGTCGATCTTGCGGATCAGTGCCGCGAATTCGAGATCGCCACCGCCGGTATCATGGTGGGCGAAGCCTTCGAGCTGGCCCCGTGACTTGCCGGCGATGTTGTCGCCCATGACCGCGATGGTGCCGGCAGCGCCCGCATCGATCTGCGTCTGGCAGGCGCGCTCCAGGCGATAGAGTTGCAGGAACGCCTCGGGCACCGAACGGCCGGTGGTCAAAAGGCCGTGGTTGCGCAGCATCATGGCGGTCTTGTCCCCGAGATCGGCCACCAGCCGCGGCCGCTCGTCGGTTTCGAGGCTCACGCCCTCATAGTCGTGATAGGCGAGGTTGCCGTGGAACGCCGTGGCGTTCATCGAGATCGGCAGCAGCCCTTCTCTCGTCGCGGCCACCGCCATGCCGGCGCGCGTGTGGGTGTGCATCACCACGCGATGGCGCGCCTGATGCGCCATATGGATCGCCGAGTGGATGACGAAGCCGGCGTAATTCACCGGGTGCTGGGATTCGCCGACATTGTTCCCGTCGACGTCGATCTTCACTAGGTTCGAGGCCGTCACCTCGTCGTAGTTGAGGCCGAAGGGATTGATCAGGAAGTGCGGCTTGTCGCCCGGCACACGCGCCGTCAGATGGCCATAGATCAGCTCGGTCCAACCGAAATAGTCGACCAGACGATAGGCGGCGGCGAGCTGGCGCCGCAGTACTGCCTCGCCCTCTTCCGGCGACATCGAATAGACGTCCAGACCCGTGACCGGCGCGTTCTCCGCAATGTGCATGTCCATGGGCATTCCTCCGAATATTGAGGCTATGATCGGGCAAGCCGGAGGAAACGTCCATGGCGGAAAAACCGCGCCTCGATACGACACGCCTGCAAAAGATAGCCCAGGCTTACTGGGAAAGTGCCGCCCTGATGTCGGCGGTCGAGCTGGACGTCTTCACGGCCGTCGCCCACGGCCACGACACGCTTCCCGCCCTTGCCCAAGCCATCGGCATCAGCGAGCGCAACGCCGAGCGATTGGCGACGGTGCTGGTCGCCATGACCTTGCTGGAAAGAAACGGCGAGCGGTTCACCAATGCGGCGGACGTGCAGCGTTTCCTCGTCAAGGACAGCGATCGCTATGCCGGCCCGTGGATCCTGTTCACCAAGCCGCGCTGGCAGGCCTTCGGCGAACTCACCGAGCGGCTGAAGAGTCCGGTCGAGAACAAGCTCGGCGCCTATGTCGAGTTCGGCGTCGAGGATGCCCGCCGCTACCACGCCGCGACCTACTCCATCGGCATGGGCGCCGCGCGGCTTTTCAGCCGCAGCGTGGATCTCACTGGTCGCAAGCTGATGCTCGATCTCGGCGGGGGCTCGGGCGCCTATTCGATCGTGGCGACGCAGACCTATCCCGGCCTCAAGGCCATCGTGCTCGACCTGCCGCCGGTCGTGGTGGTGGCCAGCGACTACATCGCCAGTCACAAGGCAAGCGACCGCGTGAGCACGCTGGCCGGCGACTTCACGACGACACCGTTCCCCAAGGGCGTCGACGTTGTGGTGATGGCGAGCAACCTGCCGCAATACGAACCCGCCCTGATCCGCCTGGTGGTCGGCAAGGCCTTCCAGGCGCTGATGCCTGGCGGCGAGATGCATCTGGTGGGCGAGACCCTGCATGACGATCGCAAGGGCCCGCTCTCCGCGGCCCTGTGGGGCCTGAACGAGGCCGTCCAACGCAGCACCGGCGTCGCGCACACCGAGACCGAGGTCAAAGACTATCTGCAAAACGCCGGATTCACCGACGTCGCCGCGCATCCCTTCGTGCCGGGCGTTCTGTCGCGCGTGACTGGCCGGAAACCTGCCTGACGCGGGGTTGCGCCCGCCCGTCGCTTCGACTATCTCTCCCCTTCGCTTGGCCTTAGCTCCCTTCGTCTAGAGGCCTAGGACGTGGCCCTCTCAAGGCTAAAACACGGGTTCGAATCCCGTAGGGAGCGCCAACAATTTCAAGCATTTAGCATTTGTATTGGTCCTGCTGATCACGCCGAGGACACAGCGGAGACACATTTGGCGGGATAACGCGAGACGAAGCCGGGACAAGGTGGGATGGCGAGCCAGCCGCCCGAGTGGTCCATTCCCGAGAGGCTCTCAATGGTTGATCCTGTGAACTCCGCCGAGCGAGAGATTCGGAGCATGCTCGAAGGCATGGCGTTGAGACCATGAAGACGATGCTCGCCACTGGAGGAATGCCAACCCAGTTCAACGCGGTGGCATATCGTTGGCTCGCTGAACAAGATCGGGCTGCGGCTATTCAGAGCGTGAGGCAAAAGATCGAGCACTCGCCGCAGCAGAACGGTCTGCGCAGGCTGCTAAGGAAGCTTCTTCCGCAGCCCGGCGACAGGCTGCGGCAGCCGAGAACGCAACTGAAGCGGCCCAGCGGGCCAATCGCATTGCTCATAGAGCCTTGGTAGTCGGAATTGCCTTGGCCAGTCTCAACGTGGCGCTCACAGTGGCCAGGCAAAAAAGCCCGACGCTTGCTGGCGTGGAGCGTCGGGCAGGCCCGCAAAGAGGAGTACAGCAAAAACGAGCGGAGACGACACTGGCTGCCTAGATCGGACACTAATGCTGCGAACGCTCTTTGCGCTCACGCGCTTCATCCCAGGGCCATCTATATACGAAGCGATTTTGATCCCACACCTCAAAGCCGTCCAGCTTTGGATCGTTGCGCTTCGCAAACAGATCGTGGGCTTGCCGAATGAGGTCATCGTCGGAGCCCTTCCCCAAGAACTCCACGCTTTGAATCCGGCAGCCCCTGAAGAAGAAGCACCGCATAGCTTTTTTTATCGAACGTTCCGCGCTCTTGTCACGCCATTTTCGCCGCGGCAACTGGCCCCTGCCCTGCCGTTCCGCCAGCGCCCCTGCAGGCGGCGGGGACCACCGCCCATCATGGGGTGTGTGGCCGAACTAAAGCCCGTCAGCGTTCCTTTGGCTCGCCATCAGGAGCCCACCTACCGCGCGATGGACCGCACCCCGCGAGTTCTTTTTGCTGTCAACGGCAGGCCATGCCGAAGAACACCCGCACACTGTTGAGAAGCACGAGAGGCGTTTCTGCTCGTCATCTGTCCTTGGCGAGCAATTCTCGGATGTGACGCTCAAGAATCTTGTGGTCATAAGGCTTGGATATGATCGGGCCTTCAGTGCACAAATGGCCCACTTCCCTTGCAGTACGAGTTGCACCTGACGACAGGACGACCTTTAGCGAAGGTCGATTTTGGCGAATCCATCGAGCCACGCCGAACCCCTCCCCGTCGTCGGGCGCATCAAGATCGATGAAGACCACTTCTATTTGCGTCGTAGACCGCAGGACTTCCATGGCCTCGGACGCACTGCTGGCTTCCACGACCTTGAACCCACATTCGCGCAGGTAAGCCGCGACAGCCAGCCGCACGAGAACATCGCTTTCGACCAATAGGATCGTCGGCGCGCAGGATGGCTCCGCATACTCCGTCATGTGCGGTGAAACGCGGTCGATAGGTGTCAGTTCCAGCTGTCAAGGGATTTTCGATTGATGAAAGGTAGGGATCGTACGTCGAATCTGCACCGTATCGGCAACCTTTCGGCAAGAAGCTCGTTTTCGTCGACGCCAAATGGGAAAAATGTGTTGGGGGAGGTCAATGGGTCAGGTCGTTCAGCTCGTCCGGCTCGCACCGGAGCAAGACGATTCAGGGTCAAGGGACACTTCCGGCCGGAGCAGCAAGGGCAACGGACACCCGACAATCACCACGCTGCTGATCGTAGAGGACGAAATCCTGGTCCGGCTTGCCGTAGCCGATTATTTGCGTGACTGCGGCCATCGCATTCTCGAAGCGAGCTCGGCAGAGGAAGCACAGGCAATCCTTCGCAGCGGCGAGCCGGTCGAGATTCTGTTTTCTGATATCAACCTCGGTGCCGGGCTTAGTGGCTTTGACCTGGCTCGTTGGGTACGCGAAGAATATCCTTCTGTCCGCATCCTTCTTGCATCAGGCGTGGCGTGGTTGGCGGGGGAAGCCGAGAACCTTTGCGATGGACCCGTATTGGTCAAGCCATACTCCTTCGACTCTCTAGGCGAACACGTCAAACGCCTACTTGGAGCTTTCGGTCGAAGGACCGGTTAGCCTCCTGCCGCGCCTCTGGACGTCAAGAGATTAGGCCGCTTTTTTCTTCCGCTCGACGATCACCACAGCATCGTTCGGTGCGGGCTTCTAGAGCGCGCCGGTACACAAGCCGCCGTGCAGTAGAGCCGGGCCCTTGACTAGGCCTTCCCTTGGTCGTGGCCACGCGAATGGAGTATCCATGCAGGGAGAGAGCATTCGACTTCGGCCGGGGCCGACACATTGTGGTCCCGTTACTCGCCGAGCCTCTTCAGTCTTTGAGTCGCCGATCGAGGATTTCACGAACGCGGCTTGCAAGTTGGGCTTGGGTAGTTGGCTTCTGAAGAAGATCTACCCCTTCGTCGAGGCGCCCTTGGTGGACGACTGCGTTGCGCGAGTAACCAGTCATGTAGAGGACTGGTAGTCCCGGCCGCAGCGCCTGCGCGCGCCTTCCCAGCTCGCGGCCATTGAGACCCGGCATGATTACGTCTGTCAGCAACAGGTCCACGTGCCTCCTGTCGTCGACCAGAATATGGAGGGCGGCCTGTGCGTTGCCAGCCGGGATCACTTGATAGTTTAGATCACGCAGCGCCTCGATCAGATACGTCTGGACGTCCGTATCGTCCTCTACAACGAGGATGGTCTCTCTTCCGCCCTCCGCTGGCAGCTCGTCGAACTTTTCGTCCTCCACTCCTCGCTGAATGTGCTTTGGAAAGTACATTTTGATCGTCGTCCCCTGACCCTCCTCAGTGTAGATCTTCACATGGCCGCCGGACTGCTTGACGAAGCCATACACTTGGCTGAGGCCGAGACCCGTCCCATGGCCGGCGTCCTTCGTCGTAAAGAATGGCTCAAACGCTCGCGCCGCGACCTCCGGCGACATGCCGCTTCCGGTGTCGGTGACGCAAATTGCAACGTATTGTCCTTCAGTGACTTCCGGGTTGACGCGCACATAGTCCTTGTCGGCAAAGACATTCGCCGCCTCGACCGTGAGCTTGCCGCCCTTCGGCATGGCGTCGCGGGCATTGATCGCCAAGTTTAACAGTGCGGACTCAAGATGATTGGGATCTGCCTCGATGGTCCAGATGCCCGCACCGCCAACCGCCTCGATTTCTATGGTTTCGCCCAGGGATCGCTGCAGGAAATCGACTGATCCGTTGATGAACTTGTTGACCTCGATAGGCTTTGGGTCGAGCGCCTGCCGGCGCGAGAAAGCAAGCAGCCGGCTGGTGAGCGCCGAAGCGCGTTGGGCGCCTCGAATCGCGTTGCCGATGTAGCGTTGGAGATTGGTCGTGTCCGGCAGCTGCCGGACTTGCCGTTGCGCCAGGTCGAGATTGCCCAGAACCACCATCAGGAGGTTGTTGAAATCATGGGCGATGCCGCCGCTCAGCTGACCCACGGCCTCCATCTTCTGCGACGCAGCGAGCTGTTCCTGGGTTTCCTTCAGGAGGCGCTGCGTCTCGTGCCGCTCGGTGAAATCACGTGTCACTTTGGCAAAGCCTACCAGCTCGCCCTGGGGATTTTTGATCGCATCGATCACGACCGACGCCCAGAAGCGACTGCCGTCCTTGCGCATGCGCCAGCCTTCCGCAAGAAACCGACCTTCGGTGCGTGCAATCTCAAGAGCGCGTGCAGGGACCTGCGCCGCCTGATCTTCGGGCGTATAAAAGCGCGAAAAGTGCTGGCCGAGGATTTCACTACGGCCATATCCCTTCAGACGCTCGGCTCCGGTATTCCAGCTCCGCACGTACCCTTCGACATCGAGCATAAAGATTGCGTAATCCACCACCGCATCGATTAGTGAATCGAGCTGGACCTCGAATTCGCCCGTTCCTTGCGCCATTCGTCTTCAACGCCCCCCATATGCTGTCGTTGCGGTTGATGCCAGCCCTGTGTAGGGGGCCTTGCTTTGCATCGCAAACGCCAACGTTTCGCTAGGCCGCTGGCTCAGTCGGCGGGACCAGCGGCGGTTCTCGATGTTCTTCTTCGTAGGCGGCCATTCGCTCCCAAGTATCGGCGAGTTCAAGCAGGCGTCGGCGCGTGGATTCGTCCTTGGCGGTCTCCACTTGCAGTCGGACCTCTTCAGCCCGGCGACGATACTGGCCCGCTAAATCTCTCTGGACGCCTGCCATAAGCCGTGTCCTGCTTTCCTCCGGTGCATCAATGTCGGAGGCGCGCGAGAGTTGCACGTTGGGCGAGATTTTGCGGCCTGCCGGCGAAGCGCGCCTTACGGTCTCCGACAACGGACGAGGCTTTCAAACGCCGAAAGGCAATGGCTCGGGACTCAAACTGATTGAATCACTGGCCCGTCAGATCGGAGGCCACGTACAACAGGAAAGCTCTGCGCAGGGGACAACGACGGCGATCACCTTCCCGATCATCACCTAGGACCTGCGAGGCAGCGTCGTTGAAGGAGAACCACCACATTGAGCGACTATCGCTTTCGGCTAGGGCACAACAGAACCGGTGCTCGACGGGCCCGTCCCTGCCCGTTCATCCCCTGACCAGATGACCGCACGCATCAGCCGTTGCGTGCGGTCGGTGGGACGTCCGTCGTACCGTGGGCCAATGGACCTGTGACTAATGCCGCATTCTGTCCGACAGCAATGCCCTGACGTCAGAGCTGCGGAAAGATGCGCGGCCAAGCTTCTTGTGGCGGTGGCACCGGATAAAAATTGCTTCTAGCGGCGCGCCTTGACGAAAGCACTCTTTCGATCGCCTCAATCAGCTCCATACCCATCGCGGACCTGGACACCGAAAGCGCGTCTCCTGGGGCCGGCGCAAATGCCTCCATCGCTTTGACGGTCAAGCCGGTACCCACCCGGACGAACGGAATGCCTTCCTGCACAAGCCGACGTTCGATGGTCCCGATATCTGCAAAACCAGAGTCCACGACCGCACCGTCGATCGACCGTCGTTCGATCAATCGAGTGGCTTCTTGAGCCGATCCGGCTGGCCCAACGGTGCGGTACCCGGCTTCGCGGAGAATGCGCTGAACCTCCAATGCGAGCGACGCTTGATCGCTCACGAGCAGAATGCTTCCTCGCGGAGGATCGTCCGCCAGGACGGTTAGAGGAAAATGTCGCTGTGGCAGGCTCTCGGTGGCGACATTCGGCACCGCCGGCACGCGGCCGTCGCGGCCAAACGAGCGAAAAAAGGGAAGCGGTCCTTGTGGCCGGCAGTCGGCCAAGGAAGCAGCTGACCCGGATGTCATACCTTACCTCCTGAAGTGGAATGATGGGACGGGAGCAGAGGGCGCTGCCCCATGCAGCGCCCTCTGCCATGACCGGTGCGCTTACTGCTGCGTGATCGTACGCGGCGGAGCAGAGGCTTCGATGCGAATGGCACGCGCCTTCTTTTCCTCGGGGATCTCGCGCTTGAGCTCGATCGTGAGCAGACCGTTGGTCAGGTTAGCCCCAACGACCTTCACATGATCGGCGAGCTGGAAGCGGCGCTCGAAATCCCGGCCGGCGATGCCGCGATACAGATACTCGGTCTGATCGGCAGTGGGCTGCGCCTTGCCGGTGACCAGGAGCTCGCTCTCCTTCTGGGTCACGTTCAGTTCGGCCTCGGCAAACCCCGCGACCGCCATCACGATCCGGTAGGCATCGTCGCCTGCCTTCTCGATGTTGTATGGCGGGTAGCCGGCGCCACTGCCATTCTGGCTGGCCACGGAATCGAGCAGGTCGAATACCCGGTCGAAGCCGACGGTCGCGCGATAAAAAGGTGCATAGTCGAAATCCGTACGCATGGTTCATCCTCCTGTGAGCGATGGTTGCGATCCGGCCCCCCGAAAGGCGGCCGTAGAGTTCAACGAAGCTGTTGGCAGCCCCGTCAAAACGTCGATCTAGAATTGCTGGCATGGGGGTCAAGACCGGGAGCCTGCCAGCATCAAGAATTTTTTGGCAAAGGTGAACGGCGATAATCCAACTTGCCGGGCGCGTCTGGCTGGGAAGCGTCCATCGCAGTCATCGGACAACTCGCTAGCTGGGAGGTGCCAGCGGGTACGGTTGCCGGTTGTGCGGCATTTCCCCCGCCAATTCCTTGGGCGTCGTTCTCTTTTGCCCTTCAAGATCTGGGGCTCGGGTATTGCTCCGGCGCGCTGTCAATCATCGTTGCAGGTAGCATTCCAGGATGTGTGGGAAATTTACGGCCATGGTCTCGTGGGGCCAGATCGTCGAGTACTCTGAGTTGTTCACCAAGGGCGCCGGTGAGGGCGACGGCGGTGGCAACAGCGAGGTCACCCGTCGCGTGAGCGGCCTCTGTTGCGGGTCATCGTGTGGGATGTCGAAACGCGCAGTCGCAAGGTCGTGCCCATGCGCTGGGGCTTTCCCCATCCGAGCGATTGGCGGCGGCCGCAGCCGATCCACGCGCGCGCCGAGACCGTCGAGGCGAAGGAGCCGTTCGCCAAGGCCTTCCATGCGGCCAACGCGGCATCGTCGTGTTCCGGACCTTCAACGAGGGCAAGGAGATCGAAAAGCCGTCCGGCAAGACCGCGACTGAGCAATGGACGATCGATCCGCAGGATGGCCACGGGCGTGGCTTCGCCTTCGTCTCGCGGCGTTTCGACATCGCCGACATCCCGGCGCCACTGCTCGCGTGCGTGATGGTGACGGTGCCCGCGAACGAGCTGATCCGGCGCAACATCAAGCCGCTGGAGAAGGACCCACGTATGCCGGCTATCCTCGAGGACGAGGAGGCTGGGGCGACGTGGCTGGGCGAGCGGAGCGCCGAAGTTGCAGATGTGAAGCCCGTACTCAACACGATGGAGGGCGTGACCTGGACGACCGTCCCAGAGCCGAAGGAGCGGCAGCAAAACTGAATAATACTATTGGTTGCCGCAAGTAGGAGGCCCGAGCGCGGCTCGCCTCAACTACTAGGGGGGCCAATACCTCAATCGGAGACACCGCGGTCTTTCCGACCGGCGCCGCGAGAGGTCGGTGATCCCGTAGATTCGTAAAGCCCCCCTGTCGGGATGAATGGAGCGCTAGGCATCCCTCAAGGGGCCTTCGCGTTGAGCCACTATGGCAAAGCACGACGATCCGCCGATCCTCGCAGAGATTCTAAAGGCGGTCGCTGACCGCACGACGGCAGGCCAGTGGATCAGCGTGAATGAGCTGCCACTCGATCACCGGTCCGACGAGATCGACGCGGCTCTGCGTGTCCTTGCGGATCGCAACTGGATCGCCACCAGCCCACAGACGTTGCATTCAGTCTCGATCACGGTTGAGGGCCGGAAGCAGGTCGAGTCGAAGGACTGACCCGTCGAGCAGGGTCGTTGCGAGCGCTACGAACCTTCCATGAGCGCACCAAGCGCTGTCCTCGGGACCATTGGACCAGCATTGACGGGCTGGAGCTTGGTGGAGTTGCGCGGGTAGGCACTCTGCCCGGCCAGTGTCGCGATTTCAGCGTCGCTCTGGGCCGCGAATATGAGGAGCCGTTGCCGAACGTCCAAATCTTCAACAGCGAATGCCAATCGCCGCGCCCGGGCGGCTTGCCGGCTCAAAAACGCAGTACGCTCTTCGTCGTCCATTGAGTTCCGCCAAACCAAAACCCCGACGTTCTACCCAACGCTAAATCGTCAAAATGGTTACCCGTCCCCGTGTGGGAACCGACAGGGCCTTCGCGCGTTGACTTCCAACGCGGGAGT
>Ga0153954_1001483_pt1 | contig 12438 bp, 14 predicted proteins | sample TSFL038MetaG_FD_102277 | JGI IMG/M metagenome (GOLD analysis project Ga0153954, IMG submission 102277) | Attine ant fungus gardens microbial communities from Florida, USA - TSFL038 MetaG | ecosystem: Host-associated > Fungi > Mycelium > Unclassified | place: USA: Florida, Wekiwa Springs State... | reverse complement strand
GACAACCGATCTGACACATCTAATGCCTCGCCAAGAGAGGAACCCTTGGCTTCGGCATTAGCTGCGCCATCTCAATTGTCTAATCAAGCCTGTGCTAGGATTTAGGGGGCAAGTTGGGTTTCAATATAGACCGTTTTTAGGTTCTCAATCACTTGTTTGGAGATGTCATACCCCGTTTCTTCTTTAATTTCTCTAATAGCAGCTTGAAGAGGCGTCTCTCCTTTATCTACTTTTCCACCTGGAATTCCCCACTTATTTCCTTGAGATTTATTATCTTGGCGATGAAGGAGTAAAATTTTATCATCATGTTCGATATAAACCGCTGCAATTGAAACTCGTGATTTAAATTGCGAGGTAGGCTGTTGATAAATCAATGCCGATGCTTGGTTCACGAAAAAAATCAAAAAAGTAAAAAATATTTTATTCATAAAAAGCCAGTTAAAAGTAGAAGAGATTGTGAATTATAAAATATTCTCGAAGTTATGGCAAATACAGTCCCAGTTAAGAATGTAGAATCTTTATTGGGCGAATATTGATCAAATTGGATCGTTCGCTAAGTGTCTCTTGCTTAATCTTCAGCGACCTCTTTTCTTTGATCTTCCTCGATTATCTGTAGATATTGATCTGAATTAAACTTGATCGACAAGAGATGCTAGAGCGTTCAGACGTGGAAAAAGCTTTTCAGCGAGAAGGCTTAAGTATTCGCGATTTTAAGAGTCAATTTTTAGTCAGAAAAGAGATCTTTTAAAGTACATTCCAGGGCTTTTGATAATGAAATAAGCGATAGTAAAGAGGGATTACGCTCCGCTCTTTCAATTCCTCCGATAAAATTTACATGAAGGTTTGCTCTCTCAGCTAGCTGCTCTTGGGTCAAACCTAGTGCATAGCGACGGTTTCTTACTTGTGTAGCAAATTCAATCAATATTGGATTTTTCTTTACTTCAGCCATCTTGAACTCCTTGCAGATTCAAGACTAGCTAAAAACAAAACAGACATACACACACGATCGTGTTGAAAATAAACACAATAGTGGTTATCGTGGTTGAGCATTCATCAACATGATCGAAGGCTTTAACAAGAATAGAAATCTATTGATTAATTATAGCGCTTGCTTGTGGACTAGGCGTAAGCAGGGATTAAGGGACGGCAGCAAACATTGGATGGGTAGAATTCAAACACAGCACAAGTTGATTCAATCGAAAATAGCTTCTGCTTTAGTTGTTCTGGATGAAACTATCCTTTTAATTATTGCTCACAGGTATTGGAAAGGGATTGCCCAAAGCCGGAGTCGAACCGACGACCTTCGCATTACGAATGCGCTGCTCTACCAGCTGAGCTATTTAGGCTTTTAAAATTCATGAGCAATTGTAAATCATTGAAAACTTTTAGAACAATATTAACTTCAATGTACTAGTTCCGTTGGGTGCAATTAGGTTGACGAAATCTTTGCACTATCATGACAAAGATCTTGTCAACCTACATTTTTAATTGCACCCAGTTCCGTCTTTTGGCAATATTTGCAAAAAAAAATTTGTGTTCTTCTTTTTTATTGGAGAGCACTCTATGATGTTAGGGCAAAATCAGGTTGGCTATCATGAATCAAATTAATCCGCTATCGGTTCAGAAAAAATGAAAACGCGCGAGCAAAGAAAACTAACGTTTTTCATGAATATCGAAGGCCTTTGTAAGGCGCGACAGAAGCATGACCAACGATTGCCCTTATATCAATCCTCTGTGGCTGCAGGTTTTCCTTCACCTGCTGAAGGCGAAATTGATCAAGAGCTAGACCTAAATACGTTTTTGATCAAGCATCCAGCTGCAACATTCTTCTTAAAAGTTGCTGGGGATTCTATGATTAATGCAGGAATTCATCACCAAGATATTCTGATCGTCGATCGAAGCCTCGAACCAGTCCATGGAAAAATTGTGATTGCTTCTGTTAATGGAGAACTCACCGTGAAGCGTCTTAAGCGGGATGGTGGCAAAGTTTTTTTAATTGCTGAAAATGAGGCCTACAAGCCTATTGAGATCACAGAGGAAATGGACTTGCGCATTTGGGGCGTTGTCACCAACGTGATTCATCCCGTGTAAAACTATGCATGCTTTCGTTTTAGTTGACTGCAATAATTTTTACGTTTCCTGTGAAAAGCTTTTCAATCCCAAACTTGAAGGACAGCCTGTTGTGGTTTTGTCCAATAATGATGGTTGTGTCATCTCACGTTCTCCAGAAGCTAAAAAACTTGGCATCAAAATGGGATCACCGTTTTTCCAAATCCGGGAATTCTGCGCTAAACACAGGGTAAGGGTTTATTCTTCGAATTATTCTTTATATGGAAACCTCTCCCAACGTGTGATGAGCGTCTTACAAGACAATACAGATCAATTAGAAATTTATTCTATCGACGAAGCTTTTCTAAGATATCCTGAAGGAATTTTCGATCAAATGCTTTTTGCAAAATGCCAAAATCTCAAGAAAATTGTCAAAAAATGGACTGGAATTCCCATTTCCATCGGGATAGGTCCTACAAAGACGTTGGCAAAAATGGCAAACCATTTGGCTAAAAAAAATCCTAACAATGGCGGGGTTTATGATCTACGATCTGAAGTGGCTCAAGAAAATATTCTGAAGGAATTTTTAATAAAAGACATCTGGGGAATAGGCAGGGGTTTTTATGAAAGTCTAAAATCTTTCGGCCTTCACACGGCTTGGCAACTGCGTCAGGCAGATCCGATCTTAATTCGACGTCGACTGGGAGTTGTTGGAGAGCGGGTTTTATGGGAACTGCGCGGTCTCTGCTGTTTGCCGCTAGAGGAAGTGAATTCAAAGAAAACGATCACATTTTCGCGATCTTTTGGCAAAGTTGTCACTGCTTTAGATGAGCTTGAAGAGGCTCTAGCGACGTATTCGAATAAGGCTGGCAGCAAATTGCGGCAGCAAAAGAGCTATGCCAAAGCTTTGTATATTTATTTGGAATCTTTTTTAAATACCAAAACTGGGTCTACCCGCTGTTTCAATCTTGCAATGGATTTTCCTCGGCCTACTAATGACACAGCGGAAATCATTAGCGCTGTAAAACGCTGCTTAAAAGCGATATTCCGCAAGGGAGAAAAATATAAAAAATGCGGTGTAGTTCTTCTCGACTTAATATCGGAAAATCAGATATCTCAGGATTTATTTTTAGACACCATGGATTCTAAGCGGCAGCGGCTCCTTCAGACAATAGACGAAATCAACGGTAATTTTGGAAAAAACACGATTTTCTATGGAGCGATGGGGGTAAATCCTAAGTGGAAAATGCGCTCTGATAAACGTTCGCCTTGTTACACGACTTCTTGGAAAGATTTAGCAGTTGCTAAAGCTTAAAGCCCAGAGGAGCTAGAAACTTTATGGATGCTTTTTTCTTTTTACGGCACGGACAGACAGATTGGAATGTTCAAGGACTATTGATGGGACAGCAGGACATTCCTTTAAATGATGATGGACGCCAGCAAGCTTATCATGCTGCTAAAGTACTGGCAGGGCATGAGATTGCTTCGCTTTGTCATAGTCCTCTAGCAAGGGCTAAAGAGACAGCGCAGATTATTGCGGGAGAATGTCATTGTAATTTATATCCTCTTGATCCTCTTAAAGAACGTTGCTGGGGAACCTGGGAAGGGCAGGTTATTTCGTCGGAACAATTATTAAATGCTAATCCTCCAGGAGCGGAATCTGAAAGTGGCTTTCGAGAACGTGTCCTTGAAGGGCTTTCGCAGGCATTTGCCTATCCAGAACCCGTGCTGCTTGTCTCTCATGGAGGAGTTTTTGATATCATTTGTGAAAAGCTAAATCTTGACGGAGTCGCCCTTTCCAATGCCATCGTTATCCATGTTTTCAAACAACTGGGGAAATGGAATTTAGAGGGATTAGCTTAAGAGCACTCTAAGTAAGAGAATTTTTATGGTCTGTTATCTGGTAGCGCCGTCTACACTTAAGGGAAAAATTAACATTCCCCCTTCAAAATCGCATACGCTTCGAGCTATTTTATTTGGAGCTTTAGGATGCGGTAAAACAATCATTCAACATCCATTGGAATCGCCCGATGCACGAGCCATGATTAACGCTTGTCATTTGCTTGGAGCGACGATTCATGAGGTAGATGAAAAGATTGTCATCGACGGAATTAACGGCAACATAGAACATGCTGAGGATGTCATTAATGCGGGAAATTCAGGATTGGTCTTACGCATGATTACAGCTATAGCCTCTCTTTGTTCGCTTCCAATTGTTGTTACGGGAGACTATTCCATACGCCATCAAAGGCCCATGGGGGAACTTATAAAAGGGCTTGAACAACTAGGGGTTTCAGTCATTTCAACAAAGAATGATGGTTATGCTCCCATCATTGTGAAAGGGCCTTTATGCCAAGGCAAGACAGTGATTTCTGGAGAAGACTCTCAACCTGTTTCTTCGCTTCTGATCGCTTCAATTTTTTCTCCTGGTCCTGTTGAAATTGAAGTGTTAAATCCAGGTGAAAAACCATGGGTGTCTTTGACCTTGGATTGGTTCAAACGGTTGGGAATCAATTGCCAGCATGACAACTTTCATTCTTATCGCATAGCTGGAAGAGGAACCTATAAAGGATTTGAGTACTCCGTTCCAGGGGATTGGAGCTCTGCAGCTTTTCCCATTGCTGCCGCCTTGATTACAAACTCTGAAGTGACTATTGCAAATGTCGATTTTGAAGACTGCCAAGGCGATAAAGCTATTCTAGAAATATTTCAGGAGATGGGAGCCCATTTTGATATAGATCAGAAAAATAAGCAATTGCATGTTCGAGCTGGAAATGAACTTAGAGGAATCGATGTCGATATTAACGATTGTGTAGATGCCATTACCATTCTCGCTGCTGTGGGATGTTTTGCAAAGGGGAGAATGCGCATTTTCAATGCTTCGATTGCAAAGCATAAAGAATGCGATCGCATTCGATGCATCTCCCAAGAACTTAGAAAAATGGGTGGAGATCTTTTAGAACACGATGACGGCTTGACAATTCGACAATCATCACTTAAAGGATCCAATGTAATGTCCTACCATGATCATCGAATGGCCATGGCATTAGCTGTGGCGGCTCTTGGTGCTCAAGGAACGACGCAAATCGATAATGTAGAATGTGTGGCGAAGACATTTCCCTCTTTCGTTAAAGATTTTGCCGGCATAGGAGCGCAATTGCGAGAATGGAAATGAGTCTCATTTTGTGCGGACATCCACTATGCGGAAAAAGCTATTATGGTTACCGTGCAGCAGAAAAGCTTAAGCGCCTGTTTGTTGATACAGATCGGCTGATTGAAAAAAAATATTCTTCTCAAAAGAATGGATTTTCTACTTGCCGAGAGATAATGCTTCTAGAAGGCGAACAGGCATTTCGCGAGCTAGAAAAAAGAACGCTATGTCAATTAATCTCTTATCGATCTCAATCTGTTGTCGTTTCAATTGGAGGAGGCTCATTGATCGATCAGGAAAATGCCATCCTTTTGAAGAGCTTAGGTCGATTAATTTACTTAAAAGCAGAGCTTTCCTTGCTTCTTGAAAGGCTAGAGTTAAAAGAATCCATACCTGCCTATCTCGATCAAAAAAATCCTAAAAAATCTTTCGAAACTCTTTTTGAAAAGCGCCAAAAGCTTTATCTTTCTCATGCCGATCATATTATCGAAATCAATCATCGTACAGATGAGGAAATTGTGTCCCTCATTTGCAGTCAAGCAGTAGGAGAATAGGAATGGCAAGCAATCGTTTTGGAAATGTATTCACGATTACCACTTGGGGAGAATCCCATGGAAAAGCTATTGGCGTTGTCATCGACGGTTGCCCAGCAGGTTTGGAAATTGATGAAGAGGACATTAATAGGGCTCTGGCACAACGCGCCCCAGGGAAAAGCCCTTTTACCTCGCCGCGCAAAGAAGAAGACCGAGCAGAAATTTTCTCTGGTGTCTTTGAAGGAAAAACAACTGGAGCACCTATTTCGATTATCATTTTCAATAAAGATGTTGATTCAACTAAGTATGAACCAACTAAACATTTGTTTCGTCCTGGCCATGCTAATTTTACATACTTAAAAAAATATGGGATTTTTGATTTTCGCGGGGGAGGGAGAGCTTCTGCACGAGAGACAGCTTGTAGAGTTGCTGCCGGGGCTGTAGCTAAGAAATTTTTGCAAAAACAGGGCGTCGACATGTTGGCCTTTTTATCACAGGTTGGAGATGCTTGTGCTACCATCCAAGAGCCATATAATATCGCAAGTTTGAAAGAAGAGATGAAAAGCAACTTGCTTTTTTGCCCCGATGCGATAGGTGCCGAAAAAATGAAAGAGAATATTGAAAAGGCTAAAGCTCAAGGAGATTCCATAGGAGGGATTGTGACATTCATTGCCTATCCGATTGAAGCTGGGCTGGGGGATCCGATCTATGAGAAACTAGAGGCGAATCTGGCTAAAGCAATGATGAGCCTGCCAGCAAGCAAAGGAGTAGAAATCGGCTCTGGATTTCATTCTGCTGAAATGAAAGGATCAGAACATAATGATCCTTTTATCGTAGAACAAGGCTCCGTTTCCATGTCCACGAACTTTTCTGGGGGAATTTTGGGTGGAATTTCCACAGGAATGCCCTTATCAGGAAAGGTGGCTTTTAAGCCTGCTTCTAGCATCATGCATCAGCAGAAAACAGTTTCCGTGGATAATAAAGAGGGGGTATTTGCTCTTCCCGAGGGATCAAGGCATGATCCTTGCGTGGCCATTCGTGCTGTGCCTGTTGTGGAGGCTATGCTGGCTTTGGTTCTTGCTGATGCCGTGCTGCAAAACTACACTTCAAGAGTCATCTAAAATATGCACCCATTAATCTGTGTGGTGATTAAAGGACCTTCCATTGATGAAGTTAAACAGCAGCTCCATGTCGCCTCTAAAAATGCTGACCTTGTCGAATGGCGATTGGATTGGTTCAATTTTCTGGATTACAAAAAATTGGAATCTTTAGTTCCAATATGTCCCTTGCCTAGTATTTTCACCTTAAGGCCTGAAAGGGAAGGAGGCGGTTTTCGAGGAAGTGAATCGGAGCGACTGCAAACATTTGAACAATTGCTAATGCTTCTCCCTGCCTATGTTGATATAGAATGGAATGTCGAAAGAACTTTCATTGAAAATATTAGAAAAAAAATCCCAGCGACAAGGCTTATTCTTTCCTATCATCATTTTTCAACTGCTTTTAAACCCAACTTGCTACCTATGAACGGGTCAGATTCGAATCCGACTGCCTTCATAGGTAGCAAGTTGGGTTTTAATGATTTGGAATCAATTTTACAGAAAATGAAAAAAGTGCCTGCAGATTATTATAAGATAGCTACCATGTCAGATTCCGCTTTGGATGCCTTGAAAATTATGGAATTTGCAAAAGGTCGCTCGGAACCCTTGATTGCTATCGCTATGGGAGAAAAAGGACAGACAAGTCGGATTGCAGGTCCACTTGCAGGAATTTCTATGGCATATGCTTCGATAGAATCTTCAACCAATTCTTTAGGACAATTATCTGCAAAAGAGTTGGCCGAAGTTTATCGATACAAAAATCTAAATACGGAATCACAGCTTTTTGGATTGATTGGAAATCCCGTTGACAAGAGCCCAGGGCATTTAACACATAATGCTGTTTTTGCGTACCATGGAATCAATGCCCTCTATGTAAAAATCCCTATAGACGAGTCTGAGATCGGAGATTTTTTTACTTTAGGGAGTTCTTTTTTTACAGGATTAAGTGTGACAATGCCTCTTAAAGAGGCCATTATGCCCTATTTAAAGTATGTTGATCAGGAAGCGAGGGAAATTGGGGCAGTCAATACTCTGGTTTTTAGGGAAAATGAAGCCTTTGGCTATAACACAGATGGTATGGGAGCCCTTAATGCTCTTGAGGCATATGGAAGTGTTCTCCATAAACGTCTAATAATTATTGGTGCTGGAGGTACGGCTAGGGCAATCGCTTATGAAGCCAAAAAACGTGGGGCTGAAGTATATATCTGCAATCGAAATCAGGATAAAGCCAAAATCTTAGCCAAAGATTTTGATTGCTTTTGGAGCGGACTTGATGGAATTAAACAGATGGCAAACAGGGGTTATGACATACTTGTGAATGCAACGCCGGAATCGATGCCGATCGAGCCAGAGGCTATTTTGGCGGGAACAATGGCGATGGATGTTAAATCTAATCCTGCGAGTACAGACTTTCTCAAAGCTGCTTTTGAAAAAGGTTGTCACATCATCTCAGGTTATGAAATGTTTATTGAGCAAGCCGTTGGACAATTTCGACACTGGTTTGGCGATAGACTTGATTCAGAAAAAGTGCGTGAAATTATTCGACTCCAAGAGAAGCAAGAACCGTTTAAATGTATTTTTAAATCACAATAGTCTGTTTATTTTTTTTCTTGATAAGCTGCAATCCAGTAGGCGACTGCAGTGGCAGCGACAATGGCAGCTGTCGCATAAATATAACTGGGATCGATTGTTTTATAATCTAAAATGATGACCTTCCTCGAAACAGCAATCAAGGCTGTTGCCAAGACAAGTTTCACATGAATGGATTCCTCTTTGAGATAGATGATGATATTATTATAGATTTCGATGGCAATAAGCATGCCTATAAAGGCTCCAAGGATGCCGATAATTTCTTCAATATTCAAAACCCCCATCGGTTTTGTCTCGATGATCTTATCATAAATGATAAATCCAACATCAAAGAGGCTAGCTAGAATGACAAAAACCATCATCACTGCTAGAATCCTGATGGAAATGAGGATGATTTTGTTTAATACATCCGTGAGTTGAATTTTTGTTTTTGGCTGTCCTGATTCGCTGTCATCCATAAATTCAGCTCAAGCCTCATTTTTGTTTTTAAAATTTTATATAACTTAAATCTGAAACCTTTGCAATACTTAGAGGCTGTCAGGAAATTCAAATATGCATGATTTGTGTGCTAATTTTAGTTATAAGCTCGGAAAAATTTTTAGCTATATTTAAATTAATATGCCGAAAATTTTTTTCCGAGCTTATAACTAAAATTAAGAGCAAAGCACGCACATTTCAATTTTCTGACAGCCTCTTAACCATGATAACTTCTTGTATTTATCTTTACATGGATAGAAATCTAAGAATTGTTTATAATTCTTTTTTATCATTTTTAACTTCTTTAACAAATTAATTTCAAATGTCAGAGTTAGATATAGGCCTTAAGGAAAATATTGCCAAAAGACGCACTTTCGCCATTATCAGCCATCCCGATGCCGGAAAGACTACTTTAACGGAAAAGCTCCTACTTTATTCCGGAATGATTCATACCGCGGGAATGGTAAGGGGCCGTAAAGGCAGAAAAGCAGCAGCATCGGATTGGATGGCAATGGAACAGGAACGAGGGATTTCGATTACCGCTTCCGCAATGCAGTTTATTTACAAAGACTCTGTCATCAATGTTTTGGACACTCCTGGCCATGAGGATTTTTCTGAAGACACTTATCGTACGTTAACGGCAGCAGACTGTGCCATTATGGTCATCGATGCAGCTAAAGGCGTGGAAAAGCAAACCCGAAAGCTTTTCGAAGTCTGTAGACTCAGAAGAATTCCCGTACTGACCTTTATTAACAAGATGGATATGCCCGGACGAGAACCTTTGGATTTGATGAATGAAGTGGAAAATGTTCTGCAAATTCAGTCCAGCGCCATGAATTGGCCTATAGGTATTGGACGGGATTTCACAGGAGTTTATGATAGGGTTGCAAGAGAGTGTTTAATTTTTACAAAAACTTCTGTTGGAGGAGCTCAAAAAGCTGAAATCTCCCGCTATTCAATTGAAGCTCCGGAGATCAAAAATCTTTTAGGGGCCGAGGGACAGGAGAAGCTTGGGCAGGAGCTGGAATTATTAGACCTGGCAGGCAATTCATTTAGTAGGGATGAATTTTTGGCTGGAGGGATTACTCCGGTATTTTTTGCTTCCGCTCTCACGAATTTTGGCATAGAGCCTTTCTTTGATGCTTTTATTCATTTAGCACCAAGCCCTCAAGCACGTCTAGCAGACCGTTTAGGAGGCGAAGAGTTTTCCATTGACCCCTTAGCCCATTCGTTTAGTGCCTATGTTTTTAAAATCCAAGCTAATATGGATAAGCGCCATCGCGATAGCATGGCCTTCTTAAGGGTTTGTTCAGGGAAATTCGAACGCGATTTAGTCGTCAAGCATCATCGTTTAGGCAGAGAAGTAAGACTTTCCCGTCCGCATGGCATGGTTGCGGGCGAGCGGACAACTTTGGATGCTGCTTATGCTGGCGATATTATCGGTGTGATTAATCCTGGAGTTTTTTCTGTAGGAGATACAATTTCTTTGACAGGAGGATTTAATTTTAAACCGTTGCCGCAATTTCAACCTGAAATTTTTGCCCGCGTCTCGCCTAAAGATATCGGAAAAAGAAAATCTTTTGATAAAGGCATTCTTCAATTGACAGAGGAAGGGGCGATTCAAATACTTCGTCCTTATGATTTAAGTGGCGATCTTATTTTTGCGGCTGTTGGACAACTGCAATTTGAAGTGATGCAATATCGATTGAGAGATGAGTATCAGGTTGAAACAATTGTGACGCCGCTTCCTTATCAATGCAGCGCATGGCTATTGGGGAATTTCGATACTTTTCAAAAGACATCCACATCGATGATTGTTCAAGACCGTTGGGAACGACCTATGGTGTTATTTGGAGAGCAGTGGGAAAAACAATATGCGATCAAACAAAATCCAGACCATCAGCTTGTAGATATTCTTGCATAGATTTTTTTTAAGTTTTTTGCAATAATCTCTCAACAGTGTCCACGGCAGCTTGAGTGTGTATATCCAATTCAAGATTTATCCAGTCTCCCTTAATTTTGCTGCCAAAAGTGGTTTGTTGAAGCGTTTCTGGAATGAAGTGCACGCTAAATAGTCCAGGATCTGGTTGGACGTCTACCAATGTTAAACTAACACCATTCAAAGCAATAAAGCCTTTGGAAAAAAGATATTTAGTCCAAGCGGAAGGGCAGCTAAAAAACATGATGCAATTGCCAGGCTTGCGCTCGATATTTTGGATTTGGACTGTGCCATAAACATGGCCAGACAAAATATGCCCTCCGATTTCATCCCCTAATTTGGCCGACCGTTCAACATTGACAACCTGACCTTCCTTTAAAGATTTGAAAGTGGTCCGTTGGAGTGTTTCTTCGATGGCATCAAACCATACACATTCCTTATCGAAATCAAGCGCCGTTAAACAGACACCATCAATGGCGATGCTTGCTCCACGCTGCAAGTTCAAAAGCAAGGATTCTCTAGTGCCTACAGCGAAATGAATGAGGTTTGCTTTTTTTTCTATTTTTTTTACATGGCCAATTCCTTGGACAATGCCCGTAAACATTTTTTATCCCTAATAGTGAGTGATGACTTTGTTGTAAATTTTTTCACAGCCTCAGTGAGAATACTGAGAAGTTCATTAGATGGCAACTTGGGTTTAAGATCATCTTACTGACTACCGACTACTGGCTTCTGAATTCTTGCCTTGCTAGGGAGTGTACCATATGTTGGGAGCGCTTTCAATTTGCCAGAGAGGGCAGCAATATCCCTCAGGAGGATAGCGGCTATTGTATAGCCGACCGCATTGCGAGCATTTTTGAGTGATTTTAATTACATAGAGTCCCCCATCGTCGCGAAGGACTGCCCTTACAGGTACATATTCTCCGGAAGAAGATTTGTAGTAAGTTCCATACGGATCCGACAAGATTTCAGGGGGGCAGACGTAAATTTTTTCAAAGGGAGGAGGATCTTCGACGAGTATCATTTCCTCATAGGGAATTCCAGAGTCCATTTCAAAAGAATCATCCATAGATTCATAAGGATTGATATCCATGTCATCAAAAGCAAACGAGTTATCCTCTCGGCCATCCTGTTCCATTTCCTCTTGAGAAAATGTTTCATGAGTATCGTAAAAAGTGGGCGAATCGTAGGGGATTGCGTCTGTTTCTTCAAAAGAGGGATTTTCTTCTACATCGCTCTGCACCATGCTTAAAGATATAATGCTGAGAAAAAGGAGAAAGAAAATGCGAAAAAAAAGCTGAATCATGAGGCATCTCTGTAGAATTTTTCAAAATGTGACTATATATACCTAGAAAATTTTTGGGATATTAAAAAAACAATAAACAATTTATTTTACATGTTAATCGAAGATAATAAATCGAATAAATGGTTTTTTTAGATACAATTTGCGCTGGATTTAAAGGGGACAACTTGGGTTTTATTTAAACCCAACTTGCCCCCTAAATCCTAGCACAGGCTTGATTAGACAATTGAGATGGCGCAGCTAATGCCGAAGCCAAGGGTTCCTCTCTTGGCGAGGCATTAGATGTGTCAGATCGGTTG
>Ga0153954_1001482_pt1 | contig 12475 bp, 8 predicted proteins | sample TSFL038MetaG_FD_102277 | JGI IMG/M metagenome (GOLD analysis project Ga0153954, IMG submission 102277) | Attine ant fungus gardens microbial communities from Florida, USA - TSFL038 MetaG | ecosystem: Host-associated > Fungi > Mycelium > Unclassified | place: USA: Florida, Wekiwa Springs State... | reverse complement strand
GTGCTCAAGATCAATTCACTCGGCGATCCGGAAAGCCGTGTGGCCTACCGCAAGGTGCTGGTCGACTACTATTCGGGGCACGTCGCCAAGCTTTCCGAAGATTCGCGCGACCGCCTGCAGCGCAATCCGCTGCGCATCCTCGACAGCAAGGACGAGGGCGACAAGGCAATCAATGCCAATGCACCCTCCTTCGCCGATCACCTGAACCAGGCGAGCCAGGACTTCTTCAGGACGGTGCAGGACGGCCTGTCCGCCGCCGGCGTACCGTTCGAGATCGACCGTGGCCTGGTGCGCGGCCTCGACTACTACACCCATACCGCCTTCGAGTTCGTGACCACGCATATCGGTGCACAGGGCACGGTGCTGGGCGGTGGCCGCTATGACGGGCTGATTGCCGAGCTGGGCGGGCCGCCGACGGCCGGCATCGGCTGGGCGGGCGGCATCGAGCGGCTGATGATGTTGGCCAATGAGCCCGCAGCCTTGCCGCGTCCCGTCGTGATTGCGCCGCTGGGAGCGGCCGCCGAGGCCAAGGCGCTCGGGATCGCTCGTGCGCTGCGCAAGCAGGGCATTGCGGTCGAGCAGGACTATCGCGGCAACATGAAGCGGCGCATGCAGCGGGCCAACAAGGTCAATGCCCGCGCCGCCGTCATCATCGGTGACGATGAGCTCGCCAAAGGCATCGCTCAGGTGAAGGATCTCGACAGCCAGGCCCAGCGCGAAGTGCCGCTCGACAAGCTCGCCGAGATCCTGAAGGCCTGATCGTGTCGCTGTTGCAGAAACTCGACCAGGTCGTCGCCCGTCATGCCGAGCTGCAGGCGGCTCTCTCTGGCGGCAGCCTCGATTCGCAGAAGTTCGTGGCGGCGTCCAAGGAGTATGCCGATCTCGGGCCTCTGGTCGATGCCGTCAACGAATGGCGGCGGGCCGAGCAGGAGCTGAAGGACACCGAAGCGCTGGCCGCAGATCCCGACATGCGGGCGATGGCCGAGGAGGAGGCCCTAGCGCTCAGGAAGCGTCTGCCCGAGCTCGAGCAGTCGGTGAAGAGGATGCTGCTGCCCAAGGACGCGGCGGACGAGAAGAACGCCATCCTGGAAATCCGTGCCGGCACAGGCGGCGACGAGGCGGCGCTGTTCGCGGCCGATCTTTTCCGCATGTATCAGCGCTATGCTGCCGATCATCGCTGGAAGTTCGAGATCATGGAGCTCTCCGACACCGGCATCGGTGGCTACAAGGAGGCGATCGCCACGGTGAGCGGCAAGGGTGTGTTCGCCCGGCTGAAATTCGAATCGGGCGTGCATCGCGTGCAGCGTGTGCCGGCGACCGAAGCCCAAGGCCGCATCCACACCTCGGCGGCGACGGTGGCGGTGTTGCCGGAGGCCGAGGAATTCGACGTCAAGATCGACGAGAAGGACCTGCGTATCGATGTCTTCCGCGCGTCGGGTCCGGGCGGTCAGTCGGTGAACACGACCGACTCGGCGGTGCGCATCACCCATATTCCGACCGGCGTCGTGGTCAGCCAGCAGGACGAGAAGAGCCAGCACAAGAACAAGGCCAAGGCGATGAAGATCCTGCGTGCCCGCCTGTACGACGCCGAGCGGCAGCGCCGGGACGACGCGCGTGCGGCGGACCGCAGGGGCCAGGTCGGCTCCGGCGACCGCAGCGAGCGCATCCGCACCTACAACTTCCCGCAGAGCCGGGTCACCGACCACCGCATCAACCTCACTCTCTACAACCTCGATCAGGTCATGGAGGGCGGCGGCCTCGACGAGATCATCGACGCGCTGATCGCCGACGACGAGGCGAGCCGGCTGGCGGAGCTCGCCGCCTAATTGGCTGACATGGGCGGCTCCTACGACGCCCTGTTGCGCGACACGGCAGTCGCCCTGACGGCCGCCGGCATCGACAACGCCCGCTTCGAAGCGCGATTGCTGATGGCGCAAGCCGCCGGCCTCTCCGTCGAGCAGCTCATTTCGCGCGGCCGCGATCCCGCGCCGACCAACGTCGTCGAGACTGTGCGCTCCCTGGCGGCGCGCCGGGTCCGGCGTGAGCCGATGGCCTATATCCTGGGCGAACGCGAGTTCTGGGGCTTGCCGTTCAAGGTGACGCCGGCGGTGCTGGTGCCGCGACCCGACAGCGAGACGCTGATCGAGGCGGTCCTCTCCCTGATGCCTGATCGCACGCGGCCCTGGCGCATCCTCGATCTTGGTGTCGGTTCAGGTTGCCTGCTCCTGACTTTGTTGCGCGAGTATCCCGCGGCAAGCGGCGTCGGGATCGACGCTTCGGCCGATGCGCTGGCGGTGGCGCAGGAAAATGCCGAGCGGTTAGGTGTCGCTTCGCGCGCCAGGCTCATGGTCGACGACTGGCGTCAGCAAAGCTGGCTCGAGAAGCTGGATGGACCATTCGATCTGGTCGTCTCCAACCCGCCCTATATCAAGTCAGCAACCATCGCCGGCCTGATGCCGGAGGTCTCGCGCTTCGAGCCGAAACTTGCTCTGGATGGCGGTACCGACGGGCTCGATGCGTATCGTTTGTTGGCGGCAGGCAGCCGCAAATTGGTCACTTCGGGAGGCTATTTCGTGGTCGAAGTAGGGGAGGGTCAAGCCCTTGAAGTTGCTGACCTTTTTGCTGCTGCAGGCCTGTCCTCCCGAGCTCCCTGGAAAGACCTGGGCGGTATTGAAAGAGTGGTCGCCGCCCACCATTAAATAGGTTGGCAAGACCCGCGATTGCGACTACGTTCCGCATGCCCTTCAAGGGCGCCCGAGCCCGGGTCTGGCATCCGAACTCGGAAGAGCAACCATCCCTCTGGATATCCAGCCGTGACGGCGCCCGGGAAGGGCAGGGGGAAGAACCAACAAACACTCCGTCCGGCGTGCAACTGGCCTAGGTAATGAGACCAAACAATCGTCAGCGGTCGCGTGGCGGCCGTAATGGTGGTGGCGGCAACCACAATCACCACAAGCAGCACCACCAGCACAATCCGAACCGGCCGCCCAATCGAAACCAGATCTTCGACAGCAGCGGTCCCGACGTTCGCGTGCGCGGCAACGCCCACCAGGTATTCGACAAGTACCAGGCGTTGGCCCGCGAAGCGGCGGCTGGCGGCGACCGCATCATGGCGGAGGCCTATTGGCAGTACGCCGACCACTACTATCGCGTCATCCAGAGCATGGGTGGCTTCACCCATCGCAACAATCAGGGATGGGGCGACGGCGAAGAAGGCCAGCAGGGCAACCCTCAGCAACAGCAAGGCCAGCCCAACGGCGAGCAAGCCAACGGCGAACAGGCCAATGGCGAACAGGCCAATGGCGAGCAAGCCGGTGGCGAGCAGGCCAACGGCGGGGGCAACGGCTACGCTCGGAGCGAGCGTCGGGGTGCTCGGCGCGACGAAAGTCAGGGCGAAGGCGACCCGGGCCTGGGCGGTGTGGCCTTCCTGCAAAACGGCCGTAGTGCTCCGTCCAATCCGGATCCGGCTGCCGAGGATCAGCCCGAGGTCCCGGAATTCGTTCCGGCTGGCCGTCGCGGCTGACGCGGCACAGGCTGAATAAGCCAATAATCGCAAGACCGTAGCCTTCATCCGGTCTTGCGCCGGCAAGATCGCTCCCCATATCGACGCCAGGATGCCTCCTGGAGGGTCCGCTCTTTCGCCCGCCGCTGGACGGGGGCGCGAAATGAAAGGGTGAGCGATGAATCAAGAGAAGTATACCGACCGCATGCGTGGATTCCTGCAGAGCGCCCAGATGCTGGCGCTCCGCGAAGGACATCAGCGCTTCATTCCCGACCATCTGCTGAAAGTCCTGCTCGACGATCCGGAAGGCCTCGCAGCCAATCTGATCGATTCGAGCGGCGGCGATTCGCGTGCCGTACATCGCGCCGTGGAAGCCACTTTGGCCAAGCAGCCCAAGGTGGAAGGCAGTGGCGCAGGCCAAGTCTACATGGCGCCCGAGACCGCGCGCATCTTTGACCAAGCTGAAGCCATCGCCGAGAAGGCGGGCGACAGCTTCGTCACCGTCGAGCGCATGCTGATGGCGTTGGCTCTGGCTAAGGGCACGGAGGCCGCCGAGGCGCTCGCCAAGGCGGGCGTGAAGCCGCAGGCGCTCGAGAAAGCGATTGCCGCGCTGCGTAAAGGCCGCACGGCCGATTCTACTTCGGCCGAGGGTAGCTACGACGCGCTCAAGAAGTACGCTCGCGACCTTACGCAGTCGGCGCGTGATGGCAAGCTCGACCCGGTGATCGGCCGCGACGAGGAGATTCGCCGCACGATTCAGGTGCTGAGCCGGCGCACCAAGAACAACCCCGTGCTGATCGGCGAACCCGGCGTCGGCAAGACCGCCATCGCCGAGGGGCTGGCGTTGCGCATCGTCAACGACGATGTCCCTGAATCGCTGAAGAACAAGAAGTTGATGGCGCTCGATCTGGGCGCGATGGTCGCCGGCGCCAAGTATCGTGGCGAGTTCGAGGAACGGTTGAAGGCTGTTCTGTCGGAGATCGCCTCGTCCGAAGGCGAGATCATCGTGTTCATCGATGAGCTGCACACGCTGATCGGCGCCGGCAAGGCCGACGGCGCAATGGACGCCTCCAACATGCTGAAACCCGCGCTGGCGCGGGGCGAGCTGCATTTCGTGGGCGCCACGACGCTCGACGAATACCGCAAGCACATCGAGAAGGATGCGGCGCTTGCGCGCCGGTTCCAGCCGGTGTTCGTCGCCGAGCCGACGGTCGAGGATACGATCTCGATCCTGCGCGGCCTGAAGGAGAAGTACGAGTTGCATCACGGCGTGCGTATCGCGGACGCCGCGATCGTTGCTGCCGCGACGCTCTCCAACCGTTACATCACGGACCGCTTCCTGCCCGACAAGGCGATCGACTTGATGGACGAGGCCGCAAGCCGCATCCGCATGCAGGTCGACAGCAAGCCCGAGGAGCTGGACGAACTCGATCGGCGCATCATCATGCTCAAGATCGAGCGTGAGGCGCTGAAGAAGGAGTCCGACACGGCGTCCAAGGACCGGCTGCAGAAGCTCGAGAAGGATCTTTCCGAGCTCGAGCAGAAGTCTGCGGCGCTCACCGCGTCGTGGAAGTCGGCCAAGGACAAGCTCGCCGATTCGCAGAAGATCAAGGAGCAGCTCGACAAGGCGCGCTCCGAGCTCGATATCGCCCAGCGCAGGGGTGAACTCGGCCGCGCGGGCGAGCTGACTTACGGTGTCATCCCGGACCTCGAGAAGAAGCTCAAGGAAGCCGAGGGCCACGAGGTGGCTGGCGGCAAAGGCGTCAAGGAAGAGGTCACTCCGGAGGACATCGCGGCCGTCGTGTCGCGCTGGACCGGCGTGCCTGTCGACAAGATGCTGGAAGGCGAGCGCGCCAAGCTGCTGCGCATGGAGCAGCAGATCGGCAAGCGTGTCATCGGCCAGGACGATGCCGTCCGCGCCGTGGCCAATGCCGTGCGGCGCGCCCGTGCGGGCCTGCAGGATCCCAACAGGCCGATCGGCTCGTTCCTGTTCCTGGGGCCGACCGGCGTCGGCAAGACCGAGCTCACGAAGGCGATCGCCGAATTCCTGTTCGACGACGACCAGGCGATGGTGCGCATCGACATGAGCGAGTTCATGGAGAAGCACGCCGTCAGCCGCCTGATCGGCGCGCCTCCGGGCTATGTCGGCTACGACGAGGGCGGTGTGCTCACCGAGGCGGTGCGCCGGCGTCCCTACCAGGTGGTCCTGTTCGACGAGATCGAGAAGGCGCACCCGGACGTGTTCAACGTGCTGCTGCAGGTGCTGGACGACGGTCGTCTGACCGACGGCCAGGGCCGCACGGTCGACTTCAAGAACACGCTGATCGTGCTGACGTCGAACCTCGGCAGTTCGCATCTGGCGGCGCTCAAGGACGGCGAACCCGCCGAGAGCGTGCGTGAGCTGGTGATGGAAGATGTACGCCGCGCCTTCCGGCCGGAGTTCCTCAACCGTCTCGACGAGATCCTGCTGTTCAGCCGGTTGAGCCGCGCGAACATGACGGACATCGTGGAGATCCAGCTGAATCGTCTGCGCAAGCTCCTGAGCGATCGCAAGGTCGAGCTGAAGTTCGACAGCAAGGCGCTGCAGTGGCTCGCCAACCGCGGCTACGATCCGGTCTACGGCGCGCGGCCGTTGAAGCGGGTGATCCAGCGCAGTCTGCAGAATCCGCTCGCGACCCTGCTGCTCGAAGGCAAGGTCAAGGACGGCGATACGGTCGACGTCGGCGTGGAGAACGGCGAGCTCACCGTGGCCGGAGAGCGCGTGATGAGCGAAGCGGCCGACTGATCTTCGGTTGAACTGAATTGAGAAAGGCCGCCGGTTCCTGCCGGCGGCCTTTTTCGTTGCGCCACTGCCTGCCCGAGATGTGCAACGTACGATAGTGGCAACGTGCCGAAGGATGTGACAGGCTTCGTGGACTGCATGGCGCATGCCATCGGCGCCCTCGACCACAAAACGGTGGCTCCAAGGGAGAAAACGAATGTCCAACTCAGGCGACTATTCGAACACGACGCGGCGCGATCTCTTCCAGATGGCGGCGACCGCGGGGCTTGCGACGATGGCGGTGGGCGGTCTGGGGATCGGCCAGGCGTTGGCAGCAGGCCCGGTCGGGCGCTCGGACAAGCCGTTGAAGGCGGCCTTCTCGAATGCAGGTCTACAGGCGACTTGGTGCGCGCAGGGCAAGCAGGCGGCCGAGTACTGGGGCAAGCTCTACAATGTCGAGGTCACCTGGTTCGACGGCCAACTCGACGCAGTGAAGCAGCGTGCCGCCATCGACAACATGGCCTCGCAGAAGTGGGACTTCGTCGCCATCCAGGCTTTCGGCATCGGTACGCTGACCCAACCGGTGCAGAAGATGATCGATGCCGGCACCCCGGTGATCGACATGGACACGCTGATCGCGCCGCTTGACCAGATCAAGGTCCACTCGTTCCTGGCGCCGGATAACGAGTTCATGGGCGCATCGGTCACCCAGGCGCTCGTCAACGCGATCAACGGCAAGGGCAAGATGATCATGACCCAGGGCGCGCTGGGCCATACCGGCGCGCAGGGCCGCGCCAAGGGCTTCCAGTCGGTGATCAAACAGTATCCAGGCATCGAGGTGCTCGATACCCAGCCTGCCGACTGGGACGTGTCGAAGACGGCGCGCCTGTGGGAGACCTATCTCACCAAGTACCCGCAGATCGACGCGGCCTTCTTCCATAACGACGACATGGCGCTCGCCGCCTACAACGTCATGAAGGCGCACAATCGCACCAAGATCCTGATTGGCGGCGTCGATGCCATGCCACCCGCGATCCAGGCGGTGAGCGAAGGCCGCATGTATGCGACCGTCCGCAATCCGTCCTGCCGCATCCATGGCGGTGCCATCGTTGCAGGCGTGGCCGCGGTCACCGGCGGCGAGAAGAGCGGTGATGGCGGCATTCCCAAGAACGTGGTCACCGACGGTCCCGTCGTGACCAAGGCCAATGCCGCCGGCATGCAGTGGATGGAGGAACATTTCCTCATCTAGGGCCGAGCAATGGCGCAGGCCTCTCCGCCCGTCCTCGAACTGCACGGCATCTCGAAGTCCTTCGGCGGCGTCGAAGCGCTTCGGGGTATCGATTTCACGCTCCAGACCGGCGAGATCCATGGTCTCGTCGGCGAGAACGGCGCGGGCAAAAGCACGCTGATGAAGATCATTGCCGGGACCCATGTGGATTTCTCCGGACGCTTCCTGCTGGACGGGCGTGAGACCCGCTTCCGGTCGACGCGCGACGCTCTCGCCGCCGGCATCGCCATGGTCCATCAGGAGCTCAGCATCGCGCCCGATCTTTCGGTCGCGGAGAACGTCTTCCTCGGCGTGCAGCCGACCAACCGCCTGGGCGTCGTGCAGTGGGCGCGCATGGTGCGCGAGGCGAGCGAACTGCTGGCTCGTCTCGGCCTCCGGCTCGATCCGCGCCAGCGCATCGGCGATCTGCCGATCGGCCTGCAGCAGCTGGTCGAGATCACGCGGGTGCTGTTCTCCGGCGCGCGCATCGTCATCCTCGACGAACCGACCTCGGCGCTCTCGCCACCCGAGGTCGAACGGCTGTTCGCGGCCCTGCAGCGACTGCGCCAGGAAGGGCGCAGCATCGTCTTCATTTCGCATTTCATCGACGACATCCTGCGCGTGTCCGATCGCGTGACCGTCTTCCGCAATGGCCGCAAGATCGCCGAAGCCGAATCATCGGCGACCAGCAAGTCGGCGCTGATCGAAGCCATGATCGGCAAGGGCCGCGGCGAGATCGAGGAAAGCTACGTGCATGACATCACCCTACCGGCGCCCGTAGCCCAACCGGCGGTGCTGACGGCGCACGCGCTTTCCCTGGGTCGCAGCTTGCGCGACATCTCGCTCGAGGTGCGAGCGGGCGAAGTGCTGGGAGTCTACGGCTTCATGGGCTGCGGTCAGCTCGATCTCGCGCGTGTCCTGTTCGGCAAGCTCAAGGCCGATCATGGCGAGCTCGCGATCGAGGGCCGCAAGGTTGCCTTCGCCAGTACTGCCGCTGCACGCAAGGCGGGAGTAGCCTTCGTGCCCGAAAGCCGGCGGGTCATGCTGTTTCATCAGGAACCGGTCTACAAGAACGTCTCGATCAGCATCCTGGGGCGCATCGCGTCGATCCTGCTGAAACCCGCGCAGGAGCGTGCGATGGCTCGCCGCCAGGTCGAGCAGCTGCAGATTCGCCCGCCGATGGTCGATCTCGACCTGGGCGCTCTTTCCGGCGGCAACCAGCAGAAAGTAGGGCTCGCCAAATGGTTGAGCTATCCGCCCAAGGTACTGATCCTGTGCGAGCCGACACGCGGCATGGATGTCGGCGCCAAGAACGATGTGGTGAACATCGTGCGCGGCCTGCGGGCCCGCGGCATCGCCATCATCGTGCTGTCGACGGAGCCCGAGACCGTGCTGTCGCTGGCCGACAGGATCGTCGTCATGAAGCGCGGCGCCATCGTGCGCGAGTTTTCCAACGAGGTGGTCAGCAAGGACCGCCTCCTCGAAGCAGCCTGAACGGAGCAGTCGCGTGACCGAGTCCCCGGCCGAAAGCAACGTCCCGTCCTCCCGCACGGTCGGCGCCGTGCTGCGCGCCCAGATGCGCAACATCGCGCCATTCATCACCTTGATCTTCCTGAGCGTGTTCTTCGCCGTGGCAAGCCCGTCTTTCGCCACCATCGACAATGTCGGCAACATCCTGACGCAGGTCTCGGTGACCGGCATCATCGCCGTCGGCCTTACCTTCGTGATCCTGTGCGCGGAGATCGACCTCTCGATCGCAAGCGTCGCCAATGTGACCGGCATTGCCGTCGCCTACTTCACGCAGCAGGAATCCTATGTGAACATCGCCAACGTGCCGCTGCCGGGCGGCGTCGCCATCCTGCTCGCGCTGGCGCTTTGCGCGGCGCTGGGGCTGGTGAACGCTCTCGGCCTCACCTTGATCGGCATCCCGTCCTTCATCATGACCTTGGCGATGATGCAGATCGCGGCGGGTATCTCGGCGCTGCTGGTGCGCGGACAGATCGCCTACAAGGTGCCTGATCTGATCTCGACCTTGGGCTCGGCCTCGATTGGCGGCATACCATGGATCGTGATCGTGGCCGCCGCGATGCTGCTCGCGGGGCATCTCGTGCTCACCTACACGCGCTTCGGCCGCTACGTCTACATGGTGGGCGGCAACCGCGAGGCGGCGGAATATTCAGGCCTTAATGTCCGGCTGATCGTGGGCGCGGTCATGGTCATCGCGGCGGTCTGCGCCGGTATCGGCGGCATGCTGGGCGTCGCTCATTTCGGCAGCGCCCAGCAGAACGAGTTCGATACGTATCTGCTCGATTCCATTGCCGCTGTCGTGGTCGGCGGCACCAGCCTGTTCGGCGGGCGCGGCGGTATCGGCAACACCATCGTCGGCCTGTTCGTGCTGGGGGTGCTGAACAACGGCCTGGATCACGTCAATATCGACAGCTTCCTCAAGATCCTGATCCGCGGCCTGATCCTGCTGGCCGCGCTGATCATCAACGTCTACGCACAGCGCCTGCGTGCGACGGCGAAAGCCGAATAGCCGGGTTTCTCGATCACTCGCCGCCGCTGGCTTCCTGCGCCGGCGTCTTCCTGGAGCTGGCGGCAGGCTTGGCCTCTGCCGTGATGTCCGCGGGATGCGGCGCACTCTTCATCTGCTGAAGATAGCGTTGGCTGAGGACGCGGAACTGCGCGAGATCCTTGCCCCCGAGAGCGGCGCGCATCGAAGCCTTCTGTGTCAGTGGATTGACGGGATGTCCGCCTCGATAGAACTCGTAGTGCAGGTGCGGACCGGTCGCCATGCCCGTGGCGCCGACGAAGCCGATGACCTGGTTCTGTCGGACCATGACGCCGGGCTTGATGCCGGGCCCCAGCCGCGACATGTGCCCGTAGCCGGTGCCGATATCGGTCGTGTGCTGCAACTTCACGTAGAGGCCGTAGCCGCCGTTGAAGCCCGCCATGACGACCTTGCCGTTGCCCGCGGCCAGGATCGGCGTGCCCATGGGCGCGCCGAAGTCGATGCCCGTGTGCATGGCGCTGTAACCGAGGATCGGATGCTCACGCCAACCGAAGCCCGAAGTGATGTGCGAGGCGTCCATCGGCGTGCGCAGGAAGGAGCGCACGACACTCTCGCCTTGCGGCGTCCAGAAACCGTCGGCGCCGCCGGCGGGGCGATAGCGGATGATGGTGACGATCCGCTTGCCGAGGATCAGTTGACCCGCGAGCAGGCGGCCGGGATGTGTGATCTTGCCGTCGCTGGTCACGAGCTGCTCGAGCAGCACCGTGAACTTCATGCCTTCCTTGAGCTCGCGCTGGAAGTCGACATCGTAGGAAAGCGCACGAATGAACTCGATCATCGCGCCCGACGGCGCGCCTGCGGAGACGCCGCTCTGCTGCAGCGAACCGTGCCGTGTGCCTTCGACGCGCACGATACGCGGGTTCACCTTGTAGACTTTTTCCTCGCCGTTGTAGGAGCCATCGTCCTTGCGTGTGATCAGGAATTCGCGCTCGGGTTGCGGTCGGACGCTCAGCGACAACACGCGCGGCGCATCGGGCTGATCGGCAAGCGTTTGCATCTGCAGTGTGATCGTTTCGCCGACGGCCAGGCGGCGCTTCTTCAGGAGCGCATTCATTTTCTCATCGATCTGTTTGCGATCGGCTTCCGGCACGTCGATGTCGGCCAGCATCTTCTCGATCGTGTCGCCCTTCTCGAGGCGCAGCGTGAGTTCGTAGCGATCGCTTGCCGGCGCCTCGGTGGTGGCCGCTTGCGGGTCGGCGGGCTTCATCATTTGGAAACCTTGGAACTCCGCCGCCGTGACCGGCGGCGGAGAATCGGGTGCCGGCAGCTCGAGCGGCGTGGAAACCGCCGCGGATGCCGGCGCTTCGGCGGTCTGGAGATCGGTGGGAAGAGGCTGATTGCGCGGGAGCAGCACCAAGGTGCCCAGCGTCACACCGATTGCAGCGGCAGCGAAAAAGACGGGCCGGAACAGCACAAAAGCCGCCGATTTGGCGGTTTTGGGCAGGTCCGACGGAGGGGGGGAATCCGTCATGACCGTTGACCTATTGGGCCCGGTGGGCCGGGCCTCGGCTTGGGGTGGTCGCCGCTGGGCTGATTCTGTCCCCAACGACAGGATAGCTACATATTGATGCCGGAAAGCCCCAACGATGACAACAATACAATAGGTTCGACGGGCAATCTGACTCGTTTGAGCCATTGTAAAGCGATCGCAATTTTACGTTTGACACCCCAAAAGCACGCCCATATAAGCGCGGCTCCCACGGCGAACGGGGCGTACCGAAAACGTCGCGCGTAATTGCGGCGAGGGTCAAGTTGACCCGAAGAGGTACCCTTAAGTAGCTGTTGGTCTCGGCCTCCGGGTCGTGCGCTCTATGCATCGTTTGACAGGAAAGGGATACGCCGGCGGCGGCGAACGTCAGCTCTGACCTTCGGGTTGGCTGCAGATGTTTTCGTCGTCGCTAGTTCGAAGTCCGTCCTTCTGGCCTCCGTCCAGAGGGATTGGACAAAGTAATCTAGTGACGGGATCTTAAAGCTCCTTTTCGAAGGAGCACGTTAAACTTGAGAGTTTGATCCTGGCTCAGAACGAACGCTGGCGGCAGGCTTAACACATGCAAGTCGAACGCGTGTAGCAATACACGAGTGGCGCACGGGTGAGTAACGCGTGGATATCTGCCTTTTGGTTCGGAATAACCCCGGGAAACTGGGGCTAATACCGGATGGTTCCTACGGGATAAAGATTTATCGCCAAAAGATGAGTCCGCGTACGATTAGCTAGTTGGTGAGGTAATGGCTCACCAAGGCGACGATCGTTAGCTGGTCTGAGAGGACGATCAGCCACACTGGGACTGAGACACGGCCCAGACTCCTACGGGAGGCAGCAGTGGGGAATATTGGACAATGGGGGCAACCCTGATCCAGCCATGCCGCGTGAGT
>Ga0153954_1001481_pt1 | contig 12475 bp, 10 predicted proteins | sample TSFL038MetaG_FD_102277 | JGI IMG/M metagenome (GOLD analysis project Ga0153954, IMG submission 102277) | Attine ant fungus gardens microbial communities from Florida, USA - TSFL038 MetaG | ecosystem: Host-associated > Fungi > Mycelium > Unclassified | place: USA: Florida, Wekiwa Springs State... | reverse complement strand
GCGGTTTCGGCGATGACGATGGTGGCGATGACGAAATAATGCCCGCGCAGGCGGAAGCAGGGATAGCCGAGCGCCATCGCGATCAGCGCCGAGATCGCGCCGCCGGCCAGCATGCCGAACCAGGGCAGGACACCGAACTTGGTGAAGAGCAGCGCGGTGGTATAGGCGCCGAGGCCGAAATAGAGCGCGTGTCCGAGCGAGATCTGCCCGCAATAGCCGGACAGGATGTTCCAGCTTTGCGACAGCGCCGCATACATCAAAGTCAGCACCATGATGTTCTGGACGTAGACGTCCTTGACGAACAGCGGCACCAGCGCGGCGACGACAGTGACCAAAGCGGCGACGATCAGGTCGCGGCGACGGCGTTGGGCGAAGTTCTTGTCCATCAGATCGACCCGAACAGGCCGCGCGGCCGGATGAAGACGACGAGAAGATAGACGGCATAGATGCCGACAGATTTCAGCGACGGCGGCAGCACCAGCGCGGTCATCGCCTCGACCAGGCCGACGATGATGCCGCCGGCGAAGGCGCCGAACACGCTGCCGAAGCCACCGAGGGCGACCGTGACATAGGCAATCAGCGCGAAGGACGCACCGACATCGGGATAGACATAGAAGAAGATCGCCATGATGGCGCCGGCGAGCCCGACCAGCGCCGCACCGAGGCCCCAGCCCAGCGCGAACACTCTATTCTTGTCGATGCCGACCAGTGCCACCGCACCGGCGTCCTCGCGGGTCGCCTCCAGCGCGCGGCCGAAATCGGTACGGTGGATGAAGAAATAAAGCCCGGCGAAGGCGAGGATCGAGACGACCGCACCGACGAGCTGGGGTTCGGGCAGGAAGATGCCGCCGATCGACAGCGTCTTTCCGCCGAGCCAGGAATGGGTCACGCTGCGATAGTCCGGAGTGAAGAAGAACTGGGCCAGCCCGCGCATGACGATCGCAAGACCAAAGGTCGAGAAGATCTGCACCATGCCGGCATTGGCTTTGGCCCGCACGGCAAAACGCACGACCAACAAGTAGACCACCGCGCCGAACACGAACAGCGCGGCGGCAACCAGCGGCGCCGAGAGCAAGGGATCGATCGCAAAGAACGCGAACAGGAAGAAGGTCGCGTACATCGCGATCATGAGGAATTCGCCGTGGGCGAAATTCACCACGTCCATCAGGCCGAAGATCAAGGCGAGCCCCACGGCGATCAGGCCGTAGAGCAGTCCCATCAACAGGCCGGAGGCGAGGCTCTGGATAATCGTCTCAGCGGTCACGTCCCCTGCCCCGCGCTTTGCTTACTTCGCCATCGGCCAGATTGCCTCGGACACGGCGGCCTGCTGCGGCGCGATGGTCACGAACTTGCCGCCAGTATATTGCAGCAGCACCGGGTCGGCGTCGTTGTTCTGGCCCATGTCGTCGAACTTGACCCGCTTCCACGGCATGATGGTGACGTCACCGGGCATGTCGGTCGCAACCAACGCCTCGCGGATCTTCTCGCCATCGGTGGACTTGGCGCGATTGATCGCATCAGCCATCACGATCAGGCCCATGAACTGCCGCGACGAATAGTCGTTGAAGTCCTTGCCGGAGCGCTGCTTGTACATCTCGTTGACGAGACCGACCATCGGACGCTTTTCGGCGAGATCGAGCGAGAAAGTGCCGCGCGAGATCACGCCTTCCAGCTTGTCGCCGACCGCATCGTACAGCGCCTTTTCCGAGAAACCGGCGTCCTGCGCGACGATATTCTTCGCCTTGTAGCCGAGTTCGCCCATGGTCTTGATCAGGAGAATGGCGTCGGTGGTGTAGCTCGACGGCATCAGCACGTCGGCATTGGCGGCCTTGAGCTGCTGCACCTCGGCCGACAGCGACGGCGAATTGGCGCGGTATTTGATGTCGGCCACGATCTTGTAGCCGCGCTCCGACGCGAGCTTGGTCTGGGCGTTGGCGGAGTCGGTGCCGAAGATGGTGTCTTCGTGGAACAGCGCCAGCGTTTCGATCTTCTGGCCCTTCTTGCGAAGATCGTCGAAGAAATCGAACATCGCCTTCGAGAACATCTCGTCATGGGGCGCTGCACGGAAATAATACTTCAGGCCACGACGATGCAGGCTCGGCGAGGAGTTGTCGGCGGACAGGAACGGGACCTGATAGCGATCGCAGATCTGGCTGACGGTGACGGCGACCGCGCTCTGGTAGGTGCCGATGACGGCGCAGACCTTCTCCTGCGTGATCAGGCGCTCGGTTTCGGCGCGGCCCTTCTGCGGATCGGCCTGGTGGTCGGCGAACACGAGCCTGACCTTGGCACCGCCGAGGCCCGGCAGACCCTCACCCTTGGCGAGCGGCAGCTTGAAATCATAGTCCTTGTTGATGATGTCGGCGGCGGTCTCGAAAGCCCGCTGCGCATCGACGCCGATCTGCGCGCTTGAACCGGACAAGGGATAGATCACGCCGATGGCAACTTCCGGCGTATCCGCGCGGGCCGCGATCGGCGCGAAGGCGGCGGCAGCGGTGGCTCCAAGCAACACATTTCGACGACTGATGGTCATTCCAAAATCCCCTGTTGAATCGATCTCGATGATGCGCGGCCAGCGACCGCGGTAAAGCCTCAAAGAACGGCACACCGTGCCTATAAGATCATGACGCGAACGGAAGGTCTGCACGGAACCGCACTTCGCGTTAGCTAGGAAGGAAAACCGGTCCCCAGTCTTCCGAACCACGTCTTAGAACGCGGCCAGTTGCTTGTTCATGACATCGGTCACCAGCATCAGCCCCGGCGCATGCGTGATCGCAAACGCCGGCTTCGCGGCTGCTATCACCGATTGTGGGGTGACGCCGCAGGCCCAGAACACGGGAATCTCGTCGTCCTCGACGGGGACGGGATCGCCATAGTCAGGCTTGTTGATGTCGGCAATCCCGATCAAACGCGGATCGCCGAGATGAACCGGAGCGCCATGGACGGAAGGAAAGCGCGAGGTGATCTGCACCGCGCGAATCGCGTCCGCCGCCTTGTACGGGCGCATCGACACCACCATCGGGCCCGCAAACGGACCCGACGGCTGGCACGCGATGCTGGTGCGGTACATCGGCACGCGAACGTTGCGCTCGATGTGGCGGATCGGCAGGCCGTCCGCCATCAGCGCCTCCTCAAAGGAAAACGAGCAGCCGATGACGAAGGCGACGAGGTCGTCGCGCCAATGCGAGCGGATATCGGTCGGCTCGTCCACCAGTTCTCCGTCGCGCCAGATCCGATAGCGCGGCAGGTCGGTACGGATATCGAGATCGGCACCGAGGGCGGGAATGTGGGGATCGCCGACATCGGACATGCCGATGATCGGGCACGGCTTTGGATTGAGCTGGCAGAAACGATGAAAAGAAGCGGCGAGCTTCTCGGGCAGGATCGCGAGATTGCCCTGAACGTAGCCGTTGGCGACGCCCGCCGTGGTCGAGGCCATGCCGGCCCGGCAGTCGAGTCGTGCTTTCAGGCTGGGAAGCATCTCATGAGTTCCGAATTGCTGCACTGCCGCTAAAACAGTCATCTGACTGACCTGCCTATTATCTTGACAAAAACAGTCAACCTCAGGCCTGCTATAAAGTCTAATCGTCCTTTCTAATCGTGATCGATAAGGACGATTTATCGATATGGGGGATGGCCATCCAATGCTCGACTTCAGATCAATTGAGACGTTCTTGTGGGTGGTAAAACTCGGCAGCTTTCGCGGCGCCGCCCATCGGCTGAATACGACTCAGCCTGCGATCTCACAGCGAATCGCCCAGCTCGAGCGTGAGATGGGGGTCAAGCTCCTCAACCGCGATCACCGTGTTGCTTCACCGACGGCGAGCGGCCGGCAGATGATGGTCTATGCCGAGAAGCTGATCGGACTGCGCTCGGAGATGATGGCCGAGATCGGCGACCGCTCGGCGATGCGCGGCGTGTTGAGGCTCGGCGTCGCCGAAACCATCGTGCACACCTGGCTGCCGCGCCTGATCAAGAGCGTCAACACCACCTACCCCAACCTCTCGCTCGAGATCGAGGTCGACATCACGGTGAACCTCACGTCGCGCCTGCTGGCGCAGGAAATCGAGCTCGCTTTCGTGCTTGGTCCCACGCCAGCCTCCAGCGTGCGCAACACGCATTTGTGCGATTACGCCATCGGGCTCGTTGCCAGCCCTGCTCTCGGCTTGAGTGACGGCCCTGTCGCCCGCAACGACCTCGCGAAATTTCCGATCATCACCTTTCCACGCAAGACCCAGCCCTATGAGGCGGTGCGTTCGCTGTTCAACCAGCCTGATGTGCCGCCGATCCGCCTGCACGCCAGCGCCTCGCTCGCGACCGTCATTCACATGGCAATCGAAGGCCTTGGCGTCGCCGTCATCCCCACCGCGATCGTGGAGAACGAGTTGGCGGACGGGCGCCTCCGCCTGCTCGACACTGACCTGAAGATCCCGCCGCTCACCTTCACGGCGAGCTGGCTGGCGTCGCCCGAAAGCGTTGCGGTCGAGCGCGTCGCCGAACTGGCCGGCAAAATCGCAAGGGCTTCGGTTGACGAACCCTCTCCATCGCGCCATTGAACGAGTGATCGTCATTCCGGGGTGGTCCGAAGGACTGGTCCCGGAATCTCGAGATTCTCAGTTACGCAATTGCACACCGTCGTTCGATGCTTCGCACCGCCGCGGAATGACAGAAACGGAAACGAGCACATGAGCCGAGCCGCGACCAACCTGCAGATCGATTCAGCTCGCCTCTGGGACACCATTCACGAAACCGCGAAGTTCGGCGCGACCCCCAAGGGCGGCGTGCGGCGACTGACGCTCAGCGTGGAAGACAAGCAGGTGCGTGACTGGTTCCGCAAGGCTTGCGAGGACGCCGGCCTGGAGGTGCATGTCGATACGCTCGGCTCGATGTTCGGTCTGCGCAAGGGCAAGGACATGTCGAAGCTTCCGGTTGGGCTTGGCTCGCATCTCGACACCCAGCCGACCGGCGGCAAGTACGATGGCGTGCTCGGCACGCTCGCCGCACTCGAAGTGGTGCGCACGCTCAACGACGCCGGGATCGAGACCGAGGCGCCGCTCTGCATCTGCAACTGGACCAACGAGGAAGGCTCGCGGTTCGCGCCGGCGATGATGGCCTCGGCCGCCTATGTCGGCGATTTCACCACCGATGACATTCTGTCGCGCAAGGATGCCGAGGGCGTTAGCGTCGCCGAGGCGCTCGACGCCATCAGTTATCGCGGCGAGACGCCCGTCGGCACCCAGAAATTCTCCGGTTTCGTCGAGTTGCATATCGAGCAGGGACCGATCCTCGAAGCCGAGCACAAGACCATCGGCGTGGTCGATTCCGGCCAGGGCGTGCTGTGGTACGACGGCAAGATCACCGGCTTCGAGAGCCATGCCGGCTCGACGCCGATGCAACTGCGCCGCGACGCGCTGGCGACGCTGTCGGAAATCGTGCTGGCGGTGGAAAGTATCGCCCGCAAGCACGCGCCGAAAGCGGTCGGCACCATCGGCGAGGCCGTGATCGCCAATCCGTCACGCAACGTCATTCCCGGCGAGATCGCCTTTACCGCGGATTGCCGTAGCGCCGATGCCGCGATCATGGACGCGTTGGACCGGGAGTTTCGCACCGCGGTCGCCGAGATAGCGGCGCGGCGCAAGGTCGAGGTCAAGCTCGACCTGATCTGGCGCAAGCCGCCAACCCATTTCGATCCCAAACTGGTCCAGGCGGTGGAGCAGGCAGCCGAGGCGCTAGGCTATAGCCATCGCCGCATCACTTCCGGAGCCGGCCACGACGCCTGCAATCTCAACACGCGCATTCCCGCCGCGATGGTGTTCGTGCCCTGCAAGGACGGCATCAGCCATAACGAGCTCGAAGACGCCACCCAGCCCGACTGCGCCGCCGGCGCCAACGTCCTGATGCACGCCGTGCTGGCGCTGGCGGGCGTCGCATCCTGAAGTTATTCGACGTGTTTTCTTCACGCGAATAGGTATCCACTTCGCTCGAAAACGCTACCAGACAAAAAGGAGATTGCCGTGCGTGGAGTGTTCGTCGACGCCAATGACAGTCTTGCCGGGATATTCGAGCGGCAACGCAAGGCCGACGATCCCGATGTGCGCGTGCATGTCGACCCGAACATCAAGCCCGACGCATGGCCGGCCCTTCTCGGCGGCGCCGAGATCGGCATCGTCGATCACACCGCGCTGCCGACCGATGTCGCGAAGCAATGCGCAGGCCTCAAGCATGTGGTGTTCCTGGGCACGGGCGCCCGCAGCTACATGAACCCGGACGAGCTCGCGACGCTCGGCATCTCCGTGCACCTGATCAAGGGCTATGGCGACACGGCGGTCGCGGAATCCGCGATCGCGCTGATGTGGGCCTCGGCGCGCGTCCTGGCGCAGATGGACCGCGAGATGCGCGTCGGCAACTGGCTGCGCGAGGACGGCATGCAGCTCACCGGCAAGACACTGGGCCTGATCGGCTTCGGCGGCATCGCCGCGGAAGTCGCGCGTATCGCAATCGGCAGCGGCATGAAGGTGATCGCCTGGAATCGGACGCCGAAGAATTTCCCCGGCGTGGAGTTCGTGTCGCTCGACAGGCTGCTCGCCGACAGCCATGTCGTCTCGCTGCATCTGTTGCTCAACGACGAGACCCGCGGCTTCCTGTCACGCGAAAGGATCGCAGCGATGCGGCCGGGCGTGATCTTCATCAACACCGCGCGCGGCGCCATCGTCGACGAGGCCGCGATGATGGAGGCGCTGAAGTCCGGCCATATCCGCCATGCCGGCCTCGACGTGTTCAATATCGAGCCGCTGCCGCAGGATCATCCGCTGACCAAGCTGCCGAATGTGACGCTGTCGGCGCATTCGGCCTTCCGAACCCCAGAAGCGAGCGACAACCTGATCCATGCGGCGTGGGAGCATTGCCGCAGGATTGCGCGGGGGTAAACCAGCTCTCTCCTTCGTCATGCCCGGCCTTGTGCCGGGCATCCACGTCTTACTGCAACTTGGCAAGAAAGACGTGGATGGCCGGGTCATAGGCAAGCGGAAGCGACGCCGTCCTTCGGACGGCTATGCCCGGCCATGACGACGGGGGCTTAATCCACCATGTCCGCGACCGCCTTGCCGCACGCGCTGGTGTCGGCATTGCCGCCGAGGTCGCGGGTGCGCAGCGTGCGTTCGCCGAGCGTGCGCTCGATCGCGCCGACGATCGCCTGCGCCGCCTGCTTCTCACCGAGATGCTCCAGCATCATCGCGCCCGACCAGATCATGCCGATCGGATTGGCGATGCCCTGCCCCGCGATGTCAGGGGCCGAGCCGTGCACCGGCTCGAACACCGACGGGAAATCGCCTTCCGGATTGATGTTGCCCGACGGCGCGATGCCGATCGTACCGGTGCAGGCCGGGCCGAGGTCCGAGAGGATATCCCCGAACAGGTTCGAGCCGACGACGACGTCGAACCAGTCCGGATGCAGCACGAAATTCGCGGTCAGGATATCGATGTGATACTTGTCCCACTTCACGCCCGGATACTTCTTCGCCATCGCCTCCACGCGCTCGTCCCAATAGGGCATGGTGATGGAGATGCCGTTGGACTTGGTCGCCGATGTCAGGTGCTTCTTCGGCCGCGACTGCGCGAGATCGAAAGCGAACTTCAGGATGCGGTCGACGCCGGTGCGCGTCATCACCGTCTGCTGCGTCACGAACTCGCGGTCGGTATCCGGGAACATGCGGCCGCCGACCGACGAATATTCGCCTTCGGTGTTTTCACGCACCACCCAGAAATCGATGTCGCCCGGCTTGCGGTTGGCGAGCGGTGACGGCACGCCGGGCATCAGGCGCACCGGGCGCAGGTTGACGTACTGGTCGAATTCGCGGCGGAACTTGATCAGCGATCCCCACAAGGAAATGTGATCGGGAATTTTCGCTGGCCAGCCGACCGCCCCGAAATAGATCGCGTCGTGCTTGCCGATCTGCTCCTTCCAATCGTCCGGCATCATCTGGCCGTGCTTGGCGTAATAGTCGTAGGAGGCGAAATCATAATGGTCGAACTGGACGGAAACACCATGCTTTTTTGCCGCCGCCTCGATGACGCGAAGGCCCTCCGGCATCACTTCCTTGCCGATGCCGTCGCCGGGAATGACCGCGATCCGGTATGGTTTTTTTCCGCTGCTCATCGAGAATTTTCCTTGTGATCTATACGGGCCGGGGACGGCACTTGCTTGCGGACCCTGCAATGAACCAAACTTGAGGTCCGCGCAACGCTGCAGTGCAATGTTGACCCCGCCGGGGCCACCCGCCTAACAATTCCGGCCGATTTTTCCCGAACAGCGAGTATTTCCATGGACCTGCATCTGCGCGGCAAGCGCGTCCTCATCACCGGCTCCTCCAAGGGCATCGGCGCGGCCGCCGCCGAAGCCTTTGCCGAAGAAGGCTGCAATCTGCTGCTTGCCGCCCGCAGCGGCGAGCAGCTGAAGGCGCTGGCCGAGCGCCTGCGCTCGACGCATCAGATCGATGCCGCGACCTCGGTCGTCGACCTGCGCAAGGCCGAGGACATCCAGCGGCTGGCGAAGGAAGCCGCCGATATCGACATCCTCGTCAACAATGCCGGCGACATTCCCGGCGGCTCGATCGACAAGATCGATGAAGCCACCTGGCGCCACGCCTGGGAGCTGAAGGTGTTCGGCTATATCAATCTCACCCGCGCGATCTATGCGCAGATGAAGGCGCGCGGCGGCGGCGTGATCGTCAACGATATCGGCGCGGCCGGCGAGAAATTCGATGCCAATTACATCTGCGGCAGCGCCGGCAATGCCGCGCTGATGGCCTTCACGCGCGGGCTCGGCGGCAAGAGCCTCGCGGACAACATCCGCGTCGTCGGCATCAATCCCGGCCCGGTCGGCACCGATCGCCACGTCACGCTGCTGAAAACACGCGCCAAGAACCAGTTCGGCGACGAGAACCGCTACAAGGAATTCCAGAAAGGACTGCCGCTCGGCCGTCCCGCGCACGCGCGCGAGATCGGCGACCTGATGGCGTTCCTGGCGTCTGATCGTTCCGGGTATACGTCGGGCGTGATCCTCACCGTCGATGGCGGCATTGCCGCCGGCTGGGCGTGACGGACATGGTCGCCGCAAGCGACGGCCGTCGGCATTTCCTGAAACAGGTGGCGGCGGCCGGCCTCGCCGCGGGTGCGCCGGCCTTCTCGGCGATTGCGCAGGAAAAGACCGAGCGAAATTCGTCCAGCGGCGACCAGATGCCGCTTGCCGAGACACTGGCCCGTTATGCGACCGGCCTCAAATACGAGGACCTTCCGGACGACGTCGTACGGCTCGCCAAGCGCACCATCCTCGATACGATCGGCTGCGCCTTCGGTGGCTACACGGCGGGACCGAGCCGGATCGCCATCAAACTGGCGAGCGATGTCACGTCGAAGCAAAGCGCGACGGTCCTGTTCAGCGGCACCAAGACGAGCCCTGATCTGGCGGCGTTCGCCGACGGCGTGATGATCCGCTACCTGGATTTCAACGATGCCTTCGTCAGCCTCACCCACGGCGCCGGGCATCCCAGCGACACCATCGCGGGGCTGCTGGCGTCGGCCGAGCTGAGCGGACGCAGCGGCCGCGATCTCGTCACCGCAACCGTGCTGGCCTACGAGGTGTTCTGCAAGATTGCGGATGTCTTCGACTATCTCGGCAACGGTATCGACCACACGACGATCACCGGCATTGCGGCCGTGGTCGGCGTCAGTCGCCTGATGGGGCTGACGGCGGAGCAGATGGTTCACGCGATCGGGATCACGGTGGGCGGCAACACCGCGACCCGCCAGGGCCGCTCCGATGCGCTGTCGAACTGGAAGGCATTCGCGGCCGCCGATGCCTGCCGCAAGGCGACCTTCTCCGCGCAGCTCGCGCAAGCCGGCATGACCGGCCCGGGCAAGGTGTTCGAGGGCACTTACGGCTTCTTCAAGGTGATGGGCAGGAAGCCGGTCGAACCGCCGCAGTTCGGTGAGCCCTTCGGCATCCGCCGCGCCTTCACCAAGCGTTTTCCGCTTGGCCAGTTCTCGCAGACGGTGGCGCAGGCGGCGGTCGAGGCGCGCCCCTTCATCAAAAGCCCGGACGACATTTCCACCGTTAACATCCACGTCTCGCATTCCGCGATCAAGATCATGGCCGATAGCCCTGAGAAGTGGAAACCGCAGACGCATGAGACCGCCGACCACAGCATCCCCTATGCGGCCGGCCTCGTGCTCATGTACGGCAAGATCGAGCCCGAATACTACGAGGACCCCTATCTGCATGATCCTCGCCTGCTCGACCTCGTCAGCCGCATCAAGGTGCTGCCATCAGACGAAGCCGACCGCACCGAGAATGAATTCAACCTGTGCGAAATGGAAGTCTTGCTCAGGTCAGGAGAACGCAAGACAACGCGGGTCGAATATCATCGCGGTCATTTCAAGAACCCGATGACGGATGCGGAGATGGAGGAGAAGTTCCGCCTGATGGCGCAGAAGCATTTGCCGCCCGATCGCATCGACAACCTGCTGCGCATCCTCTGGAACATCGAGAACGAACCGCAGGCGAGCAATCTGGTCGCGGCGACTCTGGTTTGATTTCCCTCATGGCGACGAGGCGCGCAAAGCGCCGCGTCTCATCCTTCGAAGACGCGGCGCTTTCGTTGGCACCGTTCGCACTAGCGTCATGGAACAACGGGACCGCCGCTTCTGCTATTTGACGGCGCCGCCGGTGATTCCGGAGATGAACCGGTCGAGAAACAGATTATAGGCGATCGCCACGGGAATGCTGGCAATCAAGGCGCCGGCCATGATCTCGCCCCAGAAGAAGATGTCGCCGCGAACCAGGTCGGTCGCAACGCCGAGCGTGATCGTCTTCTCCGCGGTCGAGGAAATGAAGGTCAACGCGTAGACGAATTCCTGCAAAGTCAGTGTGAGGGTGAAGATCACCGCGGTCAGGATAGCCGGCCAGGACAGCGGGATCACCATCCTGATGAAGGCGCCGAACAGGCTGCAGCCGTCGACGATGGCCGCCTCCTCGATCTCCACCGGCATTGATTTGAAGAATCCCATCAGCAGCCACGTGCAGAACGGGATCGTGAAGGTTGGATAAACCAGAACCAGCGACCACATCGAGTTCTGCAAGCCGAGATCGGCGACGATCCGCGACAGCGGCAGGAACAACAGCGTCGGTGGCACCAGATAGGTGAGGAAAATGCCGATCCCAAGCGCCTCGCCATTGCGCCCGGTCATCCGGGCCAGGCTGTAGCCGGCGGGCAACGCGGCGATGAGGGTGATCACGACTACGCAAAGACCGATGATCAGGGAATTCAACAGCCAGCGCGAGAACATCGTCTGCTCGAACAGATAGCGGTAATGTTCGAGCGAATCCAGATAAGGGGAGATCTCCTCGACCGGATGATTGTCCTTGAAGCCAACATAGCTCTGCGATTTTCCTATCGATACGTAACTAAAGCCGGACAACACGCGTGACCCATTTGCTGGTCGCATCGCCCCGGCAAAACCGCACAGCGCGCGGACAGATCAAACCACGCAAGATCGGAACGTTTGGTCGGAGCCGGCGTTTAACAAAACCGGTGTGTGCCGATGGATCGGATACCACGACCTGATGCGCGCTCACCGATTGAATTATTCGGCCGCTCGCCAAACAATCCGATCAGCAGCGCGCTCAGGCGTGCACGCGCGATCATCCCGTCATGAATCTTCGTGTGCGCGGCAACAGTCTGGATTGCTTCGCAGCTCACATCCTCGCAATGACGGCTACGCTGTCCGTTCAAACAGTTGCCGGATCAGCGTGGTGATCCGCCCCGTCGGCGAGGCGATCTCCTGCATGATCGTGAAATGATCGGCGCCGGGAATTTCCTCATAGGTCACCGGCAGGCCGCAACTCGCGCGATGAGCTGCGAAGTCAGCGGTCTGCTTGCGCAATTGCAGCAATTCAGCGCTGCCGACCACAAGCGACAGCGGCTTCATCGGGCCCTCTGACATCATCATCGGCGAGTTGCGGCGCGACATCGCCTCATCAAGGCGCAGCTTCTCGTTGAGATAGGAATGGCGGATCGGCTCGAGATCGTAGATGCCTGAGATCGCCATGCCGGCGCGGACGAAAGGATGCGGCAACGCCATCGCCGTAAGATGGCCACCGGCGGACCAGCCGGACACCACGATGCCCTTGCCGTCGCTGCCGAGCGCGGGCAACTCTTTCGCCAGGAAATCAATGCCGGCATGGATCTCGGCGACGATCTGCTCCAGCGTCGCATCCGGCGCCAGCGTGTAGCCGATCAGCGCGACATTGATGCCGTGCGCCATCGGGCCTTCGGCGAACAGCGCAAACGTCTCCTTGGCGCGCGTCTGCCAATAGCCGCCATGGATGAACAGGAGTGTCGGCGCGTTGTCACCGGCCTTCAGGAAATCGATGCGGTTGCGTTCGCGCGGACCGTAGCGGAGATCGAGATGCGCGTTG
>Ga0153954_1001480_pt1 | contig 12486 bp, 15 predicted proteins | sample TSFL038MetaG_FD_102277 | JGI IMG/M metagenome (GOLD analysis project Ga0153954, IMG submission 102277) | Attine ant fungus gardens microbial communities from Florida, USA - TSFL038 MetaG | ecosystem: Host-associated > Fungi > Mycelium > Unclassified | place: USA: Florida, Wekiwa Springs State... | reverse complement strand
CCGACCCCGCGCTTGCCGAACTTGCCGAAGCCGGAGAGGTCGCGGCGGATCTGGGTCGGGTTGATGTGGGTGTACTCGGAAAGCTCCTGCGAGGAGATCGTCTCGCGGCCCATCTTGCGCGCCTGGGTCAGCACCTGCAGGTAGCGCGAGAGGCGCGCGGCGACCCCGAGCGAGAGGCGCTCGCCTTCAACCGGCAGCCCGGCTGCCTGGATCTCGTCGATCACGTCGACCATGCCCCCACAGTATCGAGCCTGGAGCGCACGGCCGCCTCGTCGAGGATCAGCTCGGAGGCGACGATCCCGTCGATCTCGACCACCGGGATCTTCTCCAGGTGGCGCCGCAGCAGCAGGTCGTCGCTCTCGATGTCGATCTCGTGCAACTCGAAGCGGTACCCCTCCCCGCGCAGGGCGACGAGCCGCCCGATCGCCTCCTCGCAGAGGTGGCACCCGGGTCGCGAGTAGACGACGACCTTCGGCTCCTCGCCCACATGTTGATGGGCCGAAAAACCACGTATATCGTGGTTTTTCGGCCCATCAACGGGGTTTTCGCCGGTGGCGAAGGCATCGAAGCCGAGGTAGTGGGGGTACGGGACGGGGTCGGCCCAGCGGGCGGCGGAGCCGATCATCGCCGCGTTGTCGGTGCAGAGGCTGAGCGGGACGAGCTTCAGCTGCACGCCCTGGCGCTCGCAGAGCTCGGCGACCGCGGCGCGCAGCGGGCCGTTGGCGGCAACCCCCCCGCCCAGCGCGACCGCCTCCCAGCGCCCCTTCTTCAGCGCCCGCTTGAGCTTCGCGACGAGCTGGTCGACCACCGCCTTCTGGAACGACGCGGCGAGGTCGGCGCGGCGCGCGGCGACGCCCTCCGGGCCGAGCTCGCGACAGCGGTAGACGAGCGCCGTCTTCAGGCCGGAGAAGGAGAAGTCGAGGCCGGGGTCGCGCTGCATCGCGACCGGCATCTCGAACGCCTCCGGGTCGCCGCGCTCGGCCTCCTGCTGGATCAGCGGGCCGCCCGGGTAACCGAGGCCGAGCAGGCGCGCCGACTTGTCGAAGGCCTCGCCGGCGGCGTCGTCGAGGGTCTGCCCCAGGACCTCGTGGCCGCGGTGGTCGCGGACCGCGGCGAGCAGCGTGTGCCCGCCGGAGGCGACCAGGCAGAGGAAGGGCGGCTCGAGCGGCTCGGGCGCGAGGAAGTTGGCGGCGACGTGGCCCTGCAGGTGGTCGACCGGGATCAACGGCAGGCGGCGCGCGGCGGCGATCGCCTTCGCGGTCGAGATGCCGACCAGGAGCGCGCCGATCAGCCCCGGCCCGGCGGTCGCGGCCACGGCGTCGACGTCGTCGAGCGTCACCCCGGCCTCGGCCAGCGCCGCCTCGACCACCGGCGCGGCCAGCTCCAGGTGGTGGCGCGCGGCGACCTCGGGGACCACCCCGCCGAAGCCCGCGTGGGCGGCGGCCTGCGAGGAGATCACGTTGGAGAGGATCCGGCCGCCGTCGAGCACGGCGGCACAGGTGTCGTCGCAGGAGGTCTCTATAGCGAGCAGCACGGCGGGGTCTCCGAACTCAGTCCAGCCAACTCAGTCCAGCCACATGATCAGCGCGTCCTCGCCGTTGTCGTGGTAATAGCGGGGACGGACGCCGGCGGAGCGGAAGCCGAAGTGTTCGTACATGCCGATCGCGCGGTGGTTGGAGACGCGGACCTCGAGCGTGAACGGGAGCCGGCCACGGCCCTCCTCGAAGAGCCGCCGCAGGAGCGCGCCGGCGACGCCCCGCGCGCGGTGGTCGGGCGAGACGGCGACGTTCATCAGGTGCCACACCTGGTCGTAGCGGGAGCAGACGACGTAGCCGGCGAGCTCCCCGCGACGTTCCGCGGCGAGGCAGATGCCGCTCGGCTTGGAGAGCTCGAGCACGAACATCGCCAGCGACCAGGGGGTCGGGAAAGAGCGGCGCTCGACCGAGATCACGTTCGGCAGGTCGCTGTAGGCGAGCCGGCGGACGCGGACCTCGTCCCCGATGGGACGGTCAGTCTGCTCTCTGGAAAGAATCTCGCTCACGCCAACGTTCCGCGTCTGGAGGTCTGAGGTAGATCGGTTCGAGCGCTTCGGAGCCCTCCCCCGCCGCCGCCAGGGCGCAGAGGTGGCGCGCGGCGACCCGGTGGACGGGATCGGCGTCGTCCGGGATGCGGATGCCGCCTGCTCCTTCCAACTCGTCACGAAATCGTATCGCCCCGGAACCGGCGACCGCCGGGGGCACCGACACCTGGGCGAGCCGCTCCGCGAGCGCCTCCGGGCGCAGCACGGCGGGCTCCCAGAGCGTGGCGCCGTCGGGCGCGTAGAGGGCGACGAAGACCTCGCCGCGGTACCCGTCGAGCACGGCGAGGCGCTCACCGTCGGCACCCGCCGCGGCGATCCCGGCGCCGAGCGCGTCCAGCGTGGAGACGCCGCGCGCCCGCTTCTCGAGGCCGAGCGCCAGCCCCCTGGCGGTCGCGATCCCGACCCGCAGGCCGGTGAACGACCCCGGCCCGAGCCCGACCGCGATCAGGTCGACCGCCCCCCAGCCGCCCGCGGCGTCCGCACAGCGCTCGACCTCCGCGAGGAGGCCGGTCGCGTGCAGCGGCCGCCCGTGCTCGCTCAGCCCGAGCTGCGCCGCGGCGAGGACCTCGCCGTCGCGCCAGGCGCAGGCGGCGGTGTCGGGGGTCGCGGTGTCGAAGCCGACGACGAGCAGGGGACGCTCCGTCCTGCTCGCCCTACTTCACGCGAAAGACGGTGGTGCCGACTTTCTTGCCCTTGACGAACCAGGTGACCTGGTGGCGACCCGGGGTCGTCGAGGTGATCTTGTTGACGTAGAGCGTGCCCTGTTCGGCTTCCTGCGGTTTTTCGGTGCAGAGGTGTTCCCGCTTGGGGAATTTCACGCAGACGGTGTATTTGACGTCGGCCTTCAGGCTTTTGAAGAAGGCGCCCTTCTTGCTGCCGACCGGGCACACGCTCGCCGCTTTCGCCTTGCGCGAGAGCCCGCAGGCGACGTAGTGCTTGTAGGCAGGGGTCGAGGTCGGCGCCTGCTTGGCCGGCGCGGGGGCCTCCGCCGAGGACGAGGAGACGCCGATCAGCAACCCGGTGGCCAGGGCGACCAGCGCCAACGCCGACAGCATGCCCTTCTTCATCCTCGATTCCCTCCTGTCTCGACTGTGCGTGCCTTCAACCTTCCGCATACGCCCCGTAACCCCTGCCAAGGGCTTCGGGTGCGGTCGGCGGAGGCTACCGGGTGCCCCTGCCTGGCACGGCCCGGTCGACGATCTCGATCGTGCGGCGCTCCTCGCCCGCGTGTTCGAGGCGGACCTCGAGGGCCGGGCGCCCGAGGCGCTCGGCGCCCACGGCGGGCCACTCGACGAAGGCGACGCCGTCGCCGCCCAGATAGTCGTCGAGCAGCGCCGGGTCCTCTTCGTCCATCCCCTCCAGGCGGTAGAGGTCGAGGTGGGAGATCGGCAGCCGGCCGCCGGAATATCGCCGGCCGATCGTGAAGGTCGGCGAGGTGACGGGTTCGACCACGCCGAGGGCGCGGGCGGCGCCGCGGATCAGGGTCGTCTTCCCCGCTCCGACCTCGCCGGAGACGACGATCACGTCGCCGGGGACGAGCCGCTCGGCGAGCCGCGCGCCGAGCGCTTCCGTTTCCGCCGCCGAGCGCGTTTCGATGCGGCGGGCGCTCACTGCCCGCTCGGGTCGCCGAAGAAGCCGAGCTGGTCGACGGGCGGCGGCTCCTCCGCGATCTTCTCGTCGACTTCCTCGGCGGCGATTTCGGCGGCGCTCGGTAGCGGCGCCGGCAGGGCTTGCTCGAGCAGCGCCGGGATCGTGGCGAAGTCGCCGCGCAGCTGCTCCTTGACCGCGGGCGTGCGCAGCGCCGCCGCCGGGTGGAAGATCGGCAGCAGGTGGACGGTGCGCCCGCCGAGGTCGTGGACCTGCGGCGTGCCCCGCACCCGGGTGATCCCGGTCGGGCTGCCGGTGAGGAGCTTCGTCGCGAAGTTGCCGAGCGTGCAGACGACGCGCGGCTCGATCAGCCGCACCTGCTCCCAGAGCCAGGGCTCGCAGGCGGCGATCTCGGCCGGCAGCGGATCGCGGTTGTTCGGCGGGCGCGACTTCAGCACGTTGCAGATGAAGACGTCCTCGCGCGAGAGCCCGATCTCTTCCAGCAGCTGGTTCAGCAGCTGCCCGGCGCGGCCGACGAACGGCAGCCCCTGGCGGTCCTCTTCGGCCCCCGGCGCCTCGCCGACGAACATCAGGTCGGCATCGGCGTTGCCCGCCCCGAAGACCGCTTTCGTCCGCGTCTCGTGCAGCGGGCATTTCGTGCACTTCGAGACTTCTTTGTAGAGCGCGACGAGCTCCTCGCGCCGCGCCGCCGCGTCCGCACTCACGGCCGCTCCCCCGCCGCCCGCCGCTTGCGCGACTCGCCCAGCCGATCCTGCCGCGCCGCCTCCCGCTCCCGCCGCCGCGATTCGTCGGCGCGCACCCGCGCCCCCCGCGGCGTCCTCCCGGGCGGCGACACCGCCGAGATCAGCCGCCGCGTCCGCCCCGACCCGCACTCCGGGCAACTCACCGCCGCCGTCCCGGCCGCCACCAGCTCCTCGAAGCCCGTCCCGCACTCCTCGCACTCGAACTCGTAGATCGGCACAACGACAGAATCTATTGGACTCCGCCCCGCTCTCCCGCAGACGGCCGGGGCCTAGCTGAGCGGCTCCCACTCCCAGGACTTCGTCGAGGCCAGGGCGTCCTCGTTGACGTGGTCGCGGAATTCGGCGAGCTCTCCCTCGTCGATCGCGTAGGCGTGCTCGGGGCCGGGGAACGAGCCGCCGCGGACATCGTCGGCATAGTGGCCGACCGCGGCGACCATCTCGGCGTGCACGTCGGCGTACTGCTTGACGAATTTCGCCATGTGGCCGGTGGTGATGCCGAGCAGGTCATGGAAGACCAGCACCTGGCCGGAGGTGCCGGGGCCGGCGCCGATACCGATCGTGACGACGTCGAGGCGCGCGGCGATCGTGGTGGCGATCTCCGCCGGGACGGCCTCGAAGACGATCGAGAAGCAGCCCGCCTCCTGCAGGGCGAAGGCGTCCTCGTACATCCGCACCGCCGCCTTCGCCGACTTGCCCTGGGCCTTGTAGCCGCCGAGCGCGGTCGCGGTCTGCGGGGTGAGGCCGAGGTGGCCCATCGCCGGGATGCCGGCGGCGACGATCGCGGCGGCGCGCCGGGCGGAGATGCCGCCGGCCTCGAGCTTCACGCACTGCGCGCCGGTCTCCTTGATCAGGCGCTGGGCGCTCAGCACGGCGAGCTCGTCGCTTGCCTCGTAGCTGCCCATCGGCATGTCGGCGATCATCAACGGCGTCCGCAGGCCGCGGCGCACCGCCTTGCCGAGCGTGATCATCTCCTCCATCGAGACGAGGTCGGTGCGGTCGTAGCCGAGCACGACGTTGGCGGCCGAGTCGCCGACCAGGACGAGGTCGACGCCGGCCGCCTCGGCAACGGTCGCCGAAGGATAATCGTAGGCGGTGACCATCACGATCGGTTCGCCGTTTTCCTTCATCTCGGCGAGGCGCGGCAGGGTCACGGCCACGCGATCGGCCTGCGGGACGGTGTGGGAACGGACTCCAGAGCTCATGCGAGAAGCACCTCCGGGCGGTCGTCGATTGCAATGGGCACGTTGGCGTCACTGACGTGGACCACGACCGGCGCGTAGCGCTTCAGGTCGGCCTCGTCGTAGGCACCGAAGGAGGCGACGATGATCTTGTGGCCGGGCTCGACCAGGTGGGCGGCGGCGCCGTTGACCTGCATCGCGCCGGAGCCGGGCTCGCCGTCGATGACGTAGGTGACGAAACGCGCGCCGTTGTCGACGTCCCAGACGTGGACCTGCTCGTTGGTGATCAGGTCGGCGCCCGCCATCAGCTCGGTGTCGATCGTGATCGAGCCGATGTAGTCGACGTCACAGTCGGTCACCGTCGCGCGGTGGATCTTCGACTTCAGCATCTGCCTCTGCACGGTTTGGTCTCCTTATTCGATGACGACGTTGTCGATCAGACGGGCACCGCCGACCTTGGCGGCAACGGCGATGAGGATCGGGCGGCCGGTCAGCCCTTCGACCGGCTCGAGGGTCTCGGCGTCGCGGGCCTCGAGGTACTCGGGCTCGATCGCCGCCGCGGCGAGCTCGATGCGGGCGGCGGCGAGGCCGGCCTCGAGCGAGTCGCGGGCGAGCGCCTGCTGCTCGGCGGCGGCGAGGGCGCGCGAGAGGGCGACGGCGCGGGCGCGGTCGGCGGGCTCGAGGTAAACGTTGCGGCTGCTCATCGCGAAGCCGTCCTCCTCGCGCACGATCGGCATCACCTCGACCCGTAGCGGGAAGTCGAGATCGCGCACCATGCGCTTGATCACCGCCGCCTGCTGGGCGTCCTTCTGGCCGAAGTAGGCGACGTCGGGGCCGACGATGTTGAAGAGCTTGGCGACGATCGTGGTGACGCCGCGGAAGTGGCCGGGACCGCGACGCCCGGGGTCGCCGTCGAGGACCGAGGTGAGGTTGCCGCCAACCTCGACCGCAGAGGCGAAGCCATCGGGGTAGAGCTCCGCGACCGCGGGCGCGAAGACGAGGTCGACGCCCGCCTCTCCCGCCAGGCGCAGATCGCGCTCCTCGTCGCGCGGATAGCGATCGAGGTCCTCGTTCGGGCCGAACTGGGTCGGGTTGACGAAGAGGCTCATCACGACCACGTCGCACTCGGCGCGGGCGGCGCGCAGCAGCGAGACGTGGCCTTCGTGGAGGAAGCCCATGGTGGGGACGAGCCCGATCGTGCGGCCCTCCCGCCGGGCCGGAGCCAGGGCGGCGCGCAGCTCGTCCACCCCGCGCAAGACGCGCGCGGCAACGTTGGTGGTGACGGTGTCGCCGGGGGGGAAGTCCAGATTCATCAGGTCCATGCCTCCAAGGGTCACGGCCGTGGGCGAATTATAGGGACCTGCGCGCCTTTCGTTACACGCCCTTCGGCGCGTTCGCAGAAATCCGCGCTATCCGCGGATTTCTGCGAACTCACCGGGGGGATGCGCCTGGAATTCCGTCCTGCTTGCCCTCTTCGCGGTACTCGATCGGCCGGATCGGCTTCGCGGGCGCCCCGGCGCAGATCGTCCGCGCGGGCAGGTCCCGGGTGACGACCGAGTTGGAGCCGATCACGCAGCGCTCCCCCACCGTCACCCCGCTGGTCACCGCGCAGTTGGCGCCGAACCAGCAGTTGGCGCCGATCTCGACCGGTCCCTTCGAGGTGAAGCCCTGCCAGGTGACCGGCAGCTCGGGATCATCGAAGCGGTGCTCGGCGTCGCCGACGAAGCAGCCGTTGGCGAACATCGTGTGGTCGCCGATCGCGACGCGGCTCTGCGCGGCGATCATCGTGTTCTTGTTGAGGAAGCAGCCCGCGCCGATCTCGAGCTCCGCCTCCGGCGCGAGGGTCAGCCAGCAGCCCGGCTCGAGCAGCGTCCCTTCGCCGATCCGCAGGCGCCCCTCGTCGAGCGCCTCGAGGATCTCCCCCTCGACCGGATAACGGACGAAGAACCCGCCGCGCGCCGCGTGGCGGTCGATCCGCAGCCGGCGCGAGAGCCGGTGGTTGCGCTCGTACCAGCGCCGCTTCGCCCACCAGATCCGCCACCCCGCCTGCGCCATGTGCGCACGTTACCCAGCCGTCACCATTCCGCGTGCCTTCCCCAACACGCTCCCGGTTGATGGGCCGAAAACCCCTCTATATCGTGGTTTTTCGGCCCATCAACATCGGGGCGGGGCGGGCGACGTAGACTTGGGATCGATGAGTGACCTGCGCGGTGGCATCGACCTCGGCGGCACCAAGATCCAGACCGCGGTGATCGACGCCGAGGGCGCCGTCAAGGGGGAAGCGCGGCGGCCGACGCCAACCGAGGGCGGCCCCGAGGACGTCGCCGCGGCGATGGCCGAGGCGCTGGTCGAGGCGGCCCGGGCGGCCGGAGTCGAGAGCTCCGCGCTGCACGGCGTCGGGGTCGGCTCACCCGGCGACGCCGACGAGAAGACCGGCGTCGTCGCGAGCGCCCGCAACCTGCCCGACTGGGAAGGCAGCTTCCCGCTCGGCGAAACGCTGGAAAAGGACCTGGGGACGACGGTGCGGATCGGCAACGACGTCCAGGTCGCCACCGAAGCCGAGTTCCACCTCGGCGCGGGCAAGGACTTCGACAGCCTGATCGGCGTCTTCTGGGGCACCGGGGTCGGCGGCGGGCTGGTCCTCGGCGGCAAGCCGTGGCTGGGCCGCGGCGCCGCGGGCGAGATCGGCCACATGATGATCAATCGCGGCGGCGCCAAATGCCCGTGCGGGCGCCGCGGCTGCATGGAGGCCTACGCGGGCCGCGCGGCGATGGAAGCCGAGGCGCGCCGGCGCCAGGAGGACGGCGAGAAGACCGACCTCTTCAAGCTGATGGCCAAACACGACAAACCGCGCCTCACGAGCGGCATCTGGGAGCGCGCGCTGGAGCGCGACGACAAGCTTGCGATCGAGCTGATCGACCGCGCGATCGAGGCACTCGGCACCGGCGTCGCCTCGGCGATCAACCTGCTTGACCCCGAGGCGATCGTCATCGGCGGCGGCCTCGGCCTGCGCTTCGGCGACCGCTACATGGAGCCGCTCCTCGACGAGATGCGCAAGCACGTCTTCTTCGAGACCATGCCCGTGGTCAGGGTCGCCACCCTGGGCGATCTGGGCGGCGCCATCGGCGCCTCGCTCTTGGTCTCGCGCTAAGTTACTAAACCAACCTGAGGCGCCCCCACGCCACCTCAGGCCGCGCGGGTCTCTTTGCGCTGCAACCGGACTATCGCATCCACCAGCACGGCCAGCAGCAGCACGCCGCCGGTGACCATGAGTTTCACCGGCGAGGAGAGGCCGAGGAGGTCCATGCCGTTCGAGATCGAGCCGATCACGAGGGCGCCGAGCAGGGCCGTCCAGACCGAGCCGCGGCCGCCGAAGAGGCTGGTCCCGGCGATCACCGGCCCGGCGATCGCCAGCAGCAGGAGTTCGTTGCCGCCCGAGTTCTGGTTGACGGCGAACAGGCGCGAGGCGGCCATGATGCCGCCGATCGCGGCCATCGAGCCGGAGATCGTGAACACCGCGATCCGCACGCCGTTGACGCGGATGCCGGCGCGCCGCGCCGCCTCGGCGTTGCCGCCGACCGCGAAGACGTGGCGACCGAAGGTGGTCCCCTTGACGATGTACTCCATCCCGACCACGAAGCCGAGCAGGATCAGCAGCGCCAGCGGCACGCCGCGGTCGGAGTTGAGAATCGCGACGGCGGCGATGACGATCGCCGAGATCACCGCGAATTTGAAGATCAGCGGAAACGGGTTGCGGTCCGCCAACCCGGCGGTGACGCGTTTGCGGAAGCCGATCGCGAGGACCAGCCCGTAGGCGACGATGACGATGATCGCCAGGATCCAGCCGACCGTGGTCGAGTAGAAAATGTTCGCCAGGCCGGTGATCTTCGGGTCGGTGACGTTCAGCGATCCCGTCTTCCCGAGGACCTGCAACAGGGCGCCTTCCCAGGTCAACAAGCCCGCCAGGGTGACCACGAACGAGGGCACGACGAAGCGGCTGAACAGCGACCCCTGGGTAGCGCCGATGGCGGCACCGACGGCGATCGCCGCGGCGATCGCCAGGTAGGCGTTCCACCCGTGTTTCACGTTCAGGACCACCATCACGGCGCCGCAGAGCCCGCTGACCGCGCCGACCGAAAGGTCGATCTCGCCGAGCAGCAGGACGTAGACGATGCCGACCGAGATCAGCCCGATCGTGGTGATCTGCAGCATCAGGTTGGTCAGGTTCTCCGCCGAGAGGAAGCGGGGTTCCTGAACCTGGAAGATGATCGCGATGACGATCAGGCCGAAGACGACCCGCAGCGAGGAGAGGTCGCCCTGGATGACGCGACGCAGCTGTTGACGGGGACTGAATTTGGCCTGGTCGGCGGTCTCGGTGCCGTCCACGACCTCGACGGTGTCGGTCACTCCAAGCCTCCTTCGACAGGTTTGTCCGCGCCTCCGGGTGCCTCGGTGGTCGCCCCTTCGCGCAGCTCGGCCGCTGCGGCTTTCGTGCCCTTGCCGTTGCCGAGGCCGGTGATCGCGGCGACCACCTGGTCCTCGTTCGCCTCGTCGGCGCGGAATTCACCGGCGGCCCTGCCGAGGCGCAGGACGAAGATGCGGTCGGTGATCGCGAAGACGTCGGCGAGGTTATGGCTGATGACGACGACCCCGAGTTCGCGTTCGCGCAGCCGTTTGATCAGGGCGAGGACCTGTTTGGTCTGCGGCACGCCGAGCGCCGCGGTGGGCTCGTCGAGCATCACGACCTTCGGCTCGCCGAGCAGCGAGCGGGCGACGGCGACCTGCTGGCGTTGACCGCCGGAGAGCATTCCGACTTCGCTGCGCAGGCTGGGGATGGTCACCGCGAGGTTTGAGAGCAGCTCCCCCGCCTCGTTCTCCATCCGCACCTCGTCGAGCCGGCGCGAGACCGTCCCCACGCCCGGCGAGACCTCCTCGCGGCCGAGGAACAGGTTGGCGACGACGTCGAGGTTGTCGGCCAGGGCAAGGTCCTGGTAGACGGTCGCGATCCCCAGGTTCGTCGCGTCCTGAGGTTTGCCTATCGACACCTCTTCGCCTTCCCAGCGGATCGTGCCGCTGTCGGGCGAGTTGATCCCGGCGATCGCCTTGACCAGCGTCGACTTGCCGGCGCCGTTGTCGCCGACGAGGCCCACGACCTCGCCGGCGCTGACGGCAAAGTCGACCCGGTCCAACGCGCGGACCGGGCCGAATTGCTTACTGATCCCCTCCAGCTGAAGAAGGGGGCGATCCGGGCTCATGTTCAGCCCGAGATCCCTTGTTCTTTACAGGCCGCGGCAAAGGCGCCTTCGCACAGTTCTTCCGGACTGACGAAGTTTTCGGCGATCACCGTTTCCTTGATGTTTTCTTTCGTGACCGGAGTCGAGGTCAGAAGCACAGACGGAACGTCGGTCTTGCCGTTGTTGATCATCTGCGTTTCTTCTTTGGTTTCGACTTCGCCGGTTTCGCCAAGCGAGATCGCCATTTCGGCGGCGATTTCCGCCTCCGGGACGATCGGCTTGAAGATGGTCATGTACTGCTGACCGACGAGGATCCGCTGGAGACCCGCGACGGTCGCGTCCTGACCGGTGACGGGGACTTCTTCCGGATTGATCCCGGCGCCTTTCATCGCCGCGATCGCGCCGCCGGCGGTGTCGTCGTTCGCCGCGTAGATACCGGCAAAGCCGTTCTTGCCGATCGCGGTGATCGCCTGCTGGGCCTCGCGCTGAGCGTTTTCAGCGGTCCAACCCGGCGTGTCGTATTCCTTGGCGATTTCGACGCCCGCTTTTTCGAAGGCGTTGTGCGCGCCTTTTTTGAACAGGGCAGCGTTCGGGTCGGCCGGATCGCCGTTGATCATGATGATCGGGCCTTTGGGGTTCCCGTCTTCTTTGAGTCTTTCGATCAGCGATTCCGCCTGCTGTTCGCCGACCCGTTCGTTGTCGAACGAGACGTACCCGGCGACTTCACTGTTTTCGATCAGGCGGTCGTAGCTGACCGTCGGGACTTCCTGGGCGTGCGCTTTTTCGACGATCGCCGCGGCCGCTTTCGAGTCCATCGGATCGACGACCATCACTTCGGCGCCCTGGGTCAGCGCGGCTTCGCCTTGGCTCGCCTGCTTTTCGACGTCACCACCGGCGTTGAAATAGCTGATTTCGCAGCCGGGGCACATTTCTTCCACCGCTTTGTAGAAAGCGGGTTTGTCGTTCGTTTCGTAGCGCGGCGTTTCGTTTTCCGGCAGGAGCAGAGCGATCTTCAGGCCTCCCCCGCCGCCGCCTTCGTTCCCTTCTTCACCGCCGCCTTCGGTACCGCCGCCGGTCGTACTGCCACCGCCGCCGCACCCCGCGACCACCGCGGCAATCGCGACCAGCGCGAAGGCTGCGAAGAGGGCTCTCTTCAACCATGCAGATTGGGCCATCACTCCTCCTTTGATCTCCCCCAACGTTTCCACGCCGACCATACCCCTGCCGCGCGACGGACATGCATGGACGCAAGAGTTTTCTCACAGCGCACAACGGATCCTTAACCAGGTAGATCCTTAAATAGGTATCCGCGCGGAGGCCGGCGGAACTACGCGGCCACCGGCAGCTTGCCCGCCTTGGCGGACTTGGCCGGTCGGACCAGCTCGGTGAGAAACCGGCCGGTGTAGGAGCCCTCGACCGCGGCGATCTCCTCCGGTGTGCCGACGGCGACGACCTCGCCGCCCCCTTCGCCCCCCTCGGGGCCAAGGTCGATCAACCAGTCGGCGGTCTTGATCACGTCGAGGTTGTGCTCGATCACGACCACCGTGTTGCCCGCGTCGACCAGCCGGCCGAGCACGTCGAGCAGCCGCTGGACGTCGGCGAAGTGGAGGCCGGTGGTCGGCTCGTCGAGGATGTAGAGGGTG
>Ga0153954_1001479_pt1 | contig 12504 bp, 11 predicted proteins | sample TSFL038MetaG_FD_102277 | JGI IMG/M metagenome (GOLD analysis project Ga0153954, IMG submission 102277) | Attine ant fungus gardens microbial communities from Florida, USA - TSFL038 MetaG | ecosystem: Host-associated > Fungi > Mycelium > Unclassified | place: USA: Florida, Wekiwa Springs State... | reverse complement strand
GGCTTTCGCATCGCCGAGGAGGATTTGCGCTTACGCGGCGGCGGCGATGTGATCGGCACGCAGCAATCAGGCCTGCCCGGCTTCCGCCTCGCGCAGCTCGATGTCCATGCCGATCTGTTGAAGCTCGCCCGCGCCGAGGCCCAGGCGATCGTCGCGGCCAATCCGAAACTCGAAGGCGCGCAAGGCAAGGCGCTGCTCGTGCTGCTGCATCTCTTCGAGCGTGAGGCAGCCGTGAAATTGCTACAAGCGGGCTAGCGATGACGAAATCCGATTATGCCGCGGCTGCCGCCGATCTCATCGCGCCCTATGTCGGGGCCGATCTTTTTGCCGGCTGCGTTCTCGTCGCGCAAAATGGCGTGCCCTTGCTACGCAAAGGCTTCGGCCTTGCCGATCGTGAATGGAATATCGCGCATCGCCCGACCGGCAAATTCCGCCTCGGCTCGCTGACCAAGCAATTCACCGCGACCTTGATCCTGCAATTGATGGAGCGCGGCCACCTCGCACTCGACGACAGGATCGCGCGGCATTTCCCCGACGCGCCCGCAAGCTGGGCGGATGTCACGCTGTTCCATCTGCTGACGCATACATCGGGCATTCCGAGCTATACGTCGCTGCCGCATTTCTTCGCGCAGGAGGCGCGGCGCGACCGCAGCCCGCGCGAGATCATCGCACTGACCGAAACCATGCCGCTCGATTTTCCGCCCGGCAGCGCCTTCAAATATAACAACGGCGGCTATGTCATCCTCGGCCATATCATCGAGCTGATCACGGGTCAGCGCTACGAAGCCGTCCTCCGCGACAACATCCTCGCTCCGCTCGGCCTGCGACAGACCGGCTATGAGCACGACGAAGCGATCATCCCTGAACGCGTGCCGGGCTATCGCTTCAAGGACGGGCAAATCCAGAAGGCCGGCTTTCTGGCGATGAGCGTGCCATACGCGGCGGGTTCGATTTATGCGACGCTCGACGATCTCTCGCTTTGGCAGCGGGCGCTTGTCGCGGCAAAGCCTTTCAGCCCGGCGTCCGCCGCCTTGATGTTTAAGGATCACGGCCACGGCTATGGCTTCGGCTGGGGCATTCAGGAGCAATTCGGCCGCCGCCAATTCGTCCATGCCGGCGGCATCAATGGTTTCAGCGTCGTCGCGAGCCTCTACCCCAACGATGATTTCTTCATCGCCGTCCTCGCCAACATTCAGGCGGTGCCGGTGCAGAAGATCGCCCGCGATCTCGCCGCGCTTCATTTCGGACTTGATGAGAAAAAATCGGCCCTCGTGCTCGATGCCGCGCTGCTTGCCGATTATGTCGGCACCTACCGGCTGACTTCGGGGCGCCTGTTACGTGTCACGCAGGACGGCGCGCGGCTCTTTGCCGAAACGGGCGATTACGGCCGGCAGGATTTGCGTGCGATCGACGATCAGACATTCGCCGGGCGGCTCGTCGATTGGGAATTGCGCTTTGCCGCCGATGGCGTCGAACAGGCGCAAAGCGTGGTCTTGGTTCGCGATGGAACAGAGATGAAAGGCGTGCGCGAGGCTTAGAGCATCGGACCGAAAAGTGCGCAGCGATTTTCGGATGAATCCGATGCGGTTTTAAGAATAATCGGACTGAAAGTGCGATGCGCCGAGCGATTCAATTTGAACGTCTGACGCTCTAGAGCGGAATGCGAAAAAGTGTCCGCGGTTTTTCGCACGTTCATGATTTCGGGTCGTTTCGATCCGAAATCATCGTGATCTAGTGCTCGCGCAATTCCTCTTCGACCTCGATATTGTCGTCGCCCACATCGTCGCCGGCCTCGTCGCCGAGGCGGCCACGGCGGCCGGCGCCGGTCTCGGGCCGCAATTCACGCGGCAGCGGGAAGAACACGCTTTCGTCGGCCGTCGAGACGATCTCGACGTCGAGCTCGAAACGCGCCGCGAAGGCATCCATGATCTCTTCGACCAGCACTTCCGGCGCCGAGGCGCCGGCGGTGATGCCGACCGATTTCACATTCTTGAACAGATCCCAATCGACATCGTCGGCGCGCAGGACGAGACGCGCGAGCTTGCAGCCGGAGCGCTCGGCGACTTCGCGCAGGCGCTGCGAATTCGACGAATTGGACGAGCCGACGACAATCATCGCATCGACGATCGGCGCAATGCGCTTCACCGCCTCCTGGCGGTTGGTCGTCGCATAGCAGATGTCTTCCTTGTAGGGGCCGATGATCTGCGGGAAGCGGCGCGTCAGCGCATCGACCATGTGACGCGTATCGTCGATCGAGAGCGTCGTCTGGGTGACGTAAGCAAGATTGCTCTCATCGACACCGGTCAGGTTTTGGACGTCTTCCGGCGTCTGCACCAGAATGATCGAGCCCTTCGGCAATTGGCCGAGCGTGCCGACAACTTCGGGATGACCAGCATGGCCGACGAGGATCACCTGCCGGCCGCGGCGGTAATGCGCCTCGGCCTCGCGATGCACCTTGGTGACGAGCGGACAGGTCGCATCGAGCGCGAAAATCTTCCGCGCCTCGGCATCCGCGGGAACCGATTTCGGCACGCCATGGGCCGAGAAGATGACGGGCTGCTGCGTGTCGGGGATTTCGTCGAGCTCTTCGACGAAAATAGCGCCCTTGGCCTTCAGCCCCTCGACGACGTATTTGTTATGGACGATCTCGTGGCGGACATAGACGGGCGCGCCATAGATGCGCAAAGCCTGCTCGACCGCGTCGATGGCGCGGACAACGCCGGCGCAAAAGCCGCGCGGGGCGCAGAGGAAAATCTGCAGCTTGGGCTTGCTTATTGCCTCAGGCTCCGAGAGCACGGTCTCTGGCATCGATGCTTTCCATCAAGTGTTTGGGCAAATAACTGGGATAGCTGATCAATCCCTGCCGGCACGGGGCGGCGGCGGCCGCACCGCAGCATTCTCTCCTGCTTGTGGGCTGGGCGCCGCGCCCTGTCAAGAGATAGGCCGCGCGGCGCTTTTGCCCAGGGCTCGGCGTCTCTCTCAGCGTCTCTCGACGAAGAAGTCCCGCAGCAGCGCCGCCGCCTCGCTTTCACGGATGTTCCCGTAATGGTCCGGCGCATGATGGCAGGTCGGCTGGGCGAAAAAGCGCGGCCCATGCTCGATGGCGCCGCCCTTCGGGTCCGGCGCGCCCCAATAGAGCCGGCGCAGGCGGGCAAAGGAGATCGCCGCCGCGCACATGGCACAGGGCTCGAGCGTCACATAGAGGTCGCAGCCGACGAGCCGTTCCGAGCCCAACGCCTCGCAGGCGGCACGGATCGCCAGGATTTCGGCATGCGCCGTCGGGTCCTTCAATTCGAGCGTGCGGTTGCCGGCGCGGGCGAGGACAAGGCCATCGCGCAGGACGATGGCGCCGACCGGCACTTCGCCGCGCCCGCCGGCGGCGCGCGCCTCGTCCAAGGCCAAAGCCATGGCATCGATGCGGGTGAGGATCTGCTCCATCCGGCGTTTGTCCGACAGATCAAATCTTCTTGCAACCGAGTAGCACCATTTGTTTCGGCGCTCCGCCAAAGCGAAGATCGCTTGCACGCAAATTATCAGCAGCGATCGAACGCGAGCCTCAAGGCAGCTCCCGCTACAATGGGATCAGTCGTCGCCGGAATGACGACGTTTTTATCGGCGGGAAAATATGTGAAATATTCGGGCTGGGAGTCGCGCTTGTGCGGTTTGATCGAGATCGTCCCTTCGGATCTTTCCGCCCGACACCAATCCATATTTTTATAGAGCTCGCGCTTAGTCTTACAACCCAGCCGGCGCATGAAATCCTTCTGCCAGTTTCGATAACATCGTACATATCTCTCAGCTTCGAAAAATTCCATCTCATCAGGCGGCCAGATGAACCGGCTCCGATCGAGAGCCTCCAAGAGCGCTTGCCCGAGCGCAGCGTCGCTCGCATCCGATGGGAGATAGATGACGTAGCCCTCGTTGTCGCGCTGGACCATCCTGTATCCAGACAATGGTTCGACGGAAGTCAGTCGGTCCGTCCGATGGATATCCGCCCATTGGGTGAAGGGTAAACGCTCATCCCGCTTCATTCTCTGATCCTCGTGATCACAGTTCGAACATTGCGCATTTTTCCGTAATGGACTGCCGCAAGGAGATAACGCCATTGCTCCGGCGAGGTATATTCTGGAACGGCAAGATGAATTGTCTTCGACTTTATCTGTTCTGGGTCGAGGTCTATGTTAAAAATTTTTTCGCTTCACATAGTCGGCAGCTTCATCGATATAACCTTCCATCGTCCGATAGATCTTTCGCGGATATCTGATGTAGGTCACGCACAGCGTGTTCATTGTCTTATTGCTGATGGCTTCGCTCGTGATCGGGTTAAATTGGTCGAACGCTTTTGAGTGTGTGTGCAATCGCTGCAGGTTAGGATCTACTTTATGATTATAGGCTTCCCAGTCTTTCCCCTGATGTTCGCGTCCCTTCCATTGTATCCCGACTTCGCTATTGTCGACGGCGACTCCCATCCCGTCTATCTCTTTGGGCACGTTTGGCGGCGGGGGAGGTACGGCCTCGGAGAACGGCTTTGCCTCAGGATTGAAGCGAGGCGGAACATTATCGAATGCCCATGCCGCGCCGGCGACGTCCAGCATCGATCGGGGCAAATGGTCGACCTGGACGATGCCGCCGTTGATCGCGCCCTGGTATAAAGTCAGAGCAGCGGAATGCAGATTCGCTTGCGCCGTTGGTGGCTTGTAATCATAAGCGAGCCAGAACGAGAGACGATCCTGAAGAAAGGAGTACTCCGCAAGCGCGTGCTCACTCTCGGTGGGCGAAAAGTTTTTACCTTCCCGTCCCAACCGATCGCCAAACTGAATGACTTGCTTTGCAAATTCGACCGGCCCCAGATCGTCGTATTCTTTCTCGAACGTCTGTTCGAGCGAGGTTGAGACTTGAGATTCGTCCTCTTCAGATTCGTCCTCTTCGTCTGAGCTCGCAATGGCGACGGGTGTCACCGATACACTTCGGTCCGCCGGGCTCTGCTTGGGTACGTCCTCTTTGGGTACTTTGGGATTGCCTTGTGCGGCCGCACCGTCGCGCGTCCAACGGCCGTGCCAATCCCTCGGCTCGCCGGGATCATATTTGGCGAGTTCTTCCGCCGCGTCTGCAAGCCGCGCAGCAGCTTCCTGGCTGAGTTCCGGCGTTCGCGCCTGGACCGCCGCGATCGCAGCTCTCGCGAAATCCCCTTCATCGAGCGCTCGCGCAATCGCACCAAGGCTCGATTGCAGCCGCGTTGGATCTGCGCCATAGGCTGCCTTCATCAACGCGGCGATTTCAGCTTCTGACCGGGATCGAAGGCCCGCTCTTGTCCTGTGGAGCAACGGTACGCCCGCAAGCGACACGCCGACATCGGTAAAGCTCAGCCCCAATCCACCGGGCTCATTCGTCAGCCGAAAGGTTCGAGTCATGCGGCGGGCTCGCTTTGGTATAAGTAATTTTACCGCACGATATGTTCGTTCTTTGTTCTTGTCAAGCTGACGACCCATCGTGCGCGCCGGCGCCGTAAGAAAGCGGCCGTTTCAATTCCAAAATCAGCGTGAACTTCCGCCTGAGTCTGCTATCAAGCGCCATGCCTCATGAAAAAGACCGACCCCGCCGGCCGAAGCGCGTCGCCCCGCACACACCCCCGCGCGACGAAAAGAAAGGCGAGCGGATCGCGAAAGTGATCGCGCGCGCCGGGCTCTGCTCGCGCCGCGACGCCGAGGAATGGATCGCGCTCGGCCGCGTCTCGCTCAACGGCGCGGTGCTGACCTCGCCGGCGACGAATGTCGGGCCGGGCGACAAAGTCGAGGTTGACGGCAAGCCGCTGGCGCAGCGCCCGCGCACGCGGCTCTTTCTCTTCCATAAGCCGCGCGGCCTCGTCACCACCAACAAGGACCCCGAAGGCCGCCAGACGATCTTCACCTACCTCGCCGCGCATCACCCGGATGCGCCGCGCCTCGTCAGCGTCGGCCGGCTCGATATCAACACCGAAGGCCTGCTGCTGCTGACGAATGACGGCGGCCTGGCGCGCGTGCTCGAATTGCCGTCAACCGGCTGGCTGCGCCGCTATCGCGTCCGCGCCAATGGCACGACGGATCAAGCGGTGCTCGATACGCTGAAGAATGGCCTGACCCTCGACGGCATCCATTATGCCGGAATCGAGGCGACGCTCGATCGCGTGCAAGGCGCCAATGTCTGGCTGACAATGAGCCTGCGCGAAGGCAAGAACCGCGAGATCAAGCGCGTGCTCGAACACCTGGGCCTCGCGGTGAACCGGCTCATCCGCCTCTCCTTCGGGCCGTTCCAGCTCGGCGATCTGAAAGACGGCGGCCTCGAAGAAGTGCGCAGCCGCGTGCTGCGCGACCAATTGGGCGAGACGTTATTGCGCGAATCCGGCGCCGATCTCGATGCGCCGGTTGCCGTCGAAGCGGAGACGCAGGACGTGCGACCATCGCCGAAGCGGGCGCCCGCGCCGCGCGGAAAAATGCGAGCGCGGCGGCCGGCGCCGGAGCGAGAGCGAGAGCGGCAGCAAGAGCCCGAGAAGCCGCGCCATCGCCCCCTGCCCGGCCCGCGCAAACATATTTCGGCGATGCGCGCGCAGGACGATGACGCCCGCGCGCCGCGCCAGCGGATCGAGCGCGCGACGACTGAAGACCGCAGGGGCCGCAGCGTCGCGGTCGAGCGCCATGTCGCGGCGAAACCCGTGCGAAAGCCAGCCAAAGGGCCGCGCCCCGCCGCCAAAGCGGCAGGACCGAAGCCGGCACGGCCGAACAAGCCGGCAAGACCCAATGCGCCCCGCAAACCCGCCCGTCCCGGCAGCCCGGGCCGGCCGCGCGTGCGCTAAATGCGCATCGTTGCCGGACGATTAGGCGGCCGCACCATCGGCGCGCCGTCCGATGAGACGATCCGGCCGACCTCCGACCGGCTGCGCGAAACGATCTTCAACATATTGGCGCATGCCTATGGCGATCCCGTCGCCGATGCCGCGGTGATCGATCTTTTTGCCGGCACCGGCGCGATGGGGCTCGAAGCCTTGTCGCGCGGCGCCCGCAAGGCGCTCTTTGTCGAAGACGCCGCGAAGGCGCGCGCGCTCATCCGCGCCAATGTCGATGCTCTGGGCCTTGGCGGCGAAACCCGCATCTTCCGCCGCGATGCGCGCAAGCTCGGCGATGCGCCGCCCGGCGAAAAATTCAGCCTCGCGTTTCTCGATCCGCCCTATGGCCAGCATTTGGGCGAGCAGGCGCTGATTGCCTTGCGCGAAGGCCAATGGCTGACAGAGGACGCGCTCGTCATCGTCGAAGAAAGCCTCGATGCCGAAGTCGAGATGCCGACCGGCTACCGGCTTCTCGAAACGCGCGGCTATGGCTCGACGAAAATCATGTTCGTGCGGGCACACCCGCCACATTGAGCGAGGCCGGCGCTCATTCCTCGACGAGGGATTTGAGCCGCGCCAGGGCTTCGTCCCATTGGTTCGACACAAGCTGCAGATAAGCTTGCAGATCCTTGAGCGGCTCGGGCCGCAGCTCGAACAGGCTTTCGCGGCCGACCCGCACGCTGCGTGCGACGCCAGCATTTTCGAGAACACGCAGATGTTTGGTGATCGCCTGACGCGTCAAGGCCGAGCCTTCGGCCAGCCGCGCGATCGATTGCGGCGGCCCGCCGGCGAGTTTGCCCATCAGCGCGAGGCGCGTTTCATCGCCCAGCGCCGCGAAGGCCAAAGCCCGCCCCTCAAGCGCTGTGCGCCGTTTCGCTGTGGCCCGTGACATAATTTTCGATATTGACCAATTGTCCCGCCCAGCCGCTGTCGTTCATCCGGAACGCTTCGGCCCGGCGATGTTCGGGAATGGCATCAAAGCCCGATTCGCGCACCGAGAGAAGCGTGCTGCCACCTTTGGGCGCCAGCCGGAACTCGACCAAGGTCGGCGTCTCGCGGCTGTAATCGACGTTCGTATCGATCGCGTAAGGATGCCAAGTGTAGGCGAAGAAGGTTTCCGGCTCGATCTTCTGCACGGCGACTTCCATTTTGATGTGCTCGTAGCCGGGATAGGTAATGTGGCCGCGCGTGATCTTGCCGGCCACGAACGGGCCCTCGAGCGCGACCTGAAACCAGGTGCCGAACTCGCGATAATCAGTCAGCGCGCGCCAGACGCGCGACAAAGGCGCCTTCAGCTCGATCTGCTTTTCGATGAAATCCGTCATAAGCAACCTCCGGGTTGCTCATCAATAGAACGCGGCGACCAGATGAGCAACCATTTTGTTGCGTATCTCGGGCTCAGCTATTTGCCTTTCAGCGCCCGCCAGCCGATGTCGCGGCGGCAGAAGCCGCCCGGCCAGTCGATCGCATCGACACCGGCATAGGCGCGGGCGCGCGCCTCGGCGAGGCTCGCACCGAGGCCGGTGACATTGAGCACCCGGCCGCCATCGGCCACGAGGCGCAGGCCGTCACGCCTTGTTCCCGCCTGGGTGATGATCACGCCGGGGAGTGCCGAGGCTTTGTCGAGGCCGCGGATTTCGCTGCCCTTCTTCGGCGTGCCCGGATAGCCCTCGGCGGCGAGCACGACGGTGAGCGCGTGTTGGGCCGAGAAGGAAAAGCTTTCGCGTCCAAGCCGGCCTTCGGCGCAGGCGAGCATCAGCGCCAGCAGATCGCCTTCGAGGCGCGGCAGGATCGCCTGCGTTTCCGGATCGCCGAAGCGGACATTGAATTCGATGAGCTTCGGCCCGTCGCGCGTCAGCATCAGCCCGGCGAAGAGCACGCCCTGGAATGGCATGCCCATTTCGGCCATGCCGCGCAAAGCGGGCTCGACGATCTCGGCCATCACCCGCGCCGTCAGCACATCGTCCATGACCGGGGCCGGCGAATAGGCGCCCATGCCGCCGGTGTTCGGGCCGGTATCGCCCCCTCCGACGCGCTTATGATCCTGCGCCGAGGCGAAGGCCCGCGCCGTGCGGCCATCGCAGAGCGCGAAAAAGGAGACCTCCTCGCCGTCGAGAAAATCTTCGATGACGAGCGTTTGTCCGGCCGCGCCGAACAGGCCGCCGAGCATTTGATCGACTGCGGCCTCGGCCTCCGCGACGCTTTGCGCGACGACGACGCCCTTGCCGGAGGCAAGCCCATCCGCCTTGACGACGATCGGCGCGCCACGGCGGCGGATATAATCCTTGGCGGTGTCGGCATCGGTGAACTGCGCCGCTGCCGCGGTCGGGATCGCAAAAGCCGCGCAAAGGTCCTTGGTGAAACCTTTCGAGCCTTCAAGCTGCGCGGCGGCGCGGCGCGGCCCGAAGGCCCTGATGCCGGCCTCGGCCAAAGCATCGACGAGGCCGGCGACCAGCGGCGCCTCCGGCCCCACGACGACGAAGCCGATTTCCATCACGCGGCAGAAATCGATGACCGCGCCCGCATCGGCCGCATCGAGCGCAACGCAGGTCGCAACCGCGGCCATGCCAGGGTTGCCCGGCGCGGCAAAGAGCCGGTCGAGAATTGGGCTTTTGGCGATTTGGTTGGCGAGCGCATGTTCGCGTCCGCCGGAGCCGAGGAGAAGGACGTTCACGGCCGTTCCTTAGCCGTGACAAGCCGCTCTGGCTAGCGCCTATCGCCGCCCGAACAGCCGCTCGATATCGGCGAGCTTCAGTTCGACATAGGTCGGCCGGCCGTGGTTGCATTGGCCGGAGCCCGGCGTGCGCTCCATCTCGCGCAGGAGCGCGTTCATCTCTTCGGGCAGCAGCCGGCGGCCGGCGCGCACCGAATTGTGGCAGGCGAGCGTCGCCAGCACATGATCGAGCCGGCGCTCCAGCGGCAAAGCCGCGCCCTCATCTTCCGCGAGAACGTCAGCGAGGTCGCGCAACAATCTGTCGCCGTCGAGATTTTTCAGGATGCTCGGCTGCTCGCGCAGCAGGATCGCGCCGGGGCCGAAAGCTTCGATGACAAGGCCGAAATCGGCGAGCAAGGGCGCGGCGTCCGCGAGGCGATGGACTGCGGCTTCATCCATTTCGACCACGAGCGGCACGAGCAGAACCTGGCGTTCAATGCCGCCCGCGGCGCGCGCTGCCTTCATCCGTTCGTAGACGAGCCGCTCGTGCGCGGCGTGCTGATCGACGACGACAAGGCCGTCGCGCGTCTGGGCGATGATATAGGTTTCGTGGATTTGCGCCCGTGCGGCGCCGAGCGGCGTGTCCGCCTCTTCGGCCGCGGGCGATGGCGGCCGCGCATCGGCGCTCGGCGCGATGCCGGCGAAGCTCGCCTGCGCCCCGGCGGCAAAGCCCGGATAGGCGACCGAACTCTCCGGCGTCCAATTTGCCGGCCGTGGCGATGACCAATTCGCCCCGCCGCCGCCGCTTGGGCGACGGGCCAAGAGATCGAGCGCCGCGGCGCCGTTGCTTGGCGTCGCGCGATGACCGGCGCCTTCAAGCGTTTGCTTCAACGCGCCGACTACGAGGCCGCGAACGAGGCCCGGATCGCGGAAGCGCACTTCGGCCTTCGCCGGATGCACATTGACATCGACCTCGCGCGGGTCGCAGCCGACGAACAGCGCCAGCGCCGGATAGCGCCCGGCCGGCAGATAATCGGCATAGGCGCCGCGCGCCGCGCCGGCGAAAAGCTTGTCGCGCACCGGGCGGCCGTTGACGAAGAAATATTGGCCATTGGCATTGGCGCGATGCCAGGTCGGCAGGCCGGCAAAACCCCAGAGCGTGACGCCCTCGCGCATCGCCTCAAGCGGCAGGGCATTCGCCTGAAAATCCTTGCCGAGGATTTGCGTCAGCCGCTGCAACAGCCCCGCCGCACCATCCGCGCACGCGGCATAATCGAAGCCCGAGACGTCGGGACCCGACAAAGCAAAGCGCACCATCGGATGGGCCATCGCCAGCCGCTGCAGGGCGTCAGTGACGGCCTGCGATTCGGTGCGGTCGGTCTTCAGGAATTTGAGCCGCGCTGGCGTCGCGGCGAAAAGCTCGCGCACCTCGACGCGCGTGCCCTGCGGCTGCGCCGCCGGGGCAAGCTTGTGTTTCAGCCCCTGATCGACGCGGATGTGGCGGCCCTCGCGCGCCTCGCCGCTTCGGGAGAAAATATCGAGCGTCGCGACCGAGCCGATCGAAGGCAGCGCCTCGCCGCGGAAGCCCAACGTGCCGATCTGCGAGAGATCGCCGTCCGGCAATTTCGACGTGGCATGGCGCTCGACAGCGAGATCGAGATCGCCGGCGCTCATGCCCTGGCCATTGTCTGTGACGCGGATGAGCCGCCGGCCGCCGGCCTCGATTGCGACCTCGATCCGCGTCGCGCCGGCATCGAGCGCGTTCTCGACAAGCTCCTTCACCGCGGCGGCCGGCCGCTCGATCACCTCGCCGGCGGCGATGCGATCGACGAGGACAGGATCGAGACGGCGGACGGGCATCAGGGTTGCGTCCCGGCGCGCACAAGGTTGAGGGCAAGAAGCTTTTCCAGCGCCTCATCTGCCGAAATATCCTCGGGCCAGCCGTACGCCGCAGCAACGGCAAAGTCGAGAGCGTCATGCGCATCGGCCAACCATTGCGGCCGCTCGTTGTAAAGGTTCGTCAGGGTTCGCTTCGCCAAGATCGCTACCGCGTTCTCGTCTTTTGGCAGAATACGGTCCGGGTATCCCGGCACGACTTCCGGCTCGATCCGAACTAGATTCGCCGGATTGAGCCACGCGCGGCGTAGTTCGTCGAGCCTTTTCGCCGCCGCGCCGATGCGGACTGCGCGCAGATCGGCAGCGTAATCCTTGGCCGGAATATTCGGCGTCAATCCTTCCGGGAAAGGGAAGGTTTCGAAGGTGGTTGTTGGCGTATAGCGTGGACGATCTTCGAGCGATGTCCCCAGCCGCAGCGACCAGGCCTCGTGGAAACGGGAATGAAGAATGCCGAATGTTGTGTCGTCGTCTCGGGCGATAGCGATGAGCTGATGGTCGGGCTGAATGCGGTTATCAATCCAAATAAAGATTCGATGCTTCGCTACAGTTGGAGTAGCCAAATAGCGAGGTGCACGCTCAATGGCCCTTCGCATGCCTCCGCATGGCTCCGCGAAGAGCCACCAGTATTTCCTATATTTGTCTCTCCGTACCTGCTCTCGCTTGGGACGAACGACTTTCAAAACATGCGTAAACGGACTTGAATAGAGCGCAGCGTCGGCTAGCGACATATCTTCGCCGAAATCGATCACCCAAGAATCGCGAGGGCGCCGTACGACATCAATAGTATTAAACCACGGTTTCAGAACATCAGCATTTGGACGCCCATTCGGATTCAGCGGCTCCAGCAACCACTGGCGCGCGAGCGCTCCGTCGACATCAAATTGGCCCGCTTTGACAGTTCCAACAAAGGCAACGGCCTTATTATCAGATTGCGGTAGCACAGCAGTGAGATTGCTACCTTTACCCTCGACAGTGGAAGTCAAGTCAGGATGGATTTTGTCCACACGCCTTCCGTCAAGATGAGAAATCTCGTCGGTTTCAGCAAAACAAATTAGACTTACTCTGACAGCCGCGCCGTCGATAATCCACGGCTCGT
>Ga0153954_1001477_pt1 | contig 12516 bp, 10 predicted proteins | sample TSFL038MetaG_FD_102277 | JGI IMG/M metagenome (GOLD analysis project Ga0153954, IMG submission 102277) | Attine ant fungus gardens microbial communities from Florida, USA - TSFL038 MetaG | ecosystem: Host-associated > Fungi > Mycelium > Unclassified | place: USA: Florida, Wekiwa Springs State... | reverse complement strand
GTCGACAGCGAGCGCATTTCGACGTGAACCGCTCGCAGACACGACCTTCGACTTCGCAGCACGAGGCGAACGAACCACCTGTTTCGGCTGCTCCCGACGCGGCGCCATTTCGACAACGGTATCATCGCCCGTACGGAAGCGACTGACGAGGCGCACGAGTTCTTCGGTTTGTTGGGCGAGCGTCTGCGTTGCGGCCGTCGCTTCCTCGACCATAGCGGCGTTCTGCTGTGTCACCTGGTCCATCTCGTTGACCGCCGTGTTGACCTGACCAAGCCCATGAGCCTGCTCGTTGGCGCTCGAAGCGATTTCAGTGACGATGTCGTTTATCTCCGCAACCTGAGACACGATTCTCGTCAGAGCCAAGCCCGTCTCGCCGACGAGTTGCACGCCCTGCGCGACCTGTCCGGTCGAAGCGGAGATAAGTCCCTTGATCTCCTTCGCTGCCTCTGCGGAGCGCTGCGCGAGAGCGCGAACTTCCGAAGCGACGACCGCGAAGCCGCGACCGGCATCACCGGCACGCGCAGCCTCGACGCCGGCGTTCAGTGCAAGAAGGTTGGTCTGGAAGGCAATTTCGTCGATCACGCCGATAATCTGGCTGATCTGCTTGGACGAGGTTTCGATGCCGTTCATTGCAGCGATCGCCTTGCGGACGACTTCACCGCTCTTTTCGGCATCCGACTTTGCCACGGAGACGGTCTCACGTGCATGCGTCGCGCCATGTGCCGTCTTGTTGACGGTGTCGGTGATTTCCTTGACCGCGGCGGCCGTCTCTTCGAGGCTTGCAGCCTGGTTCTCCGTGCGACGGGATAGGTCGTCCGAGGCCTGCGAGATTTCCTCGGTGCCTATTCTGATGTTGCCGGCACCCTTCTTCACAAGCTCGATCGTGCTCTTGAGCTGGGAAGCCGCGGAATTGAAATCCCGCTTCAATTTCTCGAATTCAGGCGCGAATTCGGCATAAACCGTCGTTTCGAGGTTGCCTTCTGCAAGTTCCGAGAGCGCCGTTCCGAGGGATGCGACCACGACCTTGATCTGGTTCTCAGCCTCGATCTTCCCAGCTTGTGCGCCTTCGAGTTGCCCCATCATCAGATTCATCTGACTGATGATCGGTTCGTATTCCTGAATGACCTTCTCCGTAATGCGATGTGAGAAGTCTCCGCTGGCGATGCGCCCTGCGGCGGCGGTAAATGCGTCCATGAAATGCTCGTGCTCACGGGCGTAATGTTCGCCCTGTTCCTGCTGAGCTTTTGCAGCTTCGACCGCAGTGTCAGTCATGGTCTTGTTCTCGACCAAGGCCTCCTTGAAGCGTGCAAGAGCGTTGGCGATTTGGCCGTTCTCGTTCGTATCGGTGGTGCAAGGGATGGTTACACTCAGATCCTTTTGGCTGAGCTGCTCCATTGTGCGAACCAAGTCGGAGAGACGCGTCGTGGTGCCTTTCGCGATCAGAGCGACCATGATGACGGCCAGAACCGTCGCGGCGATGAGGAATCCGAGTGTCCAATAAAGTTCGCGCGAGACCGCTGCGGATTGATTTTCTGCGAGCTGACGAAAGACGACACCGAACTTAGCGGCCGCCGTATTTGTCAAATTGTTCGCTTCAACGAGCTCGTCGGCCATATCTCCAGAGAGCGCAGCGCGATGATAGCCTGCGGCTTTGATTTTGGAGGCAATGCCATCGAGCTTGGATGCCAGGAGAGAAGACGTTTCGCCTAGCGTTTGCTTGATGTCGTCGCGTCCGCCGGCACTCATCAGCTTGCGCAACGACGCGTTCAGCTTGTTATTGGTCCGCATCAAGACGGCATAGTTCATAGCCAAATTGGCGTCATCCGCAGCCGACTGCTCCGACGTCAGAGTTTGCTGCAACTCGGCCAGCGCCTGCTTAACACCTGAGAGCCGCTGAACGAGGACATCCTGCGCGTAATAGCTATCGCCGGACGAGTCGGTCGCGAGGCCCGATGAACTCGCGATCTGGTCGAGAAGCTCTATGCCGCGATGTATCTGCTCGCTCTTCGTCTTCGCGTTTTCGAACGCCGTTGCCGGAGTCTCCAGATCAAACGTTCTGGCGGCGCCGAAAATTTCCCCGCTTTCCGTTTCCGATCCGCGATCGAGAGATTCGGCGGACATTTTCGACCAGACGTCCGAGACCAATTTGGCGCCGTCGATCTCGCGATCTATGGCATCGATCTGATGAAGCTTATGGGCGGCGTAGAAATAAAGCTGAGCCAGCGATGGAATGAGAAAAACCGCGGCGATGAGAGCCAGCCTACGCGGCATCGACCACTTGCTGTTGATGTATGCTATTACCATGACTTAGCTGTCCTCGCGGTTCTCGATGGCTTTCTATTCTTGTTGTTCATCGCCTTTTGAATCGGAGGCGCTGAAGGAAATGGGGATGAAAAGGCTCGATCGCTCAGGCGCAGCGCTTTTCACTTCGCCTGACACAGAAGCGAATGGTGAGAGCGCGAAAACTGCCGATTATGCTGAGATGACCAGCAAATGACGGACACGAAAGTTCGTGACGCATTGCATGTTCCTGCTTCGAAGAGCCTGGAACATTTCGGATCTGACCCGACACGGCAGCGCGGCATCATGCCTATGATCGCGAAAATCAAGCCGCCGTTCGATCAAATTATTCGGTAAAGCTATCGAATTCGTTTACGACGCTTATTCATTTCGGGTTAACGGAATTTTCTATTGCACTCTGCAATTCCGCACGATTCCGAACTCGATATAAAAAATTTCGAAATTACAATTAAGTTTCCGTTTTTGCCGCCCAGCGGAACTTCGATTCTGGCGCCGTAAATAATTGGGTAACTCTCAGATTCTGCAGCGACGAGTTATTTTTTCAACCAGGATATCCGTCTTGGCGGTTTGATAAACTGGACGCCTACGACGCCATCCTCGGCATACACCAGGCGGCATCTGATAATGAGGTCGTCCGCCGGTATTTCTAGATAGAACTCACCAATGAGTTGCGCTGGATCTGCCACCCTGACCTTGGCACCACCATCAGAAAGGTCGAGGACCGTACCTTCAATGCGGAGGCCGCTGTCGATTTCAATCACGGCGGCCTTGAAGACCGATCGCCGGCCAAATCTCCGCTGTTCTCTCGAATGCTCTATCGCCAAGTTGTTCTCGCTGCCCTTGGATACAGGGACTATATCGCACGGAATTGTTGCCCATCCATGGAGTGAGCGGAAGCAAACCCTCGTTGCGGCTGCACCCACCCAGCCTCAAAATGAGTAAATTGATTCGCAGCATTTGGCATTCCTGCCATCTCCGACCGGTTCGCAAACTGATTTGGGAATCCCGGTCTTTTGAAGCAGATACCAAGCCTTAAGACATTTAAGACGAATTATTGAAATAGATGGGCTGCGCCGTTTCCTGAGCAAGGCGCAGCAATTTGATGCTAACATCTCGTGCCATGATCAGAGTGGCGCATTCGATTAAAGACAAGTCCGCCCGGGATCTGCAACAATCGGATCTCGTGTAAAAATCGGCAGGGACAAAAGCGGGCGCGACGATGCGAAGCTCAACGGCCAGCGGAGGATCAGATGTCGAGGTCGGAGACCTCGCTCCGCGTTCGCCTGGCAAAAAGAAATCGCACAAAAAGAGCCGACCCGCATCTGGCCTTGATCTTGCTCCGAATGCCAAAGTGTTGGCATCCGCCGTGGACCACCTCGGAATCGTATCCATCACGGATCCGGAAGGCCACATTGTCTATGTAAACGATGCGTTCGTGAGCATAAGCCAGTACAGCCGAAGAGAACTCAACGGCCGAAATCATTCGATCTTAAGCTCGGGCTATCATCCGCCCGAATTTTGGGCGGCAGCTTACGGTGCGCTCAAGCAGCAAAAAACCTGGCGGGCACCCGTAAAAAATCGAGCGAAAGACGGAAGTCACTACTGGGTCGATACTTTCATCCTGCCGCTCAAAGGCAGAGGCAAGCACATCACTGGCTTTCTCTCGCTTCAGATCGACATTACGGATTCCGCCAATCTTCGCGCCGCTCTTCAAGACCGCAATGCTTTGTTGGAAGCGGTGATCGATAGCTTCCCCGGCGGGTTGACCGTTGTCGACCGCGATCTGCGCGTCGCTCTCATCAATGAGAAGCAGAGGCAGCTTCTGGAGTACCCCGACGCACTTTTCGAGAACGGTCTTCCGACCCTCGAAGAGCTTTACCGATTCAGCGCCAACCGTGGCGATTACGGGCCGGGCGACGCGGAAACGCAGATCCGCTCGCGGCTTGAGCTTGCGCGACATGGTGGAGCTCCGATTTTCGAGAGACGACGCGCGAATGGAAAACATCTCGAAGTTCGCGGAACACCGCTTCCCGACGGCGGATTCGTAATCGCGCAGATCGACGCTACAGACCCAGCGGGGGACCGGAACGCGGTCGTTCCGCTGGAGCATCAGGATGCCCTTACCCGGCTTCCCAATCGGACGCTTTTTCAGGAACGCCTTCGCGCAGGCTTAGCCCAAGCGAAAGGTGCTGCGGCTCTCGCTGTCCACTGCCTCGACATCGATCGCTTCAAATCAATCAATGAAACCCTCGGCCATCACGTCGGCGATGCCCTGCTATCTGCTGTTGCGGAACGGTTGAAGGCCGAGCTGCGGGAATCGGACACGATCGCACGTATCGGTGGCGACGAGTTCGCAATCATTCAGATGGCCCCGCAATCGATCGAGGAAATAGAGTCTCTTGCGAAGCGCATCATTGCGGCGTTTTCCGAGCCGTTCGTCCTCGGCGACGAAACTCTGACGATCGGGACCAACATCGGCATCGCCGTGGGGCCGTCGGATGGCAACGACGCCGAGCAGCTATTGATGAATGCCGATATGGCCCTCTACCGAACAAAATCGGTCGGCCGGAGCAACTTCGCGTTTTTCGAACATTCGATGCATGAGCGCTTGCAGAAGCGCCATCAGATCATCATGGGGCTGCACGAAGCACTGGCGAACAGCAAATTCGAGTTGCACTACCAGCCGATCGTGAACGTCAAAACGCGCAGAATCGTCGGATGCGAAGCGCTTATTCGCTGGTCTCATCCCGTGCGTGGCATAATCCCCGCGTCGGAGTTCATTCCCATTGCGGAAGAATGCGGACTTATCGGCCAAATCGGCGACTGGGTTCTCAAACGAGCCTGCGCGGAAGCGAGCCTTTGGCCGGACGATATCTGGGTTGCCGTGAATATCTCCCCCGCGCAGTTTCGCGATCGGGACCTCGTAGAGAAAGTTACGAGCGCCGCGAAAAATCTTCCGCTTTCACGCGTGATCCTGGAAGTTACTGAATCGCTCCTCATGAAGGATCGAGACGCGGCGTCCGATACTCTCGAACGCCTCCGAAAAATGGGCGTTCGTTTTTCAATCGACGATTTCGGTACGGGATTTTCCTCGCTCAGCTACCTGCAGGATTTTCCGTTCGATAAAATAAAGATCGATCGATCGTTCGTGTCAGCGGTCGCAAACGTCAAGCGCTCGGCAACGCTGCGACGGTCGATCATTCAGCTCGGCTATAACCTCGGCATGACGAGCGTCGCGGAAGGCGTCGAGACCGAGCAACAGCTCGATCGGCTTCGTGCCGAGGGTTGCGTCGAAGCGCAGGGCTTTCTGTTTTCGCGCGCCGTTCCCGCCGCGAAGCTCCGCACGCTTTTTGCCAATCCGCTTTAGGAGCAGTCCGATCCGTCGGGCAAAGCGCGGAAGTTTTTACTCGTCGACGACGACCTTATTTCGCCCACCGGCCTTGGCCTCGTAGAGCTTCGAGTCGGCGCGGTCGAGGAAATCATCGTATTCTTCGCCTTGGCGCAGCTCAGCGATACCGAATGAGGCTGTAACCTTGCCGATGGGTTGTCCCGTCCGATGGTGCATCCACTTTTTGCTCTCGAGTTCGCTACGAATTTGCTCCCCCAGGTTTCTGGCGCCGGAGAGCCTCGTCTGAGGGAGCACGACGATGAACTCTTCGCCGCCGTAACGAGCAGCAGTGTCGCGGCCCTTGATGTTTTTGGAAAGAAGCTCCGCAAACCGCCGCAAAATTTCGTCGCCGACGGCATGCCCGAACGTGTCGTTGATGCGTTTGAAATTGTCGACGTCAGCCATGATTATACTCAAAGGCTCGTTGCCGTCCGATGCGGCCTCGACTTCCTTCGGAAGATGCATTTCAAGCCAGTGGCGGTTTTTGAGCGATGTAACGGCGTCCAGCATTCCAAGCCTGTGACTGTCGCTCAAGTTGATGCGAAGCTTCTCGATCTGTTGCTGCGAATGCTGCAGCCGGCCGTTCAGCTCGTTGACCTCGTTCTGAACTTTCTTGTTCTCGCTAATGAGGTACTGGATGATGGTCCGTATTCCGTCCGGTGAGGTGGACGACAAGAGACCATCGGCAGCCTGGGATAGCGATTGGGAGTGAGAGCCGCTCAGATCGAGGTGCTGCTTTAGCAAACTCATTACGGAAGACATCTCCTCGTCGAGTTCTTTCCCGACTTTTTCCAATCGTTCCGACAGACCTTCGTCAGCTTCTCGCTGGGACGGACCACCAAATTTGAAGTACTGCGATGCGCCCAAAGCAAACGTCATGCAGCACGCAGCAACGAAGCCGAACAACAAAGCTAATCCGAAAGGATGCGCCCCAAGACGGACCAGACGCCCCCGCGAGTCGACCTCGGCTATTTGCCAAGATACATCGGACCAACTGAGCAATGACGCCAGATCCATTTCCGAACGCATGGAAAAGGTCCACACGAGATACGCGAACGCAATTGCCAAAACGCTCGCAAGCATGATGACGGCGGAAGCGGGCAATTGTCTGAGTGCAAATGTGCTCATTGTCCTGCTCGGCTCAAATGGCGAAACGCTTCGCCCCTTTTGGATGGACCCCAGGGTTGCGGGAAACAACGGCACTCAAATAACGGATATTTTTCGTCTCGATATGAATGCGGAATGCGCTTCGAGATCGTGGTCTTGGGAATGCATAAACCGAATGCTACCGTCAGCATCCGGACCATGAGTCGGCTGACGGTGCAATGGTCTTTTCCAAAATCCCTGAGGAAGAGCTGTTTATTCAGCACTCCGCGCTTTATTTGCGTCTTCGATGAAGCCGGAGATGCTATTTAAAGCCGACCGCAATTTGCGTGAACAATTGCTCGGTGAAAACCTTCAGAAGGCTGCCGCTATAGCTGCCGGTCAGCAAAAGAATAACAAATCCTGCAATTATCTTCGGGACGAATGTCAGCGTCATTTCCTGAATTTGCGTCAGCGCCTGGACGAACGCGACGCCAACGCCGATGACCATAGCTGAACCGATAACGGGTCCCGCCAGGACGATCGTCAGCCAAATGGTCTGCTGCACGAGTTGCAGCGCGTCACCTTCGGTCACGATGACGACGCCGGATAGCCGATAGAGACACCGGCGGTTATCGGGACTTGTTTGCCGTTCGTGAGAATTGCCGTTGAGCCCGACGAGTCTATCCGTACCGATTGAATGACGCCTTGTGTGCCGTCAGTGCCGGTGATCGTCAGCCCGATCATCGTGCTCGCCTGCGAGATGTTCGAGTTCACCAGAAGCTGATCGAGCTTGGAGTTCGCGTTGATGCCTTGCTCGACATTCGAGAACTCGGCGATCTGCGACATGAACTCGCTCGAGTCGGTCGGATTCAGGGGGTCCTGGTTTTGAAGCTGAGCGACCATGAGCTGCAAAAAGTCATCATAGTCGAGCGTCGGCGCCGCCTGCGCGGTTGCCGAATCGACGGGATTGCTGGGACTGCTTCCCGGTGCAGGTACCGTTGTCATGCGACCTCCTTGCTCCGTTCTTCCGTGGACCTTCCGGTGGGTTCAAAGGGCAGGATCGCTCTCACTTTTTTCAATGCGTCGAACGGGCGATCGCTATCGAGAAGTGTTGCCGTTTCCGTTAGGCCGCTGATCAACAAGGGGTCGCTAACGCTTGCCAGGAGGTTCGAGACGGATTCTCGAGCCATGTCGCGGGCCTTCATGTGAAGGGAGGGGTCAATGAGCATCATTTGAATCATGAAATACAATTGCCGCAGCGGCGTCGTCGTCTCTTCCGGCTTCATCACATGCTGCTCAAGAAGAAAGATGACGTCGTTTAAGAGTTCGATGCTGACCTTGCGATCGACTTTCAAAACTCCGCCGTTGACGAAAATCCGCTCGCCCGCTCTCAGCGTTATTTTCAAGCCTCCGGCCATCAGAGACCTTCCGCGATGACGTTCGAGACATCAATGAGCGCGGAGAAATTCCGAGATTTCCCTCTGCTGATCGCTTCGGCTTCCTTGAGCATCCAAATACCGATCGAGATCAGCTTCGCTCGCACATCATCGGGTAAACCGTTTTCGGGCTTTGCCAGATCCTCAAGGAAAAAGCTCCAGAGCCTGTTGAGGAACATGATGGCGTCGACTGCTTCTCGAGAGTTGGGGCCGGCCTTTTCCGCCGATTTCAGAAGAGTGATGGATTGCTCGATGGCCTCGCGTTCGTTTTCGCGTTGCCGGCTGCCAGATTCGATTAATGTTTCTTCGTATGAGAACTTGTACATTTTCTAGCCTTCCGGGATTCCGCCCTTGGATCCGCTCGCCACTAGTTACCGAGATAATTAAGAATACTGAGATTGTTCAGCTGGCTCGTCAGCTGGTACGCCGCCTGAAGAGCCGTCGATATCTGAGACAGTTGCGTAGTCACCGCGGCGGGATCTATCTGTTCCAAATTGTCGATCGACTTCGTGAGAAAATTGACCTGAGAATCGATCTGATCGTTGGAGTCGGATATGCGCTGCTGAGTGACACCTAAGCCTGATTGCACTTGCGTGAGGCTGCCGGTCACATTTGCAGTTAGGTCTCTCGCTTTCGAAATGATTGCTTGCTGCGTACCGCTATTGAGGTTGGCGAACCCCAAACCGGAGATCATCGCATAGGCTTCGGTCAAATCGCGAAAAGTGCCGTTTGTTGCGGTCACCGACGTATTGATGACAGCACTGCGCGAAATCCGGTTGCTGACCGGCTTGGTGGATGCGTGCGTCCAATCGCTCGTCCAGTTCGAGTCTGAAAAAACGTTCGCAAATTCATTGTCCAGGAAGCTGGTCATATCGTCGGGCGAGATATTCGCCACGGCGGGATCGTCGGGGTAGATTCCAAATTTCGCCTTGAATGCATTTCGAAGGTCCGTCGCACCTTGAGAAGGTGGCGTTCCGAAGAAATCATCCATCGGCTGGACGTCGGAATTCGTGCCCGCAAAAAGGTATTGCCCGTCGAGAGACGAGTTGAGCTGATCCTGAAGCGTCTGCATTCCCGCCTTCGACGCTTGGATCAACGTATCCTGGGACGTCGATGCCGTTTGAGCGCTGATGAGGCTCGAAAGAAAATCGGACGCGCTTTTTGAGAGCGTGTCCAGCGACGATTGAGAGGCCGTGAGACGATTAAGGACAATGTTGTTCGAAGTCTGAATGGCCTGGATCTGATCCATATCCTGACGCATCGAGACGCTGACACCCGTCGTCGCGCCGAGAGTAACGCCGACATCGGCGTACCGTCCGGTCGCGATCTCCTTCTGCGAATCGACGAGCTGCTTCTGCAAATTTGCAATGGAGCGCAGCGTCTCGTCCGTTAGCGACGACGATGATATGAAGGATGAGCTGATCATGAACCTGCTGCCTGCAGAAGCGAAGTAAGCATGTCGTCAACAGTGCTGATGAGGCGCGAAGACGCCTGATATGTTCGTTCCAGAGAAAGAAGGTTGGTCATCTCTTCGTCGAGATTGACGCCGGTGTCCTGCGAAAGCGTCTGTGCTGCGCGATCAGCGGTCGTTTGGCGCGATTCCGCCTCGTTGCTCGACGACTGCCTCAGCGCCTCGAGCCACGACACTGACGATTTGGCGTAATCCGTTACGGAACCGGTTTGCTGGATTTGCGCCGAAGGATCGAACGTCTGGCTCTTTCCAAGGTTCGTGATGAGCTGCTGGATGCGATCGGTGTATGAGGCGCCGCCGCCTGTATTGTAAGTATATCCCGGGCCGGCTATGCCGCCGTCTCGGACAAGCTCGGCGTTGCCACCTTGTGTCGGATCAACGCTCGGATTGACTTTGATCAAGCCAGCAAGCCCCCGCGTGAGGGTTGTTGGGACCGACGACGAACCGCCATCGGTGAACAGGCCTGCTGCGGTGGTCGCAGGAGTCGTAGATGAATTGGTTTCAGCGAAAGCCGAAATCAGCCCCCGCGCCGTTTCATCGAGCTGGCTTTGATAAGTCGGCGCAATGCTGTCGCGAACTTCGACAAGTCCGGCGAGCTTACCGGAGCTGACCGACATCGAATGTTGCGTTCCTGCTATCGGAACGCCGTCGGCGTAAACCGGGGATCCAACTGCGTTCGCCGCCAGGTTCGCCGATTGCTGGAAAGTGACCTTGCGCGGCGTCTTGTCAAACAGCGTGACACCGCTATCGGTGTAGATCGCCATATCGCCATTGCTGCGACTTACAGTCTGAATTCCGACTTCGGTCGATAGCTGCTTTAGAACGGCGTCGCGAGCATCGAGAACGTCGGTTATATCGGCGCCGCTGCCCGTCCCTTGGACGACCTGCTGATTGAGCGTCTGGAATTGAGAAAGCAGATCGTTGATGTTGGCGACGGAAGTTGCGATGTCGGAATCGGCCTGATTGCGAACGTCTGTCACCGCTTGTGTGGCGGAGTTCAGCGAATCGGCGAGTTCTTGTGCTGCCGTCACGACCGTTGCGCCGACGGCGCTGTTCTGCGGCGTCGACGAGTAGTTCTGAAGGGCTGTGTTGAGCTGTGAAATCAACGCGGCAGGCGACGTATTGGAATCTGTGTCGCCTACCGTGTTCTGCAACTGGTTGAGCGCAGAGTTGATAGCCGTCTGCGATTGGCTGCTGGCGTTAGCATCTAGGTAGGTATCCAGAAGCAGCTTATTTGCCGTTCTGCTAATTCCAGAAATGCTAACGCCGCCGCTAGGTCCGCTGACAAGGTTTGCGACTTTGCGGGTCGCATCCGAATTGTTCACGCGCGCGATGTTTTGCGATACGACCGAGATCTGCTGAGAAATCGTCGAAAGACTCGAACTCGCGTTATTCGTACTCTGCGTGAGCGTCATCAGCGGGGCTTTCTATTTTCTACGTTTCCCGTCACCGGACGAGGTTTACGAGAACATCGAGAAGTTCGGTGCCGGTCTGGAACACTTTGGAGTTTGCCGTGTAGTTACGTTGCGCTTGGACCATGGTCGTCAGCTCGGACGCGAGATCCACGGTGCTGCTTTCCAAAGCTCCCGAAATGATTTTGCCGCGGCCTGCGTCGTTCGCCTGGCCGAGCTGTAAATCTCCGGAGTTTTTGTTCGTCGCGTAGACGTTTCCGGAAATGGCCGTGAGATTGTCCGGGCTGGCAACGGTCGCGAGCGGAATTTTGAATGCGTCGACACGCGAACCATCAGCATAGACAGCTGTCACTATGCCTTCCTCGCTGATCTCGAGCCGGTCGACCGCGGTTGGAGGACTACCGTTTGCGCTCGGCGCGTATGCGCCCGTCTGCGGTGAATAGTTCGCCGCAAGCTGCGTCATCTTGCTGAGGTCGAGAGAGAATGATGCGCCGTTCGGAATGTTGAAGCTGATCGTCTTCGGAGGCGTTGCCGGTGTCACCGCGCCAGTCGAACCGTCGAAGGTGACATTCGTAGTCGACAGCTGCGAGCCCGCCGAATAGGGGAAACCGCCGTTGGTTGCGCCGGCAGCGTTATATACGGTGACTTCCCAGGTATTGGCCGGGGTAGCGAGCTTCGCGGAATAAACGTCAAGGGTGACTTGATGCCCAAGGTTGTCATAGGTGACGATCGACGTCTTGCCGGCATAATCCGCTCCAGCGGCGTTTGCCGACGGCAAGCTCGTCGAGGCAGCCGCATCTGCCGGAAGGTTGACGCCGAACGTACCGCTCGTCGAAGGCGTTGCCTTCATACCGAGACCGCTCGTGCTGACGACCTGGAGACCAGCTGCGCTATTTACGACCGAGCTCGAGCTACCATCCAAGAGGTTGTAGCCCAAAAGCTTGAAGCCCGCGGCGTTGACGAGGTCACCGTTCTGGTCGGGAACGAAGTTGCCCGAGCGGGTCAGGTAAGGCGTGCCGGCGTCGCTCTGCACCATGAAGAAACCGTTGCCGCTGACCGCCAGGTCCGTCGGCGATTTCGTGTAGGTGAAATCGCCTTGTTGAGAAATCATGCGACGCGCGATGGTCGATACCGAGCCTGGCACATACTCGGCGACACTGCCTTCCGCGATGAGCGTCGCGAATTCGGTAGATGCCGCCTTGTAGCCAGTTGTGTTGATGTTGGCGATGTTGTCCGCGACCGTTCCCATACGGTCAGACTGGACAGACATGCCCGAGACGCTGGTAGTCATTACTCCGTAGAGACCCATCGACATTCTCCTCGTCGCGAATGATGCTCGGCGGAATTGAAGCATCTGGGCCTTGCGTGAGACTGGTTGCCACCTCATCGGCAGATTGCGCGATGTCGTCACACGCGTAATCC
>Ga0153954_1001476_pt1 | contig 12518 bp, 11 predicted proteins | sample TSFL038MetaG_FD_102277 | JGI IMG/M metagenome (GOLD analysis project Ga0153954, IMG submission 102277) | Attine ant fungus gardens microbial communities from Florida, USA - TSFL038 MetaG | ecosystem: Host-associated > Fungi > Mycelium > Unclassified | place: USA: Florida, Wekiwa Springs State... | reverse complement strand
GACCAGGAACAGCGCGACGAGCAGGCCCAAGATCACCGGAACGCGCTGCAGCATCGCTCCTAACCCCACAGCCGATCGAGACCGACAAAACGGTTATAGATGCCGAGCAGCACCAGCGTGGCGACCAGCAATACAACCGCGATCGCGGAGGCGAAGCCCCAGGCCAGCAAATCCTCGATCTGCTGATTGATGAGCTGCGAAATCATCATGTCCTTCGGCGTGCCGAGCAGGATGGGGGTGATGTAGAAGCCCAGGCACATCGTGAACACCAGCACGCTTCCGTTCACCACGCCCGGCAGGCTGAGCGGAACGAAGACGTGCCAGAACGCGGCAAGCGGACGCGCGCCGAGACTCTCCGCCGCCCGCAAATAGGACGGCTCGATCTTCTTCATCACGCTGTAGAGCGCGAGCACCATGTACGGAAGCAGCACATGGGTCATGCCCAGCGTCGAGCTGAACGACGTGAAAAGCAGCTGCGGCGGCCGCCCCCAGCCCGCCAGAGCATAGAGTGACGCGATCGGCCCGCGATTGCCGAGAATGACCAGCCAGGAATAGGTCCGCACGACAAAGCCGGTCCAAAAGCTCAAGCCCACGGCGATGAGGAAGATGATGGCCCACGCATCGTTGCGGCGCGCCATGACGTAAGCGAGGGGATAGGCCAGCAGCAGGCACGCCACGGTGACAATCAGCGACGTCTGGAAGGTGTTGATCATCACCCGCGCATAGAGCGGGACCGTGAACAGCCGGCGATAATGATCGAGCGACACGCTCGGATCGGTGACGCTGAGCAGAAGGACGTACCCGATCGGGATGACGAAGAGGAACAGGATGGAGAGCGCTGCCGGACCCACCAGCAGCCACGCTGTCACGCTCTCGCGCGCCACCGCGGCAGGCCTGGCGATCACTGGAGGCGACGCGGCGACGCTCATCTCGGACGTCGACAAAGGCGAGCGTTCACTGCAAACGGCAGCACCACGCGGTCGGCAGCCAAGCCGACAGCCTTTGCGCCCACGGCGGTACGATGGAGACGTTCGTCGCGGCGAGAGCGCGGCCGCAATACGCCGGTCGCGGCCGCAACTATGCGGGACGCATCGTGCACGGACTTCCCTCCCCTCCGCAGATTATTATCACGGCTGCGTATACCGATCGTCGCGCTAGACCGATCGTCTAGTCGAAGAGTACATTGCATGCCCATCGTGTCAATAGGCAAGCGCTTCAATGACGGGTTTCCCGACGCGAAACGATTGACCCTAGTAGACGATCGGTCTAGGATCGATGGTCATGGCTAAAGCTACACCACCTTCCGGCGGCAAAGCCTTGTCGTCTTCCCGCGACAATGTGCGCGGCAAGCTGATCCAGATGGGAACCGAGATCCTTTCAGAAAAAGGCTTCGGCGCCGCTGGACTCGACGAACTCTTGAGCAAGGCGGGCACGCCGAAAGGTTCGTTCTACTACTATTTCCCGAGCAAATTGGATTTCGGCCTCGCCGTCGTCGACAACTATGCTTTTATCTGGGAGCAGAAATTGACGCGGCTGCTCGGCGATCCGAACGTGCGACCGCTCGACCGGATCACGAACTATCTGAACGAAGCCATTCGCGGCCTGAAGAAGTATTCCTTCACGCGCGGCTGCCTGGTGGGAAACATGAGCCAGGAGATTTCGAACCTGGACGAAGCGTTCCGCGCGAAGATCTCGAAAGTCTTCGCCAGTTGGTCCGAACATATCCGCAACTGCCTTGACCAGGCCAAAGAGGCGGGCGAGCTCGATCGGACGGTCGACACGCAGGCGCTGGCCGATTTCTTCTGGATGGGTTGGGAAGGCGCGATTCTGAAGGCGAAGCTCGAGCGGAGCACGGACCCGATCGAAGTGTTCCGCAAGGTGTTTTTCGACCTGATCTTCGCGAAACATCGCTCGTAGATGCCACACGCATCCGCATCCACGAGGAAGGCGTCGCTGCGCCGCCTTGGATGCGCTGGCCGCCAGGCGAGATGCGGACATGATGCGGACGTGATGCGGACATGGAGCGTGTCATCATGCCCTCTCCCCGCACCGGACGAAAGCCCGCTAACATGCCTGGTAAAAATGCGCGAGGCGGATCGGCGCACCGTCCAGGCGATAGGAGGCGTGAATGACAGTCGGATTGTCTCGCCGGAACATTCTGGCGCTCGGCGGCGGAGCAGCGCTCGCGATGCCGTTCGTCCGGCGTGCCTCGGCCCAAACGCGGACGATCTATGTGAGCTCCTACGGCGGGGCGTGGGATACCGCATGGAAAAAGGCATTCTTTGACCCGTTCACAGCGGAGACCAAGATTCGGGTCAGCACAGTCCCCGGCACCTCGTTCGCAAAGCTGAAAGCGCAGGTGCAAGCGCGCAAGTTCGAATGGAACGTCGCCATCTTTGGCGACGTCGAGTACACGCAGGCCGCACACGAGGGCTTGCTCGAGACGGTCGATAAGGTCGCCGCGAGGGTCGATCGGCTGCCTCCGGAGATCGTGCGCGAATGCGGCATCGGCTGCTATTCGCTCGGCGACGTCATCGTCTATCGCAAGGACAAGTTTCCAAACGGCGGGCCTCAGAGTTGGGCGGATTTCTGGGACGTAAAGCGCTTCCCCGGCGCGCGCGCCATGCGTGATCGGCCCGCGACCTGTCTTGCCTTTGCCTTGCTCGCCGACGGCGTGCCACTCGACAAGCTCTATCCGATGGATATCGATCGCGGCTTCCGCAAGCTGAGCGAGCTCAAGCCGCACGTCAAGGTCTGGTGGACGCAGGGCGCGCAATCACAGCAGCTCATCCGCGATGGCGACGTCGATATGATCGCCATGTGGAGCGCACGAGCCGTCGACTTGATCGAGGATAACGTGCCAGTCGAGATGGTCTGGAACGGAGCCGCCATCTACGACGCTTATGTGCTCGTTCCAAAAGGCGATCCGAATGCCAAGGCCGCATGGGAGTTCTGCGGCTTCATCGCACAGGCGAAACCGCAGGCAGACTTCGCGATGTTGCTGCCGTATGGGCCGGTCAATCCCGGAGCCCGCTCCTTGATGACCGACGCGCGGCTGCGGCAGACGCCGGCGTGGCCGCAGAACGAAAAGGTTTCCTTTCGGCATGACACCGCGTGGCTGGCGCCGCGGATGCCGGAAATTCAGGAACGCTGGAGCCAGTGGCTCAGCAGCTAAGACTTAGGTGCAGCGTATTTGACCGCAGTGGAGGAATGCAGGATCGACTCTCCGTCTTCGAAAAAAAGAGTAAAGGGAGGGATTCATGGCAATGCGCATATCTCGTCGCAACATGCTGGCGCTTGGGGCCGGCGTGGCAGTCAGCGCGCCCTTCGTCCAACGCGCCGGATCGCAGATCCGCAGTCTCTACGTGAACTCCTACGGCGGCGTGTGGGAGACGGCCTGGAGAAAGGCGTTCTTCGAACCGTTCACAGCACAGACCGGCATCGAGATCAAAGTCGTACCCGGCGTCTCCTTTGCCAAGCTGAAGGCGCAGGTGCAATCCCGCAAATTCGAATGGGACGTCGCCACCGTGGGCGACGTCGAGTTCGCCCAGGCGGCATTCGAGGGCCTGCTCGAGAAGCTCGACAGATCGGCAGCGAAGGCTGACAAGCTGCCGCCGGAGATCGTGCATGACTACGGCATTGCCAACTATTCGCTCGGCACCAACATCGTCTATCGCAAGGACAAGTTTCCAAACGGGGGACCGCAAAGCTGGGCCGATTTCTGGGACGTGAAACGGTTTCCCGGTCCGCGTTGCATGTACGACCGCTCGTTCACCTGCCTCGCCTTCGCACTGATTGCCGATGGCGTCCCGTTCGATAAGCTCTATCCGATGGATCTCGATCGCGCGTTCCGCAAGATGAGCGAGATCAGGCCACACATCAAAGTGTGGTGGCGCGAGGGCTCGCAGTCCCAGCAGCTTATTCGCGACGGCGAGGTCGACATGATTGCGATGTGGAGCGCACGAGCCGTCGACCTGATCGAGGAGAAGGTGCCGCTGGAAATCGTCTGGAACGGCGCGGAAATCTACAACGGGAATATCTTCGTTCCGAAGGGCAATCCCAACGCCACGATGGCGTGGGAATTCTGCGGCTTCGTCGGCCAGGCGAAACCGCAGGCCGACCTCGCAATGCTGTTGCCATATGGGCCTGTCAATCCGGCGGCAGCCGCGTTGATGACGGAAGCACGACTGCGCCAGACGCCGGCATGGCCCGGCAACGAAAAGGTCGCCTTCAGGCACGACACCGCGTGGCTGGCCTCGCGCCTGCCGCAAATCCGCGAACGCTGGACCCAGTGGCTCACCACATAGTCGGAGCATCCGGCGACCGCCGATGCTCCGCATCTGCGGCTCGCACAATGCTACTGCGACGTCTTCTTCTGCCGCGCTTTCGCGGAGCGCGGCCCCATCGGCTCCGGCTGGAACGGGCCATCGCGCAGTTCGAGATAGCTTTTAAGCCCTCCCGAGCGCTGCGCCTCGAGCAGCTTTTCCCGCATGTCGTTGTGGGACGCATGGGCCATGGCGCTGAAAGCGCCTTCCATCAGCAATCCGGAATAGACGCCAGCCGCCTGCATGCCCATCATCGTGACAGCCTTGTTGAGGCGGATCGACGGCTCCGGCACCAATGCGATACGTTCCGCAAGCGCGCGTGCCCGTGGCATCAGTTCATCATGCGGCACGACTTCGTTCACCATGCCGATGCGCAGCGCCTCCTGCGCGTCGAAGTGGTCGCCGGTAAGCCCCCAGCGATTGGCGGCTTTCCAGCCGCACAGCGCGCCGAACAGATAGGTCGTGTTGGAGACATGGCGGACCTCGGGTTGCGCGAATACCGCCTGGTCCGAGGCGATCGTGATATCGGCGGCGAGCTGGTACCAGAAGCCGCCACCCATGGCGGCGCCGTTGACTGCCGCAATGATCGGCTTTCCGAGCCGCCACATATGGGTCCAATGGGCGATACGTGCACCATCGACCCGATGCCACTGCTCGATGTAATCGGCGTGCGACTTGCCGGTCGGGTCAAGGGGCGACTTGTCCCCCGGTGCAAGGTCATAGCCCGCGGAGAAGGCGCGACCCGCGCCGGTGAGGATAATGGCGCGCACCGCGCGATCCGCGTCCGCCCGGTCGAAGGCCTCATGCAGCTCAGCCTCCAGGGTCCGGCTGAGTGCATTCATGCGGTCGGGACGATTGAACGTGATGGTCGCGGTGCTGCCGTCGACCTGGTAAAGCAAATCATTGGATGGCTGGGTCATCTCCTCGTCCTCTTGTTTGTTGCAGCGCTGGTTGCTGTCGCCGTGTGGCTTCGTGAGCACAGGACTTCGTGAGCACAAGACTTCGTGAGCACAAGACTTCGCGGCGCGTTCGGGCGCGCCCTCTCGTCACGACGGCACCAGCAGACTGTAGACCGATCGTCTAGTCGAACGACTATAGATTCCACGCTGGTGCTGTCAATGGCGCAACTCTGTCCGCAACTTCCATGCCCATTGGGACGACGATGCAGGCGCAGTGACATTTGGTCCTTGGCGATTCCGGATGAATCTCGTTGACCGATTATAGACGATCGGTCCAATCTGACTGCCAAATCTTCAGCGCCTGCACGGACGCCGACACGCGTGGATCGGCATCTCACGACGATCCCGCCGTCGGAGGTGTCGCCGGATCAGCAACTGAAGCGGCGTGCAATTCTGCTGAAACCCGGGAGGTAGCAATGACCGCTCGCTTGTCCCGTCGAGATGCACTGGCGCTGGGCGCCGGTGCGGCAATTGCGGCGCCGTTCGTCTCCAGGGCGTCGGCCCAGGCGCGAACCCTCTACGTGAACTCCTACGGCGGCGCATGGGAGACCGCGTGGAGAAAGGCCTTCTTCGATCCATTCACCGCGGAAACCAAGATCCGGATCGAGACCGTGCCGGGTGTCACCTTTGCCAAGCTGAAGGCACAGGTGCAGGCACGGAACTACGCATGGGATATGGCGAATATGGGCGACGTCGAGGTCGCCCAGGCGGTTCTGGAGGGGCTGGTCGAGAAGGTCGATCGGGTGGCGGCCAAGGCCGATCAGCTGCCGCCGGGGATCGCGCGCGAGCACGGGATTGCCAGCTACGCGCTCGCGGCGACGATTGTCTATCGCAAGGACAGGTTTCCGAACGGCGGGCCGCAAAGCTGGGCCGATTTCTGGGACATCAAGAAGTTTCCAGGCAGCCGCTGCTTGCAGGACTTGCCCTATAGCTGCCTCGCCTACGCCCTCCTGGCGGACGGAGTCCCGATCGAACAGTTGTATCCGCTGGACATTGATCGCGCCTTCGACAAGTTGAATGCCATCAAGCCGCATATCAAAGTCTGGTGGACCCAGGGTTCGCAATCCCAGCAACTCATCCGCGACGGCGAGGTCGACATCATTGCGATGTGGAGCGCGCGGGCGGTTGACCTGATCGACGACAATGTACCCCTTGAAATCGTCTGGAACGGCGCGGAAGTCTGGACCTCCAACCTGATCGTGCCGAAGGGCAATCCCAGGGCAAAGCTGGCGTGGGAATTCGCGAGTTTCGTGGCGCAGCCCAAACCGCAAGCGGACTTCGTGAAGCTGTTGCCCTATGGACCCATCAATCCTGCCGTTCGCACACTCGTGTCCGAGGCGCGATTGCAGCAGACTCCGACCTGGCCGGAGCATGAGAAGGTCTCATTCCGCCAGAATGCCGAGTGGCTCGCCCCACGGCTTTCAAAGATCCGCGAACGCTGGTCGCAGTGGATCACGACCTGACGAAGTAATGCCCTTGGCATGACTGCCGCGGTGTTACGGCATCTTGAGCCCGGACTCTTCTATCACACTTGCCCATCTGTGACGGTCTTCGCGAAGACGATCCCTGAACTGCGCTGGCCCGAGATTCAGGGGCTCGACACCGATTTTTTCGAAGCGAGCCGTCACATCGGGGGATTTGACGATCTCGCTGATCGTCTCGTTCAGCTTGTCGATGACCGATGCTGGGGTGCCGGCCGGCGCCATCAAGCCGGCCCAGAAGGCCACCTTGTATCCCGCGAAACCTGATTCAGCAAACGACGGCACCTCCGGCAACTTGTCGGAACGCCGTTCGGATGTCACTGCGATCGGACGGACTTGGCCGGCGGCAATAAACGGGAGCGATGGCGGAATTCCGCCAAAGAGCAGATCGATGCGTTTGCCGACGAGATCGCCGACGGCCTCTGCCGACCCCTTGTAGGGAACATGGGCGAGATCAATCTTGGCGCGCGATTTCAGTAATTCCCCGGCCAGATGATGCTGGCTACCGACGCCTGCCGATCCGAATGTGAGCTGCTCTTTTCTTGCGAGCGCGATAACGTCCGCCAGTGTGCGGACGGGCAGATCGGTGCGGGCCATCAGCACGAAAGAGGACTCGGCTGTCAGATTCACCGGCGTCAGCCGCTTCGAGAAATCTGCCGACGGCTTGAGCAGTGGCATGATGACGATAGGGCCGTCGGATGCCAATAAGAGCGTGTAGCCATCTGCAGGTGATGATGCCACGCTCTCCGACGCTATCGCTCCATTCGCGCCTGTCCGGTTCTCGACAAAGAAGCTCTGCTTGAGACGCCGGGTCAAATGTTCCGCAAGAATGCGCGCGACAGTGTCGGGGGTGCCGCCCGCGGCGTAGGGGGAGACTATCCGTACTGGATGCGTTGGATAAGAATCATCAGCAATGGCATTGCGAGTGCCACCCGCGCACAGCAGCGCAAGGATCATCGTCACAGTCGCACTGAACCATGCCATAACGCTTTTCCCCCTCCACCCGTCGTTCTTGATTGTTCTGAGCTTCTTCGAGCTCAAATTATGCCGCGCGCCTTCAACGACTCCAGTTGCTCCGCGGTGTAACCGAGCTCATCGACATAGATGTCGCGATTGTGCGTGCCCATTGAGCAGCCAAGGAATTCAATTGCGCCCGGCGTAGCAGAGAATTTCGGAACGACATTCTGTACGACCGCCGAATCGAGATCGGGGTCCATGACACGGACCAGCGCTTGGCGCGAGGCATAGTGCACGTCGTTAAAGATGTCCTTGATATCGTAGATTGCGGAAAAGGCGACCTCGTGAGCGTTGAACGCCGCAACGACATCGTCTCTCGTCCTGCCCGCAACCCAGTTGGCGACGATTCCATTGATCTCGTCCGAGTGATCGACCCGGTTGACGTTGTCGGCGAACTTGGGGTTCGTCAGCAGGTCTGGCCGCTCAATGGCCTGACACAGCCGCGACCAGATGTTGTGATTGCTGGCGGCCATCGTGATGTACTTGCCATCCGCGGTCTTATAAGTGGAGCTTGGAGCGGCGTAGGCGACCTGGTTGCCGCAGCGCGTATGGATGACCCCTGTCTTCTCGAATTGTATGGCATCAAAGTCCATGAGCCGAAACAGAGCCTCGTACAACGCGAGGTCGATCATCTGCCCCGGTCCGCCGAGAGCATCGCGCTTGTAGAGCGCCGCCATGACTGAGAACGCGCCGAAGACTCCGGTGATCAGGTCGCCAAGCGGATATCCCGGCGACATCGGCGGCCCGTCGGCGTCACCGATCAGGTTGCTCAGTCCGCTCATGGCTTCCGCGACTCGGCCAAACCCCGGGCGATTCTTGTAGGGACCGGTTTGCCCAAAGCCGGATATGCGCAGCATAACGAGTTTTGGCTCGACAGCGGCCAGGTCATCGTAACCGACCCCCCACCGTTCCAAAGTGCCGGGTCGGTAATTTTCGACCACGACATCGCGACCGCGCACCAGATCCTTGAAGATCTCCGCACCCTCGGGCTTGCTCAAGTCAAGCGTAATGCAACGCTTGTTTCTGGATATCGACTTCCACCAAAGAGGGATGCCATCGACAATCGGCTCCAGTTTCCTTTGGCCGTCTCCGTGGATTGGATGTTCGATCTTGATGACATCGGCTCCAAGGTCGGCCAGCAGCACCGATGCAAAAGGTGCGGCAACCAGGTTCCCTGCATCGATGACGCGCACGCCCGTCAACGGCTTGGAGGAGCTCGGCTGCGGAGCAGCGATGGTTTGTGCAACCTGCGTGGTCATGCTGCACCATCTCGCTTGGCCCGTCCCAGAAAGGCGGTATCGCGTATGGCGCGCAGATCGTCGTCATATTGCATGAAGAAGCTCGAATCGACCTCGGTGCCGACGCCTCTCGCTTTCGCCCGTTCATAGATCAAGCGGCCCAGTGCGGCGAACTGGATTCCCATCCCTACATTGTTGTTGTGATAAGTGATCTGAGACGCAGTCGAGCGGCCGTGAATATTTCTCTTGTTCAGCAATTCGCCGATCTCATGGATATCACTCCAACTCAGCGTCCCTTTGCGCAAATGCGGATACAATTCGGGCTGCTTGTCGAGCCGGACGGATTCCCGGGAATTCACCACGATGATGTCGCTCCGTAGAACGGTGGTGTCGTCCGTTTCGCGACGCGGCAAGAAATAGTCGCTGCCTATCATCGTGTTGACGTGTGTGCCTGGCTGCAGCCAGTGCCCGTCAAATACCGACTCATTTGAGCTGGTCGCAGTCGTAACGATGTCGCAACCTTCGACCGCCTCCCGCGGATGACCAACGGCGACGCATTTGACGCCGAGCGCCTCCGTGATCTGCTTCGCGACGCGCTCGCGCCGTTGCTCGCGTGTGCTGTACACACGAATCTCGTCGATGCTTGTGACAACACATGTGCATTCAGCTTGAAGCAACGCCTGGGTACCCGACCCGAAAAGACCCATCACCTTTGCGTTGTCGCGCGCGAGCTTCCTGGTCACAATTGCGCTGGTGGCTGCCACGCGGATCGGATTCAGATAGAAATCCTGCAGGACGGCCAAGAGCTCCGTGGTCTTGGTATCGAACAACAGCACGAGCGCCGAAAAGGCGCCGGGAAATCCCAAGCGGGCGTTGCCCCGTTTGCTCTCGACTTGGACAGTCGCAGAGTTGATCCGCAATCCGGCCGAATTGATGCCCGGCACCACACCCGCCATCTCGTTGAACCAGTAATAGTGAGAAGGGCGGTCAGCATGGGGGTGATAGATGCGTCGGCGCGGAAGCTCCTGCGCCTCCCCCCGGCCAAGCTCGACAAAGGCGCCTTCGATGGCGTCAATGCATTCATTGGTCGTGACCAAGCCTGGCATGTCTTGGTTACGCAATAGCAGCGTGGTCGCCATACGCAGTTGCCCCGGATCGATTGCCTTTTGGCAATCGTGGGGAACCTGTCACGCGCGGTCAAATCGGATTAGACCGGACAATTCATCAGAAATTCTGATGATGGTCGACGCCGTGTCGACGAGGAGGCCGGCGCCGGTTGAGCAAGTTGATGACCAGGGGGATCATGACGGAAAGGAAGGCTTTCGCTGCGGGCGATGCCTTGTAGTCGGCACGCGTCGCGACACCCAGCACACGGACGAATTTTGGGTCGGGAATATTCACGGCCACGGTGCCAGGATGTGCGATGACAGGATGAGCCGAGCGCGGAAGCAGCGTGAGGCCGCAGCCGGCCTCTACCAGGCCGCCGAGCGTGAAATGATTCGACACCTCCTCGATCGGCGCAATCCTCAGCCGGTGCCGGTGAAAGAACCTGTCGATCTCGTGACGCACATTCGTGCCTCGCCGCATGAGAAGTAACGGCTGATGCGCAAGCAATTTGACGTTGCTGCATCCGGATTTGGTCAACGGGTGGCCCTTCGGCGCCACGATCACGTAGTCGTCCTCGGCGACAACCTGAAACCGGAGCTTCGATCTCGGAGATGGGCGTGGACCAAAGTAGAAGTCCAGCTCTCGCTCCCCCACCATGGTTTCCAAGCTCGCAGCCGCCTCATCAGAGAACTGAACGCGAATGCCTGGATATTTCTTTCGGAACGACCCGATAATTTCCGGCAGAATGTAGCACGCGAGGGTTGGCGTTGCGCCGACTTTGACATCTCCAGTGTCGAGCGTCGCTACTTTCGCAAAGTCATCGAGCAGACTGTCCAGATCGCGCAGCAAGGCAACGATGCGGTGATAAAAAGTCTCGCCCTCTTGTGTCAGACGAATCGAGCGGGTTTGACGGTGGAACAGTGTAACCCCAAGAGCCGCTTCCAGCGTCTTGATATGCTCGGTAATCGCCGGCTGACTGCGGCCGACCGCCTTCGCCGCCTTGTCGAAGCTGCGGGTCTCGGCGAGCGTCGCGAAGCTGCGAAGCCGCAAAAGCGTAACGGACACGCGATCCTCTGGATCCAACGAAGCCTGACCGACCCTATACGATCGATCGCGAGCGGTTCAATCATGACGCTCCGAAGGTCGGGGCAATCTGGTGAGCGCGACAGCGCGGGCGAACCTGTGACCCCTACCATGTCAAGGTAGTGCTCTTCGGCTGAGCAACGCGCCCACGATCACGCTGCAGGCGCTAGCGTATTCGGATTATTTTCCTATAGTCCTAGTATTTTAGAATTGCGAAGGCAGTCGTTGACAGTCAACTTGACTAGTATCAGCCCGAACACCACGATATAGCCATGAAAGGCCAAAATCAGCTCGTCAGCCTCGAAGAAGCCGAGGACATCAAGGCGAAGGTGGACGCAGAACTGTCCCCTGACTTGCGTAAGCTGCTGCGGGCTAACAACCTCGTCTTGACCATCAATTCCATTGACGCGCTAGACCCCGCCGACAATCGGCACGCCGCGTTCGGCGCCGTTGCGCTTGATCCTCACTTCGCCGAAGAGCTTGCAGAAGAAGAGCTGCTTGACGACATGGTGTCCCTCACCAACGAGGAAACGGGCATCCACAATCATATCTTCGTTTCCACCAAGATCGGCGTGAGGCATGGCCCGCGGGTCAAAGTCGCCATCGATCCGCCCGATAGCTTCAATCCGCTTTCCGACAGCGCATCAATCGGCTTTGACGGCACCCTGAAGGCCGGCAACATATCCGGCGACCTCCAGCGCAAGGTCACCGAATTTATTGCCCTCAATCACCAAGCGCTGATGGATTATTGGGAGACCAAGATCGGCACTGCCGAGCTGATGAGGCGATTGCGGCCGATCCCCTGAGCGCAAGGCATTCGCCGGTGGCCGTAAAGAGTACGGGCGCTGTTCCACACTATCCCTGCGTTCTGATCGAACCGCCAGACGCGGTGAGCAGACCCGGAAAGACTTTGCTCGATTGAATGGTGGGCGCGACAGGGATCGAACCTGTGACCCCTACCATGTCAAGGTAGTGCTCTTCCGCTGAGCTACGCGCCCGAAAACCAGGGGTCGAGAGGGCGCCGTCTTATCGCTCCCGGAGGTGGGAGGCAAGGACCAGCCGGAAAGGAAAGGGACCAGTGCGGCGCGAGTGCTCCGACGGGAGCGACCGCGCTTGGCCGGCAGCCGTGTGCCGACCCTCAGGCCGCCAGCATCTTGCCGACTTCGTTCACCAGCTCGCGCAGGTGCACCGGCTTGGACAGCACCTTGGCGTTCTTGGGCGCCGCCGAATCGGAGTTGAGCGCCACCGCGGCAAAGCCGGTGATGAACATGATCTTGATGTCGGGGTCGAGCTCGGAGGCGCGGCGCG
>Ga0153954_1001475_pt1 | contig 12526 bp, 10 predicted proteins | sample TSFL038MetaG_FD_102277 | JGI IMG/M metagenome (GOLD analysis project Ga0153954, IMG submission 102277) | Attine ant fungus gardens microbial communities from Florida, USA - TSFL038 MetaG | ecosystem: Host-associated > Fungi > Mycelium > Unclassified | place: USA: Florida, Wekiwa Springs State... | reverse complement strand
GGTTCCGCGTGCCTTGTGGTTTTTCGACAGGTAGTTGAACACGTTCCGATCCGCCGACATCGGGTCGCTGGGCAGCGGAAAGTTCCAGTGATGTGCGGCCAGCGGGCACGCGATCTTGTTGATCATCAGGCAGCTGGGATCGACGAAGCCGCCGAACATCTCCTTGAACAACCCTTGGCCCGGTCCGACCGATTCCCACACATCCACACAGGCCGGACGCCGCGTCGCGGGATGCACGAACCAGCGCAGCGCGAACGCCCACTCGGCGTTCTCCATGGCGGCGCACATCTGGGTCAGGTGTGTCGGATCCCACCAATTGTCGTCGTCGAGGTAGGCAACATAGGGTGCATTCGCCAGGTAGGTCAGCATCGCCCGCAGCGCGCCGCCGTCACCCGATGGCATCAGGCCGCCATGCCGCACAGAGGTGGAAAAACCTGGCCAGATCACCTGCACCGCGCAGTTTTGCGGCCGAGCGGCGCAGATATCCTCGATCAGGCCGACATCGCCCGTCGGCCGGTCGATACCCACCAATACGTGCACGCGGCCGTCGTATTGCTGGGCGAACACGCTCTCCAGCGCCTGGCGCAGATACGGCCGCAGCACTGTCGGGATGACGACCGCCACATCCATCGGGCGTTGCAGGTCGCAATCCGCATAGGTGCGCAGAAAGCTTTGGCTCATGGTCCGGTCCGGCACCGCACCGATGCAGGCCCGGTCGGATGACCGTAATACTCGACTTCCATCAGGCTGCCCGAAACGCTCTGTTCAGCCAATCATACACGTTAGGCAGCAGTTTACCGCCTTTTGCCGGCACGGAATGAGGGTGATTTTGCCGCCGGACGTCGGAGGGTCTGCCAGCCGCTCTGGCGATGGTCCGCCCGCGCGGCGATCCGCAATGAAAAGCCCGGTTAGGTTTCTGTTAATCAATCCGGTCGATCATTTCTGACGCGTGCTCGGCGTTCGAAAGGAACCAGGATTGATGCGCCCATGGCAGCTCGGTAGGCGCCCATCCCGGATCCCACCGACCGTGGAGGCGCCCGTGCCGGACGATTTAAGGAGCGCCGTCATGGATGCGGTCTCTGGCGATTCGGCGGGTTCCGCGGCCACGAACAATCCGTTCGGTCGCGTCTTGCAGCCGCTAACCGACATGATGCGATCCCGTTCCGATGCCGCCCTGCGCGCGATCGTCAGCATCTGGGTCGAGCAGACGGCGCCGCTGTTCGCGATCGCCAAAATGATGCGGGACATGACCGATTTGCGCCGACGCGCGCATTCCATCGCAGCGGCGTCCGAGGAGATGGCAACCTCAATCCAGGAAGTGGCCAGGGTTTCCGCTGTCGTCGCGGGCGATGCGCGCGTGGTGCAGAATGACCTCGTCAGTGGTGTCGCCGCGGTCGACCAGGCGAGAGCGATGATGGATGGCATCGCCGGCGCCTTCGATCTGCTGGTGCAAAAGGTCGCCGCCCTCGATGCGGCGTCGGCCGAGATCGGCGGCACACTGCGTCTGGTGGAGCAGATTGCCAAACAGACCAACTTGCTGGCGCTGAACGCGACCATTGAGGCATCCCGTGCGGGAGACGCCGGCAAGGGCTTTGCCGTCGTCGCCGGGGAGGTCAAGACCCTGGCGAAACAGACGGCCGGCGCGACCGAGGATATCGGCAAGCGGATCGACACGCTGCAGCGTGGTATGGCCGACATGCTGGCGACGATGCGACAAGGCACTGGCAAGGTGACCGATGGCCAGACCTCGATCACCGAGGCGCATAGCCACATCAGCCGCCTGAGTGACCAGCTCGCGGCGATGCTGGATCAGCAGTCGAGCCTGGTCTCCACCTTCCACGAACAGACGGCGGTGATCGCCGATGTGACGCGAAACATCGCAACCATCGCAGCGATGGCTGACCGGACGCTGGAAAGCGTCGACGACCTCGCTGATGCGACACAGAAATCGAGCGGCGTCGTGCAACAGGAGCTTGCGGGGTTCGTCAAAAACCCGGACGCGATCATGCTCGTGCAGATCGCCAAAGCAGATCACGCGTCATTCAAGAAGCGTGTCATCGACGTGCTGCTTGGTCGGAGCGAGACCAGGAGCAGCGATCTGCCTGATCACCATCACTGCCGTCTGGGCAAGTGGTACGACGCGTTGCAGGACGATAGCATCACCTCGCTGCCCGCATTCCGGCGCCTTGAAGCGCCGCATCGTCAAGTCCACGAGCACGGCGTGAAGGCACTTGAGCATTCCGCCGCCGGCGACCTCTCTGCCGCCATCGAAGAGGCCGGCAAGATGAACGACGCATCGCTGGCGATCATCGCCGCTCTGGATGAGCTGCACGCTCACCTCGTCGCGGCCGCGCAAGCGGACCGTGCCTGTCCCGCTGCGGCCTGAAGCCAGCCAGGGCCGCCGCACCCGGCCACGACGGCCCAGGGCTCGACCACGCGCTTTGCATCCGCGCCGCGCCAGTGCTGCTATCGCCTCCAAACACCAACTGGGGGAGAAAACGCATGACTGAGGAAGCCTCGCTGTTCGGCCTGGCGGGCAAGAAGGCAATGATCGTCGGCGGCGGACAGGGAATGGGCGAAAGCAGCGCCCTGTTCCTCGCCCGTGCCGGCTGTGACGTGGCGCTGGTCGACCTCGTGCCCGAACGGGCGGAGCAGGTCGCCCAGGCGGTCTCTGCGCTCGGCCGGCAATCCTGCGTCGTGATCGGCGACGTGCTGGATGACGCACAAGTGCCGAAGATCGTTGCCGAGGCCGAAGCCAAACTTGGCGGGCTGGACATCGTCGTCTCGATCGTCGGCGCTGCCGCCTGGGGCTCGCTGCTCGACACCACGGCCGCCGGGTTCGACCAGCAGATGCAGCTGAACCTCCGCTACTTCTTCCTGGTCTGCCAGTCCGCGGCACGCTCGTTTATCGCTCGCGGCCAGCCCGGCGCGATCGTCGGCATCGCCTCGGTCGATGGCCAGCGCGCGGCGCCGATGCGCGGCATCTACGGCGCGGCAAAGGCAGGGCTGATCAGCCTGGTGCAGACCATGGCGGTGGAGTGGGCGGAACACAAAATCCGTGTCAATGCCATCGCGCCGGGCCATATCGTCACGCCACGGCTGTTCGACACGCCGCAGCGAACCGAGATGTATGCCGCCAGCCTGCTGCCGATGCGCCAGCGCGGCACGCCGGATGACATCGGCAAGGCGGCGCTGTTCCTGGCGTCGGACCTGGCGCGCTACATCACCGGCACAACGCTCGATGTGGACGGCGGTCTGCTGGCCGCGAACCTGTTTCCGCGCGGTCTGCCGGGCCACAACGCCTGATCATTCAGGCGCGCCAGGGTCACTTCACTTCCGCCGGTGACCCTGGCAATTTGGCGGCAACAAGCGCCACGCAGGCGCGGAGGGAAACGCCATGAACTTCGACTTTTCCGATGACCTGAAACAATTGCGCGATCAGGCGCGCCGCTTCCTGTCGGAGCGATGCCCGCCCACGGTGGTGCGCCGTTCGCTGGACGGGCAGGAGAAGTTCGCCGCCGATCTCTGGCGTGAGATTGCAGACATGGGCTGGATCGGTGCGGCCATCCCGGAAGAGTTTGGCGGCGCCGGCCTGGGCTACGAGGGCCTGTGTGTATTGGCCGAGGAAATGGGGAGAGCGGTGGCGCCCGTGCCGTTCGGATCGACCGCGTATCTGGCGGCGGAGGCAATCCTGACGGCGGGATCGGATGCGCAACAACGCGAATACCTGCCGAAGATCGCCGACGGCTCGCTGATCGGCTGCTTCGCCATGGATGAGGGCGCCGGCAATCCCGATCCGGCCGCGATCCACGCCCGTGTCGTCGGCGGACGGTTGAGCGGCACGAAATGGCCGGTGGCGGACGGCACAGTGGCCGATTTTGCTGTCGTCGTGGCCTGCGATGAGCACCGCCAGCCCGGTCTGTTCCTGGCCGACCTGAAGGATGTGTCGAAGCGCGCGCTGCGCACCCTCGACCCGACGCGCGACCAGGCGCGGCTGGAGTTCAACGGCACGCCGGTGCAACGACTGGAATCCTCCGGCTGGGGATCGGTGCAACGGGTGCTGGACCGCGCCGCGATCCTGTTCGCGTTCGAGCAGGTCGGCGGCGCCGACGCCTGCCTGGCGATGGCGAAGGAATACGCACTCGAGCGCTACGCGTTTGGCCGCCCGATCGGCTCGTTCCAGGCGATCAAGCACAAGCTCGCCGACGTCTATGTCGCGTTGGAACTGGCTCGATCGAATGCCTATTACGGCGCCTGGGCGCTGGGGACCGACGCCTCCGACCTACCGCTGGCCGCGGCGACGTTGCGGGTGTCGGCCACCGAGGCGTTCCACCTGGCCTCGAAGGAAAATATCCAGACGCATGGCGGCATCGGCTTCACCTGGGCGGTGGACTGCCATCTGTTCTATCGCCGGTCGAAACAACTTGGCGTGGCGATCGGTTCGCTGCCGTTCTGGCAGGAGCGCCTGGCCGATCTGCTCGAAACCCGTAACGCGGCCTGAGGGAGCACGATCATGGACTTCAACGATACCAAGGAAGAAGCCGCCTTCCGCGCCCGCGCTCGGTCGTTTCTGCAGGCGAACGCTGAGCCCAAATCCGGCAGCCGGCCGGTGTTGCGCCAGAGCGGCGTCGACGCCGAAGCGGTCAAACGTTGCAAAGCCTGGCAGGCGAAGAAGGCCGATGCCGGCTTTGCCGCGCTCACCTGGCCGAAACGCTTCGGCGGCCAGGAACTTTCACCGATTTTCCAGGTCATCTACAACCAGGAGGAAGACGACTTCGTCGTGCCGCGCGGGTTGTACGAGATCGGCCTCGGCATGTGCATCCCGACCATGATGGCCTATGCGAAGCCGGAACAACTGGAACGCTACGTACCGAAGGCGGTGCGCGGCGAGGAAGTCTGGTGCCAGTTGTTCAGCGAGCCGGCCGGCGGCTCGGATCTGGCGGCGCTGCGCACGCGCGCGGAACGCGACGGCGACGATTGGGTGATCAACGGCCAGAAGATCTGGACCTCGGGCGCGCATCTGTCCGACTACGGCATCATCGTCGTGCGCACGGACCCAAACGTGCCGAAACATGAAGGCCTGACCTTCTTCTTTCTCGACATGAAGTCGCCGGGCATCGAGATACGGCCGATCCACCAGATGTCGGGCGCGCGGCATTTCAATGAGGTGTTCTTTACCGATGTGCGCGTTCCCGACAGCCAGCGCCTCGGTGCGGTGGGGCAGGGCTGGCGCGTCTCCATCACCACGCTGATGAACGAGCGTCTGGCGGTCGGCGACGTGCAGCGGCCGGACGTCGACGACCTGATCGAGCTCAGCCGGCACGTGAAGCTCGACGGCAAGCCGGCGATCCGCAATTCCGCGGTGCGCCAGAAGATCGCGTCCTGGTACGCCCAGTCGCAGGGGCTGAAGTTCACCCGCTTCCGCACCATCACAGCGTTGTCGCGCGGCGAGACGCCGGGCCCGGAGAACTCCATCCACAAGCTGGTGAATGCGTCCAAGCTGCAGGACATCGCCAGTTACGGCATCGATCTGATGGGCGATGCCGGCCTGGTGATGGATGACGACCTGACCGAGGCCTACGGGATGTTCCAGGCGGCACTGCTGTCCTCACCGAGCGGTCGTATCGCCGGCGGATCGGATGAGATTCTGCGCAACATCATTGCAGAACGCGTGCTCGGGCTGCCGGCGGATATCCGCGCCGACAAGGGCATCCCGTTCAACAAGGTGCCCACCGGGAAGCGATAACCGGTGACCCGCCTGGCGACGTCGATCGGCGATCTCCCGCTGCTCAATCCGGTGATCTGCGGCTCCGGCGAGCCGGTGATGACAGAGGCCGGCATTCGCGCCGCGTTGCGGGCCGGGGCGGCGGGGGTGATCGCGAAGTCGGTGAATGAGCAGCCGGCAGCGGCGCGGCAACTGGACCGAGCGGATTACGTGCATCTGGATCGGGAGGGTGCGCCGACGCAGGATCGGGCAGGGGCGGTGTCGTTGTTCAACCGCTCCGGTCTCAGCCAGCGCTCAGTTGAGGACTGGCTGGGATCCATCGCCGCCATCGACCGCGAGGCAGCGCGTGAGGGACGTTTCGTCGCCGCCAGTATCGTCTATGCCGGCCCCGACGGTGCCGAAACCATCGGGGCAGCAGCGCGCTTGGCTGGCCTGCGGATTTTCGAACTGAATGTCGGCGCCCCGCACGCCTCGGAAGCCGCACCCGGAACGATCGTGCAGGAGACCGATCCGGCGCGGCTGACCGAGCTGGTGCGACGGGTTCGGGCGGTGACGCAGGGCATGCAGCTTTGGGTGAAACTCAGCGGCCTCTCATCGAGTCTGCCGGCACTGACACTCGCCGCGCGCGACGGCGGTGCGGATGCTGTCGGCATGATGGGGCGCTTCATGGGGCTGGTGCCCGACCTGGAGACATTCGCGCCGGTGCTGGGAACGTCAGCAGCCTATGGCGGCGGCTGGGCGCTGCCGATCGTTTGCCGCTTCCTTGCGCTGAGCCGCCGCGCGGCGGGTCCCGGCTTCCCGTTGATCGGCACCAACGGCGTGCGCAGCGGCGAGGATGTCTTCCGCATGGCGTTGTGCGGCGCCAATGCCGTCGAAGTGCTGTCGGCGGTGATGCATGGCGGCTTCGGCGCCATCACCACGATGCTGGCGACACTGGATTCGTTTCTTGCTGCGCGGGACCTGTGTTTTGCCGATTTGATTGGACGCACGGCCGACAGCATGACCGGCTACGCTGAACAGCCCGAGACACCAGGACGCTGGCGTGATTTTGTGCCAGCGGATACGCTGCGGCAGGAGTGATATGAAATGGCCTGTTCAGTTCCGATTTGCGTGCTGATCGAGCGGACCATGGCGAATGGCCGGACCGGCATGCTGATGGCGGAGGATCTGCCTTCCGCGCTGGCCGATGCCGCCAGGGCCCAGGCCGCCGGCGAGTGGTTTGCCCATCGCGTCTCGATCGGACGGGACTTCACGCTGGAGGGCGAGCCACTGGCGCAGGCGATCCGGGAGGCAACGCGCCCCCCGGCCTGAAACGATCAGCCGTTCGCCTTGCGCATGAACTCGGCGATCTCGTCGAGCACCGGCAGCACCTTCTCCGCCGGTTCCGACTCCGTATTGAACACCACACGCTCGACGCCCAGGTCGGCGTAGCGCTTCATCAGATCCAGGTCGCGCTTGGGAAACCACACGGTGATCGCAATCTCGTCCGGATTGCGTCCTGCCTCGGTGCACATCTTCCGGAATTCCGGGATCAGGTCGCCGATTTCCGAGTACCCGGCCCGCGCCGCCTGCGGAATCCAGCCGTTACCGTAACGGATTGCCCGGCGCGCGGAATAGGGGAACGCGCCGCCGACGATCACCGGCGGGTGCGGCTTCTGCACCGGCTTCGGCCAGGTCATCATCGGATCGAAATTCACGAACTCGCCGTGATATTCCGCCTTCGACTTGGTCCAGATCTCCTTCATCGCTTCGATCCGTTCGCGCGCGACCTTGTGGCGATCGGCGAATTTCACACCGTGGTCTTCCAGCTCGTCCTGGTTCCAGCCATTGCCGATACCGAACAGGAAGCGCCCGCCGGAGACCTGGTCGATCGACGCAACGAGTTTCGCTGTCTGGATCGGGTCGCGCTGCGGCACCAGGCAGACGCCGGTGCCGACCATCAGCGTCTTGGTCGCCGCCGCCGCCGCGGTCAGCGTCACGAACGGGTCCATGGTGTCGTAGTATTTCTTCGGCAGGTCGCCTCCGCCGGGAAAGGGCGACTTGCGGGTCAGCGGAATGTGCGAGTGTTCCGGCGCCCAGAGCGATTCGAAGCCGCGTTGCTCCAGCGCCTGGCCAAGCGCGCCGGGAGCGATCGAGTAGTCGGTAAAGAACATGGAGACGCCGGATTTCAGCATCGGATTTCCTCCTGAGGGATTTGACCCACCGATGTTGCCCGGTTTGCCGCATGGGCTCCAGGGGCAGGACCGTTACGTCCCCGGCGTGGCCAGTCGCCGCAGCGGAATCAGCCGCGCGGTGGCGGTACTGCGCTCGATCGCACGCACGATGGCCGCGGCCAGCTCTGCCCCTGTGTAGGGCTTGTTGAGCGTGGGGATGCCCAGCTCCTGCCACGGCCGTAGCGCGTCGTTCTCGACATAGCCGGTGACGAACAGCAGCGCCGCCTCGGGCCACAGCTTGCGGATTTCGGTCGCGAGCTCGCTGCCGTTCATGCCCGGCATAGTGAAATCGAGCACCAGCAGGTCGAAGCCGCGGTCGGTGCGCAGGATGCGTAGCGCTGCTTCGCCGCTGTCGGCTGTCTCGATGCGGCTGGCAACGCCTTCCAGCATGACCTGGGCGGTGTTGCGCACGTCCGCGTCGTCATCGACCAGCAGGATACGCGGCATGGCGTGGTCTGGCGTGGGAGCTTCGCTCCTGGCCGCGAATGCCGGCAGGCGTTCCGCGGTACCACCGGCGGCCGATGTAATCGGCAGATACAGCGTGATTGTCGTTCCGGCGCCAACCTGGCTGTCGACCGTGACAGTCCCGCCGACCAGCGAGGCGAAGCCGAACACCATCGGCAGACCCAGGCCAGTACCCTTGCCGGGTCCCTTGGTGGTGAAGAACGGCTCGAAGATGCGAGCGCGAACCGCCTCGGTCATGCCCTCGCCGGTATCCTGAATCGCCACGCGAACATAGGAGCCGCTGACCAGCCCGTTGATATTGTCGACCTCGGCATCGATCGTCACCATCCGCGCGGTGAAGCGCAGTTCGCCGCCAAGCGGCATCGCATCGCGGGCGTTGACCGCCAGATTGAGCAGCGCGATCTCCAACTGCCCGGAATCGGCCATGGCGCAGCCGAGATTGTCGGGCACATCGTAGACGATACGCACGTCCTGCCCGATCGCCCGCTGCAACAAATCGCGCATGCCATGGATGGTGCTGGCGATTTCGACGGGGCGCAGTGTGACTTCCTTGCGGCGCGCGAAGGCCAGCATCTGCGCCGTCAGCCTCGCGCCGCGCTCCGCCGCCTGGCGCGCGGTGGCAAGGAAACGCTTCGGACGCTCGCCGGTGACGTGTGTCTCGAGCAGCTCGAGCGAGCCGAGCACGGCGGCGAGCAGATTGTTGAAGTCATGTGCGACGCCGCCGGTCAGACGGCCAAGCGCCTCCAGCTTCTGGGCTTGCAGCAGCGCGGCCTCCGCTTGCTGGCGTCGCTCGGTTTCCTCGATGACACGCCGCAGCGCGATCTGCTCCAGCGCGGCGCGGTGCAGCATGACCCAACACGCGTAGAGCAGGGCGGCGGTGAGCAGCAGGGTGGAGAGTCCGAACAGCAGCACATGTGTGTACCAACTACCCAGATAAGCGCTGCGATCGACAGTATAGGCGACCATGAGCGGCCACCCCTGCAATCGCCGGAAGCCGATGAGACGCTCCGGTCGGTCATCGGTTGCCGGCGCCTCCAGCAATCCGGAGCCGGCGCCGGTCGCTGCCATGCGCATGAGCGGGCTGTCCGGCGGGAGCTGCGGGAGCGCGTGTGGCGATTCCGGGACGCGCACCAGCACGGTGCCGTCGTCACGCAGCAGGGTGAGGCTCGACTGGCCAGCATAGGTCAGCATGCTGCGATAAAAGCTGGCGAAGTATCGTGGTGAAATCGTCACGCCGGCCAGGCCGTCGAAACGGCCGTCCCGTAGCTTCGGCCGGGTTACCGTGAACGCCGAAGTGCCGGACAGTTGCCCGACAAACGGCGCGCTCACATAACGATGCCGATCCCCCCGCAAGGCCCGCTGGAAATAATCGCGCTCGACAACGCTGATCGGGTGCAATGGGAAGCCGCGGCTGCTGGCCACGTTCTCGCCTGTTGGGCTGACGATGAACACCGACTCAAGCTGCGGCAGTTCCTGCGTGAGCGACAACAGGAAATCGTGGGTCTCGGCCGATCCGGCGATCGTTTCCCAATCCAGGTTCTGTATGTGGTCAAGCACCCGCGCGACGGCGAGGTCGGCGGTCTCCACGACGGTCTGGGCGTGTTCCGCGAGAGCGTCGGTCGTGGCACCAATCTGCTCGCGCGCGCTTTCGGTGTGGCCGCGATAGTCTGACAGCGCGAACGCCCCGAACAGGATCCAGGGCAACACGATCGACAGCAGCATAAGCGGCTGTGAGGCGCGCCGATAGCGCGCGTTCAGCACGGTCACTTGAGAGAGGATCGTCTGCATCAGTCGCCCCGCCGACATCCGCGATCCCTGAGGCGATCAACGCCACAGCGTCGGCGGTCGTGGTCTCCTGGATCGGCTCGCTCAGCCATGTCAGTCCGTAATCGGACATTCCGGAAGGCGTCAAACGGCAGATACAACTATCGGGCGAGTTTAGCCGTCACGTTTGCGTGTCAGTTGCCATCGTGCAGTGGGATATTCCGGAGAGTTGCCATTCTGGCTAATCGACGTACCTTGCTTTACAAATTGCGCATGGCTCGCTGAGGACCGAGTTTTGCGAATCCCCGTTGGCACGGGCTGGGCGGTTGTCGGTGGCGTTGGTTTAGCGCAGATGGCTTCGCCAACACGGATGCACGCAGATTAAGTTCAGTTCCGCTTCGCGGCGGAGTTGTCGCTGCAGCCGTGCTGGGACGCTATACTTCTATCCGTGTGTTCGACGTGTATCCCTGCTGATCTGTGTTGACCAGCGCGGCCCGATCCAGATCCGGCCCTGATCATTCACGCAGATGGCTGGACCATCCGCTCCTACCGCTTGGCCCGGGGAACGATCTGCGTCGGGATGACGAAGCGTAGCGCAATCAACAGCCAGATCATCGTCGTGATCATGTAGACGACAGCCATCGCATCGATCGACTGCCCGGGCCGCACGCCGGCCGCGAACACCGCGTAATACAGCGCGACAACCAGTGTCTGGCTGGTCGGACCGGCGGTTAGGAAGGTCAGCTCGAACATCGCGATGGTGCGCACCAGCACCAGCAACAGGGCGGCCAGGATGCCGGGCATCAGCAGTGGCACCAGCACGTGGACGAAGAGCCGGCCGGTACGGGCACCGAATACCCGCGCGGCGGCTTCCACGCGCGGATCGATCTGCTCCACGAACGGGATCATGATCAGCACGACGAACGGCACCGTCGGCACCAGATTGGCCAGGATGACGCCCCAGATCGAGCCGGCCAGATGCACCTGATACAGCACCGTGGCGAGCGGAATGCCGTAGGTGATCGGCGGCACCAGAAGCGGCAGCAGGAACAGCCCCATCACCAGACTCTTGCCGGGAAAATCCCGCCGCGCCATCGCATAGGCCGCGGGCACGCCGATCAGGCCCGAGATCACCACCACCGCGCCGACCACCTGCAGCGTGACCAGCAGGATCGACGGCAGCTGGAACTCGTTCCACGCCAACGCGTACCACCGCGTGGTGTAGCCGCTCGGCAGCCAGGTGCTGAACCAGCGTGTGCCGAACGAGTTGACCACGACGGTGGCGATCATGCCGATCAGGTTCAGCACGAAGAAGCCGACCAGCACCCAGATCGAGGTGGCCCAGAGCCGTTCGCCGAGAGGTCGCCTCGCCATCAGCCTTTCCCCGACGAGGCCGGGCCGCGGAACGCCAGGCCGCGCGCCGCGAGTAGTGCCACCACGATCACCACCTGCACGCCGGCCATGATCATCGCGATCGCCGAGGCCATTGAATAGTCATACGCCTCGAACGCCGCCTGGTAGGCCGCGATGGAAATAACCCGCGTCGGCCCGGCTGGGGCACCGAGAAGCACCGCCGAGGGGAAGACCGAGAACGCCTGCACGAAGGAGAGTGCCAGGGTGATCGCCAGGCCAGGCGCCAGCAGCGGCAGAACAATCCGCCAGAACCGCTCTCTGGCCCGCGCTCCAAGCATGCGGCCGGCGTGTTCCAGCGCGGGATCGATGCCGGTGACATAGGACAGCGTCAGCAGGAAGGTGAACGGAAACCCGCTGATCACCAGCGACAGCATCACGCCCCAGTAATTGTGCACCAGCCGGATCGGGCTATCGACGAGCCCCGCCGCCAGCAGCACGCGGTTCACCCAGCCGCGGGGACCGAGATAGGTCAGCAGCCCCTCGGCGATCAGCACGGTGCCGAGTGTGATCGGAACCACCAGGATCGTCGTCAGCAGCTTCTGGTGCCGCATCAGCCGGACCCGCATCGCCACCGGAATCGACAGCACGACGTTCAACAGCGTGGCCGGCACGGCGATCAGCAACGTGGTCAGGATGGTGTCGTAGAGGAACGGATCGGAGAAGAACGTCGCGTAGTTCGCCAGCCAGCCGCCCTCTTTCGGGGCGAACGATAGGAGCAACCCGTAGAGGAAGGGATAGACGAACAGCGCGACGATAAAGAACACCGCCGGCAGCACCAGCAGCGTGGTGCCGTCGAGGCCGCGGTTGCGCAGCCGCAGACGCAACGGCGGAAGATGCGCCGCCTCAGTCACGCCGGCACGGTGCCGTTCGCGCGGTAGACCAGCACCCGTTCTGCCGCCGCACCGATACGCACGTGCTCGCCGTCATGCACCCGCAGGTCGGAGCG
>Ga0153954_1001474_pt1 | contig 12531 bp, 9 predicted proteins | sample TSFL038MetaG_FD_102277 | JGI IMG/M metagenome (GOLD analysis project Ga0153954, IMG submission 102277) | Attine ant fungus gardens microbial communities from Florida, USA - TSFL038 MetaG | ecosystem: Host-associated > Fungi > Mycelium > Unclassified | place: USA: Florida, Wekiwa Springs State... | reverse complement strand
GGACCTGGCATTTCCGCAGAGGGTTCATCGGGTCGGCCTCCAGTACCTGGATGGTGAAGGAAATCCGACCCCAATCTTACCCATTTTTTTAGTGTTGATGGACTACTACGGGAAAGCCACTTGCCGGATACACCACTAAGAGGCTATCCGGATAGAGGTTAGCCATGTGAAATCAGGAAGGACGGGTGGTCGGGGAGGAGCGAAGCGACGCCCCGGGACAAGCCTCGGCCGATCCCCGGGGCCTCGAAGACTCGTCCCCGGCCACCCAAGTAACGCACCTTCATATCAAAGTTCACTTCCTGGATAGTCTCTAACTTTCTTGGAGCCTCGTGGTCCGGCCATGGCGATCGAAGACCATTTGTTGACTGAGGCAAGGAACCCGCTATCGGAGTCGCTCGATCGGATGAGCGCGCACGAGATCGTGTCGCTCATGAACGACGAGGATGCCAAAGTCGTTCGTGCGGTTCGCGCCGAGTCCGAGGGGATCGCTCAGGCGATCGAATGGACGGCCGAACGGTTCCAACGCGGGGGGCGTTTGATCTATGTCGGCGCGGGGACCTCGGGCAGGCTTGGCGTGCTCGATGCCTCCGAATGTCCCCCCACGTTCAGTACGCCCCCCGAGATGGTGGTCGGCATCATCGCCGGGGGTTCCGTGGCTCTGACCCGAGCGATCGAAGGCGCCGAGGATAACGCAGCGCAGGGCGGGATCGACCTTCAGGAATTGAATCCGAAGGCGGACGATCTCGTCGTCGGAATCGCCACCTCCGGCCGTACGCCCTACGTACTCGGTGCGGTGAGACACGCTCAAGGGCTGGGATGCGCCACGGTCGGGATCGCCTGCAATCGGCCCAGCTTGCTGGGGGAGCTGGTTGACCTGGAGATCGCTCCCCAGGTGGGTCCGGAGATTCTCGCGGGATCCACCCGTCTCAAGGCGGGGACCGCGACCAAGATGGTCTTGAATATGATCACGACCGGAGCGATGGTGCTCATCGGCAAAACCCTGGGCAATCGCATGGTTGACCTGCGGCCGACCAATGAGAAGCTTCGCCTTCGCACTCGCCGCATGCTGCGCGAGCTGAGCGGTCTCGACGATGAAGCGGCCGGGGCCTTGCTGGCACAATGCGGTGGACACCTCAAGGTCGCGCTCGTTTCGGCGCTGGCCGGAGTCGGACCCGACGATGCGGTCCGGCGTCTCAGTGAGAACGGCGGTCAAGTCGGGGCGGCGGTTCGGGCCGAGACGAAGGAGCCGAACGCGTGACGACCTCACTCGTGCTCGGCATCGACGGTGGCGGTACCAGCACGGTAACGCTTCTGGCGGATCTCGACGGAACGGTACTCGCTACCGGGCGAGCGGGGCCGTCGAATTGCCGAGCGGTGGGGATGAACGCGGCGCTCTCGGCCCTCGAGAGGTCCATCGAGCTCGCCTTCGCTGCGCTGGGAGAACCCGTTCGGGAAGTGCGATGTGCCTGCCTGGGACTGGCCGGTTTTGGCCGTCCCGACGAGCAAGCGACGCTTCGCGAATGGGCGGATCGGACGTCCCTCACTCGACAACTTCTCACCGTCACCGACGGCGACCTCGTCGTGGCGGCCGGCACGCCCGAAGGCTGGGGGATTGGCTTGATTGCCGGGACCGGCTCGATCGCGGTGGGCCGCAACTCCGAGGGGAGGACCGCTCGCGCAGGGGGCTGGGGGGCTCTCTTCAGTGATGAAGGAAGTGCTTACCGCGTCGTACTCGCCGCCTTGCGACGCGTGGCCCGTCGGCTCGATGGCCGTGAGTCGTCGGAAACGAACCCGGACCCGTTGACAACGAGGCTGTTCGAGGCGCTTGGCATCACGGATGCCGCCGGCCTGGTTCCTGCCGTTTATGGACCGGGTGTCGACCGAACGACGATTGCGGGATGGGCCCCGTTGGTTCTGTCGGCAGTTGAGGACGACCCTACCATTGTTGATGACTTGCTCGAACCGGCGGGACGCGACCTGGCCGAAATGGTTTCGGCCGTGGCTTGCGCGCTCGGTCTCGTTGAAGGTTTTCTTCCCCTCGCCCTCGCAGGGGGATTCCTCTTATCCGCGACGCAGGTCGAGCGTAGCCTACTCGACCACCTTCGACGCTCCGGTTACGAGCCCCACGCCACCCGAGTCGTGGAGCCCGCTCAGGGGGCCATCATCCTGGCAAGGCTCGCGGTTATGGGGGCTTGAGCGGTTATCGCTTGGAGAGCACCCACTCAGGCCGGAGAGTGACCCTGTGGCTTGAAGGAAGTCAAGAGGCCGGTGGGGTGGCACACCCGTGGCGTCAGCCTGGGCCCACTGGTGGACAAGCCACCAGTGCCACCCCATACGGCCATCTACATGGCATCGGTTGATGGTGCGTCCAATACAGAAATCCCAGGGATTTCGCTCAGCTCTTCCGGGATTTCGTAGGCGATCCCATCGCAAACCACTCTAGACTTCCCGTTCGGCGAGAAGCGAGAGCGGCCTGGCCTCTGCTCCGGTCGTCGGTGTTTCTTGAGCTCTTAGGACGAAACGACCAATTTCCGGGACGCAGCCGAAGCGAATCGGGTGTTTCGAGGCAATCCCCTGGCCGACGTGGAGCAAAGTCGGACCGGAACGGAAGAATCCTCGGTCGAAGTGTCGCGAGTAGATGCTTGGCATAAAAACGGGCCCGACGACAGGCAGGCGAATCTGCCCACCGTGATTGTGGCCCGAGAGCATCAGATCGACCCCAGCCCCAACGGCTCGGTAGAAGAAATCCGGAGAGTGACTCAGCAAGACCCGAAACTCCGCTTCGGGGATACCGGCGAGGTCGAGTCTCGGACCCCAGGGGTAAGAGCTGCCACCAAGTGCCAGGGTTTTCCCGGCGACCTCGCGCGTGACCCAGCGTCCTTCGAGATCGGTGAACCCTGCCTCCTCGAGCTGCTGGCTCACCCGAGGATGATCTTGGTCGTAATCATGGTTGCCGAGGATCGAGTACGTTCCGAGCCTTCCCTCAATGCCTGAGAGAAGCGGGACGATCCAATCAATCACCGTGTCATGATCGACAAGATCGCCGGTGAAAAGGACGAGGTCGGATTCCCACTTGCGCGCCTCCTCGCAGACGAGTTCGAAGAAGCGACGCTGGTAGCAAGGGGCGAAGTGGAGGTCGGTCAGTTGCAGGATACTCAGCCCATCCCACTCGCGAGGGAGTGAGGGCAAGACGATCTCCCATTCGCGCTTGCAAATTCGAAGCGACTCATTGCCGGGAAGTCGCAGGATCCAGGCATGCTTGCCTTCACCGATCAACGCGTCTTGACCATGAGTCTCAACGAAATCGATCTCCTCGAGACGCTCGGCGATGTTCTCGGGATGGCGTCTCCAGAAGCGGAATAGTGTGGTCGTCGGGATCCCGACGAGCGCGACGAGTAAGCAGATCCCTGCATAAATCCGGGGCACGATCGGCCAGGAGGTCCAGACGCCCTGGCTGGTGGCATAGACGAGCCCCAGGCTCCCGAGCAGGAACCAGCCGATGGCGACGACCTTGAAAACGGACAGCCAGTTGTTTGAGATTCCGAGGGCGTGAACCACGTTCACGACCACGACGAACACACCGAGATGTCCCACGAGAATGAGTGCGAGCCAAAGCCAATCAAGACCCATGAGCTGGGGCCTCGGACGGGGCATGGCTGTCGGAGCGCTGGTTCTCGTGTGTGGCGGCTGCGGTTCCCGAAACCGGGTCCCCGGCGGGGCGAAGCGCCTGCTCAACGGCTTCCATCAGTCGATCGGCGCGGAAGGGCTTGTAGAGCACGGTCTGAAGTCCTTCTTGTCGAGACTTGACGATCGAGTGAGACGGATCCCACCCAAATCCAGTCATGAGAATGATGGGGACCCCAGGTTGCACCTCTCGCAATTTGCAAAAGGTGGCATAGCCGTCGAGGTCGGGAAGGCGAATATCGACGAGCGCGGCGGCATAGGGGGTTTGACGCGCCAAGGCGATGGCCTCATGAGCGTCGCGAGCCGTCTCCACGGTCGCGCCTTGACTACCCAGCAAATGATGAGCCGAGCGTCGGATCGTCTCGTCGGCATCGACGACCAGGATTCGGGCCCCGGCAAAGCGGGGCGCGGGTTTCGGGGTACTGCGCTTGGGTTCGGGGGCGATCGTGGAGCCGACCTTCTGAATCAGGCAGCGAATCTCTCGAGCCCTGACCAGGAGATGTCGTAAGCGGGCGATGATGTCGTCATCGTGGCCGGCGTAGCGATCGAGCACGGTGGTTGCGTCACTGAGGATATCGTCGAGGGGCAGTGCGAGCTCTCGGCTGATCGCTTCGACCGAGGCCGTGGCCGCGCTGAATTTTTCGGCCTGGAGGAGTTCCAGGGTGTTGAGCGCCGAGGCCACGTTGCGGGCATATATTTCAAGGAATTGGCGGTCGCGCTCATCGAAGGCGTAAGCCTGCGAATTCTCGACATTCAAGGTGCCGATCACCGTGCCGTGATAGATCAAGGGGACGGTGAGCGAGCTCCGGGCGCCGGCGGCTCCTTCGAGATAGAGCGGGTCCTGGGCCGTATCCCGACAAAGGTAGCTCTGTCCCGTGGCTGCGACGTAACCGGTGACTCCGTTGTTTTCCTTCCGCGCGAAGAGTTCGCGGTTGGCGGCCACGGAGGTCATGCCTTCGGTCAAAAGCGGTACGAGTCGGCCACTCATTCGATCCAGCAATCGGATCTCGATAAAGTCGAGACCGAGCAGATCCTTCATGTGCCGGGTGATGTTGTACTTGAGGAGGTCGGTCCGCTCTTCAACCCCGAGCTCCGAGAGCTCTTCGGGCGTCAAATCGGCCAGCTCATCCCCCGCCTTGTGGATGGCGTTCACCTTGAGCTGCTGTTGCGTCTCGTCGGTGATATCGCGCGTCAGCGCGATCAGATGGCTGAGGTTGCCGCCCTGTTCGAACACAGGGGTCACGGTGACCCGAAGGTACCGATTCGCTCCGATTCGAAGAACGGTACTGGAGGGAAGCCGCGAAGCGACCGCGTTCGTGAAGGGACAGGATTCGCTTCCGATGACTTCCGGATTGCCCAGAGCCCGGTAAAACTTGCTGCCGACGGTATCGATGCTGGAGTCGGCCAGGGCGAGAAATTCGGGATTTGCCCAGCTGATCGCAAGGTCGGGGTCGACCACGGCGACGCCATCGGCAATCGCTTCGAGGATTTCGTCGGCCTGGATCAGCACCCCTGCGCGATGAACGGCCGAAAGCTGGGCCGTGTCCACGTAGACCCCCGTGAACTTCTGCTCGCGCAGCAAAGCAAGTGCGCGACCCATCGTCCGCGCCGTCACGATCTCGTACTCTTCTCCGAGGTGCGTGCGAGCATGGAACGCCGGTTGGCCATCACGTTCAATGACAAGAAGTCGAGGCTTATCCGCCAAACCTGTTGCCCCCGCGACGACGTGGTTTCCCCGACCCACGCCTTGAAGTCACCTCGGCCGGGTTCCAATTTTCTCATCGTACAGGCAGGCCCCTGCTCACGGCAAGCGGGGGTATCGGCAAGGCGCGGAATTCATCATCTTGTCGTCGCTCGGCTGGTAACGGGATTCGACCGTCTCATGGGCCGGAACGCCGGAAAAAAACGCTTCGGACAAGCGTGTTGCCATGGAGCCGTGGGATTTCACAAGGAGCTTCGACGCCGCGTTTTCGCAACGATTCTTCAAGAAAACCTCACGGAACTTAACAGGATGCGCGGGCTTATTAATGTCAGGATAGCGTGATCGGTTGTCTCCACCCCAATGCACCCAGAGAACTCTAAGATGCTGCGACGTCCTTTGGCGACGGCCATCGTGTTAGTGGCCACCCTTGCTTTTCCGTTCCTGATCGACGGTCGTGCCGACGACAAGACGAAAGCGGAAAACCCTGGCCAACCGCGTTACGCCGGCAAGTCCGATCAGGGCTTCCTCCTTCCTAACGGCTGGACGTTATCGCCGGCTGGTGAACAGGTCACGCTCACGGACCTGCCGCTGAACATCATCCCTCTCGCGGACGGCCGCCACGCCCTGGTAGCTACAAGTGGCTTCAATTCCCATAACCTCTCGCTGATCGACCTGGCCGAGAAGTCGGTCGTCACCGACGCAAACGTCCGCCAGAGCTGGTTCGGACTGGCTTTGGATGAAAAGACCGGCGGGATCTGGTGGTCGGGAGGTGGGTCAGATCTGATCCACACCTATGACCTCAAAGGCAAGTCCCTCACGCGGACGAGTGAACCTGAGCCGGCTCCCCCGTCTAGAGAACGAGGTAACGCCAAAGCCAAGGCAAAAACGAAAGAGCGGACCAAGAGGGAACCCGCTGCTCCGAAGCACTTCCGCAGTGGTTTGGCCCTCGATCACGAGAGCAAGACCCTGTACACGCTCGACATCGACGCGGCGACCATCACCGCCAAGCCGCTCGACTCTTCGTCGGAGCGCAAGCCCGCGACCGGTCCTGTCGGTATCCGCCCCTATGACGTCGCGATCGGACGCAACGGTCATCAGCTCTATGTTTCGGACTGGGCTGGTCGGATGGTCCTGGCGCTCAACCCGACCGACCTCCGGGTCGTGGCCAAGATCCCCGTTGGGGAGCATCCCAACCAGATCGCCGTCCATCCCAAGGATGACCGCATCTTCGTCGCTAACGCGTCGAGTAACACCGTTTCGGTGATCGACACGAAACGCGGCCTCGTGATCGAGACCATCAGCACCGCGCTCTTCCCGCTCGCCCCGGAGGGAAGCACCCCCGACGCTCTCGCCATCGCCCCCGGAGGTGACACCCTGTACGTGGCCAACGCCGACAACAACTGCGTGGCCGTGATCGATATCAGCGTTCCGGCGCGAAGCCAGGTGAAAGGATTTATTCCGACCGGCTGGTATCCCACTGCGGTGGCGGTCACGCCGGATGGCAAGAACCTCCTCGTGGGCGTCGGCAAAGGAAACCAGACGCAGCCGAATCCGCCCAGCGAAGCCTATCGCAAGCGCGTCGAGGATGTGCTGACCAAGGAAAAGATTGATCTGCCGGCGGACGTCAAGAAAGATCTCATGCGGTTCCCGTATATCGGGACCACCCTTTCGGGAGCGCTTTCGATCGTCCCCGTTCCGGACGACGCCAAGCTCGCCGCCTACACGGCCACCGTCTACAAGAACTGCCCCTACTCCGACAAACAGTTGACCCAGGCCCCCAGCGACCTCAAGACGGCGATTCCGACGAAAGTCGGCGACCCATCGCCGATCAAGTATGTAATTTACATCATCAAGGAGAACCGGACCTACGACCAGGTCTTCGGCGATATGCCCAAGGGGAACGGCGATCCCAACCTGACCCTCTTCGGAGAGCAGGTCACGCCGAATCACCACAAGCTCGCCCGCGAGTTCGTGCAGCTTGATAACCTCTACTGCAATGGGCATGTCTCGGCCGACGGCCACCCCTGGTCGACGATGGCCTACAACACCGACTACCTCGCTCGCAACTGGGCGTTGACCTACTCGAGGCGAGCCGGTGTCGATGACGATGAGGACGGCGATCTTCAGAAGGCTCCCTCGGGCTATCTCTGGGACTCCTGCGCCCGCGCGGGACTCAGCTACCGCAGCTACGGTGAATACGGTCGTCGCGTCAGCACGGGCGAGGGCGAACCCAAGATGGAAGGGCGCGTCCCCGGACTCGTGGGCCATATGAGCCCGACCTTCGGTCTCGACCCGCGTGATACGCAGGACGCCGAGGTCTTCTTGAAGGAGTATCACGAATTCGAGAAGGCGGGCACGATGCCTCGGTTTATCGTCATGAGCCTGGGTGAAGACCACACCTCGGGTACGGCCCCCGGCGCTTTCACGCCACAAGCCTGCGTTGCGAGCAACGACCTGGCGCTCGGTCGCATCGTCGAAGAGGTCAGCAAGAGCAAGCTCTGGCCTGAAACCGCCATCTTCGTGATCGAGGACGATGCGCAGAATGGTCCCGACCATGTCGACGCGCACCGCACCGTCGGTCTCGTGGTCAGCCCGTACACCAAGCGAGGGTGCCTCGATAGCACCCAGTACGGGACCGTGAGCATGATCCGCACGATGGAGTTGATCCTCGGGCTGCCGCCGCTCAGCCAGTTCGACGCGGCCGCCACCCCCATGTTCGCGAGCTTTACGGATCAGGCCGATACTCGGCCCTACTCCCACGAGCCCGCCCGTATCGACCTGAATGCCAAGAACGATACGCTCGCCTATGGGGCCGACCGTTCCTCGAAGATGGACTTTAGCGAATACGACAAGATCGACGACTTCGAGCTGAACGAGATCCTCTGGCACGCCGTGAAAGGCAAGGACGCTCCGATGCCACCGGCTGTGCGACGGGCCATCGCCTACCGGGTCTCTCCGACCGAGTAAGGTAAGTCCCTCTTCGTCTCGCAGAGCACCCGGGGAACTTCCCCGGGTGCCGAGCCCCTCCGTGTGTGTTCCCCTTGCCTTCAATCGCGCCCACCTGCTTCTGACGATTTCACCTCGCTTGACAACCCCTCCGCCCGCCCCATAGCATCGCTCGAGATGCCCCCTATCACCTCCGGCGCCCATGGCGGAGTCGTGCCCCGATGTCTCACTCACAACGCTTGACGTCTACTCACGGCGCACTCGTCGTCGTTGATGTTCAGGAGAAGCTGATCGGAGCCATTTGCGATCGGGAACTCGTGGTCTCCAATTCTGTCCGCTTAGTTCGTGGCGCCGAGATTCTCGGAATGCCGTACTGGGCGACGGAACAGTATCCCAGAGGACTTGGGGAGACGATTTCCGAGCTCCGAGAATTGATCCCGGTTCGACCTGCGAAGTTGGCCTTTCACGCCTGTGCGGCTCCTCAGATCTTGGAGCAACTCTATGGCAGGCAGATCCGCCACGTAACTCTCGCGGGGATCGAGGCTCACGTTTGTATCGCTCAGACCGCCCTCGAGCTGATCAACCTGGGTTTCCGGGTTCAAGTCGCGGCGGATGCCGTCGGCTCGCGATCGAAGTTCGACTGGGAGTTCGCGCTTCGCCGGCTCGAGCACGCGGGAGTTGTGGTTTCGACCACCGAGGCGGTCCTGTTCGAATGGACGGAGACTGCGGATCGGCCCCAATTCAAGGCGATCAGTGAACTGATCAAGTTGTCCGGGACGCCCCAACGCGTCGATTCATGAACGTTTGAAAGGTAATATTCCGTGCTTTCTCACCAACCTCCCGCGAAACCGTCCCCGCTGAATCCTTCCCCGAGGCTCTTGTTGGGGCCCGGACCGAGCGAGGTGCATCCCCGGGTTTTGGCTGCGTTGGGCATGCCATTGCTCGGCCACCTCGATCCCGAGTTCGTCACGCTCATGGACGAGACGCAGCAGCTCTTGCGCTACGTCTTCCAGACGCAGAATCGCCTGACGATCGCGGTCTCCGGAACAGGTTCGGCAGGCATGGAGGCGGTGGTCGTCAACCTGATCGAGCCGGGCGACAAGATGCTCGTTTGCGTGAACGGGGTCTTCGGAAGTCGCATGGTCGACGTTGCGAAGCGCGCGGGGGCGGAGGTCACCGCCATCGAGCGACCCTATGGTGAGGTCTTCGATCCGGAGGAGGTGAAGGCGGCGATCCATCGCGTGCGTCCCAAGGTGGTCGGCATCGTTCACGCCGAAACATCCACGGGGGCCTGGCAACCGGTCCAGGAGATTGCCAAGATCGCCCATGAGGCCGGCGCCTTGATCGCGATCGACACCGTGACTTCGCTCGGCGGCGTGCCGGTCGAGATCGACGCCTGGGAGATTGACGCCGTTTACTCGGGAACGCAGAAGTGTTTGAGCTGCCCCCCGGGCTTGGCTCCCGTCTCGTTTAGCCCCCGTGCCGCCGAGGTCATCAGCTCGAGGAAGACCAAGGTCCAGAGCTGGTACCTCGACATGACGATGATTCAGCAGTACTGGGGGAGCGACCGTGTCTATCACCACACCGCGCCGATCAGCATGAATTACGCCCTGCGTGAAGCGCTGGCGCTTGTGGTCGAAGAGGGACTCGAGGCTCGCTTTGCTCGCCATGCGCTCAACGCCCGAGCCTTGAAGGCCGGCCTCGCCGCCATGGGGGTCGGGGTCGTCGTGGCCGAGGAACGCCATCAGCTTCCCCAGCTCACCTGTGCCAAGATCCCTGATGGGATCGATGACCTGACGGTCCGCCGTCGGCTCTTGAAGGATTGGGGGATCGAGGTTGGTGGTGGTCTGGGCTCGCTCAAGGGGCGTGCCTGGCGGATCGGTCTCATGGGACACGGCTCGCGACAGGCCCATGTCACTCTGCTGCTCGCGGCACTCGAAACGTGTCTCCGCGACCTGGGACATTCCTTCGAACCCGGTGCTGCGCTGGCCGCGGCCTCCAAGGTCTACTCGCAATCCGCTCAGCCTGTGAGTGCGGGGGCCTGACTTCTCAACTTCTTCTCTTCGCGGGCTCGCTCTCTCAGGAAGAACGAGCCCGCGAATCGGAATTCCGCAAACCAGGCGTCTGCCATTCGAATATCCGAATCCGTTCGGTTTGCTGACTTGCGGCGAAGGCGAAGGATCGGTTAAGATTCAGTCCATGACGTTCGTCCGAGTCTACTGAGTTCCTCTTTTTGACTCTTGAATCCTGTCCTCTGCACAGGGGGCCATATCGTGCGTGAGCTCGAAAAGCCGATCGGGCGGGTGTGGCGGCGGATGCGGTTCCAACGGTTTCTGGCGGCACTGGTCTGGTGTTGGGGGGGAACCCTCCTGCTGGTCGCTGTGGCGGTCGCCGTCCAAAAGCTCTCGGCGTATACGATCCCAGGGGCCGCATGGCTGCCGTTTGCCATCGCGGGCGGCTTGGGGATGGCAATCGCGGCGGCCATCGCCGCCTGGAGTGGGCCGAGCCGAGTCGACGCCGCAGTGGCCATCGACCGTGTTTTTCAACTCAACGAGCGACTGAGCACGGCGCTGACACTCCCCGAAGACCTGCGTTCGACTTCTGCGGGCCGGGCGCTTCTGGCCGATGCGATTCGCCATGTCTCCGATCTCGATATCGGAGCGAAGTTTGGCCCCAGGATGCCTCGCCTCGCCTGGATACCACTCGTCCCCGCCGCTTTCGCGACAGCGCTTGTGTTCATGCCCGCGTTGACCCAGCGCAAGGCGGAGGCGAAGTCTTCGGAACTAATCGACAAGAAAGTCGTCGTCAATCAAACGAAGGCACTGGGCAAGAAAATCGCCGCCCAGCGCAAGGAGATGGCGAAGGAAAAATTCGCGGAAGCCGAGAAGCTCCTGGCCCAGATCGAAAAAGCGGCGGAAGACCTGGCCAAAGCGCCCCCCGCTCAGAAAGACAAGGCCTTGGTCGAATTGAATAAATTGACCGATGCCGTCAAGGATCGCCAGAAGAAACTCGGCTCTCCTGAACAGATCAATCGCCAACTTCAGCAACTCAAGGATATGGCCAGCAACGGGCCGGCAGACGACTTTGCCAAAGACATGGCGAAGGGCGATTTCATGAAGGCGGCGAATGAGCTGAAGAAGCTGCAAGAAAAACTCAAATCAGGTCAAATGACCGAAGCCGACAAGAAGGCTCTCCAGCAACAATTGGCCCAGATGTCCAAACAACTCGAGAAGCTGGCCAACCTCGATCAGCGCAAGAAGCAACTTGAGGAAGCCCGCAAGAACGGGGGACTTTCTCAAGAACAGTTCAATAAGGAGATGGCGAAACTTGAAGAGCAGGCCAAGAGCCTGAAGCAGCTTCAGCAATTGGCGTCGAAACTCGGCCAGGCTCAAGAATCGCTGCAAAAGAACGACTTGAAAAAGGCGGCCGACGCGATGGGCATGACCCAGCAGCAGCTCAGCGAAATGGCCAGTCAGCTCCAAGAATTAGAATCACTCGACGGGGCTCTCGCCGATCTCCAGGACGCCAAGAACGGCATGACGGCCGATTCCATGAACCAACTTGGAGACAGTCTCTCAAATATGGGGATGGGCAACGGTAGGCGCCCGGGTCAGGGAAATGGCCTTGGCCGAGGTCGAGGCCAAGGGGACCGCCCCGAAGCCCCCGATTCCACCGCCCTCTACACTGCCAAGCAGAAGATGCAGTTTAACAAGGGGAAGGCGGTGCTCGAAGGATACAGTCAGTCGAATACGCCGCAAAAGGGAGTGAGCGTCATCGACATCCAAGGCGAAATGGAAACGTCGGCCGGCCTGTCCGCGGAAGCCCTCACGAATCAAAAAGTGCCCAAGAATGTGGAGAAGCATATTCGGGGATACTTCGATCAAATCAACAAGGGGCGTCATTGAAACGGTTTCGCTTGAGATGCCCTTAGTCGCGACCTAGAGCGGTTATCGCTTGGATAGGACACACTCAGGCCAGAGAGTGACCCTGTGGCTCGAAGGAAGTAAAGCGGCCGGTTGGGTGGCACTGGTGGCTTGTTCACCAGTGGCGCAGGCCTCGGCCCACTGGTGGACAAGCCACCATCCCTCTCAACATTTACGTTCGCTGATGCAAAACAAGCCCTGCTACCACAAAGGAACGAATCGCAACTTGGGAGGCTTAAATAAAAGAGATAAGCTCGCGAACCTGCCGTTCGCGTT
>Ga0153954_1001473_pt1 | contig 12544 bp, 7 predicted proteins | sample TSFL038MetaG_FD_102277 | JGI IMG/M metagenome (GOLD analysis project Ga0153954, IMG submission 102277) | Attine ant fungus gardens microbial communities from Florida, USA - TSFL038 MetaG | ecosystem: Host-associated > Fungi > Mycelium > Unclassified | place: USA: Florida, Wekiwa Springs State... | reverse complement strand
CGCCAGAGGCCAGACCACTGCTCGTGATGGTCGCTACCGATTCTGTCGCCGAAGACCAGTCGACACTGCTCGTGAGGTCTTTCGTCGACTTGTCCGAGTAGGTGCCTGTTGCGGTGAACTGCTTCGTCAATCCGTCAGCGACCGTGGGGGCTGTCGGCGAGATGGTGAGCGATGACAGCACCGGCGCCGAAACCGTCAGTCTCGTGGAGGCGCTGACGCCGTCGAGCGAGGCCGTGATCGTAGACGTGCCAGGCGTGACGCCGGTGGCGAGACCACCGTTGGAGATGGTCGCCACGGATTGCGTATCCGACGACCAGGTGACCTCATTGGTCAGGTCCTGAGTCGAACCGTCCTCATACGTGCCCGTCGCGGTGAACTGTTCGGTGAGTCCACTCGCAACACTGGGGTCTGCCGGAGAGATCGTAATCGATTTCGGCGAAGGCAGCGTCTCTGTAAGATTGTCAACGGCGAAAAATGCGGGGACGTTCATCCCAAACATTGCGTCGTTCTGAGACGACTCGAGGCCGAATTGCAAACTTTGAGCACCCGCGAGCGAGCTCAGATCCACGTTTTGCCAGGTGTTGACGATATAGGCGTTCGACCCCAAGAAATTGGCCAGGTAAAAGTCGACCTCCCCAACCTTGGTCCCCGTCCCGTTCGGTCCCGTAAACCCATCGATCGTCAGCAGGAGATAGTCTCCTGAACCAAACTTGGGTTCGAACAAATCTCCATTAAGCATGGAAAGATAAGGGTACGTCGTGTTCGTCACCTGGATGGATTCAGGGGTTGCGCCTGCCGCAAGGTTGACGAAGGAGTCAGCGGGGTGGAATGGGTCCGCCGAATCGCCAAAGGTGAAGGCGACGGCGTAGGTCTGAGAGCCGTCGGCTCCTGAACCCGTAATCGCGCTATACTGGTTCGTAAAGCCGGGGGTCGTTGTGTCGGTCATGGTGGAAAGAGCCCACCCAGACCAAATCCCTCCAAAGTCACTGCTGAAATTGTTGTTGAATGCGTTCCCCTCGTCGACGAACGCTCCCGCTTCCCCTGCATTATTCTCGAACGAGTTCGCGGGAACGCCCAGACCTTCAAACGTCGCTACGGTTGTCGACAGGAGCCTGCGGACCTCGAGCGATTCGAGGCAAGCGGCTTCAAAGATCCCTCGCGACGTTGCTCGTCGGTTTCGTCGTCGCGTTCTTACAGCATCTCGCAGTGAGGTCAATCTTAGCAGCGTGTTCATCGCGAAATCCCTGGCTCATATCAGTTCAGAAAAACCGAAATCCACTCGTCGTCATAGGAAAGGGCGTGCAGTCTCGCGACTGAGCGCACCGAGATCCCTCTGTGTTCGTCAATAGTCGTTGCTGATCATCTCGCCGACGTCCCGGGTACACAGCGTTGACAGCGTTCGCGAAGAGATTCCATTCTTGAGGAAATGGACGGAGCCAGCGTGTGGATAATTCGAGATTTTCAATATATCAATGTGTTTGATGGGCGTTGTTGTGATGATTAGGGCATCCGATGAGGGTGAAATCTAGAGTGGATTTCGTTCGGATAGCACACACGAAAACTGGAAAGTGGCCACGTGGCTCGAGGGTAGTAAAGAGGCTTTGCGGATGGCACTGGTGGACAAGCCGCCAGTGTCATCCTGTGCGACCATCTACATGACAGCGTTTGATGCCGCCTCCCACGCAGAACTCCCAGGGATTTCACTCCGATCTTCCGGGATTTTGGAGGCGATCCAAGCGATAACCGCTCTATTGAGAGTCAGAAAAAGAACGTCCGTTCTCCGTTCAGAATCACGCATAAGGATTCATTTCCGTAGGGCAGGCCTTGGCCTGCCGAGACGTTGGCGAATGACCTTGGCAGGCCAAGGCCTGCTCTACAAGAATCGCGCAGCACCGGGCATTACTTTCCTGACGATCAATAAATGGTGTCGGGTATCGTCTTGACCCGTTTTCACCTTTTCGTGATCGGACGAAAAGGACATTCACTCGCGAGTCCAGCTTTATAAAAATGTCGATCAATGCGGAGCATTGGAGGAAGCGTCCGGTCGCAGCGGTGCATCTGCCTCGGTCATATGCGGGGTGGGACCAACGCGGTGCTCGCATGAAGATCGCTCGGTATCGTGGTACACGGATCAGCGATCGGCTTCGCCTGCGCACCATTCAACGGTGCGATTCCGGCTGCCAATCACCGTGACTCGAGAGCCACGAATTTCCGACGGATTTTCCAGATCGTGGTGAGGATTGCCGTGGCGTGCTCGTCCCTCGCAGAGCATTGCTCACAACGGTGTTGGTAGGTCTTCTGACTCCCGAGCTGGGGAAACGAGCCTTCTCGTCAAGCGGCCACACAGGCCGACTCAACAATGGCAAATTGAGGTGCGTTGCCCGTGATTACTCGGTTACAGCGGCGGGGCCGTTCCGGATTCGCGCCGGATTCCCTGTTTGCCGGTCATGGCAGGTTGCCGAGACCGGAGACCAACACCTGAACGCGAGAACGAAATTAATCGATGATTAAGACGGCTGTCAATGGACTTGACTCGTATTATTGCGAAAGCTGTGTGGCTTGGAGAAAAAGAGCGGTTTGAAGGTGTTCGCGGGAATTGTTAAATATTGCGGGCGGAATTCGATCCAGGCGGTGCCCTTGAGCTCGATCCCACTGACGACTTTCGCTCCCGAGATCACTGCCTGGAGGCGGGGCACTCGGCTTGATAATCGCTAATTTCTTGATGCGTTCTCCGTCTGCTTGAAGACCATCGTCAGGTAGGCCGTACGACTCCCTCTCCCTTTGATCTTCACCGTCCGCAGCAGCAGGCCCTCACGTCAGGGCCTGCTGCCGCCTGGCCCTGATCCCGGGTGAGGAGTGATCCAGCGGACTACGACGACGGCTAGCGCAGAAAGTTCCTCGACTTCATCAGCTCGAGGATCCGGTTGACGCTCTCGTCGACGCTGATCTGGTCGGTCTGCAGTACGAGGTCGGGCGTGCTCGGCTCCTCAAACGCCGCCGTCACGCCCGGCATTTGCGCGATTTTGCCTTCGTCGGCCAGCCGGTACGCGCCGCTTTGATCGCGCTCCCGCAGCACCTCCATCGGCGCCGTGCAGTACACCTCGAGCACGCGGTCCCTGCCGATCAACTGCTTCGCCTTCTCCCGCACCGCCTCGTGCGGAGCCACGAACGCCGCGATGGTGATCACCCCCGCGTCGTTCAACAGCTTGGCCACCTCGGCCGACCGCCGCAGGTTCTCCGAGCGGTCATCGGCGGTGAACCCCAGGTCGCGGTTCAGCCCCTGTCGCATGTTCTGGCCGTACAGGACCGTCACCGCCCGCCCCTCGTCCCACAGGCGGCGCTCCAGGCCGTAGGCGATCCGGCTCTTGCCGCTGCCGGTCAGGCCGACGAGCAAGACGGTCATCGGCAACTGGACGTAACGCTGCTCGCGCTCGTCCGGCGCGACGAGGCTGTCGCGCAGCTTGAGGCGGACCGCCGGCTCCGTCACCCACGCGTCGCCCGGCGGCCGGGCGTTGCCGGCTTCCAGGATCATGCCGGCGCCGACCGTGTTGTTGGTCAGCCGGTCGATCAGGATGAATGCCCCGGTCGCGGCATTGGTGCGGTAAGGGTCGCACGCCAGGGTCTGGGTCAGGCTGAGTTGCACATGTCCAACCTCGTTCAGCCCCAACCGAGCGATGGGCCGGTGTTCCAGGGTGTTGACGTCGACACTGTAGCGGAACGACGCGACCTCCGCCGTCACCTGCCGCGTGGTGTGCTTCAGCGTGTACGTCCGGCCGGGTACGAGCGGCTGCTCGGCCATCCACACGACCATCGCCTCGATCTCGCTGCTGACGTGCGGTGGGTTCTCCGGTCGCACCAGCATGTCGCCCCGGCTGACGTCCACCTCGTCGGCCAGCGTGACCGTCACCGCCTGAGACGCGAACGCTTCTTCCAACTCGCCGTCGTACGTCACGATCGACTTCACCCGGCTGTGCTTGCCCGACGGCAGCACCATCACCTCGTCCCCCTTGCGCAGGATGCCGGAGGCGACCGTGCCGGCGAAGCCGCGGAAGTCGAGGTTGGGGCGGATGACGTACTGCACCGGGAGCCGCAGGTCGGTCAGGTTGCGGTCGCTGGCGATGTGGACCGTCTCCAGGTGATCCAGCAGCGGCGGTCCAGGGTACCACGGCATCGCGTCGCTCTTCGACGCGACGTTGTCGCCCTTCAACGCCGACATCGGGATGAAGGTGATGTCGCGCAGGTCAAGTTTGGCGACGAAGCCGGTGTAGTCGTCCTTGATCCGCTCGAAGACGTCTCGCGAGTAGCCGACGAGGTCCATCTTGTTCACGGCGACGACGACGTGCTGGATACCCAGGAGCGACACGATGAAGGAGTGCCGGCGGGTCTGGGTCATGACGCCGTGGCGGGCGTCGATGAGGATGACGGCCAGTTGGCACGTCGAGGCGCCGGTGGCCATGTTGCGCGTGTACTGCTCGTGGCCGGGCGTATCGGCGATGATGAACTTGCGGCGGTCGGTCGAGAAATAGCGGTACGCGACGTCGATGGTGATCCCTTGCTCGCGCTCGGCCTTCAGGCCGTCGGTGAGCAGAGCGAGATCGATCTCGCCGGCGCCGGTGGTGCCGACCTTTTCGCTGTCGCGCCTCACCGCGGCGAGCTGGTCCTCGTAGACCATCTTGGTGTCGTGCAGCAGCCGGCCGATGAGCGTGCTCTTGCCGTCGTCGACGCTGCCACAGGTGAGGAAACGCAGCAGTTCCTTCTTCTGATGGCGGGCGAGGTAGGAGTGGATGTCTTCCTGACTCAGGTCAACGGCTTGCATCTCAGAAGTACCCCTCGCGCTTCTTCTGCTCCATCGACCCCGTCTCGTCGTGGTCGATCACCCGACCCTGCCGCTCGGAGTTCTTCGCGAGCAGCATCTCCTCGATGATCTCCGGCAGCGTCGTCGCGCTGCTCTCGATCGCCCCTGTGAGTGGGTAGCAGCCCAGCGTGCGGAACCGCACCCGCTTCATCATCGGCTCTTCGCCGGGCCGCAACTGCATCCGCTCGTCGTCCACCATGATGAGCGTGCCGTCGCGCTCGACGACCGGGCGGACGTCGGAGAAGTAGAGCGGCACGATGGGGATGTTTTCCAGGTGGATGTACTGCCAGACGTCTAGTTCGGTCCAGTTGCTCAGCGGGAAGGCGCGAATGCTCTCCCCCTTGTTCACCTTGCCGTTGTACAGGTTCCAGAGCTCCGGCCGCTGGTTCTTCGGGTCCCACTGGTGCAGGCGGTCGCGAAAGCTGTAGACGCGTTCCTTGGCCCGGCTCTTCTCCTCGTCGCGACGGGCACCGCCGAACGCCGCGTCGAACTGGTAGTGGTTCAACGCCTGCTTCAGCGCCGCCGTCTTCATGATGTCGGTGTGCTTTTTCGAGCCGTGGTCGAACGGGTTGATGTTCTGGGCCCGTCCCTCCGGATTGACCCAAACCTTCAGGTCGAGGCCCTGTTCGCGGCAGAACCGATCGCGGAACTCGATCATCGCCCGGAACTTCCAGGTCGTATCGACGTGCAGCAGCGGGAAGGGCAGCCGGCCGGGGTGGAACGCCTTCTGCGCCACCCGCAGCATGACGGCGGAATCCTTGCCGATCGAGTAGAGCATCACCGGCCGCTCGAACTCGGCGGCGACCTCGCGGATGATGTGGATGCTCTCTGCCTCAAGTAGTCTCAGATGGGTCAGGTTGTAACTGCTACTGGTCATCCGTCCTCCTGTTCGGACTCTTCCCCTCGAGATTATATGAAATTCGCTTCTCTCTGGGGAAGGGAGCATCACTGGCCAACTCGTAAGTGATCCCGCTCTCGCTGACGGCGCTGGCGCGGCTCCGCCATGGGCGGTTGCGTCATCAAAAGCCGTTCGAATGACAAGACCCTAGCCCGCCGCGGTTATTCGGATTCCCCGAATCCCGCTGCAACCGATCTCCGCTGAAAAATCGGACCGCCTCTTGACAGTGCCTACACTTGTCGGCAACATTGCCGACAGTTGTAGGCATTTCGTCCGAGGGAGGGTCCAGAACCATTATGAACCCGGCCGATCCCAATGAGTTGCCCAGTCTTTCGCCGGGGCAGCTCGAAATCATGGACGTCGTGTGGCGGCATGGCGAAGCGACCGTGGCCGAGGTGTGGAAGGCGCTGTCCGCGCGTCGGCAGGTCGCGCGGAATACCGTGCTGACCATGTTGGCGCGCCTCGAGGAAAAAGGCTGGCTGGCGCGCAAGGCCGACGCGTACGCCCACGTCTACCGCGCGACCGTCCCGCGGGAGACCGCGCTCGGCACGATGCTCGATCAGCTTGTCGAGACTGCGTTCGGCGGCTCCACCGATGGCTTGGTCATGACGCTATTGCAAGGCCGAAAGATCTCGAAGGAAGAAACCGCCAAGTTGAGGGAGTTGATCGACCAGGCTGAAGCCCGTTCCAAGGGACGCGGCGATCGGAGGGCTGGATCATGACACAACTGCTCTCACTCACCCTCAGCGACCACTCTCTTTGGCGCCTCGGCTCGATCTTGGTCGCCATCACCGCGACCATCGTGCTCGGCACGCTCATCGCCCGGATCCTGTCGAACCGAGACGCGGCCTCTCGGCATGCAACTTACCTGGTGATTCTGGCATCGGTTCTTATCCTTCCGGTCGTGATCACCGCGCTTGACCACTTCGGGCTGAACTGGTCGCTTCGGGTGCTCGCCGACGCTGAGCCTGATCCCGTGGTGACCGCTCCAAACCCGAACTCGCCGGCCGTCGCACTCAACAGCGAGCCGCTCATCATCGACCTCGAACCCGGAACACGCTCGACGCCGGAGCCCCCAGGCATGGAAGCGACGAATTCCGTCGCGGCCCCGTCACCGACATTCGCGTTCTCGTGGCGACACGTCGTCACCGCCAGCGTCGTCATCTGGGGCGTTGGCACATTGCTATCGTTCGCTCGCTTGTTCTTCGGATTGATCAGACTCTCCGGCTTCCGTGCCAGGTGCCAGGCAATGACGGATGAACAAACGATCGAACTTCTCTCCGAAGTCGCTTCCAGGCTTGGCATGGCAATCCCACCGCGTCTGCTGTTGCGCGAGGGGATCGAGGTTCCGATGGCTCTCGGCTTCTTGCGTCCAGCGATCGTGATGCCGGCGCGGCTGGAAGACATCGACGGACTTCGCGAAATCTTGATTCACGAAGCCGCCCACTTGGTGCGCCGGGATCCACTGGTCGGCGTGCTGCAACGCGTCGCGGGCGCGCTTTTTTGGCCGCATCCTTTGATCTTTTATCTCAACCGCTCCCTTTCTCGGGCGTGCGAGGAAGTGTGCGACAACTACGTGCTTCAGTTCGGCGACCGCTTTCGATACAGCCGCGTGTTGTTGGCCCTCGGGGGCACCTTCGAGCAGGCTCCGAACTCGCTGGCGGCGGTCGGCCTCATGTCGTCGCGCTGGGATTTAAGGGATCGTATCACTGGACTTCTCGACGATCGGAGGAATGTCATGCTACGTGCTCGTCCACTCCGCATGTTCGCCACGGCGATGCTCCTGCCGGCGATCGGCTTGACCCTGGGTTTGCTCCGGTCCGCATCGGGCGCCGCGCCCGCGGATACCATAGTCAGGGCGGGTCAAGCGGATATCGTCGTCACGGCGGGTCAATCGGTTCAGGAGGCGATCGATAAAGCCCCGGAGGGCGCCACAATCAAGCTCGCGGCGGGGACGTTCCAAGAAAGCATAACGATCACGAAACCAGTCACGCTGCAAGGTGCGGGGTGGGAGAAGACTACGATCGGACCCGGCTCGACCGGGCCATTGACCCAGAAGCAGAAGGACGAATTCTTTGCCGCTCTTGAGGCCACGAGCGATCGGCAAGAACGCGCGAAAATCGCCCTCGCCTTCGTCAACCGTCAGCCCCTGCCGGCTTTGACCGTAAAGAACGCCAAGGGTGTGGTCCTGCGCGGGATCAGGTTTCGTGGTCCGGCGACTGGCGATCCCGAGGGCGGCCTCTCGAACGAATCGCTTGTCTCGTTTGTGAATGCCACAGGCTCGTTACGTGAATGCGCGATCGTAGGTCCATTCATGAACGGCATCATGATTCATAACGGCTCGGACGTGCAGATCGAAAATTCGCTTGTGGCCGCGCTTTGGGGTACGGGCGTCGGCGCGGGACCAGGGACGAAGCTGCGGATGAGCGACAGCGACGTTCGCAACTGCTATCTCCGTTGCGTCACCCTTGTCACCGACCAAGCGACTGTCGAGCGTTGCAGGATCAGCGGCTCGGCGTGGCATGGCATCCGATACGACAACTGTTCACCAAAAGTCCTGAACAATCATATCTTCGGGAACGCGCGAAGTGGGATCTATGCGTCCGGGCGGACTTCGGCGACCGTCGTCGGGAACGTGTTCTGGCGGAACGAGATGGATGCGATGTCATGCTGGTTTAATAACGTCGACACAATTGAACAGAACACGATCATCGGCAACTTGCGAGAGGGAATCGCGGTCGTCGGCGGGGCAAAACCGACACTGTCGCGTAATATCTTCGTACGGAATCCGATTGCTGTGACCTGCTCGAAGGTCGCGTCACCGGGCCAGTCGTCGGTGGAAGGACCGAGCGGCAAACCAAAGCTTGAGGCGAACTTCTTCTTCGAGAATCCAGAGCAGATCCTGGAGGGTAAGGACGCATGGCTATTGCCGCCCGATAGTCGGTCCGACGATCCGAAGGTCGCAGGTCCGGGCGACAGCTTCCGACTGGCCGCGGATTCGCCCGCTCGCCTTGCCAAAGCCGGCGCAGCTGACCCCGTCGTTTTCGCCAGTCCGTTCCCGATCCAACCGGAAGAAACCTCGATCATTCCCGATCGAGACACGCGAGACTTTTCTAAGTGGAAGAAGTCTGCGGCGAGGTGAACGATGCAAACTGCCCGTTCGGCTGGCGGACTTCCATGAGCCGTGGCATCTTCGTGGTGATGGGCCTGTCCTGAACGGGCGTTTAAGTGCCGCTTGGGGCGGGCCACCGGTTCACCTTGCCTCCGATCTGCTCGCTGCTATAACATAGCAAACCTTTGGGAAAGGGTTCTCCACGGAACCTTCCCCAAAAGACGATATCCTGAACACCACCTCATCGAGGGGCGCTGCGACGGCACGCATGAGCGTTCCTGCCAGGCTCGCTGGGGTGGAATGTCCTTGTGCAACGGCGCCCGTTCATCGTTTTGGGAGACTATGAACGTGACCGCAGTTGCGCAAAAGCCTGCCACTTTTAACGATTACCGCGTCGCCGACATCGCGCTGGCCCCCTGGGGTCGTCGCGAGATCGCTATCGCCGAAACCGAGATGCCCGGCCTCATGGCCATCCGCGAGGAGTATGCCGCGCAACAGCCCCTCAAGGGCGCGCGCATCACCGGCTCGCTCCATATGACCATCCAGACGGCCGTCCTGATTGAAACGCTCAAGGCTCTCGGCGCCGAAGTCCGCTGGGCCTCGTGCAATATCTTCTCAACTCAGGATCATGCCGCGGCCGCCATCGCCGCCGCCGGTATTCCCGTCTTTGCCTTCAAAGGTGAGTCCCTCAAGGAATACTGGGAATACACGCACAAGATCTTCGAGTGGGCCGACGGCGGGCACTCGAACATGATCCTCGACGATGGCGGCGATGCAACCTTGCTGCTGCACCTCGGCGCCCGTGCCGAGGCGGACATCCATGTCCTCGACAATCCCACCAGTGAAGAGGAACGCATCCTCTTCGCCGCCATCAAGAGCCGCATCGCCTCGCAGCCCGGCTGGTACGCCAAGAACCTCGCCGCTGTCAGGGGGGTCACCGAAGAGACCACCACCGGCGTCCATCGCCTCTATCAGATGCACAAGCGGGGCGAACTGAAATTCCCCGCCATCAACGTCAACGACTCCGTCACCAAGTCCAAGTTCGACAACCTGTACGGCTGTCGCGAGTCGCTGGTGGACGGCATCAAGCGTGCCACCGATGTGATGATTGCTGGCAAGATCGCCGTCGTCAACGGCTACGGCGATGTGGGTAAAGGTTCGGCTCAGGCCCTGCGCGCCCTCTCGGCTCAGGTCTGGATTACCGAGATCGACCCGATCTGCGCGTTGCAGGCCGCCATGGAAGGCTACCGCGTCGTCACCATGGACTACGCCTGCGACAAGGCCGACATCTTCGTGACGACCACGGGTAACTTCAAGGTCATTACGCATGCTCACATGGCCAAGATGAAGGATCAGGCCATCGTCTGCAACATTGGTCACTTCGATAACGAGATCGACGTGGCGTCGCTTGAACAGTACCCCTGGGAGGAGATCAAGCCGCAGGTCGACCACATCATTTTCCCCGACGGCAAGCGGATCATCCTGCTCGCCAAGGGACGCCTGGTTAACCTGGGCTGCGCCACCGGCCACCCCTCGTACGTGATGAGCTCTTCCTTCGCCAACCAGGTTCTGGCCCAGATCGAGCTGTGGCGCAACACCGAGAAGTACCCGGTCGGCGTCTACGTCCTGCCCAAGAAGCTGGATGAGCACGTGGCCCGCTTGCAGTTGAAAAAGCTGAACGTTGAGTTGACCAAACTCACGCCAGAGCAGGCCGCCTACATCAACGTCCCCGTGGAAGGCCCCTACAAGTCCGATCATTACCGCTATTGATCGGCTTTTCTTGGCAGCAGGGAGCGAGACTCTCTGCTGCCATCCTTTCAAAGCAGGGCGCGTTTTTCGAGCGATTCCGTTTTGCTCCGGTCTTGACAGCGGGCGACGTCTCTACGTTGACGCGTTGGATCAAGCCGTTCAGCGTAGCGTACAGGTCAGGGGATGTTTTTGTAATCAGAGGATTTGACCGGCCGCCCGAAGATCGGTGATGGCTGCCTCCAGCGAACTGGCGTATCGCAGCCCAGCAGCGGCCGCATCGGGGTTGATGTCCGGATGGAACACGGTCGCGTTCGGGGCGGCAAAATCCGACCGATTCGAGCTGACCAACACACGCCAATTGTGATATCCGGCGGCCGTGAGCCGGGTACTGAGTTGTAGGGCGTGGCCGAGGATGTGACAGTCTTTCACTGTCCCCTTCGCCGACGACGGCTTTTTCTTGGCTGCCACGCGATCGATCGCCCAAGACATGCCGGCGTAATCTCGGTCGAGTGTGTCGGCTGCCGTTAGCAGGTCGCGCGACAACTGCTCAAGCTCGTCGATCAGAGTTCCCGGTGGGAGAACGGGTAGGGGCGGGGCCGGCTGCCCAAGGTCGGTCGCGATTTGCCAGGTCGCGGTGAACGCCCGGATGCCAGTCTCGCCATCGCGCCGAGCGACCGGCAGGTTCTCTGCCCATTCGCCGGGCACAATGTCCTGAACGAAGAGCTCAACCGCCCCCTTCGCCGCTAGTGTTCGGAGCTCGACTCCCGCTCGGACCGTCGCGGTCAGGTCGCGCAATGGCGCTCGGATTATGTCGGGCAACGTGCAGGTATCCAAGATGAGGATCGGTCGGGGAGCCGCCGTCAGGTTTGCGACGGCTTGGGCGAGGGTGCTCATGGAGCCATGACGGCAAGCCGCTTGGCCAGCCACTCGGAGTCCGCAAAAAATCGGTCGACGAGGGCTGAAGCAGCCTCGCGCTCCCAACCGCTGTCCTTGAGCCACACATGCAACTCGTCCCGATCGATGGCGACTTGCTCGGCCAGGCAACCGGAGACGAGTTCGTCCCACAACTCTTGTGTCCGGTCCGTGAGTGGCCATTCTCCATCGGCCGTATCCGCAAACCGGGTGAACAGCAATTCGGCGGCGGGGGTAACGGCGCTCCTCGGGCCGAACACGGGACGCGTGCAGAGGGCACCGGCAGATCTGGCGGCGGGCAGCACGCAGCCATCGGCAAACTTGGCGACCAACTCCCCGATCCGCCCCGCGTCGGCCGAGGGCGGATGACGGATCAACTGGACCGGGCCGCCGCGCACCCGGGTTGCCGTCACCCATTGTAGCCAAACCCGCACCGCCGCATTCCCCACCAGGTCGAACAGATAGCAGCGGATGCGGTCCGGCTTCGCTCGGGTCGACTCGTAATTGCCGTCGCGAACCCAGCCGGACGGGAGCGTCGCGTCGATGTTCTGCAGGAACCGGTCGACAACGGGTTGGTCGCCCCGGTACAACGAGGTACGCCAGTGGCGAAGCGGCAAGAACGGATCGTCCACAGCCATGCGCGCTCCTCCGTAAGAACATCCCTAGGTTACTGTACAATACTGGCTTCCGGCGATCCAGGCAGATCCGAATGGATACGCCTCTGCGGGTGCACGTCAGCTTCTGCGCCTTCCAGAATGTTCTCAGAAAGATCAATACAGGAACCCGCCGGATTTGTGATAAGCTACGCGAGCCTTGGTGGTCTGGAGGACGGTTTCTTTCCCAAACGGGGAGCGTGGCCATGGAACGGCACGTCGACACGCTGCAAAAGCGACTCAGAGGCTATCTGGATAAAGGTTAGCCCTGTGAAATCAGGAAAGGCGGGTGGCCGGGGAGGAGCGCAGCGACGCCCCGGGACCAGCCTAGGCCGATCCCCGGGGCCTCGAAGACTCGTCCCCGG
>Ga0153954_1001472_pt1 | contig 12546 bp, 14 predicted proteins | sample TSFL038MetaG_FD_102277 | JGI IMG/M metagenome (GOLD analysis project Ga0153954, IMG submission 102277) | Attine ant fungus gardens microbial communities from Florida, USA - TSFL038 MetaG | ecosystem: Host-associated > Fungi > Mycelium > Unclassified | place: USA: Florida, Wekiwa Springs State... | reverse complement strand
TACATCACGGGCGCGGCGAGCACGAAGCTGCCGGCGATGCCGAGACCTTTGAGGATGCTGCGGCGGGAGACGTTCTCGACCTTGATCGGACGTCGGAGATGGCGTTCGAAGCCACGGCGCTTGCCGGGGTTCATGATGATGTTCATGGTCACACCCCCGTTGACGCGAGATGGACGGCGTTCTCGATGCGCTGATAACAGCCGCAGCGGCAGATGTTGCCCGACATCGCTTCGCGGATCTGATCGTGCGACGGCTTCGGATTGTCCATCAGCAGCGCCGCCGCCTGCATGATCTGGCCCGCCTGGCAATAGCCGCATTGCGGCACATTGAGCTGGCGCCAGGCCTTTTGAACCGGGTGATCGCCGGTGGCGTGAAGGCCCTCGATGGTGGTGACCTCGCGGTCAACGACGTCAGACACCGAGGTGATGCAGGAACGCACCGCCTGCTTGTCGACGATGACGGTGCAGGCGCCGCACAAGGCCTGGCCGCACCCGAACTTCGTGCCGGTCAATCCGGCTTCGTCGCGGAGAAACCAGAGCAGCGGCAGATCGGGGTCGCCGTCCCAGTTCTGTTCTTTGCCATTAATCTTCAATTTGATCATGATCGTTTCCTCGCTCTGCTTAAGCTGATCTCCCGCGGTCACAAGCCGGAACATGTTTCCAATTCGCTTGCGTCCGCCGCCGCGGCGCGTGCGCGCCGAAGCGAAGACCTCATTGCACGATCTCTTGCTGATTCGTGTTCGGGGGCCTTTCGTTTGATTCTCGAATCCGGCTGCGCCGGCAGCATATTCGAGAGTCCTCGATGTTATCGAGAGATGGGTGCGCGGCCGGCTTCACAGCCAAGTGGGGACAGCCATGCCGTCTGCTATCTGTCTATTTTGCATCTGCCGTTTGTCAAAAGCAGGGCCGATGAAACGACCGCACCCGCACAGATTGAAGACAAACGTTGCTGCTTGGCAGCAACGTTCGACACGTGTGTGAAAGCCCTTGTGGCAGCGACGCTGACAAAAAACCTCGCCCCGGGGTACGCGGGGCGAGGCAAATGTCTAGTCAGGGAGAGAAACGTACGACGTGACCGTCCTCACGGGCGAGCCACGTTCCTTTCATCTGGCTCGACGGCCAGACAGCTGCCGATGGTCGCCGATGGCAGCCACCGGCAGATCGCTGGATCAGGCAGCCTTTGACTTCGCGACATGGGTCGCGATCGCATCCATCAGCGGCGGAGACAGGCAATCATAGGGCTCGAGCCCGACCTCCTTGAGCCGCGAGCGGATCCCATCCATCTCTTCCGGCTTGACGCCCGACTCGATGACGGAAGATACGAACGCTGCGAAGCCCGGCGCCGCCCAACCGCCTTCGACGAACAGTTCGGGGTGGATGAAGTCGAGGCCGTAGAATGGATGACCCGTGTTCTCGATGCGGCCATACATATGCGTGCCGCAGACATTGCAGGCGTAGCGCTGGATCGTCGCCGAGGTATCGACGATCTTCAACTTGTCACCGTTTTCGAGCACGGTCACGTTCTGGCGCGGCACCACCGCGACGACCGAGAAAGTTGCGCCCTCCGGCTTCCAGCACTTGGTGCAGCCGCAGGCATGGTTGTGGGCCACATCGCCCTTGACGGCCACCTTGACCGGCCTGTCCGTACATTTGCAGACCAGGGTTCCGCCAGCAAAACTGCCTGAACCCTGCTTGATCCCATTGTCGATTGCTGGGTGGATACCGACTGCCATAGGACGATCCTCCTTGTGTTTGACGCCTTGACCTAGAAAACGACGACAGAACGGATCGACTTGCCCTCGTGCATCAGGTCGAATCCGCGGTTGATCTCCTCGAGCTTGAGCACGTGGGTGATCATCGGGTCGATCTGGATCTTTCCGTTCATGTACCAGTCAACGATTTTCGGCACGTCGGTGCGGCCGCGCGCGCCCCCGAAGGCGGTGCCCTTCCAGACGCGGCCGGTCACGAGCTGGAACGGCCGCGTGGCGATTTCCTTGCCGGCCTCGGCCACCCCGATGATGACGGAGACACCCCAGCCGCGATGGCAGGCTTCGAGCGCCTGCCGCATCACGGTGGTGTTGCCAGTGCAGTCGAATGTGTAGTCGGCGCCGCCGTCGGTCAGCGACACCAGGTGCTGGACGATGTCACCGCCCACCTTCTTCGGGTTGACGAAATGGGTCATGCCGAAGCGGCGGCCCCATTCTTCCTTGTCGTCATTGATGTCGACACCGATGATCTTGTCGGCGCCGACCATTTTTGCGCCCTGGATCACGTTCAGCCCAATGCCGCCGAGGCCGAACACGACGACGTTCGATCCGGGTGTGACCTTGGCGGTGTTGACCACGGCGCCGACGCCCGTGGTCACGCCGCAACCGATGTAGCAGCTCTTGTCGAACGGCGCGTCCTCACGGATTTTCGCGACAGCGATCTCCGGCAGCACGGTGAAGTTCGAGAAGGTCGAGCAGCCCATGTAATGGTAGACGGTCTGGCCCTTGTAGCTGAAGCGGGACGTGCCGTCGGGCATCACGCCCTTGCCCTGGGTCGCGCGGATCTTGGTGCAGAGATTGGTCTTCTGGCTGAGGCAACTTTTGCACTCGCGGCATTCCGGCGTGTAGAGCGGGATCACGTGATCGCCGGGTTTCACCGAATGCACGCCCGCGCCGACCTCGCGCACGATGCCCGCGCCTTCGTGACCGAGGATCGAGGGGAAAATCCCTTCGCTGTCGAAGCCGTCCAGCGTATAGGCATCGGTGTGGCAGATGCCGGTCGCCTTGATTTCGACCAGCACCTCGCCAGCCTTCGGGCCTTCCAGATCGAGCTCGACGATCTCAAGCGGCTTCTTGGCCTCGAAAGCGACAGCAGCTTTTGTCTTCATGCCCAACTCCTCTTTCGCTTTGTCACTTCTTGGCGCCCATGCAGGCGTCTTCCGCCTCTTTATAGGCTTCCGATTTGTCCTCGTGCTTCGCGGGACGCACGCGCCCCAGAGCATCATTGGAGCGAGCGCGTAGATAAACGTAAATGTCATCCATGTAGCAGGCGACGTTCGGGTTATCGCCAAAGGCAGGCATCACGTTCTCCTGCGCGGTCGTTACGTTCTTGCGGCCGCTCGCGACGACGCCGAGAAAGTCCCAATAGTTCATGGTCTTGAGCGAATCCTTCAATGCGGGTGCGTAAGTCGATCCCATTCCGTCAGGCCCGTGGCAGACGTGACATTCCGAGTGATAGCGGCGATAGCCGGAGTAGGTGTACCAGTCCACGGTGCCATCAGCCTGAATCTTGTAGGTCGGGTTTCCATCCTTATCGAGATATTTGCCGTCTTCGGATTTGACCGCGGTCGGATCGCCCGGGGGCTCGGCGAAGGCTATTCCACCGGCCGCCACGAGGATGACCGTGGCAACCGCAAGCGAGATCATGCGCAAGAGCTTTTCCTCAAGATCAATGGACAGGTCGGCCGGCGCATGGAGAGGTCCATGCGCCGGAACGATGCGTGATCAGCTTACTGCTGCGGCAGCGCGAACACGGTGAGTGTTCCGCCGAGCGCGGTGTAGTTGCTGAGCGCAGCGTAGCCACCAACGGCGCCGAGACCGGCAGTCGGGTCGGTCAGACCGGCTGCGAGGCCGATGCCCGCCCAGCCGCCGACACCGGAGAGCACTGCGACATATTGCTTGCCATCGTGCTCATAGGTCGTGACGTTGCCGATGATGCCGGACGGAGTCTTGAACTTGTAGAGCTCCTTGCCGGTCTTGGCGTCGACCGCCTTCAGGTAGCCCTCCAGCGTTCCGTAGAACACCACGCCGCCGGCGGTGGCGAGCGCACCGGACCACACCGAGAACTGCTCCTTGTTCGACCAGACGATCTTGCCGGTCTTGCCGTCCCAGGCGATGAAGTTGCCCATGTTGCTCTCACCCGGAGGTGGATACATCGACAGCGTCGCGCCGACGTAAGGCTGGCCGGCGGTGTAGCTCACCTTGAACGGCTCATAGTCCATGCAGACGTGGTTGGTCGGGACATAGAACAGTTGGGTTTCCGGCGAGTAGGCGGCCGGCTGTTCGTCCTTGCTGCCGAGCGCGGCCGGGCAGATTCCCTTGGTGTTGTGATCCTCTCCGCCCTTCTCGGTCGAAGCAGCATCAAGAACTTTCGGACGGCCGTAGGTCGGCGAGTTCTTGTCCATGTCGACGCCGGAAGTCCAATTGACCTTCGGATCGAACTTGTTGGCGACCAGCAATTCGCCGTTGGTGCGATCGAGCGTATAGCCGAGCCCGTTGCGATCGAAATGCGTCAGCAGCTTGCGCGGCTGGTTGTTGATCTGCTCGTCAGTCAGGATCATCTCATTGACGCCGTCATAGTCCCACTCGTCGTGGGGCGTCATCTGATAGACCCACTTCGCCATGCCGTTATCCGGGTTGCGCGCGAAGATGGTCATTGACCACTTGTTGTCGCCCGGACGCTGCCTGGGGTTCCAGGTCGATGGATTGCCCGAACCGTAATAGACCGTGTCGAGCTGCGGATCATAGGCGATCCAGCCCCACGTGCAGCCGCCGCCGATCTTCCACTGATCGCCTTCCCAGGTCTTCAGGCTCGAATCCTTGCCGACCGGTTTGCCGAGCGAGGTGGTCTTGTCGTCGAACAGGATCTGGTCATCCGGGCCTTCGGAATAGGCTTTCCAGACCTGTTTGCCGTCCTTGATGTCGTAGGCGGTCATACTGCATTGCACGCCGAACTCGCCGCCGGAGGTGCCGACCAGCACCTTGTCCTTGATCACGGCCGGCGCCGAAGTGCCTGTCTGGCCCTTCGAAGGATCGCCATTGGCCACGCTCCAGGCCACTTTGCCGGTCTTGGCATCAAGTGCGACCAGCTTGTCATCAGCCTGGTGCAGGAAGATCTTGCCGTCGCCATAGGCGAGACCGCGATTGACTGTGTCGCAGCACATCACCGGAATGACGTTCGGATCCTGCTTCGGCTCGTACTTCCAGACGATCTTGTTGTCCTGCGAAAGGTCGAGTGCGAGGACGTTATTCGGGAACGGCGTGTGGACATACATCATGTTGCCAATGACGAGCGGTCCGCCCTCATGGCCACGCAGCACGCCGGTCGAGAAGGTCCAGGCGACCTGCATCTTGCCGACGTTGGATGCGTTGATCTGGTTGAGCTTGGAGTAACGCTGGTTGGCATAGTCGCCGGTCGGCATCACCCAGTCCTTCGGGTTCTGCGCCATCTTGGCCAATTCATCGTTGGCCGATGCTCCGACTGCGGCAAACGCCGCAGCGGAACCAAGACAAGTTGCTAGCAACGCCTTGCGCATGGTGGATCCTCCCAGTTGCGAGTTTTTGGGTTCCCCACTTGGTGCGGGGCCCATTTTCTTCTTCGAACGTATTCGTATCCCGTTCGATGTGGTGAAAACTTGTCCAAGAGCGAAACGCGTTTGCTCGAAAGCGAAACGCAGTGAACTTTTTAAGCTTCTGCTTTGCGCGTTGGTCTGATCCGCTGGTCGTTGCTGCGCAGCATCATTCCGGCATTCGCGCATCATCGGGGGAGTGCCGAAACGACCCAGGGTTGATGTTTTTCTTGACGGCGCCGAAACTTAGTCGGAGGATTGCACAATCGATCTCAGGAGGATGCTGCGCAAAATTCCGACGAGCACCTCAATGACTGCTGTAAATTGAGGTAAAACGTCCGCTTCGCTGTGACCGGAGAGCCTCCCGTGGCAAGCCGTCACGTTCGATCTCGAATCGGTGGCAGGAAAATGTCCGAAACCATCCGTTCAGTCAGCACTTCCGGATTGGAGCCGAAGAAGCAGATCCAATCTTGGTCAGACGCACTGACCAATCTCTGCGGCCGGTTCGACATCGATCCGCTCCAGGCCTCATGCCTCGAAGCGCGGATCAACTACACCAACGTCTCACGGTTGAAACTCTGCCAGATCGAGGCGAGCCAGCATCGGATCGCGCACACGGACTGGCGCATCAGGTCGAGCGAACATCCCTATATCAAGATCCTGTTCCAGACCTACGGCGTCTCGTACTTCGAGCAGGATGGCCGTCGTATCGAGGTGATGCCCGGCGACTGTCTCGCCTACGACGTGTCATGCCCGCACACGATCGTCAGTCCTTCATTGACGCGGCATGAGGTTGTGGTTGTGCCGAAAGAGTTCCTGCGCGAGCGCGGCTTCCGGACCGAGAAGATGACGGCCTGCAAGCTGTCCGCGCGCACGGGAACGGGTCGGATCGCGCATGAGTTCGTGCATGCGGCCTTTGGCGAGGCGACGAAGCTCTCACCCAACACCGCAAACGGTGTCGCCGAGTCGCTGATCGATCTGCTGCTATTGCCGCTGCGCGAAGCCGACGTGACGTATGATCGGGTCGGTCCGGAGGCGATGTATGTCCGCGCCCAGGCCTTCATCCGCGAACATCTGCGCGACCCCGAGCTCTGTATCGACCAGATTTCGGCCTCGCTCGGCTGCACCAAGCGCTACCTGCACATGCTGTTCAGCGAACGGGGCATGACCGTCAGCGATTACATCTGGCGCGCGAGGCTGCAGCACTGCCGCCAGGAACTGGAGACGCATGCCGGGAAGACAATCACCGACGTCGCGTTCTCCTGGGGCTTTTCGAGCTCTTCGCATTTCAGCCGCGTGTTCCGCAGATATTTCGGCGTTGTCCCGTCGTCGATTCATCGCGCGCAACAGGGCAGCCTCTCGTCGGACGTTTCCTGATGCTGCCGGTGCTGATGCCGGCCGTGCACCGATGATCGGACGCGGCTCGCGTCGCCGTTTCCAGAGAGCCGCTCAGCCCGTGGGCACGCGTGAACAGGTGTCCGGACGAGTCTTGGTCCCACGCTTGTCGAGCGGCACCTTGCAATTGTCGATCCGCTGCTCGTCCATCCATTTCCGGCCGAGCCGTTCTTTTCCGGTCAGCGCCGGACTGGTCGACGTTGCGTCTCCTGCGACGTGATCGGCGGGGCGATCCCCTGCCGCGGCCGGGAGCGCGAAGCCGGCGGCGAGCAGCGCAATGAATAGTCGTCTGCAAAAGCGTGCCATAAGTGCCTCGTGGATTTAGGTCTTGTGTTCTGGCGCGACGTGCGCGGGCTCAACTCAACAATATCGAAGTTGGCCTCGCCACCCGGAACCCGTAAGCTTGCGGTCCGGCTTCTGCCATCAGGGCACGCGGGCGTGCTCAAACCTATCGGGAGATCAACGATGATGTCGCGTCTGTCGATCCTTGTGATATCCGCTGCCGTCATGCTGGGCGCGACTTCGCCCGTATCAGCGGCACCCCGCCATACCGATCCGGTGAAGCAGTTCGATACCGATAATGACGGCACCTTGGACCTCGCGGAGGTGAAGAAGGCGGCGTCAGCGTTGTTCGCGAAACTCGATCGCGATCATGACGGTACGCTCGACAAGCGCGAATTGGCGGGAAGGCTGAACGCCCGGGAGCTGGGCGCCGCGGACCCTGATCACGACGGCACTCTGACGCAGGACGAATTTCTCGCCGTCGTCGAGCAGCGCTTCAACGCGGCCGATCCCGACCACGACGGCACACTCGACGCCAAGGAATTGAGCAGCCCCGCCGGGAAAGCGCTGTTGCGACTCATGAAGTAATCGCACCGCACTTGAAAGTTGAAAGCGAAGCGCGATCAGCAAGTTCTGAGCAATGCTTGACCACTTGCGCAAGTCGCGCGTGGTTCCGCACAAGTTCATCGCGAGCTCTTGCCTTCACGCCAAGGCAGCCCTACGCTCTACCTTGGCGTGAGGATGCGCCGATTGGTTGGAACACTCTGTTAAAACACTGGGAGGCCCCAATGACCTGGAAAGCACCGAAGATCGTCGAAGTGCCGGTGGGCATGGAAATCAACATGTATGCCTGCGCGGCGCGCAAATAGCCGATACGCGGCGGAACGTTGCCGGGCATTGCGCTCGGCAGGCACCGGATGCCGCCTGAGACCAAACCTCAAGAGCGCGATAGTTTGAATGACTATCGCGCTCTAAGTCATTCCTGGAGCATGAACTTTGCGCAACTGCTGGCGTTGGCGCGCAACGCAGACCGCCGTCCAACTTGCCGGCCCGGTGCGAGCATCTTCCAGCCGGCTTCAGGCATCCTTCGTATCGAAGAAATAGAGATCGGCGCCGCCGTCGGCAAAGTTCGCGAGATCCGCGGCCGCGGCTTTTCCTTCCGGCGACCCGAGGCCGGCCTTCAGAGCGTCAGCTGAATCGAAATGGAGCGTCGCGACCAGATGAATCTGGCTGCCGCGGCCGGGTGTGCCGACCGGACCAGTGCTGATGTCGTAGGCTTTCAGGCCGGGAATCTTCTTCGCCAGCGGAATGTGCACCGAGGCGTAATGCTTGTCGAACGCCTCTGTGCTCTTCGGTGTCTTGTAGAGGACCAGAACTCTTGCCATCTGCTTGTCTCCTCCCACGAATGATGCATTGCATCCGATCTGGTTTCCCGGATCAAGCGTTCGTTGTCTCGCCGCTGGTCGCTTCGCTGTGATAGGCTTGATGGTCAATGCTGCTGCCGTCTCCGATTCATGCTCATTTGCATTGCCAAAATCAGAATGCTCATTCGCGGAACATCGCTGCTGACGGCGATCCTGTGCTTCGCGGCGCTGTGTCCTGCCGGCGTGAAGGCCGAAGGCATCGACACCGAGCACATGTTCAGCTTCATGATCGGCAGCGATGTCGGCGAGGTCGGGGAGCGGGAATTCCAGAGCCAGGCAACGGGACGCTTCACCAGGAACGGCGGCACCTACGGCGTCGTCAGCGAGGAACTCGAGCTGGAATTCGTGCCGGTGCCAAATTTCCGGGTCGAACTCGGTGCGGCCTTCGCGGCGCACGACATCAATGGCGTTACTGGCCTGGATGACCGCCGGCAGTTGACGCCGCAGGGCGTTTCCGCCGATTTTCGTTATCGATTTCTCGACCGCGAAGCGCCAGGCTCGCCCTTTGGTCTCACGCTCGCGCTCGAGAGCCAACGTGACCGCATCGACGAGACAAGCGGGGCTGCCGCGCGCAGCTATGGGACCGAGTTGACCCTTGCGCTTGATCGCGAGGTGGTTCCGAACCTTGCCGTAGCGGCGTTCAATCTGAGCTATCAGCCGGAATGGACACGCTTCGTCGGCCTCGAAAATGTGGATCGGGAGTCCACCCTTGGCGCCTCCGTCGGCTTGATGGCGCAGATGCGTCCCGGCCTTTTCCTCGGTGGTGAGGCGCGCTACTTTCGGAGATACGAGGGGATCGGCCTGGAGGAATTCGCAGGTCATGCCTTGTTCGTAGGCCCGGTCGCCTATCTTCAATTGTCCGAACGCTCGCGGCTGACCGCGACCTGGAGCATTCAGGCGTGGGGGCATCCGGCCGGTTCGAGCGCGGCGCTTGACCTCGTCAATTTCGAGCGCCATCAGGCGCGGCTGGTGTTCGGCGTCAGTTTCTAGCGAAAAGTTGGGTGCCCTGGTTTCACGGAATGTGAAACTCCGCATTGCCAGTATCGTAGCTCTCGTTGTTATCTATTGAACCTTTCAAGAGAGACTTCGGCATGATCGAGCTGATCATCACAGTCTGTGCCGTGCTTTCGCCGACCACCTGCGAAGAGACGCACATGACATTTTCCTCCGAGATCTCGCCGCGCCAATGCGCGATGGCGGCGCAACCCTATATCGCCCAATGGGTCGGCGAGCATCCGAAATGGCAGGCGGTCAAATGGCGCTGCGAATATCCGCACAGCAATGATCGCGCCGATCGGGGTGAGATCGCATCCGCGGAGTAGAGCGTTCTCCGGAAAAATTTCTCCGGCAACATCTACTTGTTGCAGTCCTTCAGGTCCTTGTCGGAGATGGAGAAGACCGCGTCGGTCTTGATGTCGATGTCGCGCACGATGCATTGCCGCGCGTCGCGGTAACTCACCTTGGCATCGTAGCGGCCCGGCTCGATGCCCATGATGCGCAGGCGTTCGTCGTGGTCGACCTCCTTGTCCTTGTCGTTCAGCGTCTGGTTCGGTCCCCAATCGTTCTTGCCGGCCGGCGAGAGCTGAAAGCCTGAAATGGTCGCGCTCGTCAAATTCCACAAACGGATGCCCTTGCCCTGGGCAAAAAGCGCTCCCGGTATGGCGCTCAGCAGGACGGCGATTGCAATTCGCGTGCGTGGCATGGTGACCTCCCTTGGTTATCGTTGTCGTAACCGCTTTATCTTTCTGCAATACCCGGCCGTGCCAGATCGGCCTTGATCCTGTCGAAATCCGCCTTGCTTCGTGCCGTGCGCGGCGTCGAGATCCGCACCTCGCGAACGATGCGGGCAGGACGCGGCGACAGCAGGAACAGCCGGTCGCCGAGGCGAACCGCATCATCGAGATCATGCGTGACGAGCAGCGTCATCACCGGACGTCCTGTCACGAGATCAGCGATCTGCTCGCGCAGCCGTGCCGCAAGAGCGTGGTCAAGCGATGCCAGCGGCTCGTCGAGGATGAGGAAATCCGGATCAACGGCGAAAGCACGGGCGAGCGCCACGCGACGGGCAAGCCCGAGCGACAATTCGCCGGGGAAGTGGCTGCGGTGGGCCTGCAGTTCCAGCTCGACGAAGAGCGCTTTTAGCTTGGCCTCGTCGGCCAGCGGCGCCGCCAGCCGCACATTGTCCTCGACCGATCGCCAGGGTAGCAATCGCGGTTCCTGAAACACCATGCCGATCCGCGCCTGCGATGGACGCGACACCTGTCCTTGGAAATCACGGTCGAGGCCGGCGAGAATGCGGAGCATCGTGCTCTTGCCGCAACCGGACGGACCGACGAAGACGCCGACCTCGCCGGCGTGGAGCGAGAAATTGACGCGGGCAAGCACGTCATGACGCTCGCCCGCGGCATTCGTGAACGCCTTGCCTGCGATATCGACGTCAAGCTGCACGGAGACGCCACCGTGAGAGGCGGAGTTCGAATGGCTGGACCAAGGCGGTCTCGATCAGCAGTACGACCGCTGCGAAGCTGAGCGAGTAGGTCAGCAGCCGCGGGATGTCGAAGAGCTGGAAGGCGACCCCAATCTCGAAGCCGACACCGTTCGGCCGCCCCAGCAATTCCGCGACCAGCACGATCTTCCAGACCAGCGAAAGGCCTGAGCGCGCGGCCGCGGCGATATAGGGCACGAGTTGTGGGAGAACCACGTGTCGGAATGCGCGGGCGCGCGGCATGGCGAACGCTACTGCCATCTCGTCGAGCGCCGGGTCCAGCGCTCGGGCTCCCTCGCGCAGCGTGACAACAGCCGTCGGCAGCTTGTTAATCGCGATTGCCGCGATTGCAGCAACCTCCGTCAGTCCGGCCCAGATATAGGCCAGCACGATGACGACCAGCGCGGGCAGGTTGAGCAGCAGGATCAGCCAGGGATCGCCGAGCCGATCGGCCAGCCGCACGCGACCCATCAGGTAGCCGAGCGCTGAACCGAGCGTCATTGCGAGCACGAAAGCCAGCGTCACCCGTGCCAGCGTTGCGCCGAGGTGAAGGAACAGCGCGCCGGACTTTGCCTCGGCCGTCGCCACCGCGAGCACGGCAGGGGGCGCCGGCAGTTTGGCATCGCCGAGGATCAGCGAGCCGATCCACCACGTTGCCAGAAACACGGCGAAGGACAGCAGGCGCAGCGGCAAGCTAATCTCCGGGTATCGCTTGATAAAACGTGCCGGGATCGAGTTCCTGGCCCGGCCCGACCAGGTCGCGGCCACCGATCCCGGCAAGGACACGATAGAGCACGCGCGCGTCCGCCTCTTCCTCGGCGATCGTTCGGCGTGGGATGCCTTCACGGTAGCGATCGCGATAGGCGCGTAGCGTCGCCGCATCGCTTGCACCCGCCAGCGGCGCGATCTTGTCCCACTCCGCGTCCGAGTTTGCCAGGATATCCTTGGCCTTACGCGTCATTGCGACAAATCGTTCCAGTGCCTCGCGGTGATTGGTCGCAAAGGTCTCGTCGAAGACATAGCCCAGCATCGCGACGCGGCCGCCGGCGCCGAGCTTTGGCAGGATATCCTCGATGCCAGCGAGCCGGCGAAAACCCTTAGCCTCCAGCGCGGCGCAGAAATTCCAATAGTTGAGATTGGCGTTCATCTCGCCGTCGAGCGTCTTTGCCGCGAGTAAAGGCGGCGCGCCGTAGACGATGTCGGCTTGCGATTTCAAATCGATGCCATCCCGCTTGAGAACGGCCTGCAGCAGCAGCCAGCTCTTGTCGATTGCGCCGCCGGCAACAGCGATCTTTCGGCCCTTGAGATCAGCCAGCGTCCGGATCGCCGAAGCATCCGGCACCATCACTGCGCCGAGTGCGCTTGAATAGGGATAGAAGACCAGCTTGGCGCCGAGCGCGCGTTCGCGCGACACCCACAGCCAGTCAGAGATCATGATATCGGCGTCGCCGGCGCGCAGCGCGATCTTGCCGGCTTCGGGGCTCGCGAGCTCTGTCACCTGAATCGACAGGTTAGCCTGCTGGTCGAGGCCATGCGCGCGGATCACCGCCAGCTCCCATGCGAAGGTTCCGGTCTTCTGCACGGCAAGGCGGATGGTCTCGGCACCGCAGCACGCCAGCGCCGGGG
>Ga0153954_1001471_pt1 | contig 12580 bp, 14 predicted proteins | sample TSFL038MetaG_FD_102277 | JGI IMG/M metagenome (GOLD analysis project Ga0153954, IMG submission 102277) | Attine ant fungus gardens microbial communities from Florida, USA - TSFL038 MetaG | ecosystem: Host-associated > Fungi > Mycelium > Unclassified | place: USA: Florida, Wekiwa Springs State... | reverse complement strand
CTTGATCGGCGAGCGCCATCCAGACATGAGAACGGCTGCGGGAGACCTCATGGCCGACACGACTTCGGAGACCGACGCTGCGGTGGTTCCGCAGCCCGTATCGGCGCCGCTTTCGCGCGCGGCGATTTTTTTGATCGTGACGATCAAGAAGGGCGAGGACGACGCCGAAGCCGTGCGGTCGTTCTGCGCGGACTTCTCAGGGCTTGTCCGCGCCGTCGAGTTTCGCGATCTGGAAGCTGGACTGTGCTGTGTGTTCGGCATTGGATCGGACGCCTGGGATCGTCTGTTCGGCGAGCGGCGCCCGGCCGAGCTACACCCGTTCCGCGAGTTTCGCGCCGGGGCGCGGCATGCCGTCGCGACTCCGGGGGATCTCTTGTTCCATATCCGCGCCAAACGCATGGACCTGTGCTTCGAGATGGCCGCGCAGATCATGGCCAAGCTCGGCGAAGCGGTCGTCGCCGAGGACGAGGTGCATGGCTTTCGCTATTTCGACGACCGCGACCTTCTGGGGTTTGTCGACGGCACGGAGAATCCGCGGGGGCAAGCGGTGATCGACGCCGCCCTGATCGGCGATGAAGACCCGGCCTTCGCTGGCGGCAGCTATGTGATCACGCAGAAATATGTTCATGATCTCGCGGGCTGGAACGCGCTGCCGACCGAACAGCAAGAGCGCATCATCGGCCGCATGAAGCTTTCCGACATCGAGCTTGACGATGCGGTCAAGCCGAGCTTCGCCCATAACGCGCTGACGAGCATCGAAGAGAATGGCGAGGAGCTTCAGATCGTCCGCGACAATATGCCGTTCGGCAAGGTCGGCGACGGCGAATACGGCACCTATTTCATCGGCTACTGCCGCACCCCGCGTGTGACCGAGCAGATGATCGAGAACATGTTCGTCGGCAAGCCGCCCGGCAACTACGATCGGCTGCTCGACTTCAGCCGGGCGGCGACCGGGACTTTGTTTTTCGTTCCCTCCGCGACGTTCCTCGACGCGGTCGGCCAGGGCGCTCCGGCGCCCGAGGCGGCGGCGGCGCGATCAACGCCGGCAGAGGCGCCAGCCAAAGCCGCGCCGTCGGATGGATCGCTCGGAATAGGCTCCCTCAAAGGAGAAAAAGGCCATGAATAATCTTCACCGCGAGCTTGCGCCGATCTCCGATGCGGCCTGGGCGCAAATCGAAGAGGAGACGAAGCGCACCCTCAAGCGCTACTTGGCCGGACGCCGGGTGGTCGACGTCGCGGGTCCGGGCGGCGTCGGTCTCTCCGCTATCGGGACGGGCCACTTGAAGACGATCGCGGCGCCGGGCGAAGGTGTGGTTGCGCGGCAGCGCGAGGTGAAGCCCCTGGTCGAAATCAGAGTCCCGTTCGAGCTCGACCGCCAGCAGATCGACGACGTCGAGCGCGGCGCGAACGACGCCGACTGGCAACCGGCGAAGGACGCCGCCCAGAAGCTCGCTTATGCCGAGGATCGCGCCATCTTCGAGGGCTACGCGGCCGCTCAGATCGAAGGCGTCCGGCAGGGGACGAGCAATCCCATCATGACCCTGCCCGCCGACGTGCGGCAATATCCGGACGCGATCGGCGGGGCTTTGAGCCAGCTTCGTCTCGTCGGCGTCAACGGGCCCTATTCCGTGCTGCTCGGCGCCGACGCCTATACGGCGCTCTCGGAGACTGTCGACAACGGCTACCCGATCCTCGAGCATGTCAAGAAACTTGTCAAGGACGAGATCATCTGGGCGCCGGCCATCGACGGCGCCTTCGTGCTCACCACTCGCGGCGGCGATTTCGACCTGCATATCGGGCAGGACGTTTCGATCGGCTATTTGAGCCACACGGAAAACACGGTGCGCCTCTATCTTCAGGAGACGATGACCTTCCTCATGCTCACGTCCGAGGCTTCCGTCGCGCTTGCGCCTCCGGCGGCGGCGCCCACGAGGTGACGCCAGCCGATGGACGGCGCCTACATATCCGCTTTCGCCGCGCTGGCCGGAACGGCGATCGGCGGCCTTGCCTCGTTCACGACCTCCTGGGTGACGCAACACGCGCAAACGAAGGCGCAGCGGCGCGCCGCCGAGAGGGATAGTCGAGCAGCCATGTTCGGCAGGTTTCTCGACGAGGCGGCGAAGCTCTATTCCGACGCTTTGCAAACCAACCGGGACGACGTCACCGGCCTCATTGGAATCTACGCCCTGACGAACCGGATACGCCTTCTGTCGACGCCGGAAGTCGTGGAGGCCGCCGACACGGTCGTTCGCGTCATCGTCGACACGTATTTGGCGCCGAACATCAGCTTGCACGAGATGCGCACGAACTGGGTCGAGAATCACGTCGATCCGCTGCGGGATTTCAGCGAGGCGTGCCGGAAAGAGTTGCAGCAGTTCTAGCGCCGCCCGCTCACCGGTTCGTGACCGGCCAGGCGTTGGGCCTCTCCTGCGCAATCCTTTATGAGAGGGGCGCGGCCTCGGGCCGGCCGCCGTTTCAGGATCACTGGATGAACGACAGTCTCAAAGCGCGCGCGTTCACGCTGGACGGGTTGCGCGCCTATCTCGTCGAGATCTTTCCTGAGTTCTGGGGGAGCGGCGACCTTCGCGTCGAAGAGCTTGGGCCGATGACGGCGACGCTCCGGCTCACATATCATCCGCGACAATTGCGCCCCGGCGGCACGATCGCGGGCCCGACCATGTTCGGCCTCTGCGACAGCGCGCTCTTCGTCGCGATCCTCAGCGAGATGGGCCCCGTCGCGCATGCGGTCACGACCAGCGCTACGATCAATTTCCTCCGAAAGCCCGCGCCTTGCGATCTCATCGCGAAGGTGAAGTTGATGAAGCTTGGCAAAAGGCTCGCGGTCGGCGAAGTGGCGCTCTATTCCGAGGGCGAAAGCGAGATGGTCGCGCACGCGACGGGAACTTATTCGATTCCGGCGCGGAGCAAGGCCCCCTCGCCATGATCCGCCGCGTGCGAGGGCAGTCCGACATCGATCGCGGTATCCGGGTACCGCATCTTTAACAAGGCCGGTTCTATTGGGCTTTTCGTCGATGACCCGTTGACATTCCCGCTCTCGCACGGCTAGAAGCGCGCCTCCTGAAATCGAACGGACGTCATCATGTTCGGCAAAACCCATTCGACCAAAACGGCCGAGGTCGACAAGAAGTGGCTCGTCATCGACGCCAAGGGCCTGGTGGTCGGGCGCCTCGCGTCCATCATCGCCATGCGCCTGCGCGGCAAGCATAAGGCCAGCTTCACCCCTCACATGGACGACGGCGACCATGTCATCGTGGTCAACGCCGAGAAGGTCGTGCTGACCGGCAGGAAGCGTGACCAAAAGGTTTATCACCACTACACGGGCTATATCGGCGGCATCAAGGAACGCTCGGCCAAATCGATCCTCGAGGGCCGCTTTCCCGAGCGCGTCGTCGAGAAGGCGGTCGAGCGCATGCTGCCGCGCGGTCCGCTCGGCAAGAAGCAACTCGGCAACCTGCGGGTCTACAAAGGCCCGGACCATCCCCACGCCGCCCAGTCGCCGAGCGTGCTCGACGTCGCCAAGCTCAATCCCAAGAACAGCCGGAGCGCTGACATCAATGGCTGAGACCCTTTCCTCGCTCGCCGACCTCAAAGGCTCGGCCGTTGCGGCCGCGACGGCGTCCGAAACCCCGATCCATGTCCAGAAGCTCGACAAATACGGGCGCGCCTATGCGACCGGAAAGCGTAAGAACGCGGTGGCGCGCGTCTGGATCAAGCCGGGCAGGGGCCTCGCCACCGTCAACGGCAAGCCGCTCGATGAATATTTCGCCAGGCCCGTTTTGCGCATGATCCTGAGCCAGCCGCTCGTGGTCGTGAACCGCATCACCCAATACGATCTGACCGTGACGGTGACCGGCGGGGGCCTCTCCGGCCAGGCGGGCGCGGTGCGTCACGGCCTCGCCAAGGCGCTGACCTATTTCGAGCCGGATCTCAGGCCCGCGCTCAAGAAGGAAGGCTTCCTCACCCGCGATTCCCGCGTGGTCGAGCGCAAGAAGTACGGCCACCGCAAGGCGCGCGCGAGCTTCCAGTTCTCGAAGCGCTGAGACGCTCGGGTCTCCTCCGATCGGAAAAGGGCGGCGCGGGCCGCCCTTTTTTGTTGGGGCACGCTGCTTCGTAGTCACGCGTCCGTTTGCGGCCCGGCTGCTCTCAGGATTAGTCTTCCGCCCCTGACCTTTGCCTAAGGATTCGCTTGAAACTCGCCCTTTCGCTCGCAGGCCTCGCGATATTCGCCGCGCTTCCCGCAAGCGCGCTCGAGTGGCGCTGGAACTATCAGGGCGAAGGCGTGACCGCGTCGGGCTCGCTCACCACCAAAGACACGCCCAACGCCGACGGCTTCTATGAGATCACGGCGATTAAGGGCCAGATGAATGGGGTCGCCATCACCGGCCTGCAGCCGTCCGGAACCTCGATTCCCGGCAACGACGGCTATCCGGTCGACGGCCTCATCAAGGCGGAGGCGCCGCATCTGTCGTCGCACGGCTTCGGCTACGCGCTCGCCGACGGCGCCTACGCCAACCCGTTCTACGGCGCTCATTTCGTCCCGCCGGGCGTCTATGCGTTCTTCTCCGACCCGAAGAACGGGCGCCACAGCGAGCCGCTGGTGAAGTTTACGGCGGCGATCGAGCGCTAGCGGCCCTAAGCCTGCTCCCGGCGCTTGACCATGACGGCCGTTTGTACGAAAGACCCATCATGTCCGGCTACCCGCTCATCCGCCTCCGACGACGCTGACGCGCAAGTTTGCGCTTTCATGCGCGGCTTCTTTTCGGCTTTCGGACGTGAGCAGAGGGCATAAATGTCAGCAACGATCTTCATCGACGGCGAAGCGGGCACCACGGGCCTGCAGATCAGGGAGAAGCTCGCGGGCGTCTCCGGCCTGAAACTCGTCAGCCTGCCGCCCGAGGCGCGCAAGGACGCGGCCGCCAAGCGGAAGCTTTACGGCGAGGTCGACGTCGTCATCCTCTGTCTCCCGGACGAGGCGGCGAAAGAGGCGGCGCGCCTCATCGACGAGATGGGCGCCGACGCCCCGCGCGTCATCGACGCATCGTCCGCCCATCGAGTCGCACCGGGTTGGACCTATGGCTTCCCGGAACTCGCCGCAGGGCAAAGTGAAGAGGTCGCCAAGGCCGAAAAGGTCACCAATCCGGGCTGCCACGCGACGGGCGCGATCGCGCTCCTGCGGCCTCTGACCGACGCCGGCTTGATGCACAAGGACGCGGCCGTTTCGATCGGCTCGGTCAGCGGCTATTCGGGCGGCGGCAAGTCGATGATCGAGGCCTATGAGACCGGCAAGGCGCCCGCCTTCGAACTCTACGCGCTCGGGCTCGAGCACAAGCATATGCCGGAAATCCAGCTCTATTCCGGACTCGCCGCCCGGCCGATCTTCGCGCCTTCGGTCGGCAATTTCAGGCAGGGGATGCTGGTCAGCGTCCCGTTGCATCTCGCCGCGCTGCCGGGCAAGCCCAAGACCGCCGATCTCATCGACGTCTATAAGACGCACTATCGGGGCCAGAAGCATTTCCGGATCGCCGGGAGCGGGGAATCTCCGCGCATCGAGCCGGAATCGCTCAACGGCACGAACGACATCGAAATTCACGTCTATCCAAACGAGGCCCGCGAGCAAGCTCTCCTGGTCGCGAAGTTCGACAATCTCGGCAAAGGCGCGTCGGGCGCCGCGGTGCAGAACCTCATGCTGATGCTCGGGCGGTGACGTCCGCATCAAGGCTGATGAGTCTGGACTTCGCTCCAGATCGGGCGATAGTCTCGTAGCTCTCTCATTGTCATGATCATAAACCGTGAGGTCGGCGTTGACCTTGCTCATCGACACGGACGGCGTGCACGTTAGCCGGCGCGCGTCGCATTTTGTCGACGCGATGATGGCGTCGCCTTGCCCTCCCACGATGCGGGACTTTCGCGCTTCGAAGCCGACGATTTTCGCGCGCGGTTCGATCTGCGGCCGTTGGGCGACGCCTACGTGGCCGACGTTCTGGCGGCGGGGCTTTGCCTGGAGCGTTCTCGCCGGGAGATCGACCGCCGCCCCTCCGGCCAAGTGCTCCTGGCCTTGGTCCATCACGGCACCTGCCATGAAGACTTCGAAAGCCGTGGCTCGTTCTCCCTCGAGACGGACGATCTTCTGCTCATCGATTTGGACGGACCGCAGACGGCCGCTTTCGACTCCATCATGTCCGCAACGGGCGCCTATATCCCGCGTCGGCGCTTCCGGCCGTTTCTTTCGAATGACGGAGAACTCCGCCCGCTTGTCCTCCGTCGCGGCGACGAGCTTCATGGGCTGATCAAGGCTTGCCTTGTCGCGAGCGCGGAAGCGCAAAACCTGACGGCCGCAGCGGCGGACGCCGCTCTGGGAGCGCTGGCGTCGCTAGCGACGGTTGCGCATGGCGTGCATCCTGAAACGAGCGAGGAACTGCATGGCTCCTTTCTTGAGGCCCGCCGGATTCGGGCGCAGCGGTTCATTGAACTGCGGTGCGTCGACCCCAAGCTCGACGCCCAGCGTGTGGCCGATCACCTGGGCGTATCGCTGAGGTCGCTTCATCTCGCGTTTGAGGCGACCGGCGCCAGCGTTGGGGCGCGCATCCAGTCCGCGCGACTGGGGCGCGCGTGCGGTCTCCTGGTCCGCTTTCCGAACCGCTCGATCCTCGACATTGCGCTCGACTGCGGTTTTGAGAATCTGGCCACGTTCTATCGCGGTTTTGCCCGCGCCTATGGCCATCCTCCTGGCGAGCTCCGCAAGACCGCGCGGGGACAAGCGCTTGGCGGGGCGACGGCTTAGCCTCGACGCCACCACGTGGATTGCACGAATTGCGAAACGAATATTCGCTCGATGCGAAGAACCGCCGCTTCGCGGGCATTAGCATCTCCACGGACCGCACGTTTTGTGGGCAATCCATTTCAGTTCAGAGGCTTTGCCGGTTGGGTCGATAAAAGAGCACAAAACCCAAAGTGAAGAGAGGGATAGTGCAATGTTCACTCTCGCCAATCCATTTCTCGGCCTTCGATTGTCGTCGCGTGCGGTCCACCTCTCCGCTGTTTTCGTCGCCGCGGGGGCCTCCGTCTGATCGGCTGCGCCTCCGCGACTCGGCGGACCCCGTGCGATATCTTTTTCGGCATTTAAGCGTCTTATCCGTCTTGGCGGCCGTGGGTTGGCGGTTCTGAGCGATGCTCGGCGCGGCTTCTCCCATCCGCGCCGGGCCCGCCAGCAGGCAGATGCGAGCGCCCGCCGCCGAACAGCCAAGGGACGCCGGCCGCCCTCCAGCCGATTTCGTGAGCAGCCGCCCGCCGACCCAGTGACGATTCCGAGCCGTTCACCCGGGCGGCCATGCTCATGAGGCCCGCAGACGCTCGGTTACCGAAGCCGCGCGCGAAGCCTGTCGACCGTCCGGCGGACATGCTCTTCGGGAGCTGTCAAAAGCATTTGCTTGCGGAAAATAGAAAATAATGCTATGAGTCTGCTTAGTCGGTAAAATTGATCCTGCGAGCGGCGGCGGCCGCCCTCGCGGAGCAAGGCCTGCCGGCCGTCTGTCCGACGTCCTTCACAACCAGGACGGGAGCCGGGATGTTCGGGGAGGATTTTTTATTTGAATCGGTTCGCAACTCATTGAAAAGTCTCGATTCGAAAAAATAGACGCTAGTAAACGCTCGTAAATTTACTAACGCTTACTAGCGTTTATTGGCGGTTAGAGGCGTTTACTGACGTTTGTTTCGAGCAAAGTTCGCGCTAGGGTTGCAGCTTGAGCGGCTCCAATCAGGCCCGCGAGTGCAACGCCAACCGCACGACCAGGCGGAGGACCGCCTCGATGATCAGGCCCGCCACATAGGCGAGCGCGGCGCCGAACAGGCCGGCAGCGACGACCCGGCCTGTCTGGGCGCCGCCGAAGGCGAACGAGCCGCCGTTCAGCGCCCGCATGGAGAGCGTGAAGGGCAGGGCGATGAGCGATAGGGGCAGGTCGGCGAACCACTCACTGGAGCGCCTCGCATAGTCGACATAGAGCGCCACGAACGCCACTCCGTAGACGGCGGCGAAGGCCGCCCCCGTCCACGACCTGAAGCGCATCACCCAGCGCTGCTCAGGGCGCCTTCCAGGCGACGACGTGCTGCGTCTGCTGCCCGAGCCCGTCAATCCCAAGCGTCATCGTGTCGCCGGCTTTGAGGAAGCGCTGCGGCTTCTTACCGGAGCCAACGCCCGGCGGGGTCCCCGTGGTGATCACGTCGCCAGGCTCGAGCACCATGAATTGCGAGATGTAGGAGATGAGCGTCTTGACGCCGAACACCATCGTCTTCGTCGACCCGGTCTGCATCCGCTCGCCGTTGACGTCGAGCCACATGCCGAGCGCCTGCACATCGTCGATCTCGTTCGGAGTGACAAGCCAAGGGCCGAGCGGGCCGAAGGTCGGCGCGCTCTTGCCCTTCACCCACTGGCCGGAGCGCTCGAGCTGGAATTCGCGCTCCGACACGTCATTGCAGATGCAATAGCCGGCTACATGGGCGAGCGCGTCGCGCTCGCTGACATAGCTCGCGCGCGTGCCGATCACGATCGCGAGCTCGACCTCCCAGTCTGTCTTCTTCGAGCCCTTGGGGATCATCACATCGTCGTCCGGCCCGACGACACATGAAGGCGCCTTCGTGAAGAGCACCGGCTCCTTCGGGACAGGCATGCCCGACTCGGCCGCATGGTCGGCGTAGTTCAGGCCGACGGCGACGAAGTTGCCGATGCCGCCGATGCAAGGTCCGATCCGCGGCGCGCCACGCACCGCGGGGAGCGATTCGGGCTTGAGCTTGGCGAGGCGCGCCAGCGCCCGAGGGGCCAGCACATCTGCGTCGATGTCCGCCACGACATCGCTCAGATCCCGCAATTTTCCGTTCGCGTCCACCAACGCCGGCTTTTCCTTACCTGCCCTGCCATATCGCGCGAGTCTCATAACCCCTCCGTTGCAGCCTCCCATGGCCGGGAATCGCGGTCGCGCCCGGCCGCTCGGCCACCAATGCGATCGTACAAAGCGCTCGCTGTGCGTCGTCGTCAATCCTTGACGCCGGTTGCGGCGCGATGTTCCAAGGACCTCGGATTCATTTTCAACGCCGCGAAATCGAACGCGGCGCCGTGGGTTCAGAGGGGATGGTCCCGATATTTGCGGTGCGTTCCTTGCGGGGTCACAAATTTGCGATTCGCAATCGCGGCGGCGAAGCCTTAGATCTATGCAAAGCCAAGGAGGCCGCACAAGGAACGAAAATTTGTAGACAACATTTGGCGTCCCGTCTCATTTCAGACTTGATCGTGGCTTCATGCAACTGTCATACGCTGCGGGGTGGTCGACGGGGCGCGACAAACGGCCGCTCTCTGTTGAACACTAAAACCCGAAAAGAACGTCAATATGTCATCATTGGAACGAATCGCCCTGTTCATTGATGGGGCCAATCTTTACGCTAGCGCCAAAGCCTTGGGCTTCGATATCGACTACAAGCGTCTCCTGCGAGAATTTCAGGCGAAGGGCCGCCTCATTCGCGCTTTCTATTACACGGCTTTGGTTGACGATCAGGAATATTCCTCAGTCCGGCCATTGGTCGACTGGCTCGACTATAACGGGTACTCGGTGGTGACCAAACCGACGAAGGAATTTGTGGATTCGACCGGGCGCCGAAAAGTCAAAGGCAATATGGACATCGAACTCGCGGTCAACGCGATGGACATGGCGCAACACATCGACCTGATGGTGCTGTTTTCGGGCGACGGAGATTTCCGGTCACTGGTCGAGTCTATTCAGCGCAAAGGCGTTCGAGTGGCTGTCGTCTCGACAATCTCGACTCAGCCGCCAATGGTGGCCGACGAGCTGCGACGCCAAGCCGATGAGTTTATCGATCTCGCTCATCTCATCCAGAGAATCGGGCGCGATCCCGGCGACAGGCCGCAGCGTCCGATGGACCATCGCCGTCAGTCGTTCGCCCAACAGCCCGTCGAGGAAGTCCGCGAATAGCGCGCTGCGCGCCAAGTGGGATTCGACCCTGGGCCGTCGCGCGACTGCATGGATTGCCCGCGGCTCGCAGCCTTCCGGGCCACGAATCGGACAGCTTATCCTGATTGGTGGAACGCGCCGGTTCCGTCCTTCGGCGACGCGGACGCGCGCTTGGCGATTGTCGGCCTTGCGCCGGGATTGCGCGGCGCCAATCGAACGGGACGTCCTTTCACCGGGGACTATGCAGGCGACCTTCTCTACGCGACGCTCATTGAATTCAACTTCGCCTCGGGCGTCTACGATCGTCGCCCGGACGATGGGCTGACCCTCGTCGACTGCGCGATCATCAACGCCGTACGCTGTGTGCCGCCGCAGAATAAGCCTACGCCGGAAGAAATCGCGACCTGCCGCCGCTATCTGACGCCGGCGATTGCGGCGCTGCCGCGGCTCAAGGCAGTTGTGGCGCTCGGTCGGATCGCGCACGAAAGCACGCTGCGCGCGTTCAAACTCAGCCTCCGGAAGTTTCCATTCGTGCATGGGGCGCGCCATCCGGTGGCGCTCGGCTTCAGCCTCTTCGACAGCTATCATTGCTCGCGCTACAACACGAACACCGGCGTCTTGACAGAGGCGATGTTTCGCCAGGTCTTCGCCTCCGTACGCGCCGAACTCGACCGCACGGATCTTTCGGCGCCGGCCGTAACCGAGCTTTCGGGTGCGGGGTCAGGGCAAGCGCCAGCCATCGGGGGGACCAAATGAGCGCACATGTTTTCGGCCAAATTGGTCAAACGCCCGTGTTCGAGGTCACGATCGCCTCTCAGGCGGGGGCGAGCGCGAAAATTCTCACCTGGGGCGCGGTCGTGCGCGATTTGGTGGTTCCGGCCGCAAACGGGTTGCAGCGCGTCGTGCTCGGCCTCAACACGCTGGACGACTATCTCGCCTATTCGCCGTCTTTCGGCGCCGTGCCAGGGCGATTCGCCAACCGGATCGCCAACGGTCGGTTTGAGCTCGACGGGGTCGCCTATCAGCTCGACCGCAAGCCGGGCCAAAAGCATACCCTGCACGGCGGCCGAAACGGCTTCGGCCACCGGATTTGGAAGCTCGGCGCCTATGACACGTCATCCGTCGAGCTCACGCTTGAATCGCCGGACGGCGACGCCGGGTTTCCCGGCGCGCTCAACGCGACCTGCGTCTACCGAATTCTCGAGCCGGCGACCCTTCGGGTCGAGCTTTCGGCGGTCTCTGACCGCCCAACGATCGTCAATCTCACCCAGCACAGCTATTTCAACCTCGACGGCTCGCCCGACATTCTCGATCACGAGCTGACGCTGTTCGCCGACTTTTACACGCCCGCTGACGCCGAACTCATTCCGACGGGCGAGATCCGCTCTGTTGCCGGCACGCCATACGATTTCCGGACGCCCCGCACGATTCGCGATCCCGCTCTCACACCCTACGACACCAATTTTGTCGCCGCGCTGCCATGGGGCGAGGACGGTCTCGCTCAAATCGCCGCTGTGCGTTCGCCCAAGAACGGCTTGACGATGAGCCTATTCTCGACCGAGCCCGGCGTTCAGTTCTACTCTGCCGCGCCCCTGAATTGCCCCGCGCCCGGGTTGGACGGTCAGCACTACGGCGCACATGCCGGATTGGCGCTGGAGCCGCAGGCGTTTCCGGATTCGCCGAACCGTCGTCATTTCACCGATTGTGTGCTCCGGCCCGATGACGAGTATCAGCATGTGAGCGAGTTTCGTTTTGTATAACAACGCGCTCCGAGGCAGTCTTCCAGTCGTTTGCGAGGGAGGAAACGCTTTCGCACCAACCTCCCGCTTTTCTCAGAGATCCGGCGGAAACCCTTGAGCGGCACGTCCGCCAGCATCGCGCACAATGTTACGCGGTCGAATGATTTCAATGACTTGACTGCGCTTTTGTGCAACTTTTGTAACTCTTAAGCTCCCCTCGCACCTCGTCCTGAGGAGCACCGAAGGCGCGTCTCGAAGGACGATCCAGAGGTGCACGGCTGGCGCCGCCCGCTGGATCATCCCCCTGGCAGGCTCGGGGCAGGCTCTTCGAGACGCCCGCTTTGCGGGCTCAGGATGAGGACGGTAGAGGAGCCCCGGCAATCCGGCCCCGCCTGGGCGGTTACGAAACTTTTTTCGATTTCGAACGCCTCCGCGACGGCCATGCCCGGAGCGTGGGTGAGCGCGAGCGGCGCCGATGGCGGCTGAAGTTCGGGAACGGCCGGCCGCGGAGCGAGATGCGTCCCTCCGACGCGCACGCCGTGATAGAGGTTGAGCTCCCGCACCACCTCAAGGAACGGCGCGATCGCCTTCACGTTCCCCTCTTCGAGCGATGCGTCGGCGCAGCGCAACGCCTTGGACAGCCGCGCCACCTGAATGCGGGCGTAATCCTCCGGCGCGTCGAAGCGCCGCTTCGCGAGCGCCTGATTGATGATTCGGCGGACCGTCGCCTGACTTTCCTTCATCGCTGTCGAGATCTGCTCGACGGTGTAGCCGCTCACCAGAAGATCGAAAAACGTCTCCTGGCGCTTGACCGCGCGCTCGCGGATCATCTTGCCGAGCGTGCGCTTGCGGGCCCGTTCGGAG
>Ga0153954_1001470_pt1 | contig 12589 bp, 8 predicted proteins | sample TSFL038MetaG_FD_102277 | JGI IMG/M metagenome (GOLD analysis project Ga0153954, IMG submission 102277) | Attine ant fungus gardens microbial communities from Florida, USA - TSFL038 MetaG | ecosystem: Host-associated > Fungi > Mycelium > Unclassified | place: USA: Florida, Wekiwa Springs State... | reverse complement strand
GGTCGCTCGCCGTCGTATCGGACCGGCCGGTTGACGACATAGGTCTCGCCATGGCCGGGCTGTTCGGCGCGCGAGAACGTGCCCAGATGCCGGGTCTGCGGATCGTTGAAGACCTCGGCGAAGTCATTGATGGGCGCGAAGGGCACGTCGACACGCTCCAGCTCTGATACCCATTCGGCGCGCGGTCGGCGCATGAACAGCTTGCCGAGCTCGTCCGCCAGCGCCTCATAGTGTTCGACACGCGCCGAACGGGTGGCGAAACGCGGATCGCTGGCCAGATCCGGCCGCCCGATCACCGCAAGCAGATTCTCCCAGAACTTCGGCGGCCACGAGAGGTGGATCGCGATCGGCTTGCCATCAGCACAGCGCAAGGCAAAGCACTGCGATAGCGCAGGCCGGTACTGCGCCGACGGCGTCTCGCCGGTCCAGAAGAAATGCGCCAGAAGATCGCGCTGCAGAGCGATCATCGATTCGATCATCGTGACCTCGACGTAACGGCCGACCCCAGTGCGCTCGCGCTCATAGAGCGCGCCCAGGATGCCGTAGCAGCTGTAAAGGCCGGTGACAGCGTCGCCGGTTGCGGGTCCCGTGAATTCGAGATGGCGCGGCGAGATCACCTGCCGCGAGAAGCCCGAGATCGCCGAGGCTACAGAATCATAGCTCGGACGGTTGTGATAAGGCCCGTCGCGACCAAAGCCGGTGATCGAGCAATAGATCAGGCGCGGATTGACCTTCGACAGCGCCTCCCAGCCGACCTTCGACTTGTCCATGACCCCCGGCCGAAAGTTCTCTACCAGGATGTCGGAACGGGCCGCGAGCTGTTTCAGCAACTCGGCGCCCTGGGGCTTGGTGAAGTTGAGCGTGACGCTCTTCTTGTTCGGGTTGAACGCACAGAAGGTCGTCGAAAGATGGGGCGGGGTCGCGCTGCGGAATCCATCGCCGCCCGCAGGATTTTCAATCTTCACCACCTCGGCGCCCAGATCGGCCAGAAGCTGTCCCACAAACGGGCCACTGATGAAGTTGGCAACCTCAAGAACACGCACCCCAGTCAATACGTTGCTCAAGGAACGCTCTCCCACTCAACGATGCTGTCTGAACAATTCGCGCGCCAGAACCATGCGCATGACTTCTACCGGCCCCTCGGTGATGATGAAGCTGCGAGAATCCTTCCACATCTTGTGGATTGGCAAATCAACCGTCAGGCCGCTGCCGCCGTGGATCTGCATGCAGCGATCGGCGACGCGAAAGCCGAGCTCGGTGCAAAAGATCTTCGCCATATAGCTTTCATGGCGCGCCAGCGTTCCCGCGTCTGCCTTTGCAGCCACCGAATAGACATAGCGCTGACCGATCTCATGCTCCATGAAGGAATCCGCCAGCATGAACTGAACGGCCTGCCGTTCGCTCAAAGGCTGGCCGAAGGTGATCCGCTGCTGCGCGTAGCGGGCGCCGAGCTCGATACAACGCGCGGCAACGCCAAGCCCCCGACACGCCTGGTGCAGACGGCCGGCCAGAATCCAACCTTGGGCGAGACTCATCCCCTCCCCCTCGCGGCCAATCAGATTCGCGGCTGGCACCTCCACATCGTTGAACGCGAGCTCGTAGGTCAAATCGCCCATCATGGTCACCGTCTCGCGCGTGATCGAGACGCCGGGCGTGTCCATGTCCACCAGGAACATGCTCAGTCCGCCGCGCGAGCCCTTGGCGCGATCGGTGGCGGCAACCAGTTGAATGAAATCGGCTCCGATGACATGACTGATGAAGCGCTTGCTGCCGTTGATGACGTAGATATCGCCCTTGCGCACGGCGGTGGTGCGCATGCCGCCGGGGTCGGAGCCCGCATCCGGTTCCGTCTGCGCGAACGCTGTCTTCTTTTCCCCGCGCAGCACCGGAAGCAGGTAGCGCTCTTTCTGTTGCGGATCGAGCTTGAGGAGAATTCGCGGTTCCGGCCCGAAAATTCCTGGTCCACGCGGCGGCAAGGCGATGGTGCGGGAAATCTCCTCCCAGACCACCGCCATGCCGAGCAAGGGGAGCCCCACTCCGCCATACTCCTCGGGAACGTCCAGCATCCAGAGGCCAAGCTCGCGCGCCTTGGCTTCGAGGTCGGCCCTCACCTGTGGATTGAGGTGCGGTCCATCCATGGCGCTCATCTCGATCGGGATCAGCTCCCGATCGACGAACTTGCGCAGCGTTTCTTTGAGAAGACGAATGTCTTCAGGAAGTTCGACGTCCATTATTCAGTGATGCTCCGCGATGAACTTGCGGATGAAATCCGCAGTTTCCGGTTTGGTGGCGCTGAGCTCGTTGATGATGCGCTCACCCTGAGAACTGGAGATCACCCGCGGCTTGAACTTGACCACTTTCTCGTATTCGGCGATGAATTCCGGATCGCGCGATAGCGACTGCATCCCTTCGCGGAGCTCGGCGACGGCCTGGGAAGGCGCCCCGGGCGGCATAAATACGGTGCGGTACAGGCTGTCCATAATTTGCGAAACGAGACGAAGAACCTGCCACTTCGGGCCGCTGGGGGCGGCGTTGGCACCAAAGATGTCGCGATAGACCTCGGAGAACGACGGCACGTCCGGCGCGTCGGGGCTGCGGCCCGAAGAGCCCTCCTCCATCGTGCTGTCGTACTGCAGTAGCGGCATCACGACATTGTCCGCCACCAGAGTCGGCTTTACCGAGCCGTACCAGCCCGACAGCGATGTGGCCGTGAGCTGGACGTCGTTTCGAAGGATGCCTATTTCGATGTCGTGCATCCCCGTGTAGACGATGGTCTCGTACTTCACACCGAGGAGATCGAGCGCCAGGCGCTGACGGATCGTGTTTATGTCCCGTGCCGACAGGGCCCCGGCCCGTATCAGGGGCACCTTGGCCAGATCGGCGGGCCGAGACATGCCGCCTCCCGCGTCCCTCCGCACATAGAGAATCGTGCCCTGGCGAAAGCCCGCGACGAATTTGAAATCGTTGTAGCGTATGCGTAGCGACGGATCGTCAAGTATCTGATCGAGCGGATTCCAGGTAAAGAACCCGATGTTGAGTTGGTCTCGTTGATTGGTGGCGTGGCCGAACTGATTGATTCCGATATTGCCGGCGCCGCCCGGAACGTTGCGAACGATGATGTTGCTCACGCCCGGCAGATGCTTCACCAGATGGCGCGCCAGTATCCGTGCGTCGATGTCGGTCGGGCCGCCCGCGGCATAGTTGACGATCATCGTCGGGGTCTGACCAAGGCTTTGCGCCTGGGCAGCACAGACTCCCGAAAGTAATGCGGCGCCGGACAGGCACGCCTGCAACCACAACCTCAGTGCTGACATGGGAGTCGCCCCTACGCGCTGAACGCCGGTTAGGATTGATCGCAACGGCCGGCCTGGAAGGATTGTCATTTCACGTCTGAACTATCCCCATGCCCGTGGGTCGCGAAGCATGTCCCGCCCGCGCGGTCGGCACCGCATGCGCTTGCCGCCTCACGGTAGTTCTACACGCCGCCACCGGCATTCCAGCGACCAGTGTAGACACCAGACGCTATCGCTAGTAGAAGCTTTTTCATCTGACCCCAAAAGCTAACGGACTGGGATAGCTCTTGGATATCCGGCAGCTGCGCTACTTTGAGTCCGTGGCGCGCCTGGGCAGTTTCACGCAAGCGGCCGCCCGGCTGGCGGTGGCGCAGCCGGCCCTGGGCGTTCAGATACGCAAGTTGGAGGGCGAACTGGAGACCCAGTTGTTCGTCCGGTCCAGCCGCGGGGCTGAACTCACCGAAGCCGGACAGGAATTGCTCAAGGCCGCACGCAGAATCCTGGCCGACGTCGAGGCGGCCAAGAATTCCATTTGCGACCTCAATGGCCCGCTGCGGGGCTATCTTCGCGTCGGCCTGCCTTCAAGCATATCCGCCTTGCTCGCGATCCGCGTGATGGAGATCGCGCGCGAGACGTTGCCGCGCGTAAAGCTCAGCCTCATGGAATCCCGCTCTGGAGAACTGGTCGATGCGCTGATCGACGAGCGTCTCGACGTGGCGCTGGCCTTTGACGTCCAGGCGGCTATTGGCATCTCGCGCCGTCCGTTGCTTCAGGACGAAGCCGCGTTGATCGAACCTCTTTCACCGGATGTCGGCCACGGCCCAATCGATTTCGCGGATGCGTTGGTGCGGCCGCTGATCCTTCCAAGCTCGCCCCACCGCCTGCGCGTTCTGGTCGACCAGCAGGCTGCACGGCTTCGGATCAAGCCGGCGGTGGTGTCGGAGGTTCAATGGCCAACGACCGCCCTGAGGCTGGTGGCACAGAGCTTCGGCGCGACCATCATGTCACAGGTCGTGGCGCAATCCTATTCGATCCCGAACCTGGCCTTCCGACCGATCGTGCGCCCGAAGCTCCGCTACCCTCTCTATCTCGTCCGGCGGACGGGAGGCCCTCTGTTACGCCCCGAGAAGGCGATGCATCAGATCCTGGAGCGGGTCGTGGCTGAAATGTATAGGCTGAAGCCTTCCGTGTTGACGAAGGCGGCCGGATCGCAGATTTGATCGAGCACTTGATCGAACACTTGATCGAACACTTGGAGCAATCATGGGTCGGATCGACGAACGTCTGCGCGAACTCGGCATCGTGCTCCCCTCGCCGTCGCGGCCGCGCGCGGCGCGCATCCAGATGGCCAAGATCTCGGGCGGCTTCCTGTTCGTGTCCGGGCAGCTCCCGAGCTGGGGAGGGCGAGATCCGCTATGTCGGCAAGGTCGGGCGCGAGTTCGATCTCAAGGATGCCCAGGCCGCAGCCAGACTCTCGGCGCTGAACGTCCTCGCCCACGCCCGCGCGGTCCTCGACGACGATCTCGACCGCATCGCCGAGGTCGTGAGCCTGCGCGGCTATATCAACGTCGCGCCTGACTTCATCGAGATCGCGCAATCCGTCAACGGCGCCTCCGACCTGATGATCGAGGTGTTCGGAGACGCCGGGGCGCATACGCGCATGGCCGTCGGGGTCGCCATGATGCCGTACAATGCCGCGGTCGAGGTGGAGGCGCAGTTCCTGGTGCGGTGACGCCTGCTGTCCTTCGTTACTCCGTGCCAATTTCAGCGCGAGGTTCAATGGCCGCTCGCGCCGTCAGAAGCTCCCGACCAGCGTGCCCAGCACGATCACCACGACAAGTGCAATCAGGGCACCGACGATGGCGGCCATGACGATATCGAGATAGCCTTCCTTGTGCGTGACGCCGCACACGGAAAGCAGCGTCACCACCGCGCCGTTGTGAGGCAGGCTGTCGAGCGTGCCGGAGCCGATGACCGCCACGCGGTGCATCAGCGCCGGGTCCATGCCGATCTCATGGGCCAGCTTCAGGTAGGTGGGGCCCAAGGCATCGAGGGCGATCGTGAGTCCACCCGAAGCGGAGCCGGTCAGGGCAGCCAGGATATTCGTGGCCACTGCCAGCGAGACGAGCGGGCCGCCCCCGATGGAGAGCACCCAGTCCCGAACCAGGGCGAAGGCGGGCAACGCCGCGACGATGGCCCCGAAGCCGACGAGGCTCGCCACCGACAGGATGGGCAGGACTGACGCGTTGGCGCCGGCCGTCATGGTGGCGCGCAGCACCGGCACACTACGGAAATTGATGACGATGACCGTGACGATCGCCGCAAGCAGTGCCACGATCACCGACCAAACACCGCCCAACGCCGAAATGGACGTGCCGCCCCACTGGGGTTCGGCGAGAAAGGCGGTGTTCATGCGCGGAAGGATCACGAAGGACATCAGCAAATTGACGGCAATGACCACGATGATGGGCAGAGCCGCGAGGAAGATTGGCGGCGTCTTCTCGGCGGCGTCACTGTGAAGGATTTCCGCGGGATCGAATTCCCGCGCGGTGGATGCGCGCTCGCGTATGATGGGATCCCGCGCCGCCTCGGCGGTGGCACCCTCTTCATCAGGGCCGAACCCCTCCCCCGCAAGACGCGCTTTTGTCTCCGCCCGCATCAGCCACCACATGCCGAAGCCAAGCATCACCGCGGAGGCGATGATGCCGAGTCCGGGCGCCGCGAACGGCGTCGTGCCGAAGAACGGCATCGGGATGGCGTTCTGGATGGCCGGCGTGCCCGGCATGGCCGACATGGTGAAGGTGGAGGTGCCGAGCGCGATGGCCGCCGGCATCAGCCGGCGCGGCACACCGGCCTGGCGGAACAGCGCCATACCCATTGGGGCAAGCACGAAGAAGGCGACGAACAGGCTGACGCCGCCATAGGTGACGATGGCCCCCGACAGGACGACCGCCAGAATGGCGCGTCGCGCCCCGAGCTTGACGGTCATGTAGTTGGCAATCGAAGTGACGGAGCCGGAGTCCTCCATCAGCTTGCCGAAAAGCGCGCCGAGCAGGAACAGGGGGAAGAACTGGGCGACAAAATCCGCCGCGGTGCGCATGAATGTCTGCGTCCAACTCGCCAGCAGCGGCTCGCCGGAGAAGGCCGCGGCGATCAGGCCGGCGATGGGCGCGAGAACGAGGATGCTCGAGCCGCGGAACGCGAAGAAGATGAGGCCCGCAAGTCCGACGAGGATGCCGAGAAGTCCCATGGCTCAAAATTCCGCGATCAGTTGGTCGATGTCGACAGTACTCGTCTTTCCGAGTTCGTCGCCGTGAGCAACGAGGAATTCCCCGGCGGCCTTGCGCCCCTCTTCCTTCAGCATGCTGAGGAAATCCCATTCGGCGTTCAGTTTCGAGGAATAGCCGAGCTTGTTCATGACGGAGTTCCGGACGATATGGACCCGCATCCGCGCCCATTCACCGCCTTCGGTATCGGCGAGGTTGGCCGCGTTCCGGCGCAACAGCGCCATCATGGTCAACTCCTTGATCAGCACTGCGTTGAACGACACCTCGTTCAGGCGGTTGAGAATCTCGGCCGAGCTTTTCGGCGTGCCCGGGCGCTCGACCGGATTGATGGGGATGAGGATGGTATCGTCGGATTTGAGCTCGCTCACCAGCGGCGCCAGAGTCGGGTTGCCGGAGTAGCCGCCATCCCAATAGCTCTCGCCGTCGATTTCGACCGCCTGAAACAGAGTCGGCAAACAGGCCGAAGCCATCAATACCTCCGGCGTGAGGTCGGCGTTGCGGAACACGCGCGGCCGCCCGGTGCGCACATTTGTGGCGGTAATGAAGACCTTTATGGGCGAGTTGCGCAACCGCTCGAAGTTGATCTCCTTGTCCAGAATGGGTGCCAGCGCGTTGTTGCCTCCCGGATTGAGCTGATACGGAGAGAACAGCCTGGACAACGAATCCATCAAGATGAACATCGGTGAATGGTCCAGCGACCAGCGCCCCGCCAGCTTGTCGAATGGCGTGCGCCGGAACGGGCTGTAGCGCACGGCTTCCGACACGTGACGCCAATAGGTTTCCAGCGCCAGTCGCGCGCCCTGCGCCCCGCCGGCAGCGAAGCCGTCGGCCAGCACCGCCGCGTTCATCGCTCCTGCAGAGGTTCCCGAAACGCCCTCGACCTCCAGCCAGGACTCCTCGAGCAATCGGTCCAGCACCCCCCATGTGAACGCACCGTGCGAGCCTCCGCCTTGCAGTGCGAAGTCTACCAGAACAGGCGAACGGTCCATCTTTCTTATCCTATGTGTTTCCCGGCTCGATGGATTCAGGCCCGTCACGATCTGCTCGCGATGAACCCGGTTTCGTCGCCGTTGTTGAGAGGTGCGTGCCATAAGTCAGTGTACGCTCTGTGACTTGCTTCTTGCCGTCTGCAGCTCCGGCCCAGCGTCGGAGCCGAGGCAGCCGACGTGCCCGCAGGACGTTCAGCGCCAGAGGTACGGTCGCCGTGGCGCTGCCCATGCGTCACGCCGCACAACACGGCCGCGACGGTGGTGATCATGCACAGGAGCGGAGCGTGCAGAATGAATCGGGTTTCGACCCGTAGGACCGCGCTTGGGTCCGGTCCAAGACGAGCTCCGACCAAAATAAAGGCTAGGCACCGCAGGTTATCGCGCCGGCATGCCCCAAGATCATGAGCCGCCCTTGGCTGCCTTCATACTCTCGGTCGCGATGCCCTGGGCAAGCGCAGTCATTTCCTTGGCAAGCGTTGTCGCCGCTTCAAACTGCTTGCGCACGTGGGCCGATGAGATCTCCGCAACTTCAGTCGGGCCCCTTGCCTGAAGAAGAGATCGATAGAAGTCGAAATTCGACGTCACGCTCGAATGTAAGGCCTCGATCACTTTCATATTGCAATCAGTGATGCCTTTGCCTGCATGCTGGAATGTTCTTCCGATAGCGGCGTTCGTACGCTCCGCGTTCGCCTTCAATTGTTCAAAGCTGTCGCGGCATGTGATGAGGCTCTTTTCCGTCATGTCACGCAACGCGGCCGGCATTTCCATGTTGGGGATGCCGTTGAAATCGCGCGGATTCTTCATGCCGCCCATAATCTTCCTCGCTCATGAACAATCATTGATCGCAGACTGCGCAACTGGCGGTTCATTCGACCAGAGTTCGTTCCCAAGCAAGAGCCGGATGTCTCAGTATTGTGCAGCCCATCCCAACCCGGAGGTTGCCGTTGAATCTTGAGCAAGAATGGCAACGTTTCTGCGCATGAGGCCGACGACGACGGCACATTTACGGCGTCGTTGGAGCGTGTGTCTAAACACACATGTCCACATATGTGAGCAAGGTCCGGCGCGATCTTTGCCTGGTCTGGTGTTTCGTGAGCGTCAACGCTGGACGTTCTTGACCTATCGTCTCGGTTTTTTGCATCTCGTCCCAATATTTGTTATGGGGTTTACTTGCCATCTTCTTTCTGTTTGGAGAAGCGCGGCAGCGGCGGCTACCTAAGTGTTCGCACGCAAATGCCCGGTATTCGATAGCGCTGTGTTGGCAAAAACAGCGCATAGGACATTTCGGACGACGCGCGGTGAACATGCTCAACGACTATGTCGCCGGCTTACCCCGGTCTGTGATCGGCCCAGCTCTCGGAATGGCGCTCCTGCTTTGCGGATGCTCGCAAGAACCCGAGGAGCGGCCACCGCAGGTGCGCCCCGTTCAGGTGGTCACCGTCGAGAAGGGCGGAGGTGGTCAGACGATTACATTCACCGGCCATGTCCAGGCGCAAGACGAGGCTTCCCTCGCCTTTCGCGTCTCCGGTCGGATGATCGAGCGCACCGCGAATATCGGCGACAAGGTGAAGGCCGGCCAGGTTATCGCGCGGCTCGACCCGCAAAATGCCAGGAACACACTCCGGTCAGCGCAGGCGGCGCTGGCCGCGGCCGAGGGCCAGCTCGTCACCGCGGCCAACACGTTCCAGCGGCAGGAGCACCTTATCGCCAGTGGCTTCACCACCCGCGCCAATCATGATGCCGCGCGCTCAGGTCTGCAGACCGCGCAGTCGGCGGTGGACAATGCCGAGGCCCAACTCAAGATCGCCGAAGACAATCTCGGCTATACGGATCTTGTAGTCGACGCACCGGGTACCGTGACGGCGCGCGGCGCCGAGCCCGGGGAAGTGGTGCAAGCCGGTCAGATGATCGTGCAACTTGCCCGCCAGGGTGGGCGAGATGGCGTTTTCGATGTGCCTGCGCAGATCCTGCGCGACGCCGACCCCGATTCGGTCATCACCGTCACACTCACCGACGATCCACGTGTCACGGTTTCCGGTCGCGTTCGTGAGGTGTCGCCGCAGGCCGATCCCGTAACGCGCACGTTCCGTGTCCGCGTCGGACTGGACAACGCGCCGGAGGCGATGCGGCTCGGCTCCACGGTCAACGGACGGGTGCGGGTCGACAATGCCGCCGGGATCGAAATTCCGGCCAGCGCGCTCACCGCCGTCAACAATGCGCCTGCGGTCTGGGTGGTGGACCCGCAGACGCAAACCGTGTCGCTCCGCAATATCGAGGTCGCTCGTTTCGGAAAGGTCAATGTTGGCGTCGCCTCCGGCCTCATCCCCGGCGATCTTGTCGTGACCGCGGGTGTCCAGGCGCTGCATCCGGGACAGAAGGTTCGTCTGCTCGGTTCGTCGGGGTCGTGATGCAGTTCAATCTCTCCGAATTGGCAGTCCGCCAGCGGTCGCTGGTCATTTATTTCATGATCATCGTGCTCGGCGCCGGCCTTTTCGCCTATACCCGTCTGGGCCGGGCAGAGGACCCCACCTTCGTCATCAAGACGATGGTTGTCCAAGCTGCATGGCCGGGCGCCAGCGTCAAGGACACGCTGCTGCAGGTCACGGAACGGCTCGAGCGTACGCTGCAGGAAACGCCTTATCTCGACAATATCCGTAGCTACACGCGCCCCGGCATCACGACCATCTTCGTCGACCTGGAGGGCAGCGCCAGCGCCAAGCAGGTTGAGGACACCTGGTACAAGGTTCGCAAGCGTGTTGCCGACATGCGCCACACCCTGCCCCAAGGTGTGGTCGGGCCGGGTTTCAACGACGAGTTCGGCGACACATTCGGTCTGATCTATGGCTTCACTGCCGATGGCTTCACGCATCGGCAGCTGCGCGACTATGTCGAGGGTGCGCGCTCGCGGCTGCTCAATGTCCCGGATGTTGCCAAGATTGAGCTGCTCGGCGAGCAAGACGAGCAGATCTTCGTCGAGTTCTCGATGCAGGAGCTTGCCAACCTCAACATCGACCGGGCGGCTCTTATTGCCGCGTTGCGCGCCCAGAACGTCGTCCAGCCCTCCGGCACGATCCAGAATGGCGATGAGAAGCTCTCGATCGACGTGTCGGGCGCTTTCCAGACCGAGCAGGACATCGCCAACATCAATTTCGCAGTCAACGGGCGGATGTTGCGCCTCGCCGACATTGCGACCGTCCGCCGCGGCTATGTCGACCCGCCAACGCCGTTGTTCAGGGTGAATGGACAGCCCGGGATCGGTCTCGCCATCGCCATGCGGGAAGGCGGCGATATTCTTCGACTCGGACGGAACATCGACAAGGCGATGCACGAGATCACGGGCGATTTGCCGCTCGGCATTGAGCCGCATCTGGTAGCCGATCAGGCCGTCACCGTGCGCAACGCCATCTCCGAGTTCATGGAGTCGCTCTGGCAGGCCATTGTCATCATCCTGGTAGTCAGTTTCATCGCCCTTGGCGTACGCGCCGTGCTGATGGTGGCATTCACCATCCCGCTGACCCTCGCTGCAGTGTTCGCCATCATGTGGCTGATGCACATCGACATGCAGCGCATCTCGCTCGGCGCATTGATCATCGCCCTGGCGCTCATGGTCGATGACGCCATGACCACCACCGACGCGACGCTCGGTCGCCTCGCGGCAGGAGAGCCGAAGGAGGTGGCGGCGGTCTATGCGTTCAAGACCTATGCCTTCGCCATGCTCGCCGGAACACTCGTCACCATTGCGGGCTTCGTGCCGGTCGGCTTCGCGGCGAGCTCGGCGGGCGAATACACCTTCACCCTGTTCGCGGTGGTGAGCATCGCGCTCCTCGTCTCGTGGCTTGTGGCGGTGGTGTTCGCTCCCCTCATCGGGCTCTACGTCCTGAAGCCGCCGAAGAATGCCGGCGGCCAGCCTGGACGGGTGATGCGCATCTATCGCGGCTTCCTGTCCCTGGCGCTTACCGGCCGCTGGGTGACCATCGCGATCACACTCGGGATGTTCGTGGTCTCGGTGATGTTGATGCCTCTGATCCCGCGCCAGTTCTTCCCCGCCTCCGATCGGCCGGAGCTGCTGGTCGATTTGGAGCTGCCGCAGAACGCGTCCGTGTATGCGACCGAGAATGCCATGGAGCGTCTCGATGCAGCGCTGAAGGGCGATCCCGATGTCGCCCGCTGGAGCGGCTATGTCGGACGAGGCGCCATTCGGTTCTATCTGCCGCTCGATGCCAAGCTCCCGAACGACTTCTTCGGCCAGGCCGTTGTCGTCGCCAAGGATGTGAAGGCACGCCTGCGGTTGCAGGAGAAGCTGGTGAAGCTTCTCGCAGAGCAGTTCCCGAACGTGGTAAGCCGCGTCTCACCCCTGGAGCTCGGTCCCCCGGTCGGCTGGCCTATTCAGTACCGTGTGCTCGGACCCGAGCTCGGGCAGGTCCGCGATATCGCCTACAAGCTCGCGGAAGTCATCGCCGCCAATCCGCTGACCAAGACCGTGAACTATGATTGGATCGAGCCCGCGCGCGAAATCCGCGTGCGCATCGACCAGGACCAGGCCCGGCTGCTCGGCCTTTCGACCGAGACCATCGGACGGGTGCTGAACACGGTGGTCACGGGCGCACCGGTGACACAGGTCCGCGATGACATCTATCTCGTCAACGTGATGCTGCGCGCCACCGACGAACAGCGTGTCTCATTGGATACGTTGCGCACCGTGCAGGTGCCGCTGCCCGGCGGACGCACCGTGCCGCTCAGCCAGTTCGCCAGTTTCGACTATGAGCAGACCTATCCGCTGGTCTGGCGTCGTGACCGGACGCCGAATCTGACCGTGCAGTCCGATATCGTGACCGGGACTCTGCCGGAGACGGTCGTGCAGCAGCTCGCACCGAGCATCGAGGCACTGGCCAAGACGCTGCCTGCCGGCTACCGCATCGAAACGGGCGGCACCGTGGAGGAGAGCGCTGCTTCGCTCGCGTCGGTCCTGGCCGTCGTGCCGGTGATGATCCTCATCATGCTCACCGTGCTGATGTGCCAG